>Ga0302140_10005687_pt1 | contig 15706 bp, 16 predicted proteins | sample I_Bog_E1_1_FD_202095 | JGI IMG/M metagenome (GOLD analysis project Ga0302140, IMG submission 202095) | Peat permafrost microbial communities from Stordalen Mire near Abisko, Sweden - I_Bog_E1_1 | ecosystem: Environmental > Terrestrial > Soil > Wetlands > Peat | place: Sweden: Abisko, Stordalen...
TCCTCCTTTTTTATAAGTTTTTTGGATTAGACTTATATATTAAGGCTTAGCTATGTTTTTTTCTATACTTTTTTATTGGTAATTTAATCCTTGGTTAACTTGACCTTTTCAGTGTCCGTAAGTCAGCCTTTTTAATATGCCTTGAAATAGAAAAGAGAATATAAATTATACAAAATAAAAATTTTAATAGGCAAAAATGAAAAAAATATGATATAATACGAATGTTGAAAGAAAAAGTATAAAATATATTCGTGTGGAGGTTTTTGAATGAGAAATTTATATAGCACACCTTTAAATTCAAGATATGCATCTAAGGAAATGAGTTTTATCTTTTCAGATGATATGAAGTTTACAACTTGGAGAAAATTATGGGTAGCTCTTGCAGAAGGTGAAAGAGAACTTGGATTAAATATAACAGAAGAACAAATAAAGGAGCTAAGGGAACACATTAATGATATAAATTATGAAGAAGCAGCTAAGAAAGAAAAAGAAGTTAGACATGATGTTATGAGTCATGTACATGCATATGGTCTTCAATGTCCAACAGCTAAAGGTATTATTCATTTAGGCGCTACATCTTGTTATGTTGGAGATAATACAGATGTTATAATAATGAGAGATGGTTTAAATTTAATTAAGAATAAAATAGTTACTGTTTTAAATCATTTGAAACATTTCTCATTAGAGTATAAGGATATGCCAACGCTAGGATTTACACATTTTCAACCAGCTCAATTAACTACAGTAGGCAAAAGAGCTACATTATGGATGCAAGATTTAGTAATGGATATTGAAAATATAGATTTTGTAATATCAAAATTAAAGCTTAGAGGTGTTAAAGGAACTACAGGCACTCAAGCTAGTTTTATGGAGCTTTTTGATGGGGATGAAAGCAAAGTTAAAGCATTAGATAAAATAGTAGCAGAGAAAATGGGATTTGATAAGAGTTATGGAGTTACAGGTCAAACTTATCCAAGAAAGCTTGATTCAATAGTTTTAAATACTTTATCAGAAATTGCTCAAAGTGCTTACAAATTCAGTAATGATTTAAGATTGCTTCAAAATATGAAAGAAATGGAAGAACCATTTGAAAAAAATCAAATAGGATCATCAGCTATGGCGTATAAGAGAAATCCTATGAGAAGTGAAAGAATAAGTGCATTAGCTAGATATGTAATAGTAGATGCATTAAATCCAGCAATCACTGCAGGAACTCAATGGTTTGAAAGAACTTTAGATGACTCAGCTAATAAGAGATTATCTGTTGCTGAAGGGTTCTTAGCATTAGATGGAGTATTAAATCTATACATAAACATTGCTGAAAATATGGTAGTATATGATAAGGTAATAGCAGCTCATGTATTAAGCGAGTTACCATTTATGGCTACTGAAAATATAATGATGGAAGCTGTAAAGAGAGGTAAGGATAGACAAGAGTTACATGAACAGATTAGAGTTCACTCAATGGCAGCAGCTCAGAGAGTAAAGGGTGAAGGATTAGATAATGACTTAATAGATAGAATCATAAATGATGGGTCATTTGGTCTTACTAAGGAAGAAATCTTAGGAATTATTAATCCTACTAAGTTTGTTGGAAGAGCACCAAGCCAAGTTACAGAATTCATTGATGAATATGTAAATCCAATTATCAATGATAATGAGGAAGCATTAAAAATTAAGAGTGAAATAACTGTTTAAGGCATATTAAAATATCATTGCATATTGACTTGCTATTTTTTTGAATGTGCCTTATTGAAGATATATCATATAAAGACGCCTTAACTGTAATAGCTAAGGTGTCTTTATTTTAGTTAAATTTTAATGCTCTAAGTGTAGGATACTTATTGGGGAAAATTTGACTAAGAGGATAATTTAATTTATTATAACTATGGCAACAATAAAGATAATCATTATTTGGAAGTTCATAAGTAATAAATCCATTATGAAAAAATCTTCCGATTTGAGGCGTATAAAATTGAATTAAACATCCTTTAGATAATGAATTTTCATTAGGAAGTTTAGTGCCTAATTTTTGTGTTGTTAGATATAAATAAAGATCCTCAACTCTAACCCAAGGGTTAGTATATGGTATCCAAGCTTTAGTTTGTTTAATTCCACCAGCATAAAGAATTTGAGAAGCAAAATTTGTACAATCGCCACCAATATCTTCAAAATATTTATAATTAGGATTTGGGTTTAATGCAAAAGTCTCTGCATAAGCACAAGCTTCTGTGACATTGAAGTTAGAGGATCTATTTTGAATATTATTGTTATTTGAAAAGAATCCAGAAGTCATAAAAGTTTCGTATAATAAATCAATTGAAGAAATCTTATTAGTCCATAAGCTTTGATTTTTAGAAAAAATCAAATTAGTTATTTCAGATAAATCAGTATTTAATACGTAGCTGTATAAAAATGGATTTTCTTCGTCTTCAATTAAAAACTTTATTTTAAATGCATTGTGTAAATGTTCTAAAATGACAATATACTCATGGATACAAGCTGAAAGTATGTTAGATTGAGAATTTTGTACTATAAAACAAATCTTTAAATTAAGTTTTAGTTTAATAAAATACATGTTTTGTTCTAAAGTCTCATAACTATAGTCAAATTTAAAATTGTTAAATGAAGAATTTAATTTTTTTCTCCATTTAAAGTTAAATAGTTTCATTAAATATATTTCTTCAAGTATAAAAGAATCGAGAGCATAGATGTTATTGGAAAACAAATTTAGCTTTTCGTAGGGAGTAGAAAGCAGAAGACATAAATCATATAAACTTTTTGATAACATATATATTTCCTATTAAAAATTACTTTAGGCGTATGAAGTGAAATAACAGACCAAAGATGCGTTGCATATTTTGTGTCAGACAAGCATAATAGTTTGTTATTTTTTTTGAATATGCCTTATTAATATATATTTATTAAGAATATATATTAATAAGAATAGAAAGTATATGATTTTAAATGTAATGTATATGGAATTTTTATATTTCATTCTTCGAATTTTCTCTTTAAGCTTTATCATTAAGTGTGCATTGCTAATTGCAACGTATATAATAAAAAACAAGAATCATAAAAATTAATGAGTAGATATAATTGTAAATAATGTGATATAATATAACGTGACTGAATTATTAAAAACAATATGGGATATTTTTCATATATAAATATGACTAATTTAGGCAAAAAATATAAATTCGGCGAATATAATTGCGAATAGTAATTATTATAGAATAAAATGAAATTTGTTGAAGATTTTTATAAAGGAGCTATGTGAATAAATGCAAGAATTATCTAACGTAATAGCTGGCAAGTATGAAGAAATAATTGAAAAGATAAAGGATTTTTCAAGTGAATATCTTAATGATGAATATAAGAATATTTGTGTTATGGCTGCAGAAACATTATTTTTAAATAATGAAGAACAATTTAAAAAAGGAAAAAGTTTTTCATGGGCAGCAGGAATAGTGCATGCTATAGGAACTATAAATAATTTATTTGATTCAAAGGAAGAACCATATATTAAAGCTACTGATTTATATAAGGCATTTGGTGTTAGTAGTAGCACAGGTTCTAATAAATCAAAAGAAGTAAAAAATCTATTAGATTTATCAAAAGAAAATAAAAAATGGATAATATGTGAAGATATAAATACTAAAATTTCCAATAAACAAGAGATAGAATATAAAGAAGAGGTTTCAGTGACCGTTGATAATATAGCAAAAGAAAAGAAAAATATTGAAAATGAAAAAAAAGAATCTTTTAAATTTGCTGTTCATAAGAATTTTATAGTAGCACAAAGAATCATAGAGTATGCATGGAAGCAAAAAAATTATAAGAATAAAGCAAAGTATGCAAAAGAAGCATTAGAAATATATGAAGATTGTGCAGACGCATATATTATTTTATCAAAAGATTCTAGTTTAAATAATCTTCAAAAGAAAGCTCTTTTAGAAAAGGCAGTGAAGGCAGCACAAAATTTATTAAGAATAGATAATTTAGAAACTGCACAACCTGAACTATTTAAACTAAAAATAGCACAACTTCTTTTTGGTGCTAAATACAGTTTAGCAGTTCATTTGTGGGAAAATGGGGAAAAGGAAGTAGCAATAGAAAATGCTCTTGAAATTTTAAAATATAATGAGCAAGATAATCTAATGATTAGAAACATAGTAGTAAATTGGCTTTTAACTGAAAATAAATATGCACAGTTAAAAGATTTATTAGAAAAGTATAAAAAAGATAATTTAGCAGCTATAAATTATAGTAGAGCTGCATTATTATATAAAACTAATGAAATTAAAGAGGCAGAAAATGCATTAAGAAGAGCATACAGGAGAAATCCATTTGTGATACCATATATACTAAAGCAAAAAAAAGTTCCAAATTCATTGCCACATATGTTCAAACTTGGAAGTGAAGAAGAAGCTATAAAATATGTTAGTTTAGGATTAGAAGTTTGGAATGACCCTAAGATGATTCAATGGGTTAAGGAAAAGAAAAAAGATTTTGATATGATAAATTTCAACTAATACTTTACATAAACATGATGATGTGATAGAATAAAATTAAATTTAATAAAGTGTCTTCAGGGTTGGGTGAGATTCCCTATCGGCGGTACAGCCCGCAAGCTTAAACAGCAGATTCGGTTAAATTCCGAAGCCGACAGTAAAGTCTGGATGAAAGAAGATAGTAATTAGTATAAATTATATTTAAAATTAAAATTTTAAATGTTCTTATTAATTTGTATTTATACCCTGAGTTTTTTTAAAAAAATTCAGGGTTTTTTGATGTTAAAAAATAACATATTAAAGTTATTAATCTAGTATAAGGCAAACATAACTTTATCTGTTTTTATATGACAATCAAAAGTAAAACAAATTATTTTGAAATTTTAATTGTAAATAAAATGAATAATTACGGTTATAATAAAAACTCTGAAGATTTTCTAACTTCAGAGTTTTTTTGAATTTAGAAATTTATAATGGGTAAAATGTATATAAAGGGAGATGATAATTCTTGGATGAGAAATATATGGAGAGAGCCCTAGAATTAGCAAAGAAGGGAATTGGCAAAGTAAATCCTAATCCATTGGTAGGTGCTGTTATAGTTAAGAATGGTGAAATAATAGGAGAAGGGTATCATGAATGTTATGGAGAAGCGCATGCAGAAAGAAATGCAGTGAAAAATGCCGTAAGAACAGTAGAAGGTAGTACAATTTATGTTACTTTAGAACCTTGCACTCATTATGGGAAAACACCTCCATGTGTAGACTTAATAATTGAAAAGAAATTCAAAAAAGTTGTAATAGGAATGCTAGACCCAAATGAAAAAGTTGCAGGAAAAAGTATTGAGAAATTAAAAAAACATGGAATTGATGTTGTGGTTGGTGTTAAAGAAGAAGAATGTAAAAAGATGAATGAGATATTTATAAAGTATATTACATCAAAAATCCCATTTGTGATTTTAAAAAGTGGTATGTCTCTTGATGGAAAAATAGCAACCTATAGTGGAGAATCTAAATGGATTACATCTAAAGAATCTAGAGAAGACTCACAAAATTTAAGAAATAGATTGAATTCAATTATGGTAGGTGTAAATACGGTTATTGCTGATGATCCAGAGCTCACATGCAGAGTTAATAATGAAAAGAATTTAATAAGAATTGTTGTAGATACTAATCTTAGAATTCCTTTGGATTCAAAAGTAGTTAACAATAATGATAAACTCACTATTGTTGCAACTACATTAAACTCAAATGAAAATAAGAAGCAGACCTTAAGAGATTTAGGCATTAAGGTTATAGAGGTTTCAGAAAAGAACAACAAAGTAAATCTAAAAGAACTTGTAAAGAAGCTAGGACAAGAAGAAATAGATTCTATACTTATTGAAGGTGGAGGAACATTAAATTTTTCTGCACTAGAAGAAAATATAGTAGATAAAGTAATTTTTTATATAGCTCCTAAAATATTAGGAGGAGAAAATAGTAAAAGCTGTATAGCAGGAATGGGATTTTCCGAATTAGATAATGCAGTTAACTTAAAGAATATGAGTTATAGAAAAATTGGTGAAGATTTAGTAGTTGAAGGATATATAAAGCACATTTAAAAAATGATTTTAAATAACAGAAGGCATCAAAATATAAAAAAATAAGGAGAAAAAATGTTTACTGGAATTATTGAAGAGGTTGGAATATTAGAAGAACTTAGTACAGGTAATGGTTTTGGTGTAATGGAAATTAAATGTAACAAAGTTTTAGAAGATACTAAAATAGGTGACAGTATAGCCACAAATGGAGTTTGTTTAACGGTTAAAGAAAAAGGTTCCCATTCATTTAAAGCAGAAGTAATGGGAGAAACTTTAGCTAAAAGTAATTTAGGTAATTTAAAAGCTGGTGATAAATTAAATCTTGAAAGAGCATTAAGACTTAGTGATAGGCTTGGGGGACATATTGTAAGCGGGCATATAGATGGAGTTGGTAAAATAATTTCCATAAAAGAAGAAAGTAATGGAACATGGTTTACTATTGCTGCCCCTAAAGATGTTCTAAAGTACATTATATATAAAGGTTCAATTGGAATAGATGGAATAAGTTTAACAGTTGCTTATGTTAACGATGAAGTATTTAAAGTTTCAGTTATACCACATACTTTAGAGAACACTATTCTTGAAAATAAAAAAGTTAATTCTAATGTTAATTTAGAATGTGATTTAGTAGGAAAGTATATAGAAAAATTATTTGCTCCAAAAGATGAAAAGGAAGAAGTAGGAAAAAATGATATAACAATGGAGTTCTTAAGGGATAATGGATTTTAAGGAAAGTATTTAATGGAAAAATTTGAATTAAATATTAAAAATTAAGGGGATGGAAACATGAAGTTTAATAGTATAGAAGAAGGATTAAATGATATTAGAGAAGGAAAAATGATAATAGTTGTTGATGATGAAGGTAGGGAAAATGAAGGTGACTTAGTAATTCCAGCAGAAATGGCTACTGGAGAAAATATTAATTTCATGATTAAGTATGCAAGAGGACTAGTGTGTGCACCTGTAGAAGAGGAAATTGCAGAGAAACTAGGATTAAATCCTATGGTTGAAAAGAATACAGATAATCATGAAACTGCATTTACAGTAGCTGTAGATCATAAGGATACAACAACAGGAATATCTGCATTTGAAAGAGCTTATACAATAAATAAGCTTGCAATTTCAACTGAAAAAACTGATTTTAGAAGACCAGGACATATATTCCCATTAATAGCTAAGAAAAATGGAGTGCTAGAAAGAATTGGGCATACTGAAGCAGCAGTAGATTTAGCAAAGCTTGCAGGATTTAAAGGTGCAGCAGCCATATGTGAAATAGTAAATGATGATGGAACTATGGCAAGACGTGATGATTTAATGAAATTTGCTAAAGAACATAATTTAAAGATTTTGACTATAGAAAATTTGGTTAAATATAGAAAAGAAGTACATTTAAGCGTAACTAAAGAAGCAGAAGCTAAATTGCCAACCCAATATGGAGATTTTAAAGTAATAGCTTTTAATGAGAAAAATACATCAAAATGTCACTTAGCTTTGGTTAAGGGAGATATTACAATTAATGAGCCTGTACTTGTAAGAGTTCATTCTGAATGTTTAACAGGAGATGCTTTAGGATCTAGAAAATGTGATTGTGGTGAACAATATGCAGCAGCAATGGAAATGATAGAAAAAGAAGGACATGGAATACTACTATATATGAGACAAGAAGGAAGAGGAATAGGTCTTTTAAATAAATTGAAGGCATATGAACTTCAAGATAAAGGGTTAGACACAGTAGATGCAAATTTAGAATTAGGATTTAAAGAAGATATGAGAGATTATAAAGCAAGTGCTGATATTCTTAAAATTTTAGGAATAAATAATATTAGATTAATTACAAATAATCCAGCAAAAATAGAGGGACTTGAAAAACATAATATTGAAGTAGTTGAAAGAGTTCCAATACAAATGCCTTTATATAAAAGTAATGAATTTTATTTAAAGACTAAAAAAGAAAGAATGAATCATTTGTTAAATATATAAAAATTAACATAAATTAAAATAATTAAAATAATGGAGGAAAAAATAATGAGTATATTTGAGGGAAATTTGGTATCAGAAGGATTAAAGTTTGGAATAGTAATAGGAAGATTTAATGAATTTATAGGTGGGAAGCTTTTAGATGGTGCATTAGATGGATTAAAGAGACATGGTGTTAAAGAAGAAGATATTGATATCGCATGGGTACCAGGTGCATTTGAAATTCCATTAGTAGCAAAGAAAATGGTAAAAAATCCAAAATACGATGGTATAATATGTTTAGGTGCAGTAATAAAAGGATCTACTTCACATTATGATTATGTTTGTTCAGAAGTATCAAAGGGAATTGCAAGTGTTTCTCTTGAAAGTGAAAAACCAGTTATATTTGGTGTACTTACAACGAATACTATAGAACAAGCAATTGAAAGAGCAGGAACTAAAGCTGGAAATAAAGGATATGAATGTGCAGTTTCAGCTATTGAAATGGCTAACTTACTTAATACAATAAAATAATTTAGTATAAAAGAAAATATATGATATATTTTTATATATTTTTTCACAAAACATATAAGAGAAGATGTTGCACAAAATGATTTAAGAAATCACTGTGTATAACATCTTCTTCTACTTTGTCTAAGAATGCAGAAATTAGGAACAGTTAAGGAAAGATGCTAGTAACCAGAGTAGAATTTGCAAGGTAAAAATTTAGTATATGATTACTTTAATGGACTATTCCGACAAACAAGAAGTAGGTGATTTTGGAGTTATTAATGATAAATATTTTAACCAATTAATATCAACTTATATAATGCAGAATCTATGACAAAATTTATTAATAATAAGATTAATAGTTATATGGGAATATTGATGGAAAGAAGGTGGACTTTAGTGTTGGATTTCATTATATAGGATAACCCACACTAAAATAAAGTTATGAAAGAAAAGAAAAGCACTATAATAAATGAAATGATAAGCTATTATGCAAAAGATCCAAGAAGAGTAAATCACTTTTTAAAAGTATTCTCTTTTGCTAAATCAATAGGTGAGCTAGAAAAATTAAATGACGAAACTCAAGATGTTTTGGAAGTAGCAGCTATAATGCATGATATAGGAATAAAGATTAGCGAAGAAAAATATAATTCATCTGCTGGGAATTATCAAGAAATTGAAGGACCACCAGTTGCAAGAGAAATGCTTTCAAAATTTGAGTTTGATGAAAAGTTCATAGATAGAGTATGCTATTTAATTGGACATCATCATACATACAATAAAATTGATGGAATTGATTATCAAATATTAATAGAAGCAGATTTCTTAGTTAATATTTATGAAGATGAAATTAAAGAAACGCAGATTGAAAGTATTAAAGAAAAGTATTTTAAAACAAAAGCAGGAATTGAGTTTTTAATAAATTTATATTTGTAATAAAATAATTCATGAGTGAATTGTCATATTAGGTATAAATAATATGATGAGTATAACTAAAATAGGTTATAAGCCCATTGAAGAATTTTAATTATTTAAAAAGTTTACATAATATATAAGGCAGATTTAAAACTAAAATAGTATCTTTATTTTGGTAATTAAGGCACTATCAAAAAATAACAAGTCAGCATGCTAGTTTATTTTGCGCCATACTACGTCGGTATATTCACCTAATAGCCCACAAGGAGGCAAACATACCTCCTTGTCTGACGCAAAATATACATGGCATATTGAATTGTTATTTTTTCAGGTGCCTTATTTTAGTTATATAATATGTGTAGATTTTGATTAGTATAATTTAGAATTAAAGCTAGCACAGTCTGTTTCAGCATATATTTGAGCTTTTGAGCCTGATACATTTATAGACTGTAGATCACAAAGCTTATTATAGTTATGAGCACAGTTTTCAGCTTTACAAATAAGAGAATCGCACTGCATAGTAGAGTTTGTATTATTTGTTAATGCACTATATAAAGCTTTGTTTAAAAATGAACCACAGCAAGTTCCACTTTCACTGTTTGCAGATATACCTCCAATATCAACTCTGTTTGAATAACAAACACCACTTTTGTTATGTGAACAATTATTTACATCACAATTAATATTTTGCATAAAAAACACTCCTTTAATTTAGTTTAGTAATAAATTATTTGATATGTTTTAATATTTTTATTTAGAGATTATATTATTTCAATTATTAATTAAAGTATCTATCTAATAATCCTTTAAATGCTTTACCGTGTCTAGCTTCATCTTTACACATTTCATGAACTGTATCGTGTATAGCATCTAGATTATTTTGTTTAGCTAACGTTGCAAGTTTCTTTTTACCTTCACATGCACCATATTCAGCTTCAACTCTAGCACTTAAATTAGATTTAGTATCAGGAACTACAACTTCACCTAACATTTCAGCAAATTTAGAAGCATGTTCTGCTTCTTCAAAGGCAATTCTTTTATAAGCTTCAGCGACTTCAGGGTAACCTTCACGATCAGCTTGACGAGACATTGCCAAATACATACCAACTTCAGTACATTCCCCCATGAAATTAGCTCTTAAACCTTCTAATATTTCATTATTAAGTCCCTCTACAATTCCAATCCTATGTTCATCAGCAAAATTTAAATCATCTTTCATTTCTTTAAATTTGTCAGCGCCAACCTTACAAATGGGACAAACTTCAGGTGGGGTACCGCCTTCATGGATATAACCACATACAGTACAAATAAATTTCTTCATTTAAAATTCCTCCATAAACTAATATTGTATTTTTTAGATACTTAGGCACTATCAAAAAAGTAACAAGTCAGCATGCTAGTCTATTTTGCACCATAAGGAAGCTCGACTCGTATTCACTCGCTGAGTAAGGGATTCACACAAAATAATTTTTTAATGAGGTTAACGCCCTTTGGTTGTTAACTAAGTTCGAGGAACCAAATATAAAATTTGGACTCTCACTTATCTACTCATCAGCATATTCACCTAATAGGCCAACTATGAGGTAAACATACCTCCTTGTCTGACGTAAAGTAAAACTTTTCAGCTGGAATTTTATATTCCAGCTGAATATAGTTGAACTTATACCCCCAAGGGGCACCTCGTCTTAAGACAAAATATACATCGCATCATTACTTGTTATTTTCTTTCTAGTGCCTTATAGGTATCATAGTAACCTAAGAAATAGTATTACCTTTTAAAAGTAAAATTATTAATAATAAGTTGTTAAATTATTAAATTTTTAATCTGAAAATATGTTAACCCGCATTTTATAATAAATGAATAAATACTTTGGATTTTTATATGTGTAAAAGTTCTTTGCTGTGCTATTGCACTTCGTTTATATGTGTAAAAGTTCTTTGTTGTGCTATCGCACTTCTTTTATATGTGCATATCCTGAATATATATGATTTAGAATTTTACAATTTTAGAATATGCATTTAAAAATATGTTATAATTTACTTAGATAATACAGAGTGTAGAGGCAAGGGGGAATTTTTACTTGAATAATAATTTTGAATACATATTATTTGACTTAGATGGAACGATTACTGATTCTGGGGAGGGAATAACTAAATCTGTTCAGTATGCTTTAAAATCTTTTAATATTTTAGTGGATAATCTAGATGATTTACGTAAGTTTATTGGGCCTCCGTTAAAAGAATCTTTCAAAGAATATTATAAGTTTGATGAAGAAAAAGCAAATCGTGCATTAGTAAAATACAGAGAATATTATGCAGATAAAGGCATTTATGAAAATAGTTTATATGATGGAATAATAGAACTTTTAGACAAGCTTAAGAAAAATGGGAAGACAATTATACTCGCTACATCAAAACCAGAGGTGTATGCTAAACAAATTCTTAAATACTTTAAGATAGATAAGTATTTTACTTTTGTAGCTGGATCTGACTTTGAAGAGACAAGAGTTAGAAAAGGTGATGTTATAAAGTATGCATTAGAAGGAGCAAAAATTTCTGATTTATCAAAGGTGATTATGGTAGGAGACAGAGAACATGACATCATTGGAGCAAAAGAAAACAATATTAAATCAATAGGCGTTCTTTATGGGTTTGGAAATGTAATAGAACTAACACAGGCTAGAGCAGAATATATAGCAAATAATACTAATGAATTATCAGATATTCTTATTTAAATTAGGAATATGAAAGAACATAACAATGAAGAAATTCCATTAGATATGAACGAATATTATCTAATATTATGAAAATAATAGGATAAACTTAATATATTAAGGAGGAATGTTCCTTGGACCATTACCTCCTACATTTATAAGTCATAATGTATTACAATATTTAGTCGATACACTTAATTTACAAGCTATAAGTGAACCTGATGATTTAAAAACTTTCTTACAACAATGGAGATAGGTATGGATAAAAAATCAATTTAACATGAGTTATAGATTAAAAATAAATTAAGTAATATACGATGACATAGAAGGTATACATTTTTAAATTTGATTTTAAGCACATTATATTAACTAATATTTAAATTTGTACATAGAAGTTTAGTTGGATATGGTGGCAGATTTTGAGTGGTTAGATAACATTCTCTTAATATTATTCAAAAAGTATATATAGAGAATATCAAACACTGAACAGAAGATTCCAAGAACGAGAACTAATTTGTGTCCGCCAATAACACCAAATAAAATAGTAGATGCTAGAGTACCAATCCATTTATTGATAGCAATAGTTAAATTTTGAGCTTTTGTATCCGTTCTATTAACAAGCATGTTAATAAATAATATGGACATTATAAGGTTTTGAAGAAATGCTGAGTATAATCCACCTAAGTCTCCAAATTCTATAACAAAATAGTATTGAATAACAAAAGACATTAAAAATATAATAGTAGTCCAAGGCATAAAGTATTCTTTACTTGTGTGTTTTGGAAAATATTTTTTCCCATACCTTAAGTAAGTATAAACAATCACAATATCTAAAAGCAAGCAGATTAAGGTAATCCAAGTTTGAATATTTGTAACATTGCTTTTTAAATCAATATAAGAATGAAGAGCTTCCCAAGCAAAATTAAGTGCTAATGCAGCACATGGCATTCCGTAAGTTTTGTATTTAAGACCTAAAATAATTAATTGAATATAGACTATTATCCAACAGAGTCCACTTAACAATAATAAAAATAACACCATAAGATTTTCCTCCTATAATTTTTTAATGTTACTATAGTAACATTTATGTGATTAAAGTATTAATATAAAATATTCATGTTTATACGAGTGTATGCAAGTAGTGTTGTAAATAGGATTATCTTGTTTTGAAATAACTGGATAATAATTTACTTAAATTTAATATTTCAAAGGAAGAAAGGGAAAAATACATTTCATTATATGTACCAAATATGTATCAAGAAAAGAAGAAAGAATCCTTAGGCATCTCCACTGTTAACTTTTTCAAAAAATTACTCATATGAAATGAAACTTTGTATCCTACAGTGGTATATGTTCTATGTAAAAATAGAATTGACTATGTGAAGCATATGGGAGAAGCCTCTATGATGTGGGGGGGGCTTTCTTTTTGTCTGTTTTTATTAGAAACTGTGAAGGAATATTAGCCATAGACTGAGATTTTTATGAATTTAATTTGCAAATAAATAGAATAAATTGTAATATTATTATAGTTATAGAATAATTTTAAGTGAATAAAAAGGAGAAGATAAAAATGATAAAAAAGTTAATAATATCATCATTAGTTGCAATGTCAGTAATTGGAATAGTACCAGTAGCAGCTTCAGCTACATGGAAAGAAGATTCATATAAAAATCGTAGTTGGGTAGAAAAAGGGGTAGTAGCTAAAGGCTGGAAGAAAATTGATGGAAACTGGTATAACTTTGATAATAGTGGAAGAATGCAAACCGGATGGATGATGGATAATGGAAGTTGGTATTATTTATGGTCAAATGGAATGATGGCATCTAATAGTTGGTTAACTAATGGTGATTTTTGGTACTATTTTGATGCAAGTGGTAAAATGGTATCAGATTCAGTTGTTATTGGAAAAAGAGAGTATGATTTCAGTGCGCCTGCAATTATAGTATCTAAAGAATTAGATAGTGCATCTACAACAAACACTAATACTTTAAAGAATAATTAAATGAGAGTAATGACATTTAATTTAAGATGTGATTTTTTATTAGATTTTAATAATAGATGGGATACAAGGAAGAATATGATTTATCACATAATGAAAAATTATAAGTGTGATATTATTGGAGCTCAAGAAGTCAAAGATAATATGTTTAAAGATATAAAAGATAATGTTAAGGCATATTCAAAAAAATAACAAGTCAATATGCTAGTCTATTTCGTGTTATGAGGAAGCTCGACTCGTATACACTCGCTGAGTAAGTGATTCACACAAAATCATTTTTTAATGAGGTTAACTTCTTTCATGTGCCTTAAATAAAAATATGAATACGTTATTTATATTTATAAATTAAGAAAACAGCTTATATTTAAGCTAATATAATAGAGACCCTGATAGTTATAAATTAGAAATATTAAGGTCTTTAAACCTTGAAGTTTTCTTGATATTCAATTAAAATGATGTTAGTTATAGAAAAAAGTAGAAAAAATATAAATTACTAATAATAGTCTTTTTTAGAGTTAAGGGGGACAAGAAGCTTATGAGCCAGTTTAAAGAAAGCAAAAAGATATTGTTAAGTGGAGGAGATATGAATATATCACCAGAAGTAGTTGAAGAAAAAATAGAAGAAATGAATGAGACGTTACTAATTTACCGTTCAGCTATAAAAGAAGTTAAAACTAAATTAGAAATTTTAGATGATGAGCTTAAAATAAGAAGAAAAAGAAATCCAATAGAATATATGAAGTCTAGAGTTAAAACACCAGGAAGTATTATGGATAAGTTACAACGTAAGGGACTTGAAATGAGTGTTGATTCTGCTAAAGAAAATTTAAATGACATTGCAGGTATACGAGTAATTTGTTCTTTCGTTGGTGATATATATGATATTGCGTATATGCTTAAAAGACAAGATGATATTACATTAATTGAAGAAAAGGATTATATAAAGAATCCAAAATCTAATGGATATAGAAGTCTTCATTTAGTTGTAGAAGTTCCTATATTTTTTTCAGAACATGCAGAATCAGTGAGAGTAGAAGTGCAAATAAGAACAATAGCGATGGATTTTTGGGCAAGTCTTGAACATAAATTATATTATAAAACATCAGGAGAAAGTCCAATACATATTACAAATGATTTAAAAGAATGTGCAGACGTTATAGCATCAACAGATATGAGAATGCAAGATATACAAAGAGAAGTTGAAAAATTAAGATAGAAAATGAGGTGTAACAATGATTAAAGAACTTATATTAAAAAATAGATCATAAAAGGAAGAAGTAGTTATTGAAAATATTAATGAATCTGGGCACATAAAATATTGGAGAGATGAAAATGAAGTTCATCATGTACCAAAAAGAACTTTAGATGAATTGAGATTATAGTTACTTCTAAAAGTTTTTTTATTATATAGGAAACAGCTTGCGGAACTGGCTGTGGATAACATTCTAAATAAAATTAGATAGAAAAATTGAGATGAATATGAGAAGATTAAAGCATGAGAAAGAATAAGATTACTATAAAA
>Ga0302140_10005689_pt1 | contig 15704 bp, 17 predicted proteins | sample I_Bog_E1_1_FD_202095 | JGI IMG/M metagenome (GOLD analysis project Ga0302140, IMG submission 202095) | Peat permafrost microbial communities from Stordalen Mire near Abisko, Sweden - I_Bog_E1_1 | ecosystem: Environmental > Terrestrial > Soil > Wetlands > Peat | place: Sweden: Abisko, Stordalen...
CAGATTTTTCCTCCGTGGTCTTCATCCCACCAAATCTCATCAAAAAACCTGCTTTTTGTCTATCTCAAAATAGCCCCTCTCAAAATCAACAGCTTACCTCTTTATTCAAAAGTGCCCTGGGCGGAGGGCGCGGAGGACTGCAAGAAAAGTTGTTTTATTGTTCGTTCCAACCAACAATCAACAACTCAGGCTCACTCCCTTCATCTCCTCTCCGCATGAGCAATTCCCCTGCCTCTGAGGTTGATTTGAGACAAATTTGTCACATACCAAGGAGAGGAGAAAGATCGTTTGATGACAGGCTTTCTCTCTGTCCCTCTAGTCGCTAGCAGCCTGTCAGACTTAGAGCGGACAGGCGAGAAATCAGTGACTGGCGGGAGCTGATTGGACTGCGAAGCAGCCCTGAAAGGGGTGAGTGGCTCGGGAGGGCCTGAGTTCAAAACCCGGGAAATTTATGGTCAATTCCTCGTTTTTCGCAGCCATGCGGGCTAAGTCCGACAGACTGCTAGATGCTAGTGAAAAATTCTTGCAAAAAAAGATTGTAGATCATAGATTTCCACTGTACTCAGGCGGAAGTAAAACCCCCAAAACCTTTTTCTTAAAACTCCTATGAAACAATCACGATTTATCAAATTCCTGCGAATCCTCGCACTTGTTGCCATCCCCTCGCTTGCTTCAATCACTGCGGCCTCCGCAGCCATACAGCCCTCCGCCAAGGCCAAGGCTCGTTTTTCATCCCAGCAGGCTAAGCAGATAGCCGTTCAAATCGGTGCCATTAAATTGGGGTATCCCAATGCAAAAGGATTGACCCCTGCCCAGTTGTCGAAGGCTCTGGCGCTCGGGGTGACCGAGCTTAGCAATCCGACCACCAGTAAGGCTCTGATTGTGCAGGCAACTCAGGCTGCATTGCTGTTTCCCATCACAAATGAAGCCCTCAATCTCAACCCTGGGGTGATTACCGCCTCCTCACTTGTGAAATTTGCTGCGACCCTAGTACCCAATGTCTCCCCAACAGAGTTTGCTGCGGCGCTTAAGGTAGCCAATGCTGCGGAGATAGCCGGCTATTACACTTACGGAACAAAGCGAGACACTTCCATTTTTGCTGCTGGGCAAAATACAGAAACCAGTGACGGTTCTGGCACCCCTGGAGGAGCGACAGGAGCTTACAACCCCTACATCATGTCTACGGCTTCCACGGGATTCAATAATGGGGGAAATATCAATGGAGTTGGAAGTCCGGTAACCAGCACGACCGGTCACTAATCTTCAAGAGCTTTTCACAGAAAGCCGCCTCTTCCTATAATGGGAATAAGGCGGCCTCGCAGCTCCGGCAGGGAGAGCAGTCTCCTCCCGTTTCGTGATTGAGCAAAAGGCTCCGGTCACATCGTCAGCCTCCAAGCGGAAGCCACAAGGAAGGAATCTCTCATGCCCTCCGCTGAAACATCGCCCTGCAACAGAACTCACAGGGCCCCTGCGCCAAAGAGATCCTCATAGGAGATCTCTGCCACCGGAATGATTGATTCCGCACCTTGGGCCAAAGCAGTCACCATGGTCGAAGTCGCACGAAGGATGTCAAAGACAACACAGGTCGTGCCCTGCAAGTCACGGTCTTGCAATGCGCTGTATTCTGTCGGTGTGAAGAGGACTTCCACGGTGCTCAATCCTTATAGGGGCCTAGTATCTTGAATACCTTTTCAAGGAGTTTGCGATCCGGAGCGCCTGAATCGGGCGTAAACCACACCTCGAATCGAGCCGCATAAGGTTTTGCTGGATCTCCCTCGCAGACCAAAATTAGTGAATTCGCAAAAAATTGTTCTTTGGGATTATCCGACCAACCGATCCATTCATTGGAATATCCCTTCAGTAAGTTTCCCCGAAGCGACAGAGGAGTGCCCTTTGTCACCTCAAATGCTTTCAGATAAATCATCCCGGATTCACCAGGATTCACCCAAATAGCTGTATTGTAATACCCCGACTCACTGTCTTTTCTGAGTTCCAGTGACGGGATTCCCTCCCTGATGCTCCCTTCGGGAAGCAGGCTGCGGATAGTTTCCCTAGAGGGATTTGCTGCCAGCGGTGCGAGTTCCTTCTCAATCTGGGCAAGCGATGCCTTAGTCAGACGACGCTCTTTGGCATTGGATACTTCCATGACCTCGACAACCAAGGGATCTGCCTTGATCACGCACTGACTGGTCGGTTGATCCTCGTTGTGATCCATGATCTCAACTTTCAGGGGTGCTGTCTCCCCCTCCTTGAGATTGTCTACACTCCTGTTTTGCGGCCTCCATGGCTTCCCTGAGAAGCAGATAGTGCATCTGGTTTGGAACGGAGGCAGTCCGTCTTGGGGCCATTTCCCATACATGAAATTGGAATTAACTCCATTGAGCACCCAGTGCCATTCCGTTCCCAGCGCCCACCGGCGAGTGGCATAAACCCTCGCATGGCGCTCCAAAAACGCATGGTCATCATAGAGTCTCCATGCGGGGTTGCTCGCCAGATAGCGCTTTAGGATGTCCGGATGGTTACGGGCCAGAGAGGCCAATGAAGAGACATTGGCCGTGATGGTCGGATCATCACCTCCAGGAGTATTCAGGGCATCCAGCAGGCTCTTCTGAAACAAATCAACGGAGATTCCCGGATCGGCTACCAGTCTGGGCTGGGGCTCTGCCACCTCGATATTGCTCGGGATTGTAAGCTGGTCGGCAAAGGGATCATGAATTGCCTCTTGTGGAGCCATCATGATGGAGGCAACTAAAGCAAACAGGCAGACAGGAATCATCAGGATCTTGAACAGCCCCCTGATCCAACATCTTTTATAACAGTCATAACAGAAAGAGACAACGACCCCTAAAAAGAGCACAAAAAAGAGGATGATGGGTTCCCCACCCCATAGAAATATCGTCAAGCTCAGGAGGCAGAGTGTCCACGACATCCACCAACTCCCGAGATAAAAATTCACGAGGGGTTTGATTTTAAGGATCATGATCTCTCTTTTCCCGAAGAGGATGGAAAAAGCTGAGGTTATTCTGCCGTCATGCACCCAACTACACAACATCTCATAGGCATGATTTGCCATCATGCCGCACATTAAAGCAGAATTCGTTCACCTTTGAGCGTTTCAGGAGTCGAAGTCTTCCTACTCGCTGAACGCCTCTCCGCAAAACATTCCGCCATCATCGGGAGCAAAAGCCTCGATCACCGACATCTCCTCTGTTTGCACTCCTTGAGACAAAGACGCCTGATCACACCATGGCGATCCATCCGCGCAACAAGCGGGAAAATATCGCGCCGGGCGCAGAAGATGACATCCTCGCGCAGCTCCGGCAGGGAGAGCAGTCTCTGCCCGTTTCGTGATTGGGCAAAGGCTCCGGCCACATCGTCAGCCTCCAAGCGGAAGAGTTTGAGAGCCGTCAGGAAGGAATCTCTCATGCCATCCGCTGAAAAATCCCCCTGCAACAGATCGCACAGGGCTCCTGCGCCAAGGATATCCTCATAGGAGACCTCTTCCCCCAGGCCTGCACAGACGAGCATCAGTCGTTCGGGTCGTTGTTTTAGAATAAAATCAGCCGTGGAACTCAGGTTTACAAAGGCAGCGATGAGTAGGGTTCCGGCACGGGCGCAGGCACGGAGTGCCCGAGTGCCGTTAGTCGTGGTCATGGCGATCGATTTTCCCGCAACACGCTCCCTGGTGAATTCCCTGGGAGAGTTGCCGAGATCAAAATCGACATCGCCCGTCAGTTCCGCACCGATGCGGAGCCCTCGCCGCTCGCCCGCAAGCAAAATTTCCGGATGGGCCCTCCTCAGGGCCACGGCTTCGGCGATCTCTGCCACCGGAATGATTGATTCCGCACCTTGGGCCAAAGCAGTCACCATGGTCGAAGTCGCACGAAGGATGTCAAAGACAACACAGGTCGTGCCCTGCAAGTCACGGTCTTGCAATGCGCTGTATTCTGTCGGTGTGAAGAGGACTTCCACGGTGCTCATTGCTTCCACAACATAATGAAATTTCTCCTGATGCCGAGCCAATTGAACCGGAGATTTTGCACAATGCAACCAGCTCGGAGCAATACTGCCAGAGTTTCAACAATGGATTCCGGGCCGCAGCCCTTGAAGCGAAAGCCACCCACTTCTCTTTCCCTAAACGCAAGACAACGCAACATCGCCGCCCTCAACGGATTGAAAATCCTGCCGGGGTAGAAGACCTCTTTTTCTGCCCCTATGAGCAGAACCCTTCTAACTGGCTGCGTCCGTCCCTTTGGGACGGTGAAGGAAGATTAACTCGCCATCATGAGTATTTTTACTCATGATGCTGAGTAATTCGTATGATCCGTCAATTCATTCACGATATTCTCATGCGTCGATTGCTGGAACCTCGCCGCTTTATTCAAGTTCTGGCAGGGCCACGGCAGGTCGGTAAAACCACCCTTGCCAGACAGGTCATGGAGGAGATCAGTACACCCTCCCATTACGCCTCAGCAGATGAACCGGCCTTAAAAGGCAGGGAATGGCTTGCCCAACAATGGGAAATCGGACGACTGAAAGCCAGGGAAGGAAATGCCCTTCTGGTTCTTGATGAAATCCAAAAGGTGCACGGCTGGTCGGAATCGGTGAAGCAACTCTGGGACACCGATACCTACAACAAGACTCCCCTGCGTATCTTACTCCTCGGCTCTTCCCCTCTCCTGATCCAGAGCGGACTGACGGAAAGTCTCGCTGGAAGATTTGAGATCATTCTCGCACCCCATTGGTCCTATTCTGAAATCCGCGAAGCATTCCATTGGGATGTGGAGCATTATGTCTATTACGGAGCTTATCCCGGCGCGGCTCCTCTGATTGGGGAACCCGACCGCTGGCGGCGCTACATCATGGAGTCTCTCGTGGAGACAAGTATCTCCCGCGACATCCTGCTTATGACGAGGGTGGACAAGCCCGCTCTATTACGGCGGCTCTTCCAGCTTGCTTGCGATTATTCCGGCCAGATCCTCTCCTACCAAAAGATGCTGGGCCAACTCACCGATGCTGGAAATACCGTGACACTGGCCCATTATCTTCAGCTTCTCCAAGGGGCAGGAATGGTGGCGGGACTCTCAAAATACTCCCATGGAAAGATTCGTCAGCGCGGATCGATTCCCAAGTTGCAAGTATTAAATACCGCATTGATGACTGTAACTTCCGGCCTCGATTTCGCAGAAACGAGACAGGATGCCAACCGCTGGGGACGACTGGTAGAATCCGCCGTCGGTGCGCACCTTCTCAACGACACACTCGGATCGAACATTGAAGTGACCTACTGGAGGGATCGCAACATGGAAGTCGATTTCGTACTCCAACGCGGAAACAGCCTTGTTGGCATCGAGGTCAAGAGCGGCGGCCATCGAACTGTCCTGAGCGGGATGGAAGCCTTCCGAAAAAAATTTCGTCCTCTGCGGACCTTGCTGGTTGGCGGTGATGGAATCCCCCTGAAAGATTTTCTATCCACACCTATCGAGCAATGGCTGAAAAAGTGAAACGCATGATTTATTAAAAAGGCCTTGCCTCAGCTTTCCAAGGCTTGGATCTCGGCGAAACATGCGGCCCTCATCGGCAGCAGAAGCCTCGATCTGCTCCCTGTCGCCGCAGCCCTCGAAGCGAAAGCCACCCACTTCGCTTTCCTCGTCATCAGACAACACCAAATAGCTTCCCTGACAGATCCTCCTTATCTTCATGGGCGCACCTAACAATAAGCCACAGGAGCGAACACAGTGCAGCGACTCATCCGACAGGCTGCCAGAGCGACGTGAAAAAATTACGAAATCCAGCTTCACGAAAATCCGATTGTAAGGGATTCCAAATGTCCTCCTTTTGCGCCATGGATGGAGAAACGCTTGTTCTGAATATCCTTGGAACTCCTAGCGCCAAGAAGGATGCGATAGGAAAACCGAAAGGAGTTCAGCTTAAGGTCAGCGTCACGGCTGCCCCGGTTGGAGGCAAAGCAACCGATCATATGGTTCGATTCCTCGCAAAAGAGTTCGGCGTGTCAGCCAATGATATCATCGTTGTTTTTGGCCGCTTTAATGTAAATAAACAGTTGCGTATCAAAACTCCTAAAAAGTTGCCTCCTGTAGTAGCCAAAGCTCTTTCCCAAATACCACACGACCACCCATGAAACTCCTCCGTTCTCTCCATCTCTATCTCGGCTGCATTTTTGCTCCGATCCTCGTCTTTCTGACGGTATCCGGGATATGGCAGACATTCCGGTTGCAGGATGTGCCGAAGGGGCAGCCTCCCTCCTTTTTGGGAATGCTCTCGAGCATCCACACCAGCAGCGTGAGCAAACTGGGCACCCTCTCCTCTTCCTGGATGAAGGGATTCATCGTGCTGGCCTCGGCGAGCTTCCTGCTGACGCTCATCCTCGGCATCGTCATGGCCTTCCGCTACGGACGGGGCAGAATCGTCCTCCTCGCCCTGCTGTCTGGCATCGCCCTCCCTCTCGCCTTGGTCCTGCTCGCCCTGAAGCACGGATAGCGACAAAAGTGACAGACTAAAGAGAAGTCAGAAGTCAGGAATATAAGTAAGACATGGAGTGAGGCAAAGATTCGCATTCGAGCCTCAACCTCGTGAACATTCGCATCCTTCCTGATTTGACAGCTTGGAGAAAGTCGTGCAGTTTTGGCTCATGAGCACGACACTTAGTGTGAGATTACCCGATGAACTGGCCCGATGGGTGGAAGAAAAGGCCGCATCCTCCGGGCGTTCCCGAGGAAGCCTCGTGAAGGAAGCTCTGGAAAGTGTCAGAGGCAAGGAGAGCAAGTCCTTCATGCGTCTGGCCGGCACCCTTCAAGGCCCCTCCGATCTCTCCCGGCGCAAAGGCTTTGCCAAGTCGTGACCGGCATTGCCGACACCGGTTTTATCGTCGCCTTCCTGAACCGCCGCGACCATTACCACGCTTGGGCCGTCGGGATTGCCTCCGAGATTGACGCTCCGCTAACCACCTGCGAGGCAGTGCTTGCCGAAGCGGCATTCCACTTGGGCTCCGTGAATCCTGTTCTGGAACTCATCGACCATGACTTGCTTCGCCTCGATTTTGACCTGAGCGACAACCTGTCACGAATCGCCCTGCTGGCAAAACGCTATGCCGACAGGAACCCGGATCTCGCAGACCTCTGCCTCATCTGCCTGAGCGAACGCTTTCCCTCCCTCCCCGTCATCACCGTGGATGGAGATTTCAAAGTTTACCGCAGACATCAGCGCGAAATCATTCCCGTCCTCACACCGGCCAACTGACCATGAAGATCCTCAATGGTTTTGAAGTTCTTGTCGCCGCCGCCCTCAAAGCGAAAGCCACTCACTTCGCCTCCCTGAATAGATTGAAAGTCCTGCCGGGTTAAGAGAACCACAGAGCAGATAGTTTTATCAGGAACTCAAGAAATCAGGAAAAGAAGATGCAGATCGGAGAAGTGACATAAAAAGGCGTCAATACTAGGGACCGAGCCTCTTTTCTTACGACGGGCTGCTAACCTGCCAGCGCAAACAAAACGGTTTGTTCGCAGCGTTGAACAGCCACAGATTCTTCCGTCATAGGAAAATTGGAGATAAGCGCCTCAATCATAGGATGTCTCAAATTTTCCGACGATCCGACATGGTAGAAGTGCTCGCGTTTCAGCATGTGGAAATCGCCACGGCTCCAGACTAGGTCAATCGCGGAATTGCGGCGGAATTCGTTGCTATGCCAAGTCGAGAGCAAGAAGTCGCAAGGCAGCGAACCGAGAGTCGCCCCAAGCGCCGCTTCATCGCTGTCCGACCACGAATTGAAGTAGTCCACATGACGCCCGGCGTAGGGAGGATCGGCATACACAAAGTCCCCGGACTGCGCCTGCGCTAGTGTCTCACGAAAGTCACGAACCTCAAAAGTCCAGTCAACAGTGCTCAAAATCTGAGCGATCTGACGGACTTGGTTTGTGATTTTCGTGACGTATGCTTGGGCGAATCGTTCCGGTTTGTGGCAGTAAGGCACATTGAATTTTCCCTTCCGATTGAAACGGATTACCCCGTTGAAGCATGATCGGTTGAGGAAGAGGAAATCAAGGGGCGTTGGTGCTTCATTGAACCTTGCACGCACCTCATAGAAGTAAGGTTCACCTTGAGTTTTTAGCTTCTCGCCTTCGCTGGTCAGAAATTCCTTAACCGACGCCGCAGTAATTTTCCTGGTCTGGATGTCCTTATACAGACTGATGATGTGAAGGTTCGTATCGCAAAGCAGAGCCTTCTTTGGTTGCACATTGAGAGCGACGACGCCGGAGCCACAAAACGGCTCAATCCATCGCGAGTATTCGCGCGTCTCCGCTACTCTCTGAATCGCAGAGACGAGTTTCGTCTTTATCCCCTGACACTTCAGGGGAGGAACCAAAGGCGGACGGCTCATGAGTCCGCCTCCTCGTTCTCGGATTCATCCTCAGCGAGATTCGCGATCTCTTTCGCGTGGGCCTTTAGCGTGTCCGTTCCTCGCTGCTTGTATTCCAGGTAGGTCTTAAGATTCATGTATGGGCGTTTCACGCCAACGGCCTCGGCCATGTCCCGTGTGAGGTAGAACATCCAGTAGTCGTCATAAACTTCCTCGCCCAACGAAGCAAACGGGCCGGTGCCGTTAATCAACGTGTCGATTATGTTGGATGACCCAATGTTCTTCGTGTTTCCACTTCCGGGTCGAGCGGTCGCTATCCTGAACTTCGGTTGGGCGAAGAAGGTGAAGTCCTTGATGACGGACGGAATCTTGTCGAGGTCATCGAGAGAAAACTGTTTCCGCTCGTCTGCTACGTCTTCGCACTTGGTGTAGATAACGCCCAAGACGAAGTGGGCGGCATACTGGCTATACGGGTAGAGGGTGTTCTTTTTGCTGTCGCGGTTCCTGAAATAACCAGTGAACGCGCCGAGCGTCATGCCATTCACTTTGGTTCCGCTTTCCCGATAGGTGCTCTTGATGTCCACCGCGAACCGATTGCCGGAGGGAGAGTGCGTGAACGTCAGGTCTGGATAGAAGTTTTGGTGCTGGCACAGCTCGATTTCCAATCCGTGTTTCTTGGCGAACTTGACGAACATCGGAAACAAGAGAAGCTCCAAGACTTTCGAGACAATCTTGGTGTCAACTGAGATAGAATAGACGCGCTGATAGACGTCAATGAAGCCTTTGATGATCCACTCTCCTTCGTTGGTGGCAACAGCTTTGGCGAATGAAGCCGCGTGCGTTTGAAGGTGTTTTAGAAATTGGTCAGATGTCATCGTGATGAAACTGATTGTATTTGAGGAAGTGTTGTTTCAAAAGCGCATTTAAGAGGCAAAGGCGACATCCGCCGGACTGGTTGGATGAAATGCTGCCATTGGCGAGGACGTTAGAAAGGGTCGCTCCCTAGTATTGACGCCTTTATTTATTTCACTCTGAATTATGGCAAGCTGCGGACGGATCAGAACCCTTCCCCAGAGGCGCAGCAAGATTCGTGGAGAGCAAGGCGGGCAAGCGTCAGCCGAACGCCGAGTGCTTGGAAGCACGGAGTAGCCAGTGCGTTAGCACTGCCCGCAGGGCGAGGCCATCGGGCGATGGCGAGGCAATTTTTCCTACGGCAAGCGCAGCCCAACGCTGCTCTACGCGAATATCGCAAGCCGTCCTAGGCCTTCTTTACAAAGCAGGCTTTAAGTCCGACCGCTATCCCATCCACCTTGCAGGAAATCTCGTGATCCCCCTCACCCAGGCGGATCGGCTTGGACTTGGAGCCTCCCTTGAGCACCGAGGTGCCGCCGAGTTTCAGATCCTTGATGAGAGTAACGCAATCGCCATCGGCGAGGACGGTGCCGTAGGCATCCTTGACAACGCGAGGCCCCTCTGGAATCTCCTCCTTCGGCCATTCAAAACCGCAGGTGACACACTCCCATTTGTCGGCGTGTTCAAGGACTTCATCAAGGGTGCATTCGGGACAGGCTGGTTTGGACATAAAATCTTAGAAGGTTAGGGTTTGATTGGGTTGATGATTTTGAGTTCGGAAAATTGCAAAAAGTCGGTATCCGCAGTGTAGATGAGGCGCACACCATGCTCGAGCATAAGCGTCGCTGTGCGGATATCAAAAAAGAGGTTGCCCGCCGGCGAGTGGAGACTCTTGAGCAGGGTTTGAAGCGTTGTCCAATGCCTGGGTCCTGCACTCAGTACGGAAAAGTTGGGTGATCCAAGCAAGGCATCTAGAAATTCCAGGGCGTTGGCACTGGTGAGAGGCGATGGAAAAATCCTGTGATGGGTGGCCACGCGCAGAAACTCGTAACAGATTCCCTCGGAGAGATACCACTGTCCGGGCTGGCTGTGTGCCGTCTCAAGAAAAGCACGCGCAAGTCGATGCTCCCTGCAGTCCTGATTGGCTGCATAGAGCAGGATATTCGTGTCGATCACCCCTCCCCTCATGATTCCATAAGTTGCTCAAGAGCATCCCGGTCGGCCAGATTGACCCGGGGTTCCCCCATGGAAAAGAGGGGCAACTCGGAGATCGGTTTGACCTTCTCCCGGCGTCTGATCAAGCCCTGACGCAAGAATTCATTCACCAGATCAGACATATCAATCCCCTCGACATGCGCCTCCTGACGAATGCCTTCAAGTACTCCCTCTTCCAGAACAAGCGTTGTGCGCTTCATACATACAAGCATACACCTCATTCATACAGATGCAAGCAGACCGAAAGGGGCGGAAATTCTCCCGCTGAGACGCAGGGACGCAGAGAAAGAAAAGAAAATTCACAAGGGAGTATAGGGATGCAGCAGAGGAGGTAAACTCCATGCAAATCCCTCTGCCCCCATCTACTTTGCCGTTTTCCGAACCTCTGCGGTCTCCGCGTCTTGGCGCGATATTCTCAGTATCTCCTTAAAGCGTCGCGATAATGGCGTTGAAGGTCTGGCTCGGACGCAGGACGGCGTTGGCCTTAGCCTCGTCGGGAAGGTAATAGCCTCCGATCTCCGTGGACTTGCCCTGAACGGCGAGGAGTTCCTCGACGATCTTGGACTCATTGGCCGCGAGAGCCTCGGCGACGGGAGTGAAGAGGGCCTTCAGTTCGGCATCCTCGTACTGTGCGGCAAGTGCCTCCGCCCAGTAGAAGGCCAAGTAGAAATGACTACCACGGTTGTCGATGGTGCCGAGTTTGCGTCCGGGAGATTTATCATTCTCCAGGAACTTGCCAGTAGCCGCATCAAGGGTCTCGGCCAGGACTTTGGCCTTTGCATTGCCAAAGGTCGCCGCGATGTGCTCCAGGGAGGGAGCCAGGGCGAAGAACTCACCAAGCGAATCCCAGCGGAGGTAGTTGTCCTCAAGGAACTGCTGGACATGCTTCGGAGCGGAACCACCTGCACCGGTCTCAAAGAGTCCACCGCCATTCATGAGCGGCACAATGGAGAGCATCTTGGCACTGGTGCCGACTTCAAGGATGGGGAAGAGATCGGTCAGGTAATCGCGAAGCACATTGCCGGTGACGGAAATGGTGTCCTTGCCCAGCACGATGCGATCAAGAGTGACGGTACAGGCCTCAGCGGGAGGAAGAATGCGGATGTCGAGTCCGGTGGTGTCATGATTGACAAGATACATTTTGACCTTCTCAATGATCTGGGCGTCGTGGGCACGCTTCTGGTCCAACCAGAAAATGGCGGGAACTTGAGAGGCGCGGGCGCGATTCACGGCCAGCTTCACCCAATCCTGAATCGGGGCATCCTTGGCCTGGCAGGCACGCCAGATGTCCCCTTCCTCGACAGCGTGCTCGAGAAGAATTTTTCCCGTGGCATCCGTGACGCGGACGACACCATTGCCCGGAATCTCAAAGGTCTTGTTATGGGAGCCGTATTCCTCGGCGGCCTGGGCCATGAGTCCGACATTGGGAACCGAACCCATGGTCTTGGGATCGAGGGCACCGTGCCTTTTGCAGAAATCGATGACGGCCTGATAGACACCGGCGTAGCAGCTGTCGGGAATGACGGCGAGGGTGTCCTGGGTCTTGCCAGCGGCATCCCACATTTTGCCTCCGGCGCGGATCATCGCTGGCATGGAAGCATCGACAATGACATCGCTCGGCACATGGAGGTTGGTGATTCCTTTGTCTGAATTGACCATGGCCAGAGCGGGGCCGTTGGCATAGGCCGCCTGGATGTCAGCTTCAATTTCTGCTTTCTGGTCGGCAGGAAGTGTCTGGATTTTGGCAACGAGATCGCCAAAACCATTCTTAAAATCGACCCCCAGGCTCTTGATGACTTCGGAGTGCTTGGCAATGAGATCCTTGAAAAAGACCTCCACGGCATGGCCGAAGATGATCGGATCGGAGACCTTCATCATGGTCGCCTTCATGTGAAGCGAGAAAAGGACATTATCTGCCTTGGCGCGGGCAATTTGCTTTTCGATAAAGGCCACGAGAGCTTTCTTGCTCAGGAGGGTAGCGTCGAGGATTTCACCTGCCTTGAGCGGGGTCTTCTCCTTAAGCACCTTGCTGGAACCATCAGCACCGATGAACTCGATCTTTACCTCGGTCGCAGCCGGAAGGGTGACCGATTTTTCATTGGCAAAGAAATCATTCACGCCGCCCATCGTGCCGACGCTCGTTTTGGAATCGGAGCTCCAGGCTCCCATGGAATGCGGGTGCTTGCGGGCGTACTCCTTGACGGCCTTGGGAGCGCGACGGTCGGAATTTCCCTCGCGCAGGACGGGATTGACGGCGCTTCCCTTAATCTTGTCGTAGCGGGCCTGAATTTCTTTTTCCGCCTCGGTCTGAGGCGTGTCGGGATAATCGGGGAGTTTATAGCCCTTGGACTGAAGCTCGGCGATGGCTGCCTTGAGCTGCGGCATGGAGGCGCTGATATTCGGCAGCTTAATGATATTGGCCTCAGGCTGGAGCGTGAGGGCTCCGAGTTCGGCCAGGGCATCAGGAATGCGCTGATCCTCGGTCAGGAAATCAGGGAAATTCGCAATGATGCGTCCAGCCAGAGAGATGTCGCGCAGTTCGAGGGAAATCCCGGCATGCTTGGTAAAAGCCTGAACAATCGGCAGAAAGGAGTAGGTCGCGAGGGCTGGGGCTTCGTCGGTTTTGGTGTAGAGAATGGTAGGGAGCTTGGACATAGAGGTAGTGTTTGGTTTACAGCAAATAAATACAGAATGGAATCGCTGAATAAAGCTGTGAGAGGAGGGAGGTAATTTATTCGATGCCTCCCATCGCGGTTCCTTTGGGAAGCGAGTCCCGTGCCAAGCCACCCTAGTGTGCTGGATGGTAAATAGCTGCACATCTGTTGCGATCAAAATGGCCCGCCGCCAAGACGCGATGAGGGAGCGATACCGTTGTGTATCGCAACCGAGCAGCAACGCAGGCGCCGGGCCATTTTCATCGCAACCCTTCGGGCCGGAGGACATTGGGCGTTTTTCTGCGTTGTTCGCTCGGGCTATATCGCAACGGATATAGCCGCTTCACTCACGCCTTGAAAAACACCCAAATTCCCTCCGGCAGGTGTATAGCTATTTACCATCCAGCACACTTGCATGATTGATCGTTGGAAAAGTCAGTCCGAACTTGTTTTCCGACGCTCTTCACCGCATTTTTGACCAATTCATGCACGCATCTCCTCTCCCCTACGAAGTTCAGGAATTCGAACGACTGCTCCAGAAACCCAACAGCGATCCAACGGGACTGGCAGGATTTTTCAGCGGCGGTGAAATCTGGGTCGGAAGAGTTCCGGCGCGACTCGATGTGATGGGGGGTATCGCCGATTACTCCGGTGCCAATGTCTGCGAAGCGGTCCTGGGACGAGGGATGCTGATGGCTCTCCAGCCGCGCACCGATCGCACACTCCGAATTCGCACACTCCAGGTCGGCGGGCGCAGTCTTCCTGTCGAGACACGCATTCCGCTGGAATATTTCTCTTCCGGCGAAGGACTGGCCGGTTACGGCGAGGTCCGCAATCTTTGTCAGGCGAATCCCCTCGCCTCCTGGGTCTCCTACATCGGCGGCAGTATCTTCACTCTCCTCAAGGAAGAATCAGTGCGGATGCCCTTTGGCTTCAGCATGATTCTCCTGAGCGCCGTCCCGATGAATGTCGGCATCGGGAGTTCGGCAGCCGTCGAAATCGGCACCCTCTCCTGCCTCAATGCCTACCTTGGCCTTGGCCTCAATGGCGAACGCATCGCGCGTCTCGGCCAGATGGCGGAGAACTATGTCGTCGGCGCTCCTTGCGGCATCATGGATCAGACCGCGATCACGAGCGGTCGCACCGGCAAACTTACCCACATTCTCTGCCGTCCCGGCAAGGTGATGGGCGAAGTCGATATTCCCGAAGGCACCGGCTTTGTCGGCATCAGCTCCATGGTCAGGCATTCCGTCGCAGGCAATCCTTACAGCGACACCCGCATTGGCGCCTTCATGGGCAAGAAGATCATTAATGAATTCCGCGCCGCTACCGGCAAAGCCCCGATCAATTTCCTCACCGAACTGACCAGCGAGGAATTCCGCAGCCAGTATGAAGCGAAGCTTCCCGAGAGCATCCTCGGCTCCGACTTTCTTGCCCAATACAAGACACACGACGATCCCGTCACGACGATCCAGCCCGACGCCACCTACCGCGTGGCAGGCCCGGCACGCCACCCGATTGAGGAAAACGAGCGTGTGCTAAAATTCATGGAGGCTCTGAAGGGTGCCAAGGAACTTGGCGAATCTGCACTCATCACGGCGGGTGAGCAAATGTACGGCGCTCATGCCAGCTACAAGAACAACTGCAATCTCTCCGTCGAGGAGGTTGATTTCCTGGTCGAGGCCGTCCGCAAGCGCGGAGTCGCCAAGGGACTCTATGGTGCAAAAATCACCGGCGGAGGCACCGGCGGCACCGTGGCGATCTTTGGCAAGCTTGATGCGCTCAAGGTACAGGTTCCGCTTATCGCCGCCGAATTCTCCCGGCGCATCGGCATCATGCCCGACATCTTTGAGGGGACATCACCCGGAGCGATGGAATTCGGAGCCCGCCGCTACGGCTTCAGCGCCAATGGATGGCAGGGGGCTCAAGTATGAGCAGCCAAGCCGTCCGCAAAGCCGTTGTGCCCGTTGCGGGACTCGGCACCCGTCATTTCCCCGCTTCCCACGCCGTCAAAAAGGAACTCTTTCCCGTCGTCGGCCAGGATGGGATCAGCCGCGCCCTCTTCCATTACCACTTAATCGAGCTCCTCGAAGCAGGCATTGAGGAAATCTGCATCATCGTGCAGCCCGGTGAGGAGGATTCGATCCGCGCCTATCTTCAGGGGCCGGATGAAACTTATCTCCGCCGTCTGGAAAAATATCCACTCCTGCGCGAAGAAGCCCGACGCATGAGCGATCTGGCCGAGCGCGTCAGCTTTGCCGTCCAGCACGAGCAGGAAGGCTACGGCCACGCCGTCTATCAAAGCCATACCTTTGCCAACGGAGAGCCTGTCTTACTTTGTCTCGGCGACCATCTCTTCCGAGGAGCTCCTCTTTCCCCCTACCGTGAGTTGGCCGAAGCCGCTGCCTTTGCCGGAGGTAAGAGTATCTCCGCAGTGAATCGCATCGGACCGGATGATCTCAAGGGCTACGGCACCATCGCCGGACGACGCCGTAGTGAAACCCCCTCCCTGATCGACATCTCCCTCATTATTGAAAAACCGGATGTCGCCATTGCACGCGAGAAACTTCATGTCGATGGACTCGCCCCAGACGAATTCCTCGGCT
>Ga0302140_10005696_pt1 | contig 15691 bp, 14 predicted proteins | sample I_Bog_E1_1_FD_202095 | JGI IMG/M metagenome (GOLD analysis project Ga0302140, IMG submission 202095) | Peat permafrost microbial communities from Stordalen Mire near Abisko, Sweden - I_Bog_E1_1 | ecosystem: Environmental > Terrestrial > Soil > Wetlands > Peat | place: Sweden: Abisko, Stordalen...
GAACAAACGCCTATTATACTTCCTTTTGGCCCTGGCAGCAATTGCAATTGGCGTAAATTCCTGCAAAAAGCAATCGCAGAGTCCCATACAGCAGCTTTTTACCGGCGGTTATTGGGAATTGGCCTCGGTAACCGCTACCTATTACACGGGCAACTCGGTAGATTCAACGGTTAACTTAAATACCGATACGGTATGCCAGGCGGGGCAAATATTTACCTTTTACACCAATAATACCTGCACCTACACCAATTTTGATTGTATAACCCAAAAGTCGGCCACGGCTTCATGGAGTTTAACGCCCAACCAGCTGTATTTGCAGGCCAACGTGGTATGCAAAGACACTACCGCCAAGGGAAGCTCGATGCCATTTGCCTATGCGCAGATAGAAAACCTGGGGCAATTTTCGCTGGTTTTAAACATCGGGGATATCCAGCCCAATTACTCGCTTACCCAGCCGCGCATCATTTACCAATATGGCTTTATAAGGCAAAACCCGGCGGCCGGAAATTGAAAACGAGCAGAACCCGGCGATCGTTAATTCCGGCTGTTTGAAAAATCCGGAAAATCACTTTCATTTTTATTTAAAGACGGATTTTTTCAGCGAAAATTTTATCTTTGGGACGTTCAAAACAAAGGCCCCGATTGTTCATTTGATATTATTCAATATCAAAACAAAACGCGCCATAATGGTATTATCGTAGTACGCTGAAATAAGGTTATAGCCGTTTAATGAAAAAAAGGATCGCGATTTTTGCTTCTGGTTCCGGGTCGAATGCTCAAAAGATTATGGAGCATTTTAAACGTAACCCCGAGGCAGAAGTGGTGCTTGTGTTAACCAACAACCCCCAGGCCTACGTACTGCAGCGGGCCGATAATTTCGAGATCCCCTCACATATTTTTTCCCGCTACGAGTTTTACGAAACTGATGAGGTGATCAGGCTGCTCAAAAACCTGCAGGTCGACCTTGTTGTGCTTGCCGGTTTTTTATGGCTGGTGCCCGAATCGCTTTTAAAAGCATTTCCCAATAAAATCGTTAATCTTCACCCGGCCTTATTGCCTAATTACGGCGGCAAGGGTATGTACGGCGACAATGTACATAAAGCAGTACTCGCGGCCGGTGATGATGAATCAGGCATTACCATTCATTTTGTAAGCGATAAATACGATGAAGGCGAGATCATTCACCAATCCCGGTTCAAAATCGAGCCAGGCGACAACCTCGAGGTGGTTAAATTCAAAGGCCAGCAGTTGGAGCATCACTATTTCCCGAGAGTGATCGAGAGCCTTTTGAAGAAAATGAAGAGCTGATTTTTAGTGATTAGAGACTGGAAATTAGTAAGAAAGTCCGGGAATGCCGAAAGACGCCAAATTCAGGCGCGAGTCTGACGACCGGGCCCGCAGCGCAAAGGCGACTCGTGCCCCGCAGACAGGTAGCCAACATGCTTATCGTTTTGCTTTATTAGTTTAGTGATGTACATTTAAACTATTATGAGCACCAAATATAAATTCAACGACCAGGACAAGCTTTATTTTGTAAGCTTTGCTGTAATAAACTGGATCGATCTTTTTGCCCCATTCAGGCGCGAGTCTGACGACCGGGCCTACAGCGCAAAGGCGACTCGTGCCCCGCTGACAGGTAGCCAACATGCTTATCGTTTTGCTTTATTAGTTTAGTGATGTACATTTAAACTATTATGAGCACCAAATATAAATTCAACGACCAGGACATGCTTTATTTTGTGAGTTTTGCTGTTGTAAACTGGATCGATCTTTTTATCCGTAATGAATACAAGGACATCATAATTGATAGCTGGAAGCATTGCCAGCAAAAAAAGGGATTAGAGATATATGGCTGGTGCATCATGACCAGCCATATCCACATGATCATTGGCACGCATGGCGAAAACCTGGAAAACATCATGAGGGATATGAAAAAACATACTTCCATTGCACTCCGGACCGCTATTGAGCAGCATCCGGGTGAAAGCCGCAGGGAATGGATGTTATGGATGATGAAGCGCGCCGGGAAAAAGAACAGCCAAAACAAGTCGTTTCAATTGTGGCAGCAGGATAACCATCCGATTGAATTGTATGATTTGAAGATATTGCATCAAAAATTGGATTACATTCATTACAACCCTGTAGAGGCTGGTATAGTTGAAAATCCGGAAGATTATTTATACAGCAGTGCCAGGGATTATTGCGGTTTTCCGGGGTTAATTGACGTGATTTTGGTCGACCCGATAATGCCATGATCTGCACAGTTAGTGACCTGTCAGCGGGGCACGAGTCGCCTTTGCGCACCGGCCGGCCCCTCAGACTCGCGCCTGAAATGGGGGACAAAAATATACGCACGTTAACGACCATCGACACATGAAAAAAACGAATATAATTATCCGATTTGTGGCAATATTATTACTTGTGTCATGCGATCTGCACTCCGAATTTGCGGTAGTAAAAAATGATACATCTGACACCTTAGTAGTTATTGGGTGGAGTGATAATGAGCTTGGTGTAATTACCGATAGCTTGATTTATAACAACCGGATTTACATGCCCGATGTTATTGCGCCTAACAAATACACAAAAGTTGGTTTGCGGTTTATAAACTTTCACAACGCACACGATTCTTCAAAAATGCAGTTATACATTCTTAATGATGATTCTTTGTCCCATTATCAACAATTAAAATTAAATAGTGGTATTTTAAATCATTGTTTAATTAGAAAAATTATAATTCAAGCAGATAAAGTAGAAAACGGCTTAGATACTATTGTTATAAGACGGTAGCCCTCTCCGATTGGGGCCGCCCGACAATATTTATTACCTATAGTACCTTGAGGGATGAATGATAAAATTGTATTTGAAATAGGCGATTTTGGAACTCGGGCAGTTGTCAAATCGGCATGGCGCGAAAATTATACTTCATTGTTGCTTGATAAAAATGTGTCAGAACTAGAGCTTAATCATGCAAAAGGATGGCATGGAAGCAACGTCGACTTTTTACAATATTTACCAGATTTAATATCGTTTACTATAATAGATTTTAATGCGATGTTAAAATCAATAAAAGCTGTTCATTGTCTCGAAAAACTAAAAGTTCTTAATATTTCCACATACTGCAAAACACCGATAGATTTTAATTTTTTTCCCGTTCTTGAAAAATGCGGCTTTGAATGGCGCAAAGGATCTGAATCTTTATTTAGCCGCATAAGCCTTGTTAAACTTTTCTTGAATAGTTATAATAAGAATGATAGCAATGTTTTCTCCCCATTAACTAATCTGACTGATTTGGCGATTTTGAATGCTCCGTTGAAAGAGTTGTTGGGGCTAGCTTCATTACGGCATTTGGTACGTTTCCGGATTGGGAATCTAAACAAGTTAACATCGCTTCAAGGTATAGGCGGGTTATCGAAATTAGAAGAGTTGAAGATACAAAGATGCAGACGAATACAATCAATATCAGAGATATTAAATCTTTATAATCTCAAACGATTTTTGCTTCTTGATTCGGGAGATATAGAAAGTATTAAAGGCATTGAAAATCTGACTAAATTGGAAACATTTTTATTTTATGAATCGACTAATATTGTAGATGGAGATTTATCGCCGTTGTTGACGTTAAAAAAACTTTCAAATATAGCCTTTCAAAGCAGAAAACATTACACTCCTAGTAGAGAGGATTTTAAGTCGAAATATTCTATATAGGAATTTGGTAATGTATCAAAATTGTTGTTATTTCCCTCCCGCTGTGCGTAGTTTATACAGAACGCTGCCCGCTGTGCGTAGTGTACAACGGAACGCTGTTCGAATGTCTGTGACTTCGAACGGCTATGCTTGCAGTTTGCAACTGCAATAACGAAATGCAAGAAAAAAGACAATGCCTGGCCGCGCGCCGGGCTTTATTGTTTAATGGGCCAAAGTTAAGGCCTTTACGGCGTGCTGCATTAGGGGGCGTAGCGGATACCGGCCGCCTTCGCTAAAGCTATGGCGGCTGAAAGCCTCTGGAATGTTAAATTGTGAATAGGGGCATAAGGCAGGCGTATGAGCAAAGCACCCGACCGCCGCTAATTCCAGCGGCGGGAATACCCCAAAAAAGTTTAAAAACGATTTCCCTGCCAAATCAGCACTTTATTACACACCGGGCTAACGATAAGCGCTATTTTGTCGCATTTTTTGCAAGGGTATATCTTTTGTGCTGCTGCTTTTGAAAGGCTTAAGATGGACCACTATTCATCACTGATAATTAACGCCGTTGAGAACGTAAAGACAGCGGTTGTAAAAGTTGAAATACTTGAAAAACAAAAAGACAAATTAGTTGTCGCCGGCACAGGTTCGGGGTTTATCTTTTCTTCGGATGGCTACCTTATTACTAACAGCCATGTGGTTGGCAATGCAGCCGCCATACAGATCAAACTGCATGACGGCAGCGCCATTGGTGCGGTTTTGGTTGGCCAGGACAAAGACGCCGACCTTGCGGTACTGAAAATAGGGTCGGGCAACTTTAAGCCGGTAAAGTTGGGCATTTCGGCGGAATTAAAGATCGGGCAATTAGTTATCGCTATTGGCAACCCACTGGGTTTTCAGCACACGGTTACTGCCGGGGTGGTGAGCGCATTGGGGCGCACACTGGAAAGCCAGACCGGCAGGATGATAGACAGCATGATCCAAACGGATGCGGCGCTTAACCCCGGTAATTCGGGCGGTCCGCTCATCAATACCGATGGTGAAGTGATCGGTGTAAATACGGCGGTGATAAAAGGCGCGCAGGGGCTGTGTTTTGCCATCAGTATTGATACCGTAAAAGATATTGCAGGCCAGCTGATTCGCTTTGGCAAGGTAAAACGCGCTTACCTGGGCCTGGTTATGCAACAGATTGACCTGGTGCCCAAATTACGCTCCTTCCATGCCCTACCCAATAAACAGGCTTTGTTTATATCGCAGGTAGCAGACGGCAGCCCGGCAGACAAAGCAGGCGTTTTGAGCGGGGATATCCTGGTTTCCTTCAACGATCATCCGGTAGAAACTTCTGACGCATTGTTTAAATTACTTACCGGGGATAAGATCGGCCAGTTTCAATATATCGGTGTTTTAAGGAATAATTATAAAACGGAATTCAGGATCACGCCGGCGCAGAAGAACTAAACGCGGAAACACGGAGTTCACGAACAGGAACGAATGTCCACGAACCCTGTCCATTTGCATTTGTGTCGATTCGTCCCCATTCGTGGCAATTCGTGTTAATTATTTAATAAACAACAACTCCCTGAATTTTGGCAGCGGCCACAGCGAATCGTCAACCAGTTGCTCCAGTTTATCTACATGGTAGCGGATGGCCTGGAAAAATGGTTTTACCTTTTCGTCGTAGGCTATTGCTTTTTCGCGCAGGTCCTCAATAACGTTGGCCGTTTTGCGCGCGTTAACCATATCATCAATATCAGCCTTGATAAAATTAACATGTTCGGATATTTTATTCACCAGGTCAAGTTGTGCTTTGTACGTTGCCTCGTTCAGGCCGAGGTCTTTTAAACCCTTTATGTTTTCAACCAGCTTGCTTTGGTAGGCTATTGCCGTAGGCAGGATGATATTGATCCCTAATTCGCCGATCACCCGGGCTTCTATCTGCAGTTTTTTGTAAAAGGCTTCCAGCAATATTTCGTGCCGTGCGTGCGCTTCGCGTTTGGTAAATACGCCGGTATCTTCAAACAGCAGGTCGGTTTTGTCTGTTAACAAGGCATCCAACGCTTTTGGGGTGGTTTTTATATTGGGCAGGCCCCTGCGTTCCGCTTCTTTTTCCCATTCTTCGCTATAGCCATTGCCTTCAAAACGTATATTTTTCGACTCCTTAATATATCTTTTGATCACCATCAGCAGGGCAACGTCTTTCTTTTCGCCCTTTTTGATCAGCTTATCTACATCATATTTGAATTTTTTTAGCTGATCGGCAACAATTACGTTCAAAATAGTCATCGGGCTGGCCGAATTCGCCGAGGAGCCAACGGCCCGCAATTCAAATTTATTCCCGGTAAAGGCAAAGGGCGAGGTACGGTTGCGGTCGGTATTGTCTTTTAATATCTGCGGGATCTTGGGGATGCCCTGCCACAGCATGGCATCGTCCTTTATTTTTTTGCTGATGCGCGAGGTTTCTATCTCGTCCAGCACTTCGCTCAGCTGGCTGCCCAGGAAGATGGAGATGATGGCCGGCGGTGCCTCATTGGCGCCAAGCCGGTGGTCGTTATTAACCGATGCGATGGATGCCCGCAGCAGGTCGGCATGCTCATAAACTGCCCTGATGGTATTCACAAAAAAGGTGAGGAACATCAGGTTGTTTTTTGGCGTTTTGCCGGGCGAAAGCAAATTTTTACCCGTATTGGTGATCATCGACCAGTTATTGTGCTTTCCCGACCCGTTTATGCCGGCATAAGGCTTTTCGTGCAGCAATACTTTAAAATTATGCCGCTTTGCTATACGGTCCATCAGGTCCATCAACAACTGGTTGTGGTCGATCGCCAGGTTAATTTCCTCGTAAACCGGTGCGCATTCAAATTGCGAGGGCGCAACCTCGTTATGCCGCGTTTTTAAGGGTATGCCTAATAATAAGGCCTCCGTTTCCATGTCCTGCATAAAGGCATACACGCGTTCGGGTATCGACCCGAAATAATGGTCCTCCAGCTGCTGGTTTTTTGCCGACATGTGGCCAAAAAGGGTCCGGCCGGTGAGGTACAGATCGGGCCGCGCATTAAATAAGGCAATATCAACCAAAAAATATTCCTGCTCAATGCCAAGCGAAGCGTTGACTTTTTCAATGCCCTTATCAAAATAATGGCACACATCCACGGCTGCTTTATCCAAAGCATTTAATGCCTTTAATAAGGGCACCTTGTAATCGAGCGCCTCGCCGGTGTACGAAACAAAGACCGTGGGGATGCACAGCGTGCGCGCCATAATAAAGGCCGGCGACGAAGCATCCCATGCGGTGTAACCTCTGGCTTCAAAAGTATTGCGTATGCCCCCGCTCGGAAAACTGGAAGCATCCGGTTCCTGTTGCGCCAGCGCATCGCCCGAAAACCGCTCGATGGCGTTGCCATCGGCAGTCGGCTCAAAAAAAGCATCATGTTTTTCAGCTGTCGAGCCGGTAAGCGGCTGAAACCAGTGCGTATAATGGGTGGCGCCTTTACCAATGGCCCATGATTTCATGGCTGAAGCCACCTGTTCAGCCAAATCGCGCGGGATTGGGCTGCCCTTTTCGATCGAGTTAATAATACCGTCATACGCTTCGGCTGAAAGAAACTCCTTCATTTTCTTTTTATCGAAAACATTGGCCGAAAAAAACTCTGAAATTTTGAGATGGGACGCTTTTGTTTCGGGTACAGCCCTGGTCAGCACGCTTTGAAGTGCCTGAAATCGGAAGTTAGCCATTTAAAAGGGATTATTAATAACGGTTAGCTTTCAAAAATAGAATTATCCTTTATATAATGTACAAATATTAATCGAAATAAAATTATTGCCAAAAATCCGGTAATTTTTTCAAAAAAGTGGTGTTTATTAACAATTTCAAATACTTTATTAACAAAAAATAGGTTTTTTGGTTCTTTTTTAGTGTTTATGAACAAAAATACGCGTTGGTAAGTGGCTTTAAACCAAAATCACACAAATTTCCATCAAATTTTCGGTTAATTTTTTTAATTGAATTTTTTCCATTGCTATTTATTCAAAAATCAAGGTTTTTTTTATGTTGTTTTTATAAATTTCATAAAAATTACGATTTTTTGTCGATAATAGTGGTTTACAATTTTGTTTTATTAAAAAACATACCTATTTTCATCAAAAAATTAAAAAAAGTATATAATTATTGAAATTTTCATAATATCAAACCACTTATATATTTTAAACAAACGAAAAACCAGCTAATTAAATAATAAGTCAATCAAACTAAATTAAACTAAACAAACAAACAATGAAAGTAATCGCTAAAAAGTTCAACTTGCTCGACTCAGTCCGACAACTGACGCGAGACAAATGGGCACTGGGTGCCACCGTATTCAGTGGCAAAATGATAGGTTTAGGCCTTGTCGTTTTAGCCATTTTTACATTACCCGGTTTTTTTGGCAGCGCTGCCCATGCTGCTGTAACTGCGAAAGCTGATACTTCAGCGCTCGAAAAATCTATTCTTACTGCAGACACAACAATGATGAACTCCATCGACACCGTTTGGACATTGGTGGCGGCGTTTTTGGTATTTGCCATGCAGGCTGGTTTCGTAATGCTGGAAATCGGTTTTGCTCGCAAACGCGAAACGGTAAACATTTTGATGGAATGTATTTTTGATACTTGTCTTTGCGGTATCTTATTCTACGCCATCGGTTATGCATTTATGTTTAGCAGCGGTAACGGATTTATCGGTTACCATTGGTTCTTCCTGCAAAACACGCCGGATTTATATCCGGGGCAGGGCGTGCCGGTAATTGCGCACTGGATATTCCAGTATGCATTTGCTGATACCTGCTCCACAGTAGTATCAGGCGCGATGATCGGCCGTACCGGTTTCCGTGGCGACATCCTGTACAGTATCGGTATCACCGGGTTTATCTACCCGATTATCGGTCACTGGGCATGGGGTCCTGACGGCTGGTTGGCTTTGATGGGTTCAAAAGGTAATTTCTTCCCGGCTTTAGGCCAGGGTTTCCGCGATTTCGCAGGTTCAACTGTGGTGCACACGATAGGAGGTATGGCGTCACTCGCTGGCGCCGTCGTCTTAGGGCCGCGTATCGGGCGAATTTTTGCCCGGGACGGTGGTGGTATGCCACCGGGACACAACTTGCCAATGGCAGCGGTCGGCGGCTTTATACTGTGGTTCGGCTGGTATGGGTTTAATCCCGGCAGCTCCCTTTCAGCGATGGACGCTATCGGCATCGGCCGTATAGCTACCAATACCACGCTCGCTGCATGCGGCGGCGGCTTTACGGCTATGGCTGCTGCATTGTGGTGGGGTTCGACCAAGGGAAAATTTGATTTAGGCTTTACCGTAAACGGCTTCCTTGCCGGCCTGGTGGCCATTACCTGCCCCTGCTACTGGGTTAGCCCCCTCGGCGCTACCATATTGGGCGGTGTAGCCGGTTTTGTGGTGTTTGCAGGCGTTAAATTACTGGAGTACCTGCGCATTGACGACCCGATCGGAGCTGTACCGGTACATGGTTTTGCCGGTATCTGGGGAACATTATCGCTGGGTTTGTTCGCTTCCGGCCAATTTGGTAATACCGGCCCATACGGTGCCGACAATTCGGCAGGCGCAGTTGTAAAAGGCTTATTCTACGGTGGCGATGCCAGCGTATTAAAAGCCCAGGCAATAGGTACTTTCACCATAGCAATTTCGGTTTTTGTGGTAACGTGGATCATGATGAAATTGATCATGCTGCTGCCACATCCATGGAAGCTGCGTGTTGAAGCAAAAGGTGAGACCGGCCCGGGTGGTTTGGACATGTTCGACCACGGCGCGATTGCTTACGACTACGACGACAAAGACGTCACTTTGGACGGCCTGTTTGAGAAAGGCAGCAAAGTAACGGCATAATGTAAGTCCAAAGTCTGAAGTCGAGAGCCTTAAGTCCCTTTTGCCAGGCGACAAGCTTTCGACTCCAGACTAAAGACTTACGACTCAATATCCCCTGTGCGGCTGGTTGATTAATTCTGATTTTAACCATCCGGGATAGCCAGCCGCGCAAGGGTTTTCTTTACCAACTTTTATCGTTCTAAAGCTTTTGCTGAATTATTAAACTTAAAATAGTTCAGGCAGCAATTCCCTTGCTTTATTTTGATTCAAAATTTTCAAAAGATTCTGGCATTTCAATCAAACCAAACTATTAATAATTAAAAAATCAAACAACAATTGTTATCATGAAAAAGAAAATTTTACTTTTAGCCTTATCCGTATCAGCTTTTGGCTTTGTCGCAAAAGCGCAGGATACGATAAAGACTACCGGCGACGCGCCCCTGGTGCTTAGCGGATCGGTGGATACGTATTGGAAGACGGATTTTTCCGGCAAACCCAATATCCCTACCAGCTTTGCGAATGAAAATAACTCGATATCGATCGGCATGGTCGACCTGGGCCTGAAAAAATCAGTAGGAAATGCGTCCTTCGTTGGCGAGCTTTCGTTCGGGCCACGGGGACAGCAGCAATCCCTTCCCAATGCTGATCCTGGCCTGGTTACTTTCCCGGGCACTACTACAACCGGTGTTGGTTACTCAAGCTATCACATCCAGAATTTGTACGTGTCGTATAACCTGACCAGCAGCTTCAACCTGACTGCGGGTTATATGTCGACATTTATCGGTTACGAAGTGATCAGCCCTGCTGCCAACTTTAACTACTCAACCTCATACCTGTTCACTAATGGCCCTTTCCAAAACGCCGGCTTAAAGGCAACTTATACTTTTTCGCCAGCGGTGAGTTTAATGGCCGGTATATTTAACGATTACTGGAACGTTTACCAATCGGGCGGCAAAGTAAATACCTTTGGCGCGCAATTAACCGTTACGCCGGTTAAAAACTGGACAGCTTATCTGAACGTGGCTTCAGGCGACGAGTCGGGCACTGAACTTGACCTGACGACTGCTTACCAAATCACTCCTGCCTTTAAATTAGGCCTGAACGCGGCCGACTTTACAGCAGGACAAGCTTTCGGTTATAAAGGCGGCTTTTCGGGCGTAGCACTTTACCCACAGCTGGCGGTATCTAAAGTAGTAACCTTAGGTTTAAGGGGCGAGTATTTCATGACCAAATCAGGCAGCTATGGCACGGCAGGCCCGCCTCCGGGTGAATCAGTAACCGGTATTACTTTTACCGCGAATGTGAAAGCCGGTCCATTGACCTTCATTCCTGAGATCAGGTTTGATAATACTTCAAAAAGCGACATGTTTTTGGATGGCAGCGGCAACTATACCTCCGGCGCTACCCAATTCCTGCTTGCGGCAGTTTACGCTTTTTAATACCTAATCATAATTTCTTTTTGAAACCGTTCCCGAATTATCGGGAGCGGTTTTTATATTTATAGCATGAAATATTTGATCCCGGCTTTTCTTTTCCTCCTGGTAGCCAAAACTGCGGTCGCGCAACAGGATTTGCTATCGTTTGACGAACACAATAAATATATTTATTACCAGGTGGACAGCATGCCCAGGATACCGGCGGACAGTTTGACCGAAAGAGGTTTAAAATATTTAAAGACCTGGTACCCGAAAACAACCGTTAAACAAGATAATGCCGGGAAAATAGAGGGGACAGGAAAGTTTTTGGTGTACGGGGGCATTTCCGTATTAAAACACGAGCAAGGCGAAATAGCCTACCAGGTGAATATTGAATTTAAAGATGAAAAATACCGGTTTTGGCTAACCGGTTTTGTTTTTACGCCCTATAAGCGCGACCGTTATGGAAATTTCGTTCCAGAGCAGGGAATAGATATTCCTATGGAGGAAGCGGCTGACAAATTGGACAAAAAAGAAGTTAGCGGCTACCTTGATGAAACAGGTTTGTTTTGCAAACAATTCGGCGATCACCTGAAAAGATACCTGTCGAAGCTCCCTGAGCCGAAAAAAGCGGAGAATGTGAAGAAGGTGGTGACGGATAACTGGTAATTTAAAATCCACATTGTTGCATTTAATTGCTATTTTTGTAATAATGCGTTAGGTTAGATAGAAATCTTTTTAAAATTTAACCACCCGGTTGAAATAATACTAAATGTTACAATGTTGCAATAACTTCGCAATATTTAATATCAGCATGTCGTTTAAGTATAAAATGTAATTTCAATCGACATGCTTATCTCAAAATTTGATTTGTACAAGTTCGAGTGGCTCGAACTTGTATTCGAAAACCGTAACAAGGGGTACGGGGCCTACGAACTGCGGCAGCACCACAACCGCACCATGATTATGGCCATGACATTTACCTTTTTAGGCGTAGGTTTATTATTTGGAACATCGGCAATATTGCAGCATCATCATGCGGAGGTGCGTTTAGTTGATGATCATCATGTAATCACGCTCACTCAGCTGCAAAGCCAGGTTAAACCTCCCCCGGTTATCCCGCATCCATTGCCTCCACCCCCGGCTGCTGCTACAATCAGGTTTGTTCCACCCGTTGTGCGGCCTGATAATTTAGTAACAGAGACAATGCCTCCGATTACAGATCTTACCGCTGCAATCAGCACAAGCACAAATAAAGGGGCTGGCGGCGATCAACCGCTACCTACGATAGATGTGGGGCCTGCGAGCACGGGAGACGCTGTTGCAGAAGATAAAACTGTTTATCCCGTCAGTGAAGTACAAATATTCCCGACACCCGTGGGCGGAGAAGACGCCTGGAATAAATTTTTGAGCAAAAATTTGCGTTACCCGCAGGAGGCACAGGATGCCGGTATGGGCGGCAGGGTGTATATGAGCTTTGTTGTTGAAAAAGACGGCTCTTTATCAAATTTTACCGTTGAACGTGGGGCCGGATACGGTATGGATGAAGAAGCCACACGCGTACTAAAGCTGGCCAAAGCCTGGAAACCAGGGCTCCAGAATGGCCGGCCCGTACGCGTAAAGTTTGTAATACCCATCAACTTCCAATTTTCAGACAACAGTAATTAGCACATTCTTCCAAAAACCGACTTATATCCTTATACAACTGAACGTGAGCCCCCGGATTAATCCCGGGGGCTCTTTTAATTTGCCCCCAGGCATTTTACCTTCTTCGTCCGCCATAGCTTTAGCGTCGGCGGATTTCCTTTCTCCTTTCGCCTCTTTTTCTTAATTTTGCGCATCCTTTCAAATAAGAGCAATTACATTGGAGCACCTGGAATTAACCACCGTTGAAACCGCCAAAGACCTTGGTTTACTACCCGAAGAGTTTGAACGAATAAAAGAGATATTGGGGCGCGTGCCCAATTTTACCGAGCTTTCTATTTTTTCGGTAATGTGGAGCGAACATTGTTCCTACAAAAATTCAATCACCTGGTTAAAAACGCTCCCGAAGGACGGTCCGCGTATGCTGGCCAAGGCCGGTGAGGAAAACGCAGGGCTGGTTGATTTAGGTGGCGGCGTTGGCTGCGCTTTTAAAATCGAATCGCATAACCACCCTTCGGCGCTTGAGCCTTACCAGGGCGCTGCAACCGGCGTTGGCGGTATCAACCGCGACATTTTTACCATGGGCGCCAGGCCAATCGCACAACTGAATTCCCTGCGGTTCGGCGACCTGTCGCTCGACCGTACCAAATGGCTGGTAAAAGGTGTGGTAAAAGGCATCAGCCATTACGGAAACGCCTTCGGCATACCCACTGTTGGCGGCGAGTTGTTTTTTGACGATTGCTATAATGTAAACCCGCTGGTGAATGCTTTTTCTGCAGGCATCGTAAAGGCTGGTGAAACCGTATCGGCTACCTCTTATGGTGTGGGCAACCCTGTTTACATCGTTGGGTCTGCTACCGGGAAAGATGGCATCCACGGTGCCGCGTTTGCATCCAAAGATATTACCGAAGATTCGGTCAACGATTTGCCTGCCGTACAGGTTGGCGACCCGTTCCAGGAGAAATTATTGCTGGAGGCTACACTTGAAGTGATCAAAACCGGCGCCGTTGTGGGCATGCAGGACATGGGCGCAGCAGGGATCATTTGCTCCAACTCCGAAATGTCGGCAAAAGGGGAACATGGGATGAAAATTTATCTCGATAAAGTCCCCATGCGGCAGGAGCATATGAAACCTTACGAGATATTGCTTTCCGAATCGCAGGAAAGAATGCTGATCGTGGTGCACAAAGGGCGTGAAGCTGAAGTTGAAGCGGTATTTGATAAATGGGACCTGAATTGCGCTATCATTGGCGAAGTAACCGATACCCAGCGCCTTGAATATTATATGAACGGCGAATTGGTAGCTGATGTCCCTGCAGACGACCTGGTTTTAGGCGGCGGCGCGCCCGTTTACCAGCGCGAATACCGCGAACCGGCTTATTTTAAAAAGAACCAGGAATTTAATATTGACAATGTAAAAGAACCTGCCGACCTGCTTTCGGTTGCTGAACATTTAATAGGCCATCCCAATATCGCCTCGAAAAGATGGGTTACCGATCAGTATGATTCGATGATCGGCACCTCAACGATGACGACCAACCGCCCCAGCGATGCGGCTGTTGTAGCCGTAAAAGATACCGACAAGGCGATTGTAATTACCGTTGACTGTAATTCGCGATATGTTTATGCCGATCCGCAGAAAGGATGTTCCATCGCCGTTGCCGAAGCAGCACGTAACATTACCTGTGCCGGAGGCGAACCAGTGGCCATTACCAATTGCCTTAATTTCGGCAATCCTTACAAGCCCGAAGTGTACTGGCAATTTGTCGGCGCGATAAAGGGTATGTCCGAGGCTTGCACAAAATTCGAGACCCCGGTAACGGGCGGTAACGTGAGTTTTTATAACCAATCATCAGACGAAGGCCCGGTATTTCCAACGCCGACCATCGGTATGCTGGGGGTAATGGACGACCTGGGCGATATAATGACCTCGGACTTTAAAAATGCCGGTGATTTTATTTACCTGGTGGGTGAGTCGGTGAATGATATTGCGTCTTCGCAATACCTGGCGTCATGGCATAAAATCTTGGCGGCGCCTGCGCCATATTTTGACCTGGATAAGGAATATGATATGCACCAGGTGATCAAACAATTGATCAAACACCGGATCATCCAATCGGCACATGATGTTTCAGACGGCGGTTTGTACATTACGCTTGTTGAATCTTCGCTGCCGAATGGTTTAGGCTTTGAGATAGAGACCGATTCATCTGTCCGCAAAGACGCCTTCCTATTTGGAGAAGCACAGGGTAGGGTAGCTGTCAGCGTATCGCCCAGTGAACAGGAGCGCTTTATCGAATTGATGGCCACCAGCGAAGTGGATTTTACCTTCCTCGGATTGGTAACCGGCGGGTTTTTAACCATCGACAATGAACCATTTGGGCATATTACCGATATAAAAATGGTTTATGATAATGTGCTGCATGAGTTGCTGGGGGCGTAATTAGGTTCTCACGTTGCATTTTTTGTTCCGTAAGAACAACTGGTCGGTAGAAAAACGACAAAATAGTTTTCGTTCCGTAGGAACGATTGGTGATAACGATTATACAGTTTAAAGTCAGCTTTTTGACAGAAATCCTTCTGCAGAGAGGTCCTCGTCTAATTCTTTCCAATGTATCCATCTGCCACCTCCTTTTATCTCATAATTATTTATTTGAGTTGGAGAGCCTTTACTAAGGTTTGGGTAGCTAGTTATTGGCGTTTCTATGATTTTGCCGTCACTCATCTGAACGACTATATTTTTTTTATTAAACGATACCGCCTTGATCACAATCGTAATATTACTTTTTTAAATACTCTTTCCAGCGTTTTTCAATTAATTCCTCATTCTCCTCAATGATACTTTCTGCCAGTTTGAGATCCTTATTCTTCATGCCATTATTGCTCACGAGTTTAATCGGCTTGATTTGAAATTTTGCGTCACCATCACCATTCTCAATATGCACATGAATAGGCAGTTGCTCGTTGCTGAAAAGAAAAACCGAATTCCAAAAAATCTAAATAACTCCGGCATATTTAATTTATTCCAAATTTACAATTTTAATAATAATGTTTAGGTTTACTATCCTTAATATGATTTTAT
>Ga0302140_10005698_pt1 | contig 15689 bp, 15 predicted proteins | sample I_Bog_E1_1_FD_202095 | JGI IMG/M metagenome (GOLD analysis project Ga0302140, IMG submission 202095) | Peat permafrost microbial communities from Stordalen Mire near Abisko, Sweden - I_Bog_E1_1 | ecosystem: Environmental > Terrestrial > Soil > Wetlands > Peat | place: Sweden: Abisko, Stordalen...
CCCGCATCTGCCATCCCTATCCTGCGCGACGTATGCGCGTCACTACCTGAGGCAAGAGCCGGATGCGGGAAATCCGCCTGTCCGGATCTGTGCGGGGGGCGGACCGTGAGGTCCGTCCCTACCGCGCCCCCCTAATTCCCATGCGAAGCATGGTCGGGTTTTATGATGCTGGACGGGACGAGGACGGATGGGAAAACGAAGGCCCGGAGTCGAGGTCTCCCATGTCTGAAAATCCAGACATGGGCCACCCAATCATTTTGCGTCAGTCAGACCTGGGCCACCCGCCTGGGCCACCCGCCACCCAATCATTTTGGGTCAGTCAGACCTGGGCCACCCGCCGAGGCAGCAAGGACACGTTGGTGCCACTCTGCGGGTGTGTGTGTAAAATACTGATAATCATTACCTGAGGATATGACTAGATCATAGCTCCGGCCAATTCTGATCTGAATCGAATCCTCTTTCTTCGCGCGCGTATCAGTTTGTAGAACAATTGCTGCTACTTGATCTGCGAATATCTCGCGGTTTGCTGTTGATCTATCCAACTGAACTGTAACAATAGCGTTTCGCTTCTTCGGGACAAGATTCCCAAGCGCACTTCCGTCGTACGGAATCGGCATAAATATCCTAACTTTTCCCGTCTGAACTCCACCCAGTTTCGCAATCAGTTGTTCCTCCTGTAAGAATTGGCTGATATAGGCCGATTTCTGCTGCCAGTCGGTAGTGATTCCCTTGGATAATTCAGCTAATGCGATCAATATTAAATAACTACAAATAACCGACCAATGCAATCCCCAGATCGGTTTTGTTTGTATTGGGCCTAATGCCCTTGACTCAACGACGTACGTTTTCATTGCAACATCATATAGACCCTGCCTTGTGCGACTGTTGAAAATCAGAAGATAGAGCGAAGCACCACCAACGCCAAGATCGATAAATGTAATCAAAGCGCTAACACCCCATGTTGTATAGCTCATCGTATATCTGGGTTCGATAAGGAAAAATGGGATCGCACAAATAATGTAGCGAATGGCTGCCCTATTCCATGTAATCAAGCCACCTTGAGCGTTGACAACCCTCAGCCGAAATAATCGTTTGCCGAGAGTTTGTCCTCCTCCGATGCGGCTTTCCATGGTCATGAAATATACAAGAGCAATGCAAAATCCACACGCGCGTCCCCACAAGCCTAACATTGAAAGTGTGTCGTAAAAGGCTGCGCCTACTATGCGTCCGACTACATAGAGAATAGAACAGTCTACTATGAAGGCGAGAATACGGCTCCGGAACGAACCTATTGGGTAAGCTGACGGTAAATCGAACAAGATAAATGGAACCTTTGAACTCAAGAAGATTCTCCTTTTCATTGTCATCGCAGAAATGGGTGACATGCTATCACCGAACTAAACACTGAATAACGCACCTAGCATCAACCACACGGACTAGGTATTGGTGGCTCGATTTGATCGCCGTGCTCCCCTTTTGTAAACTCGTATACAAGAGCTGAAATTATGTCAAATACCCCCTTTACTTTATCGCCTAAACAGTACAATGCGCCGATCACGTTTGCGTAAGGTGCCAGGGTATTTCCTGCTTGAACGGCTAACAATGAAGCAATTAGTAATGCACGTTCTATCATTACTCCACGTCCCATTGGATCGATCCCGTTCACCGGATCGCCATCTGCGTAAAGATACTTGTGCAGCGATGCCGGGTCTTTGATATGCCCATTCTCTGGGTCTCGGGACATGAATCTCCCGGTATTGGGATTGTAGTATCTGGCGCGCAGGTAATAGAGGCCTAAGTCGGCATCGTATTGTTCGCCGCGATACAAGTAATTGTTGGGTGTGGTGCCTGTTTTGGTGAAGCTGTTTCCGTAGGCGTCGTATTCGTACTCGTCTGTGACTACGCCTGCTGTGTTAGTGAGTTGACGGACACTTCCGCCACCGTCGTAGACGTAGAAGCTGGGCGTCCAGGTGCTCTTGCCGCTAACAGTTGGACTTAGGTTCTGGCTGATGCGCTGGAGGCCGTAGGTGTAAGTGCGCGTGACTACGCCTGCATTGAAGGGACCGGATAACTCTTCGACAACTTGCGGCAGGCCTGTGGGGTTGACGTCGTCTTCCATGAGATATTGTGTGGTGGTAGTCACGCCCGCAGTGGTAACGGTTTTGGCTACGCGGTTGCCGAAGGCGTCGTAAGTTAGGTTGATACTCGCGCTGCCGTTGGTCATCGAGAGCATGTGGTTCTGCGAGTCGTAGGTGTGGTGGTTGCCGTTGGCTTCCTGGGTAACATTGCCGTTGGCGTCGTAACTCTCGGAGGAGATTTCATCGTCGGCGTTGTATGTGCCCGCGATGGGATTGAAGCCGTTGAAGGATGAGTTCACCGAAGTGCGATTGCCGACAGGATCGAGTCCATAAGTGGCGCTGCCGTTGTTCTGGCTGGGATCGCCGCTGATTGTTTCGTTCGTCAGGCGGTAAATGCCATCATAATTCCAAGTCAGTGAACGGCCATTGCCTTCGGTGGCGCCGATTCGATTTCCGGTTGGGCCAAGCTGGTAGTTATAACTAGAAGCCGGTGTAGAAACTGCTGTCATACGGCTTAGCTGGTCATAGGTGAAGGTGGTCTGGAAGCCGTTGGGATAAGCGACTGTGGCAACATTGCCAGCCGGATCGTAGGTGTAGACAGCCGTGTTGGCTCCTGAAGGCAGACGGTTATCGATCACCGTGCTGAGCCGGTTCAGATCGTCCCAGGTCAGCGTGACGGAGACGCCATTCGGATTGGAGGAACTGATGCTTTCCACGTTGCCGCTCGCGTAGTACGTGTAATTCAGTGTACCTTGTCAGATATGAAAACAAAAACGGCGGGTTGAGGTTCGTGGTTCCCACCCTTCCACGATAGAACTGTGGAAGGATGGGCCACCCAGCTTTATGGTTTAGTCATGGGTGCGCCACCCGCCTACGAACAAGATGTTGGATGAGACTGATTATAAACAAAATCAGCAAGTTAGCTTCCGCTTCGCGAAAATCGCGAGTTAGCGAGTTAGCGGCTATTCATGCCAGCTATCACTCAACGCGGCAAGTCGAGCGGCTACTCATGTTTTGCAACCGCTTGTGTGGCAACTGCCGGGGCGAGATAGCCGCTGTCGTGCATCCAGTCGGCTAATTGCTGGGGCCAGTGCATGACGGTGAGAAGGTTGGGGCGCTCGTTCATGTTAAAGGCATGCTTGCCCTGGGAGAGGAAGACGGCCTCGGTACGGACGCCAGCGGCGCGCAGCTTCTCGAAGATGCTGAGCGTAATTTTGTCGCAGCCATACTCGTCGTCGCTGGCCACGATCAGAAAGGAAGGCGGCGCATCGGCGGTAATCGTCTTCGGCTCTGGTCCGCCGGGAAAGACCAGAATCTGGAAGTCCGGCTTGCCATTCAGCCGGTCGATAGGGTCGGGCGCGGAGGGGTCGCCGTTGCCCGGCGCATAGGCCACCAGCGAAACCAGCGCACCGCCGGCGGAGAATCCCATGATTCCAATTCGCTTCGGATCGAGCTTCCACTCGCTGGCGCGGCTGCGCACCAGACGCATGGCGCGATAGGCGTCCTGGCGCACATTTTCCATGGAGTAGGGGGAGTTCGGTTCCTGCGGCAGCCGATACTTCAGGACAAAGGCCGCTACCCCGATGCTGTTGAAGAACTCGGCCGCGCGGACGCCCTCGTTCACGTAGACCAGCTCGCGAAAAGCTCCGCCGGGGGCAACCACGACGGCGGTGCCGGTGGCTTTTTCTTTGGGGGGAAGGAAGACGGTAATCGTTGGGTTATTGATGTTACGCACCCAATAATCCTTGGATTCTTCCGGAATGTCTTTTCGATTCTCGAATCCGGGCGCGCCGTTCGTCCAGAGAGGAATGACCTGGGCCGTCTGGGCGCTGGCTGCAAGAGAGAGTGCGATCACGGCGGCGGCTATGAGCAAGCGAGGTTTCATGGAGATGATTCCCTTTCTTGAAGAGCGGGTTGATTGGGCAGGAGTGCGCGGCGCATCCAATGCTCTCTACCGCTAGTGTATAGACAAAATGATTTGGTAATTCGTCATGAGCAGGCGTGGACGAGGACGTCCGCGCTACAGCCGACCGGGAGGTCGGCGCTACATTCATGCAATTACCAATCACGCAGTCACGGTACTAGAAAAGATTCAGGCCTTCTACGCCCAGGTCCACACTATAAACGGCTTCGCTGGTGGCGAGTATGGTGGTTCCCAAGGGGGAGAAGGCAAGGCCGACGATGTTTGCGCCGGAGAGGACTAGCGATGCTTCGCCCTGCGGGGTGACGCGCACCACGCCGCGTTGGCCATGGAGGCAGGCGGCTAGATAGATGTCGCCTTCGCGGGAGATGGTCAGACCCTGCGGACGACCGAGGCCGCGGAACCAGACGCGCGCCTCGCCATTGGGCTCGACGGCATAAATCACATCGTTGGAGGAGAGCGTGGGTCCGGTGACGAAGAGCGTTCCGGCGGCGTTGACGGCCAGATGATAGGCGGCGGCGCTGGGTTCGAGGGTGGCGTGGACGAAGATCTCGCGCCGGGTGTCGATCTTGAAGATGGTGCCGCTGCGGTCGCCGACGAAGAGGTTGCCGTCGGCGTCAAAGGCCGCGCCGGTGGCCACGCCCATGCCCTCGACGTAGAGTGTGGGTTCGCCGGCGTCGTCGATGCGGTAGACGTTGCCCTCGGCGCGGGAGGTGACGTAGAGGTCGCCGTCGGGGCTGAAGGCCAGGCCGGTGGGGTTGAGGATGCCGGTGACGAAAGGGGTTCCGCGACCGTCGGGGCTCACTCTGACAATAGACACGGGGGTCTGGTTGCCCCTCTGGCCGCTGATGGTGGCATAGATCATGGCGGAGCGGCTGACGGCAGGGCTGGTGACCGGGTGCAGGCCTTCGGAGAGGCGGCGGGCGACGCGCAGTGGGGCAGCGTTGCTGAGGCCGACGGGGTTGCGGACCTCGATCAGGCCGGTGGTCGCCTCGTTGGGAACGCGAAGGGCAAGCCGGTCAGGGCGGCACATCGACAGATGGGCAAGAAGTCCGTCCACATGAACGGCGGGCAGTTCATCGTTGAGTGGGCCGAGATTCGCGCCGGTCAACTCGATCTCGCCACCGGGCAGCGCGGCGGCGGGGTTGATGTCGTCGATGCGCGGTAGGCATTCAGCGGCGGATTGTGTGCTGGCTGGGGACATGGCCTAAATCCAAATGCGTAACAAAGATGCTACACCTAAAGCATACAATCCCGCGCCCACATCATCGAGGACAATGCCCCAGCCTTCGGGCAGCTTTTCCAGAGAGCGGACCGGGAAGGGCTTGGTGATGTCGAAGAGGCGGAAGAGCACAAGCGCTATGAGGCCGTGGCGCAGGTCGAAGGGGCTGAAGAGCAGGGCGATCCACACACCAGCGGCCTCGTCGACGACGACAAATTGCGGATCGTGGCGGCCGGATTCGCGGGCGACGATGGTCGAGGTGGGAATGCCAAGAATCAGCGTGAAAGCGATGCCGATGAGCAGAGCAATCAGCAGAGCTTGCGGGGTGGGATGAGTGAGCCAGCCATAGATGGCCCAGAGCAGGACGGCGGCGACCGATCCCCAGGTTCCGGGGCCGGGCTTGCCGAAGCCCGTGCCGAAGAAGGTGGCGATGGTCCACGCCCAGATGGTTCGATGTTGGGATTGAGAATCAGTTTTCATAGGAGTCTCCGTTGCTGCTATGACCGTCCAGATCATCCAGTATATCTGGATCGAGGACGGGCGAGCTGACCTTGTAGATGCCCATCGCCCATTTGCCGAGGTCGATCTTGCGGCAGCGGTCCGAGCAGAAGGGGAAATCCTCGTCGCCGGGGCGGACGAGCATCTTGCAGGTGGGGCAATGGAGGAGCTTTGCGGATTTTTTCTTTGCGGGCATAGGGCGTTCCTGGGGAAAATCAACCGACTGTTTCCATGGTACAAGGCGGGGTGAAAGCGAATCGAGTTCGCTTGGGAAATCACTTGCGAGATGGTCAGTTTGATGGCCTTCCGCACATCCTTCACAGTGCGATACCGCGCCGGGTCGAAAATTTCAGTCCTCAGATACCGCTTGCCGCCCTTCATCTTGGAGAAGCGAACCTCCCACTCAAAGCTCTTGGCTCTTTCAACCATTCGGATGCTACCTTGTTGATGGTGTGCTTTTTCTATTTCACTTTCGCTCACGCCCCTTATGGACAGTGGCATTGTAGGCGTAGAGTGTGGGGGAAGTTAATGGAGAAACGAGATGATTGGTCGGCGCGAAAGAAAAAACCTCAGTCGGAAACGACAGAGTCCATATCGCAGATTTTTAAAGTAGATCAACCGACGTATCTCAGGGTGCGGACGCTTGCTGCTGCGCGCCGGGGTACAGGGAAAGCAGCAACGGGGCAGGATATCTATGCTGAAGCAATCCAAGAGTATTTGGCGCGTCATACCGTGGAGCTTATGGACGTGGCATAGATAGCATAGTTCTTTTCATCTAGGAGAGCCGCATGGCAAGCCAAACGCGGATACGGAATTACAAACTGAGCCCCACCGAGGGCCACGGCGTGAATTGGCGCTGCAAAGGTGCGCGCGGCGGTACCCGCGGTCGTCGAAAAGGTAAAGGCTGTTCTCGATCGGGAAAGTTGCACTCCGGAAAAACCTTGCGATGCGAGCCACGTGCGGATATGCGTTTCATTGTCATGCGAGACTCCAAACTGAGCCCCAAACTCCTCCGGGCTAAGCCACGCATGGTAGCGGGACGATTCTGGATTCCGCTGGTCGGCAAGTAATTGGTTTAGGCTTGCTTTCTGCTCCATGGTTGGCGCGTAATAGACGCGCACCATGGGGAGGGTTAGGCTGTCGTCAACGGCACCGTGGTCTTGGGCCATTCTCGCACTGGCTGGAACCGAGCCATGCAGTATGTGCGCCTGCGCTTGAATGGGCGTAGACCCAAACATTACACCGAGGGTAGCGACGGTGATGACTGAACTTCGAAAAAAACTTGCTGCGTACATGGTTTTTCTTTTCCTGTCCGGTTCGGTTTGCATGGCGCGCTCCGGCTATGTCCGGGCTTGCTTGCCTCCTTGCTTTTAGAAACGTTTGATAATTACATAATTCCGCATTCAGCCGACGTAGCCGCCTGAGGCGTAGATGGTCTGGCCGGTGAGCCAGCCAGAGTCGGTGGATGCGAGGAAGGCTGCCACGCTGGCGATGTCCGTGGGCTGGGCGATGCGACCGAGGGGCGTTGAGGCTTCCGAATGCTTTTGGAAGTCGCCGCCGATGATGCCCGCGCTGTGAGCTCCCTCCGTTTCAACCATCCCAGGGTTCAAGGCATTCACACGAATATTCTTTGCGCCGAGTTCCTTGGCGAGCGATCCCGTGATGGAATTCACTGCGCCCTTGGTGGCACCGTAAACCGCGCCATTGGCGAATCCAAATGCGCCCACGGAGCCAATGTTGATAATGCTGCCACCGGCAGGGTTGAAGCGGGCAATTGCGGCCTGGGTCACAAGCAGCAGGCCGAGGACGTTGATGTTGAACTGTTTGTGAAAGTGCTCGGGGGTGATCTGCTCAATGGGAGCAAACTCGTAGATGCCAGCGTTGTTGACGAGGATATCGATGGGTCCGAATTGGGCGGCTACGGCGTCGACCAGCGGCGCGATGCTGGCGGGGTCCGCGATGTTTGCCTGCACGGCGATAGCCTTGCCGCCCGCAGCTTGAATGGCGGCGACGACTTTGTTCGCACCCTCTTTGTCGCTGGAGTAATTAACTGCGACAGAGGCGCCATGGCTGGCGAGTTCCCGTGCAATGGCTGCGCCGATGCCCTTGGACGCTCCAGTGACCAGCGCTACTTTTCCTTGAAGATTGCTGCTCATATTCGGCTCCTTTGCCGGTGTGTCTCGACTTCCATGGTTATCAAGTTGATTAGCGAGAGCGGAAATGGATTCAAGATGATTGGATTTTCTTAAGATTGCTTTCAGTTGCGGAGATGCGCTGGATTTGTCTGTCGCCAGTTCCTCATTGCTGCCAGGTCCATGACCGGGTGAAGATGTTTTGTCTAATAAGCAAACGTGGGCCAGGAGGCCCACATTACAGCCAACCGGGAGGTCGGCGCTACATTTCCAAGGGCGCTACATTTTCTAGTCTGCGCTGTATTTCCAAATGGATCATCTTTACATGGTCAGAGACCTAGTCCATCAAAACCGAAGCTGCATTGTGAATATCGTGATAAAATTGAAGCTCAAGGAGCTGGCTGCCCCCTATCAAGCCCGGCCGGACCGTCCCCCATGAACCTTTACCTGATGCGACACGCCAGCGCTGGATTGCGGCGTGGTAATCCTATCATTGACGACAAACGCGCCTTGATTAAAGAAGGCAAGGAGCAGTGTGTGCTGATGGCGCGGGTTCTGGCCGCGCTCAAGGTGCAGGTGGATGTGATCGTCTCCAGCCCCCTCAAGCGCGCGCTGCAAACGGCGCAATTTGTCGGCACGGAGCTGGGCTATGACCAGCGGGTCGAGATCAGCCAGGCGCTGGCTCCCGACGCCGATTATGGCGATTTTCAGCGGATGCTAGCCCACTACTCCGGCTACGAGGGCGTGCTGGTGGTGGGGCACAATCCCAATGTCTTTCAGTTTCTTGGCCGCTTGGTCACAGGCAACGGCGGCGCGGCGATCCGCATGCGCAAAGGCTCCATCGCCCGCGTCGATCTCGACCGCCATCCGCCGCTTTTGCAATGGCTGATTGATCCGCGTTCGGCGCGCGCCATCTACGCCAGCGTGCAGAAGAGTTCGCGCCCGAAGACCTCCAAGAAGTAGCCGGACTCTTTGCGCAGCGACCACAGCTCCAGCTCCGCGCCTGTCCGCCCCGGTTCAACTTCCAGGTAAACCCGCTTGGGATAGACCTTGGCGGAAAACCGCAGCACGTCGCTGGCGCGGTCTTGATTCAGCGCCACGGCAAGCCGCAGCAGCACCACCGCCCGATGCACATAGGCGTGCTCAGTGGCGGGAATGTTGCGCAGCGCGCGGTCTCCCGGCTGCGGTCGGCTCTTGCCCAGGTAGCGCGCAATAGCTGAAACCAGCGTCCGCTGCAGCGGCGTATAACCGTACAGCTCGGAGCTGGAGACAATGTACTGCGTATGCCGGTGATGGCCTTGGTGATTGATGTATTTGCCGGTGTCGCGCAGGATGGCTGCGGCGGCCAGCCAGCTCTCGTACTCCGGTGGCAGTTCGTGCAGCGCCTGCAACTCGCGGAAGAGCTGCACGGCGTGCGCGCGCACCGGCTCGGCCTCTTTGGGGTTGACGCCGTAGCGCCGCGCCGTGGCCAGCACGCTCTCCCAGCGGTCGTGCTCGAATTCGCGATGTACGCGGGCACGCGCATCCTGCTCGGCCAGCATCTGGGCCAGGATGCCGTCGCGCAGCCCCAGTGGCGAATAGCGAAAGCCCGCGAGTCCAAAGCTCTCCAGCAGCTCGGCAAAGACCTGCGTGCCGGCCACGATAATCTCCGCCCGCCGTGGCCCGATTCCCACCACCGCCGAGCGCTCGGCCAGCGTCATCGGCGCCAGCTTGGCGGCCAGCCTGCGCACCTCGTGCGTTGAAACCAGCCCCGCCTCCGGCACACTCACAATCGCCTGACTGACGGCCAGCGCCTGAATCGCCTTGGAGATATTCTTGCCGACGCTCTTTCCGGCAGCCTTCTTTCCCGGTTTATTCGGCTTGCCGGGAGTTTTTCCGGGCTTTCCGCCGACCTTGGCTTCCACAGCCGCCGCCTCGCTCAGCGCCGCCGCCGTGCCTGAAGTGGCGATGACCCGCGCAATCTTCTCCGGCTTGATCTTGCTTTGAGCTTGGCGCAGCTCACGAGCGATGAACTGCCGCATCCGCGCCAATCCCTCCGCTGGAGCTGGATCGGCGGGCAGAAACTCCTGTGTCAACCGCACCGCGCCCAGCGGCAGACTGACCGTCTCCAGAATGTGAGCTTGCTCGGAGAGCGTAATCTCGCAGCTCCCGCCGCCCAGGTCGAAGAGCAGCGTCCGCCCCGCTTCCCTCCCAGCGGCCATGCCCATCACGCCCAAGTGAATCAGTCGGCCTTCTTCCAGGCCGGAGATGATCTCCAGATTCCAGCCTGTTTCGGCCTTCACCCAGGCTTGAAAAGCCAGTCCGTTGCGGGCGTCGCGCATCGCCGAGGTGGCCACCACGCGCGTTCGGTCCACGCCATGCGCCTGCACCGTCCGCTGAAAACGCTTGAGCGCTTCGAGCGTTGCCTCCATCGCCTCCGGCGAGATCACGCCGGTCTCAAAAACGCTCGCGCCCAGCCGCGTCACCTCGCGGTCTTCGGCCACCGTGCGCAACTGGTGATCGACAACCTCGGCAATCTCCAGTCTGCAACTGTTGGAACCGACATCGATGGCGGCAAAGATGGGCATGGGGTGCGCTCCGTACAATGAAATTGGCTCTGCGCCCAAGATACACGATGGGGCCGGAGTATCGCTGCCGATTCAGGCACAAACAACAGCTTCTATCCCATGGCAGGAAAAATGTATTGAAAACCCAGGCCCAGTTTCCCGCCCGATACCATTCGCTGGTCGCATCGAATCCCGGCAGCATCCTGCTGCAAACCGCGCGTTGCGATGATGAGAATTTTCGCAGTTACCTCTTTACGCAGCCTGTGCGGACGCTTGTGATCGGCAACTGCCTCTTCGACGAGATCGACCAAGCGTTGGCCGACGGCGCATATGTCGCCGGTTATTTTGCTTACGAGTGCGGAGAAAGCCTGCGAGGCATAGGGCATTGCGAGCAGCAGAATTCCGGAGCACCCCTCGGCTGGTTTGGCGTCTATTCCAAAGCCTACGTCTTCAACCATAGAACGGGTGAGTTTGAGGGCGAAGCGCCAGAGATGATTTCAGCAGGAAATCCGGATGTTGATCAAGATTTTGCAATTACAAATCTGCGCTTCGGATTGGATGAGGAGAGTTTCGCCGAAAAGATCGCGGCGATCCAGGAGTACATTCGCGCGGGCGACACCTATCAAGTGAATTTTACCGATCAGGTGGGGTTCGACTTTTCCGGTTCCGCAATGGCTCTCTTTGGCGCGCTGATCGATAGCCAGCCAGTGCAGTACAGCGCCTTCATCCATGGAGAGAACTGGCGGATTTTGTCGTTTTCGCCGGAGCTGTTCTTTCGTCTGAAAGACAATAGGATTGTCACGCGTCCGATGAAAGGCACGGCGCGCCGCGGTGCGGATCTTGTGGAAGACGAAAAAATTGCCCATTGGCTGCAAAACGACATCAAGAATCGCAGCGAGAACGTGATGATTGTGGACCTGATGCGCAACGATCTGGGCCGTATCTGCGAGTACGGAAGCGTGCGAGTTGACCGGCTCTTCGCGGTGGAGAAATACGAGACGCTCTTTCAGATGACTTCGGAGGTCTCCGGCACGCTTCGGCCCGGCGTACGTTCTGCCGACATCTTCGCCAGCCTTTTTCCCTGCGGTTCCGTGACGGGAGCGCCGAAGCATCGGACCATGGAGATTATTCAAGAATTGGAAGGCGGGCCGCGCGGCGTCTACACGGGCGCAATCGGCTTCTTTTCACCGGAGCGCGAAGCTGTCTTCAGCGTGCCCATTCGAACCGTTGTCCTCCAGAACAACCGCGGAGTGATGGGCGTCGGCAGCGGCATCGTCATCGATTCGCAGGCGGAAGAAGAGTACCGCGAGTGCCTGCTGAAATTCGAATTCCTGACTCGCTGCGAAGAGAGCTTTCAATTGCTGGAAAGTATTCTTTGGAACGATGGTTACAGCTTTTTGCCGCTGCACCTGGAGCGAATGGAAGCATCGGCGGCATACTTTGGATTCAACTTCAAACGCGATGCGATTCTCGCGGCCTTACAGCAGGAAGAGAAACTATTTACCGCAGGAGCACGGACCAAAGTGAGAGTCCTGTTGGATCGCTGCGGCGCAATCAGCGTCACGCATGCGCCAATTGTCGAGCAGCTCGCAAGCGGAAGGGTTGCAGTCTCCGAGTTTCGCGTCTCATCGGGCGACCGCTTCTTGCGCCACAAAACGACCCGCCGCCGTTTTTTCGATCTGCAATACGAAGAAGCGCTCCAGCGAGGCGAAGACGATGTACTCTTCCTGAACGAACGCGGCGAAATCACCGAAAGCGCGCGCAGCAACGTTTTCATCGAGAAGGATGGCCAATGGCTTACGCCCCCAGTTTCATGCGGACTGTTGCCGGGAACCTTTCGGCGGCATCTGCTGGAAACCAGGCCCGAGGCCACGAAAAAAATCTTGCACCTGGAAGACCTAGACTCCGCCGACGCGGTGTACATCTGCAACTCCGTGCGCGGTTGCAGAAAGGTTACAGTTCTATCGGCGAGTTATTTCTGAACGTGGTTCGCAAACCAGCCAATTACCCGCCGCTCGAACTCCTTCGGCTCCGCGCCCGCCGCGCCGCAATGACCAGCCTCCGCAGGTTCCCAAAGCACGACAGCTGGGACACGCAACGCGCTGTGTGCCAAAATCATCTCAGAGTTGCGTGCGGGCAGATTGGTGTCTTTCTTGCCGTGAATCAGTAAAACTGGAACCCTGCTCGCGGCCACGGAATTCATGGGCGAGGCTTGCGCAAAATCCACCGCATACTTCCAGCGCGCATAGAGCAATCCAGCTTCGACAGCCGGACGCAGCACGGTGCGCCCGGCCCATGCTCCGGTATGAAGCTGCTCACCCAGCCGGTCGTAGGACGCCTCGCGGAAGCTGGCGAAGGATGACTCCGCCATCACTGCGCAAAATCCCGGCTCGGCACCGAGTGAGTTCAGCAATTCCGCCGCGCCCATCGACTCGCCCAACCCGTCGATGCACTGTGGAGATTCGGTGCGTTGCAGCCAATCGAACCAGCGGCGAATATCATCGGCTTCTTTCACGCCGTAGGTGGCCAATTCTCCACCGCTTGCTCCATGCGCTCTGGCATCGGGCAACAGAACCGCGTATCCGTGTCGTAGCAGCAACTCCGCATTGCCCAGCATTCCCGCTCGATTGTCGGCCTGCCCATGCAATAGAATCACCGCGTCGCCGTTACCGTGCAGAGGACGAATGCTCCAGCCGCGCAGCGTTGCGCCGTCGGCAGCCGTGACGGAAACCTCCGCCAGCTCGGCATGATTGCGCTCAGCAATGGTCTGCGCATCGGCATACATCTTCGGCGTTAAGCCACGCCGTCCGGGATGAAGCGCTATCTCCGTCGCCAAGATGCCGACAGCAATGCACAACACAAGCCAGATTCCGATGAATGCCAAACCAAATCGGAGCAATATGTGTGAAACTTTCATGGATTCAATAGTACGATTCTTGGCTCTAAATAGTTTCCGGTTCGGGCATCAGCATAGAACCCGGTAAAATGCCCGGCAGTCTTACTCGCATTGCTGTTATCCTGTTGAGAACGGTAATTCAACAATGACAGAAAACCTTTTGACGGTCTCTCGCCCACAGGCCGCGCTCTCCACGCGCGCTGTGTGGCTGCTTTTTGCGGCGATCTTTGCCGCCGTGCAGTTTGGCTCGCTCTTTACGCCGCCGCTGATGGACGATGTGGACGCCTCCCACTCCCTGGCCGCGCAGCACTTCTCCGAGAGCAGCGACTGGGTGACCGCCAAGACCAACGGCATCCGCTACATTGAAAAGCCCCCGCTGCCCTACTGGATCTCCGGCGCGCTTTACAAGGTCTTTGGTCAGAATGTCTTTGCCTCCCACCTGCCCAATGCGCTGGCCATGCTCGGTCTGGCCTGGCTGGCGTGGCTATGGGCGCGCCGCGCCTGGGGTGACCGCGCTGGCCTTTACGCCGGGTTGGGCGTACTCACGGCAATTGGTCCATTTCTCTTTACCCGCTTCATCATTCCCGAGGCGCAGCTCAGCCTCTTTCTGCTGATCGCCCTTTATTGCCTGCTCACTGGCTTTGAGCAGGGCAAGGCGGCGCGCTTTTATCTGATGTGGGCCTCTCTGGCGCTGGCTCTGCTGACCAAGGGCCTGATCGCGCCCACTTTCTTTATCGGAGCGGCTGTCCCTTACCTGATCCTTTCCGGCCTGTGGCGGCGCTGGAAGGCAGTGAAACCCTTCAGCGGCCTGCTGCTCTTTTTGGCCATCGCCGCGCCCTGGCCTATCCTCTGCGGTCTGGCCAATCCCGACCAGGGACACGCCGTCGGCAACCACCCCACCTTCGGCAACGTTCACGGCTTCTTTTACTTTTTCTTTGTTAACGAGCATTACCTGCGCTTCTTCGGCCTGCGCTATCCGCACGACTACAACAAGCTGCCCGGCGTCTTTTACTGGCTGTTGCATCTGGTCTGGCTCTTTCCCTGGAGCCTCTTTCTGCCCGCGGCTTTTGTCGCGGCCTGGAAGACGCGCCGCCACTGGTTGCAGTATCTGCGCCACGATGCCGGACAAGCGGTGGACTTCTTCCTCAACGAGACCACCCGCGCCGATGTGGTCGGCGACATCGGCCAGCTCAAATTCCGCGCGCGCACCGTCTGGCTGCTCAGCCTCTTCTCCGGCTGGACGCTGCTCTTCTTTTCTATCTCAACCAATCAGGAGTACTACACCTTCCCGGTCTGGATACCATTTCTTATCCTCATCGCCGGGGTAGTGGCGGGCATTGAAGAGAATCGCGGCGCGGATTGGAGTTCAATCACCCATCCCGATAACAACGCCCCGCTGCTCTCGATCGCATGGCTGACCGGCGCGCAGGCTTTCTTCACCGTTATCGGCGTGCTCTCCGCCGCTGTCCTTGGATGGGGGCTGTGGGAGTCGCGCCATCTGCCTTTTGTCGACGATGTCGGCACGCTGCTGGCGCATCGCGCGGTGGGCGATTACACGCTCTCCATGTCTCACCTCTTCGACCTGACCACAGCCTCCTTTGCAGCGCTGCGCCTGCCTGCAATTTTGGCTGCGGTGGCTTTGCTGATTGGCCCTCTTGTTGGATTGATTTTGCGGCTCAAACGCAAACAGATCGCCGCCACCATCAGCGTTGCACTCACCTCGGCCGTCTTCCTCATCGCCGCGCACATCGCCTTTGCCCGCTTCGATCCCATGCTCGGCTCCAAGCGCTTCGCCGACACCATCATCGCCAAAGGTTCGCCCAACGACACTTTCATCATCTACGGCGACCAGAACACCGGTTCTTCGGTCATCTTTTATACACACAAATTCTTCGGCGGCAAGCTGACGCAGTTGGTTCTCCCGCGCTGTGGACAGAATGGCGAAGGTTCCACGCTGGTATGGGGTTCCTGCTACCCTGATTCGCCCAACATCTTTCTCAGCGAAGATCAGCTCTCGAAGGAATGGGGAACAGGCAATCGCAAGTGGCTCTTTGCCGAGGACGTCAGCCGCCTCAAGGCCCAGCAGTTACTGGCCGGTCGCCTCTACTTCGTGCAGGATCTAGCTGACAAGATGCTCTGGACGGACAGGCCGTTGCAGGGAGCAGGGAATAGTGGTCAGACAAAACAATGAGAGAGTTTGCCCGTATATCAATATTTTTCGGGAAACCCAATTAACTTGCATTGCAAGAAAGAAACAAGCGTGGACCAAGAGGTCCACGCTACAGATGGGATGAGACGGCTGGTCTCGCGAGCAGCTAAGCTGTACGCAGCGCACTCGAGGTGCTAAAAGGAGACCAGCCAATGAAGAAGGTTAGCAAACAAATGCGAAAAATGGA
>Ga0302140_10005699_pt1 | contig 15687 bp, 23 predicted proteins | sample I_Bog_E1_1_FD_202095 | JGI IMG/M metagenome (GOLD analysis project Ga0302140, IMG submission 202095) | Peat permafrost microbial communities from Stordalen Mire near Abisko, Sweden - I_Bog_E1_1 | ecosystem: Environmental > Terrestrial > Soil > Wetlands > Peat | place: Sweden: Abisko, Stordalen...
ATTGGCTACACATCATCTTCTTGCTATAGCTTTTGCTTCCTCAACATAAAACTGTTCATTATCGACGTCAAAGATAATGGCTCTGAGAACTCTTTCCCTACTTGCAATTACCATCCTCAATATCCAAAACGCCATTGCAGTCTCTAAAATCCCCTCTTCTAATAAAAATGATACCGGCTTCATCATCGAACACAGTAAGAACTCCTCTCTTCTATAATTTCTCCCAATCAACTCTAATGTTCCCCCACCATAACTTCTCACTTGTATCCTGCTAACAACCTATTCTCTAGCGCAAGAATGCTGCACAGGGAATACATGCTGGCGCAGTGACTGGGCATACGGATGGTGTTGTAAAAATCAGCCAGCTTGCCCGGTTGGGGAGTGCATGTTGTCGCAAAAAGCGTTCTACTGTGAGCAAATAATTTAGACAGACAAAACACCTCGGCGTCGCAAAGGGAGTTTCTGGTAGCATTTTGGTCGGGTGTTGCTTTGCATTTGCTTTGGACACTGCGTGTTAGATATTCTTTCCAATTAACAGATTGAAAGTATATCGCATGTCTCTCCCATCGGTACCAAGCTCTGAAGATCTAGTGATAACCATGCTATTTAGTATGCTGACTATGCCGCAGATATAACTCTCAGATGTCTAGAGGAAGGTCCTTCCGCTTCTTATTCTTGCCCAATCTGTGCCTTCCATCTCTGCACATCGAAAGCTGTATTGGCCAACCCGAGACTCTGATGTCGAGGAAGCATAGCCCACTTCCAAAAATCCTTCTTGCATTTAGCCTGTCGGATCGAGCTGTGAATACCAACACGGCGCGGGATGAGGCACAATCGCTTATCAACACCATCGATGTGGGCCGGGAGCTAAGAGGTATACTGCCTAAACGGGCTTTACTTTGGTCTTTGCCAACGGCAGTGCTTTATTTTCCTAGTAATCTGATAATTTCAATGGTTCGGCAAAAGTCAAATGTTTGATTTATAGACATAAGTGGTGTATTTATTGCCTGAAAACGCTTACAGGGGAAGCATTCGCTGGTTTAGGGCGCAGAACCATTAGATGTTGGGTTGTATATTGTTGGTTCATGCTTGCGACTGAATCTGTGGGTTTAATTACCCTGCTCTTCTCCCACGACGCGTTCAGTTTCCTGAATGATATTCTCATATCCGGACTTCGCGATGTTCTTGAAATTGCTTCTATTCGGGATACTTATCGTCTTCCTCGCGATCCATAATGTCGTCGCTGCTCCAGCTCCCCCTGCGGTGGACAGTAGTGGCGCAAGTATAATTAAATTTAATAGTGAGGCCAGCCACAAACTCGCTCATATCATTTTGTCGTAACTAACAATAATCTTACAGCGCAAATATGTTGCACGAGTTATAAACAGTGCAGGTCAAAGGGCTGGGAAGTTGCGAAATGCTGTACGAATGAACGCGCTTGCCCTGTTACCAACTATCAGAACTTCTTCAATCCGTTGCGGGGAGGGGAATGTATTGTCGGACATCAGAACTTCGACTGTTAGTTTAGTAAATGATTACTGTTCTATTTGAAAGCGATTATGGCGTTCAGGAGCTGGGGGGCTGTCGAAAAGGAATTTGGGAATGGAGACGAGAACAATGGTCGAGGGATATATTTCCTGAATGAAGAGATGCAAATTTCAGGAGTAACTAATGTTGCAGTACTTGGATACTCAGAAAGTGGATTATATTGCGAAGCAGTCAAAATTCCTCAAGCTCTCTATCCTACATCTGAAATGAATTGAATTAAATTGGTATGTAGAAAAGTCAATCCACAAGCAGTCCTTCCCCAGAAGCCCAAGACAACCGCTATCCTACCCTTTGACCAGCACCTGCTTCTGTTTCTTCAATTGGGTTACCACACTCAACGGAATCTTCAGGGTGTTAGCGACGATATCACTTGGTGTAAGTGCCAACCACTGCGTCAATGAGATATCCTCAACACGATCAGCCTTGTACAGTTCAATCCAAGTCAGGTTATGTGTAGCAGAGGTGTTCTCAATGTAATGTCCACTATTGTCCGGAAACACAGCTGTATCGCCGGAGGTGAAGTCAAAAGTGCGTGCTGTTGCGGAACCAATGAAGACTGTTGCGCGGCCAGTGCCGTTGAGGAAGTAAAGCCATTCGGCTGCGTTGGGGTGCCAGTGGAGTTCGCTATCATTTTTCATTAGTCTATGATTTGAGTTTGACAAGATTTCAATCATACCGCAAGCCATTAGGCAAAAGGTTCACAACTGTTGCTGCGATGGTCGTTGCAATTGGGAAATTCCTGGAATCGATAATCTTGAGAGTTCCTCCACCACCTGGAACAGCCACATTTGCCGCAGGAGAGTCGTGGAAGACGTAGGAACTATTGCCGAAAAGTCCAGCTGCCGCTCCAGTATCATTCGCTGTGGTGACTGTTCCATTCAGAATGTATGGATCAGGTGTCGGAATAGTGGTGAAGACCGAAGCGTTGACGCCAAAGTTTTTGGCCAAGACTTCTACTGGAGTGTGTGAGATCCACTGCATTCGGATTGTCAGCCATATCGATGATTTGGGACGAGCAAAAGTGGAGCTCGCGAAGAAAAGGGGCTCAGTAAACAAAGATCCTCGCTGATTCTTACATCATCTACCATAAACGTCGTCCCGGTCGCATCAAAATTGCCTGTTCAGTTGTCAGCTCTCCCCTCTGGGTGAATCATTACTGGTCATTACCATCATCAAATGCGAGCAGATACTCATTCTCATCAGCCAATCCTGTCAACCATAGTTAGCCTAAACCCAGAATTCTAGCGGGAGGCTGTTTCGTACCTTGGATCGTGTGTGCACTTCCTTTCGGAAAGTACCAAATATCTCCGACTTGTAACCTATCTACTTGATAGCCACCATTCTCATCCACAGCTGACACCAAGATCTCGCCAGCGTAGACGTATCCCCATTCAGCCTATTCGTCTGTCAGCAGGTGCGTCGTCTGGGCACGGGACGTGCACGTACAACACGATGCCAGTGAAGTTCTCTCAGGGCACCCTTCTTAAGATGCTGCTGAGCGGCTGCAATATCGGTGCTTGCAGGAATATCAGTGACAACCTGCTCACGAACCCAACCGCCAGGAAAGAGCCTGGTCTTGGATTGACTGAAGCTCCATTTGAGGTTGGGCACCGTGCCAGCATCTGTACTCTCAGCACCGAGGTTGTCCGGGTTCTGCAGATCAATTTGGATGTTTGTTCCACCTGAGATCGATTAGAAAGTGTTTGAGAATCTGATGAGAACTTACCCAGGATTGGCCCTCCATTGCCATTGTCCGCAATGGGTTCTCCTTGTGAGAATCCCGATCGCTTCTTGAGAGCTGTTCCTGATACTGACGCCGCAGCAAGAACGACCAGAGATAGTTGTGAGACCTTCATGATGAGGCACAGAGAGTACAGAATGAATGAATGAATGGGTTTGATCGATACGTTGGCTGCCACTTGGCTCACGTATGTTTATGAAGAACGGAGGACAGGGTTGTAAAATTAGAGATAACCTTGGGAGGGACTGAGAGTATGATCTACATGGCGACATAAGTTACGGGTATGAACAAACTCCACCGGGCTAGTAATGCAGTTTCCCAGCGGCGAGGCGGTATGATTTGCAAAACTTCAGCCTGTTCCTGATCACCCTTGCCACCTGTACGACCCCGGGTCAATGATGATCCACTCCATTGAGGATCGTCAGCTCTAACCTTAATAAAGTTTGACATCCTGGAGAGATTTCCGAGGCCGTTCTGGAAGCCACTGACTTCCTGCTCCAGTAGTAAACTCAAGAAACCCCCACAGATGCAGGCTTCGAGATGACGCGATCAAGGCGTCGGCTTCTTGGCTGCCCGAGACAGACACGCTTAATCAGTAAGCCTTTCACATCTTCGCAGGATGCAGCAATCGCTTGACGCCAGTTCAGTACGTCGAGGAATCAGTGGTGAGGTTGAAAGAAACTCTCGTGCAGTGGCGCTAGTGCCAAGGAAAGGCGTGCTTGGTAAACGCCATCGCACCATTGAGGCGCTTCCCGCAACCAACGTTTAACCTTAACCCCCACATCCCAGCTTGGTGTAGATCATCCAGTAGACCTGGGTTTGAGGTCGCCGAGGACGTCTTTGTGGCGTTCATGCTCAGCCTTGCTGACTTCGGACGAAGTGTTCACAGGCCCCCTTTTCCAAATCCAGAAGACCATCCTAGGATTCTGCATTTGGGCTCTTGCGCTTTGGGGATGAGCATCATCAATACAGAAAGGATCAGCAGGAGAATGGTCAGGTGCTGTGTATCGGCCGCCAGATATCTACAAGTGCATCTTGCTAGAGGGCATTCTCAAAGTCCCATCCCAGGCTGCCAGGTTTCAAGTCTAAGACTTCCTTCTCCAATTCCCGAGTCACCGTTCTTTGTCAACCTTCGAGTATTCGATCTCACTGTCCTTTCTCGAGTGAGGATCCTGTGATTATTCCATTCAGGTCTTCTAAGTCTTGAGCCGGGCATCCAAGAACAGCAGAGCAGCACGCCATCGTTGATTTCATCTTGCTTTAATTGTGATGCGCGTTGCTTCAATTGAAGTCGGACCTTCTATCTCTTCTCTCACAGTTGGAAGCTTTGATATGATCTCCGAAACACATTAGATACCACACACCTGCAGGAATGCTGGAGCGCTATTGAATTTGCGCATTGTTTGTGGCTGCAGCTTGGACACCACGTGTTAATCTTTCAAATTTGACCCTATTCCCATTTTCCACACACACAGTTGTTGCAGAATCAAGCCAAGGAAACTGTCTTCTGACGATCCTTTCCCTATGCATTGAAATTCCTCTGTTATGCTACGAAGAAGTTTCCCCCCTATTCCCATTTTACCCCTAGCCCCGCGGAGCCACTCCCCTGTGCTTCATCAACTAAGAGAATGTGAAGCGGGAAAAACAAATTGTACGGGAGATCCTTTCCGGACACAGTTCTCTCCTCAGCAGTCAACATAGGAGAATGCCAGCATGGCGTTATCCTTGAAGGACTTGCGTTCTTGGGGCTGTGAAAGAAGGCCGGGAAAGAAGATGATAGTTGATCTCAAAATCTCACGGGCCAAGGAGACTGGATATATAAGTGCTAGGTACTTCCCACTAACTTGCTCAGTACACTCGAATCTCCTCAAACTCACTCACTTTAATATCAAGTTTATCAGCTTGCTCATCACATCATGCTTCTTCAATACCTTGCACTTGCATACGGTGCAGCCCTGACTGTGGGCTCACCAGTTCCTGATCCAGAGCCTCAGCTCTCTCTGCCACCTCTTATTCCTACTATCCCTGGAGTCACGGATCCAATCGTCTCAAACGCTCCTCCTCTGCCAATCTTGCAGGTCCCAACTCCACCTCTGGCTTCAGATCCTTTCACTGGAAGCCAAATCAAGCCAAAGAAGATTGGATACTTCTGGACTGGCGCTGGTGACAACGAACATGCAGGTGAGCGGAGTTTGGTTATAGTTGCCACAAGCGAGACTGACAAAATATAGATTTTCTCGCAACCTACAGTCTCGACGACGATACTTTCGGGCAATTCATCTGGCTCACAGATGTTCCTACAAGCGGAAACTCTCCTCATCATCTTGGTGTTAGTGCAGATGGGACAACTCTGGTTGGGGGCGGCCTCCTCTCCCTATTGAAGACTCAGGTATGTTCATAAAAGTAGGATATTCTTGAGACATCTTGCTCATACCAAATAGGACACTGCCTACTACTTCGACGTCACGAACCCCTACCGACCAACATTCTTGCACAGCAACAGAGCTATCCTGTCTTCGATCACTGACGAGATTCGTGCAAAGCCAGGCGGGTAAGCCTACTCCTCTCCCTTCACAATTGTAAGCCAGAGATTAACAAAATTCAGCGGATTCCTGATCACCTACATGGGCTCTGCGGCAGGAACCTCGCCAGGACGCGTCGTCGAGACCGACGCAAACTATAACATTATCAACGAATTCCCCGCCTTGACCGATGTTGCAGGAAATCTCAACGTTGTCGAAGAACCATTTAATCCCCACGGTTTGAGTGTTGACTGGGACAAGAACATCTTTCTCACCTCCGACTTTGTCATTCCCGTGTCAATCCTCAAGCCGTCCCTTGGGATTCAGCATGACAACACTCTGCGTCTTTGGGCGCTAGATACTCGAACCATCATTAGCACCATCACCATTCCCAACGTAAGTTCCTTGCCTCTGTTATAGAATTATTGCTAACATCAGCACAGGGAGGTGGCATCCAAGATGTGAAGTTCATCCCAGGCAACTCCGAATCCGCTGCTCTAGCCACAGCCGTCGCTCTCGGACAAATCTGGATCATCTACCCCTTCCGCACCGACAGCAACGGCAATCAAGGTGTCGCTGAGCTCTTGTACGACTTAGGTCCCAGCGCAGAGAACGTGATTGCTATCTAGTAAGCCGCTTCTCCCCCACAGCAATAACCTGGGTCTCAACTAACGATCTTCCAGCTCCGATATCACCCAAGACGGCCGCTTCGCCTACTTCACCCTGACAACAGACAACCACATCGCAGCCCTCGACATCAGCGACTTGAACAACGTCGTGCGTCTCGACGATCCAAACACCGTTCAACCTACCATCGGTCCGCATTATATCAAGGTTACTCCTGATCAGAAACACATCGTCGTCACCGATTACTTCGTGCAGACTGGGGACATTGGACTCATTAACACGCCAGCTGACTACAGAGCGCTGTACATTGACATCAATCCTGATGGCAGCTTGCACTTCAATCGCAGCATTGATTTTGAGCAGCAGTTCAGCAGGGGAGGGATCAACAATCGTGGAGGTGCGAAGCCGCATTCTAGTGTTGTGTTCGACCTGACTGATCCTGCTCATCCTATTTATTACTAAACAATGGGAAGACCGGCGGCCGATAGCAGCTGATTGCGGAAAGGGAGGGGGTTTCTTTTGTGGAGATAAGGTTTGAGAATCAACTTGCTCGAGCTTGTGGATTGATGATTTGCTTGTTACTTAACATTCGTTTTGAAGGTCAGATAGTATACGCTCTTTAATGAAATAATTAACACTCGCTCAATGAGTAATAACGCGCCTTGCGCCAAGACCCAACGCAAAATGGTTCCAAGTGAATTCAAAATGCATGAAAGTTCTCCTCTAATGAGTACAGCTTTTGAAAAGTTTTGCCAATGCTAATGTTACAGTCAAGAATCGAAGTATCCGTCCCAAAATCATTTTCATCCGTAGTCATACACACACCAAGTCCATCTAAATGCTCCCATGAAAGAATGTAATGTTCATACACTGAAACGAATGTGGATTTCCTGCCACGAAAAGAATGTTCATGCTCCTAAAACAGAAGAGAATGATATGGAACCACCACTTCACTAGCCAATGGTGAAAACCTGATCCGCGTTGCCATCACAGGCTCCTTGGTCGAGGATAGGCGGGTTCTTGGCGCTGTTGTTGATGAGGCAGACTTGGTTGTTGCTATTAAGCGGTGCCAAAACTATCGAATTCCCACCTCCGTATGGAAACTGCTGCGAATTTGCGACTTGGCCTGTGCCATCTCCTCTGCCACCGCAAGAGAAAACTTGAACCGTGGTGCCGGCTGCTCGTCTGGGATCAAAGCTGATGCATCCTTGAGTCAACGAACTCACAACGAGAGTGCTGTTGGGTGTGTTGTTGTGGATACCAGCTGTAATCAGATCGAATTTCTCATTCAGGCTTCCGGTGCAGGGCTGCAAGTTGACTGGGATTAGGTTCTGACGGAAATCACCTGCTGTTGGATTAATGAAGAGGCATTGGCCGTTGGCATCTTTCAGGGAGACGCCGGTAAATGCGCGGGTTGCGGTGTTATCTCTCTGGTTTGATTCAGCTGCCGACGAGGGTTGGAGAGTTCCGCCTGCGCCCGAGACTGGGACTGGAGTGGATGGATTGGAGGTATCGGTAGCGAGGATCACTTCTCCAGCGACATTGGAGACAGCAGGAGCAGATTCTGAGGTTGCTGAGGAAACTGCGGCGACAGTGCTTGTCGAAGAAGCTGCAGCGGTTGATGCTGCTCGTGTGACGAAGACGGTAGTGACAGAATTGCATTGCGCGACAGCTGGTGCAGTGGAGGTTTGTGCTACTACTTCGATAGCCGAAGAAATGGATGAAACTCCGGGGGAGGTTGTTGTCGCGGCCACGGATGCAGCTCCACCTCCACCGAACTTGAAGGCCTGGTTGGCATCACCTGAGTTGCAGGTGGCCTGGTCCAGAAGATTAGCTGAAGTGACAGTCAAGCATGTTCCAGCAGCGTTTTCGGGCTGAAGAGCCAATGGTCCAGCACCGCCAGTGAAGTTGAAGAGTTGGGAATTTGTCACATCACCACCTGAAAGAGTTAGGATTGCTGGTCAAAATAGTGAGGAAACATACCTCCGTCAGCTCGCCCACCACAAGAGAACATAATAACGGTATCTCCTGCGGCTCTTCTAGGATCGAAGTTCAAGCAAGCTTGCGTCTGTATCGTGTTAGAAATTATTACTACAAGTATCCAGAAGGTGACACACCAAAGTATTAACCACAAGCATTGTCCCCGCTTGATCATCGTGCTTGCCCTTGGTGATGATATCCCATAATTGACCTTGAGATCCATCGCAAGGACCAACTTGGATCAAGTTCAAGTTTGCACGGAAGTCTCCTGATAATTCATTTATGAAAAGACATTGACCCGATGAAGTCTGACAATTAGCCGTGTCCATTGTCAAAGGTGGGGCAACATACAATGATCTCGGTCCCAGAAAATGCACGCGTTGCTGTATCATCTCTCTGTTGAGCCTCTTCAAAAGCAGCTGTGTTCAGTGCTGTGACAGTACGGACTTCGATTGGTCCAAGAGGAGAAGCGAATGAAAGGGCGACGGAGGAAAGAAGGAGAGAAAGTGATGCAATCATGATGAATGTAAATGCGCTAGGCAAAGGAATGTAAAGCTGCTCAGCAGGAGGAACTGTAAATGAGTGGAAGAGAAGAGATCGACAGAGATGATACCGAAAGCAAAAGGCGGCCCCCCAGGCTGTAGATATACCTCCATCTCACGCCAAGCTCGTGCCTCACGATCCTGCGCGGCAAAGGAGGAGCAAGGACGTTTCCATAAAGTTTCATGGCGCTCTGAACGCTGTGGGGCTCTTTTCCCGAGAGAGAACAATGATTCCCAGCGCGAACGATCAAGTTCGTCCAAAGTCGAGGAATCGGCCGGCAGTGAAACTCGCAGTGTTGGAGATCTCGTCTGATGTCTGGATTGTCGCCAGGGGCAGCGCCGCTAAGCGAGGATCTGATACGTGGTCTTATCAGATATGATTAGAGAAGATCTCCAAAACATCCACCAACGCAGCACCGGAGAACCCTGCAGCTGCTCGTCCGAGATTGCGCCCAATGGAGGGAGCAAAAGATGTTGGTGATACACGGTCAGACGGTCGAGGCTCGTGAAACTGAGGTCTGCAGGTACAGTTTGATCGAATATGTACGGCACAGTCCCGACATCTCCCTCTTCTGCGCGCTACAAAGGAGAAGTACCTTCTGCTGACCGTCCACGGCGGGAAGGGCCTCCATCCCAAAGACCTCGATGTTTTAAAGCAATGCTGATGGCCAATTGAGGACCGAGCAATGTGGGTCATGATGTTTTGGCCAGCAGCGAACGGCTTCTTGTGATTCTGGTTGGCCATAAGACTAGACTAAGGGACAGGAAACGACCAGATTGGGACGCCTGGAACTGGAAAGGGATTCCTCGTGGAATTAAGGATTAACTCCACATCTGAGAACGACCGAATCAACCCCGCCGCACATCTCCGAGCCCTGACGTTTGATCAGATCAGATCATTGACGTCCGTGGGATTGACCCGGCCTCTGGCCTCCTGACGCTGTTGAGGCGGCTATGTCCTCTACCACTAGCCCGTAGAATGGTAAGTCTGCGTGTATTGACTCAAAGAGATGCTAATTATACCAAGCCTCACATAGCCAGCGCTTCGAATGCATTCGATCGACTGACTGTCCAAGTCTACTTCGACTTCCCTTCTTCCCAATCTCGACTATGCCAGCCCCTCTACCTCCCCACCTCACTTTGTACCGCGATCAATACGTGTATCGATGAGAAAAATGTTCCGTGAGCTATGAAAGGATGCGTCATCAGATCTCGCTGGGGATTACAGGACGCTTAGAGGAGACATACTATACACTGGATCGGTAACCGGCGGAGTCATTGGAATTGCGCCCGGACGGATGCCACAACACACACAACTGAAGCGGCTCAATTGGTGCAGAGAGCAGACCACTTGAAATCTTTCTCTGCCATGACAGCCTTGCCGTTCAGGAGTCTCTCAGCAATCCTGCACATATGCAAGTCAGGTTGGTAAAGTAGAATGTTCAAGAAGCACCTGGGGATGGTTTAGGATGCAGAATTCGTATTTCCATGTCTGCTTCAAGAGTCGAGTTCGCATCTCCCCTGCCACTAGGTAGAGTTTCACTGCATTGCCTTTGCCTGTCCGTCTGGCTCTTCGCAGCTTCTTTCGTCTTCTTGGAAGCCCCATATCCACTCCAGAATTGTCCTGTATCTTCGCATCCAGATCATGGATATGTCCGTCGCTAGAACGCATTATCTCTCTCGTTTTGTACCAGTTGATCTTATGACGAGCATTTGGAAGAATTCATTCTCGAGAAACTTGTCGTCTTGCAAAGCTTGCTAGCAGGCGGATATGTTTAAGTCTCCCAGGCTTGACTTGTGTGGAGCTGTCCTGCATCTCTCGTCTCCTGCCCTTTCGAGTGGTGTTGTTCTAGCAGGCTGGCGATGAAGTAGTCGTGCCGTAAATTGAGGATTGCCACGGCCGTATAACTTCGTTTTGCGGCGTATAGTCGAGTGCGCTCCGCTTTGAAAAGGATGACGATTCCCGTTGGGCCTCGCCATGGTAGAGGCTCTCAATTAAAGACTTTCGGAACTCCGAATCGAAATGATCGTGAACCAGGTGGATGGAAGGGAGTTGTGCCGAAAACCCTGCTTTATTTGGAGCTCTAGCACTTAACAAAGTTAAGTGCCAACTCCGTGTTCTCGATCAGGCTACAGGGTTAAGCAGACCCAGCAGCGGTATGATGATTCTCGTTGATCGAAAATATTAGTTACCACTTCAAATCCGAGGTGGAAATGAAGTGGGCGTTGACTCGACAAGGGTGCTTCGGGATCTAACACCTTTTATTGATAAATTGATACCAAATGTGCCAACCCTATGATCTCGATGCAGACTGCCAGGTTTGAAGCAGACCAAGAAAGCAGTGGTGGATTGTATATCGAGAAGTGCGACTCCTGTTGGCTCTAGGATCTGCTGTTTGTTGAAGCTATTGCTGATCGCAGGTTCGTAGCTAGCACCGCGTACAGGTAGGAGTTCGGCTTTGCTGGCCGTTTTGCTGGGTAATTTGTTTGTATCCTGTCAAGGGAGGGGATCCCAGTGGAGTGTGCGAGGACTGGATGTCGTTCTTGCAGGAAACCAAAGGTAGTGGAGGCACGCCTTTTCGAAGGTGACTTCGACATGTCTGTTTCGAACTTTGGGCAGAGCATGGAGCGTATGATGAGCTTGACTGTCAAGATCGAGACGGATCGATCGCGGGGGAAGAAAAGGAGGAATAGATGTGACATACCACTGTGCCGGAAAGCTTGACAAAGTTGCGACTTACTGCCGCCTCATCGAGATGCTTCTGCTAGCGGAGGCGGATAACAATTCGTTCAGCTGTCAAGCATCTAACAGTGAAGACCTCTGTATGCGAAAGTGCCAGAGAGGCTGCTCATGGTGATTAGAAGATGTCAGTCGTTGAGATCATGTTCATGGGAAGAAGTGGAAGTCGGAAGTAGCAAGAGCTAAAGTTTTAGCTGGCGCAGTCGACTCGAATTTCTTCGTACAGGATATTTACTACCCTATGCAGTGGAACCGAACCAAAAAGAAAACGCTAGGAAGGGTGGGAACTGAATTGAAGGTGAAGCAGCACTTAAATTTACAACGTGTACGTAAGTTCCTTCCCCGACTCTTTTAGGAACCCAATCACGTCGGAAAGGGGCGTTTAGCCCCTTCGGGCGCCCTATTTGTGGTCAAGCCACAACAACTCTCACGTTCGTCTTCACCTGGAAAGCCTCTCGACGTCTATTCTTGCAACCAATATCAGATTGTCTTATCTTTCGGTGAAAATGCTTTGCGAAGCTTGCACGGGAATGATAACCCACATGGAGGACGAAGAACCTGCTATTCTTGCAGGCTTTCACAAGGCTAAGGGCCATCACCGAACAATTGAGGACCTCTACGAGGCTGCTGTCGCGGAGTGCTACATATGCAGTCAGCTATTCCGAAATTGGGAGCGGTGGTATTGGATTAGCTTTGAGGGTGGGCCTGAACGCACCCCTTCCGCACCGGAGAGAGATCGCATAATGATTGTTGAGGTTACCAAGAAGCAGCAAAAGGCATTAAGAGAGAAGTACGGCGTGAGCCGGCCTTATACCATGGTCAACGAGGATTATGTTTCGAGATATTCGGTCTCAACGTTGAATGGCTACCAGGACAGTGGAGCAAGGGAAATCGCGTTCACCACTGCTAGCAACTTTTTCAATAGATCAGATAGCACTGCTAGATATATTCCTCACACTTGGCATATATGGTTTGTTGCACTACCTTCGGAGCGTAAGTACAACTCTTAGGCTGTATTTCTCAGAAAATTGACAAATGCACAGGAGTGCAACAATACACATTAGAACGAGACTACCCGCCAGATCAACGAGAAGGCAACAAGTGGCGCCAGAACCTTGCCCAAACCTTGCTTCAAGACTGCCTCAAAAACCACCCCTTATGTGCTCCGAACATGCCCGGTTGCCGGCCAACACGATTTCTCCAAGTGTCGAAAACTCAACCTTCCATAGTCAAGTTGATATTGACACAACTCGAACCGCTTACGAAGCACGATAGTCCTTATCTGCCTCTCAGCCACTGTTGGGGAAATAGCCGTTTCCTAACACTTACTGCTCAAACGCAATCCCAGTTGCTGGAAGGTGTCGACATCTCAATACTGCCGAAAACATTCCAAGATGCCCTCAACATGACAACGTTGCTTGGTTATGAGTACCTCTGGATCGACTCTCTATGCATATTTCAGGACTCTATCGATGATTGGATAATCGAATCAGCTCTGATGGGAGACGTGTATGGCCACGGCATCTGCAATTTGGCCGCCACGGGCTCACCTGACGGAAACGGTGGGCTCTGGATAAACAGATCACCCTCACTCAGCCTACCGTGTGAAGTCAGATTGAACCGTCGTCCTGCTGCTAATACTATGTGGCATATTCATTTAAAATATCTCGCACAGTCTACTCTTCTACTAGAAGGTCCATTGCTCAAACGAGGTTGGGTTGTCCAAGAACGAGTACTAGCTCCCCGCACGCTTCACTTCGGGACAAACCAGCTCTTTTGGGAATGCAGACATTCACAAGCTTGTGAAACTTACCCAGGAGGTCTGCCAAATTTGATGCAGTCGCAGAAAAGCAATCTGTTTCATTTGATGCCCTGCGGAAAACTATTGGCAATGGCAATCAAATTCAAGAAGCTACCTTTCAAAGTTTCAATGAGTTCTGGGCAAAAGTTGTAACGGGATTCTCGCAATGCAATCCTCCGCAAATATGGGCAGTGTAACGAGCAGGATCCTCGATATTGAAGTGCAAGAGGGAGATGATCCCATGGGCCAGAACGTCTCTGCGGCTTTGAGAATCGAGGCATATTTGATGACTTTGGTTGTGCGTTATATGCTTGATTGGGAAGGCATTGACAGACCTGAATTCTGTATCAATGGAGTGTGGTACCAATCATACTTGTACCTCGATACGCTTCGCGATGTCAACGAGCCGTATCATAACTTGCATTGTCTTGTGATAAAAGATGAGAGCAAGGCACGATTATCGGGGTGGGAAGGGTTAGACGATTGCATCTGTATTGCCTCCTTATACAACCAACTGGTGCGAAGAAGGGGAAGTTCAAACGATACGGCAGCTTTGAATTCATGGGTGAACATTATGAGCTGTTGCAGAGGAGTGACCTGAAAACTGTCTGTAATGAGGAATGGCTGGAGTATGAGAGTCTTGGTGAAGATGGGAAGTACATTGTGACCCTTATATAGACTTTGGTATATTGTGCAGGTAGGTACAGTTGCAGTTCATAGCCTCTTTGCATATAAGACAGCTTTCGTCGTTGAGAGGAGGGCACATCCTGATAGCTAGGTTGTGAGGAAGTTTAGCTAAAGTACGCTTTTTCTTCAGAGTAGACACTAGTCCTCTATGGCCGAATGTCAAAAAAACTGGGAAATATTCAAATGCCAGATCTTAACATTGTTAAAGTCATCTCGGTGTTTATAGTAGGTGTTTATATTATTACCTATGCTTTCTTGAATAATATTCGCTTCTTATATTTACTCTAATGACACCTTCATGAAAGAAAAACACACGCTAATCCAAGAGTAGTAAGCAAGTCTAGTATAAATATCTAAACGCAATCAATGCTCAGATGGGAGGAAAGTTCGGTAAAACACCGGGAAGCTTGATATCAATGGGTCATGCTGACGGAGTTTTCGGGCCGGTCCCCCAGCTTGCAGATCCTCCACATTATTTTATATCCGATTGGTGCAGCCCTGTGAGAGTTTAGTAAAGTGGGATGGAACCTATGTGCCTACCTCACAGGGTCTAGTAGATGTCAGCCAAGACTAACGATGCCGCTTAAATTTTCGGAGAACTGTTGAACTGTCCTTCTTTCTCATTTGAATATTTTCTTGATGAGCATAATCTCTTTAATTCATTCCTCCCCCAACCAGGCTGGTTCCTCATTGTATAGTCATTTTTGGGAAGTCCTGGAGACCTAGACGGCCGCCACCCGTAATGACGATGCCCCCGGAGATAAGTTTGGCAGTTCATGAGGACGATGAAAAAGATGTGATAATTCCTGGCTTTGATGATAAATCTGGAGAACCAGTGGAAGATTCGAAAAAAGAGGTTCAGGATTCGACGGAGGAGACCGACGACTCCACGCGGCTAGAAAGATGGAACTACCCTCGGGTCAATATGTACCGATACCTCACAACACTCTTTTGTTTTATAAACATGGGGATGAATGATGCTGCATACGGCGTAAGTGTTCTCTGAATGCTGCAGCAATTCAAGCTAACTTTTGATAGGCTTTAATTCCATATGTGAGATATGTCCCACAATGACAGCCATCTCCAGTTGGCACTTCCCCCATTTCTGGCTTGAATCAGCTGCTTTTTCACTTTCAGTTATATCCCCCGTTCAGTTCTTATGATACTTTTACCTTTCATTCGTTTCGTCACCATCTTCGCACCAACTAAACTCACACAGCTCGAAATATACTATAATGTCAACTACACCATAATATCTCTCGTCTTCCTCGCCCCCTTTCTCGGCTACACTCTCGCTGCCTTCTGCAACAACACAGTACACATGCGCTTTGGCCAACTAGGAATAGCCATCATTTCACCGAGCTGCAAGATCATCGCATACGTAGTAATCTGCGTACATCCACCTTACCCCGTGCTCCCTGTCATTTTCATGTTCGCAGGCTTTGGAATAGGATTAGCGGATAGTGGTTGGAACGCGTGGATTGGCAATATGCAGAACG
>Ga0302140_10005700_pt1 | contig 15686 bp, 18 predicted proteins | sample I_Bog_E1_1_FD_202095 | JGI IMG/M metagenome (GOLD analysis project Ga0302140, IMG submission 202095) | Peat permafrost microbial communities from Stordalen Mire near Abisko, Sweden - I_Bog_E1_1 | ecosystem: Environmental > Terrestrial > Soil > Wetlands > Peat | place: Sweden: Abisko, Stordalen...
GGATCTTCACGTTGGCTCTTTCCAGATAGAGATTGAAACATTCAATCAGGCGCGCCCGGTTCAGATCTTTGAAAACCTCCAGCGCGTGGGCAAGGTCAAAGAGGTCGCGCCCCTTTTCCCTCTGCAACAGCGCGCGCAGTTTTGTCGCCAGCATCTCTTCTCTTGTAAACGTCATGACCTCTGCCGAACCAGTGAACCAGGGATTCTCGATGCGAAAGGGCACGCTGCGAGGCGGATCGTAGGCCTGCGTCTCCGAGGTGTTGATTTCAAGTTTGAGGCGTATCTGCGCGGGTGAGGCTGCATCTTCCGCAGCAACCTTGAAGCGCAGTTTCGGCGCGACAGGGCTTTGGTCGAAGTTCGCTCTGCCGAGCCAAGGCTCCAGCACTTCGCGTAAGCGGTCAAGTACAGGGCCGATGGGGCCGGACTCGGTGCGAACGAGATCAATATCTTCGGAGTAACGAAACGGCTGAGGAAAGTGCAATTTGTTGAGAGCCGTGCCACCACGAAAACGAAGTTGTTTCCGAAGAGGGTCATCGGAGAAGATCGCGACGATGGCACGGCTGATGATCAGATCCTGCTCGACCTGACGCATCTCTGGCCAAGGCGCTCGATGGCTCCAGGCAATGATGTTCATCATCGGAATCATTCATCAACCTCCGGCTTGCGGCGAACGACGATGTTCCATCGTTTATCTCTCTCAATGCATTTTGGCGCAAGTTGAGGCTCGGCAACTTCTTCTGGATCGAGTTCAACCCAGGGAGGCAGTTGCTCACGGAGGAGTTCGCGCAGCATCGGTTGCGTTGCGTCCGCGTGGCCAAGTTGATCCAACAGATGCCCGAGGCGCTGAACAACAGATTTTGGAAACGATACCGACACAGAGGCCAGCTTTTCAGAATCGATCTTCTCTCCAAGGTCGGCAAGAATCGTGGCGATATTGTCGAGGCCGGCGGATGCCTGCGGATATCGCAACAGGTCCAGAGCGGTTAGTTCGACAGAGGAGACTTTCATCGATCCCGTTTCCGTCTTGTGGTCCGCTATTGCTTGTGAGACGGGAGCAATCTGCTTCCGGTAGTAGAAGGAGAGCATCGACCGCCCAACTTGTATGTTGGGCACGCGCTTCTCGGTAATGACCTGGAACTCCAGCACTGCCTGATGGGTCGCTCCATGAATCTCGGCAGCTTTCAGCAGGCCAACATAATAGGGTGACGACTCATGCCGCATCAGGGCATCAATGTACCAGGATGGCGGAGGCGCACCCCACGAGCCGAATTGCGGCGGAACGACTATATAGTTGCCGCGGCGGAGCCGGACGATTTTTTTCTGTTTTTGAAGACGCTCGGCGGCATCCAGGAATGCGCCGTGGCCAAGCCCGAGGCCCTGCTCCGCCTCTTGGCTGGAAAAGATGACCTCACCGCGCGCAAGCAGGTCCGAAAGGTGAGTAGAGAGTTCGCCGCCCATAATTTCTCATGTATATAATTCCGCAACATGAGCGGAATTGTCAACATATAACTACACTTCTTTGATTTTCTATTTCCGCGTATCTTGCGGATAAAGCGACATGAGATTGCATTAAAACGTGACTCCGCAGCAGCATTGTCATGGTTATATAGCGTATTATAAATAGTTTACCACTCATAACCAACAAGTACGGAGCACTCGGCTTCGAGCCGAAAATGGAAGACGCCACCATATGGCGATCGAGATCGGGCTGGGAGAGTGGATCGAGTTCAACTTAGGCTTTCATGTTCACCTTCGACGCGGAGGTATGTCCTGCCAGGGTTGCAATGCCGTTGACCAATAATCGGTCCCAGTGTGTCATTGTGCGTTTGACTCAAAATCGGTCCGGTTATGTAACTGTGCGTTTGACCAATAATCGTTCCCGATATGTCATTGTGCGTTTGACATATTTCCACACGGCGCTTTCGACGTTTCCACTACGGAGGATTTGATTGCCTGCGACGCCCTGTTCTGCGATTGCAAGGATTTGGCAGCATTTTCGATTGACGAGCCGCCCGCTGTACGCGTGTCGGCATTGAATGCTGTTGCTCGATGAACGGAGATCACTGCCGAACTGCGCACATGCCGCAGTTTCGATTCTTCCCCCCCGCCCCCTCTTTATAGATGACATCACGGACACCTATCAATATATGCAGGCAATTTGACCGAATCACGGTTTGGCCTCAACTTCTCTTCTGACACGGATGCCCCTAGCAGCCGCGTCCAGGAGAGTGAGTCATGAAAACCGCATTGGCCTTCTGGCGGGGCTCGACATTGCCCGCCACATTCCGAACAACCTATCTGCATCCCGGCGCGATCAACTGGAGACGCATCTCTCTGCTCTTCGCGCTCGGGATCATTCTCGCCGGCAATCTCGCCGTGCCATTTATGGCCACCGCGCAGAACCTCGGCACCTCACCACAGTTCGGCAAAGCAGTACAAGGCCAGCAGGCGACCACGGTCGAAGGCACGGTCCTCAACATCGTGAACTGGGGTTGCAATGTGATTGCCCCAGTCATCGCGATTGCCTGCCTTGGCCTCGCCGGTTGGCATTTCAAGAGCGGTCGCGGCTACATGGGATGGGGCGTCACCGGTGTTGCACTGCTTGTGATCTCCGGTCTCGGACGCATGGCTGAAGGCTTTATCACGCAAGCGCAGGGAATTCAATAACGAGGTCAGCACGCGATGCCTGTGCCGCAATTCCTTTTCGATCTTCTTCAACTGCTGTTCGATCTGGCAGTGCCAGCGGCGTTTTGCACGCTGGCTGCCGCGGGGGTGAGCCTGCGGCATGAAGGAGGCACCAACTTCCATATCAATGGCAAGACTGGGAAGTGGGTGCTTTGGACTGTGATTCTGCTGACACTTCCCCAGCTTCTCTCGTGGATTGCGGCGCAGGGCATTACCGTTCCATCGGCGAGTGGATCGGTTGCAACAAGCTGGCTCGCCAGCATGGAGTCGGTCTTCAAGAACTTCGTCAATCAAATCATTGTCGCGAAGTTGGTGCCGGTCATTGCCGGATACTTCGTACTCAAGGCGACGCTCGATACAGCGGCAGGAGAGAACCCGTTGCCATCGATCATCGCCGCACTGTTTCTGATGTCTCTCTCGGCTACGATGCAACTCTTTCAGGGTTGGAACTCCGGCGGTCAATACGCAACGACCGATATGCTCGGTTCGCTTTGGAACTACATCGTGGGGCAGATCATGCCCGCGGCGGCTGGACTGGCGTGTGTGGGCGCTGTTGTGAACTTCGTGCGGCACAGGCCTTGGACTCGGCTTGTCTTTTCAGCAATCGGGTTTCTGTGCGTAACCGGTCTGCTCAAACTCTTTCAGGCGATGGCGGCGTAAGGAGGATGCGATGAGTCTCGATGGCGCAGTTGTGAACCTTGCCTCGTGGGCCGGGAACGTCATGATGCCGACGATGGCCGGCGCGTTCTTTGCAGGGGCGGTCTATCGCTACAGCAAGGGCGGACAGTTCGAGCAACTTCTCTATGGTGGATTCGCATCGTTGATGTGCTCTGGGATGCTGCGCGCACTTGAAGGTTTTGTGCAGAATGCTGGACCGACAAGCGCGGATGGCTATTGGACGGCGGTGATGAACCTGGTGAACTGGGTTGCAAACGTGATCCTGCCGATCTTTGCGCTGACGCAACTGGCGGCGATGGCAATGCACATGGGCGGCGTCGTGTCGGAGATCTACCCAGGTTCCACATGGATACGCAAGTTCATCGCGGCGATAGGCGCACTGATGGTATCTGGTATCGTCCGCTTCGCCTAGTCGATGGTCACGCAAGCGCATGGAATTTGAGGAAGCACGACTTGAAGGAGACGAACATGAGCCTCGATCTGACACCTGTACATCGCAACCTGCACACCAAGGTGACGTTCCTTGGACTGGAGTTCGAGGACTTGATCCTGGTGTTGGCGCTTGCGGCAGTGATGAACATCTTTGGCCACTTCGTCACCGGGAATGCAAAGGTCCTGGGGATGCCGCTGAGCCTGTTTATGGAGTTTGTTGTGCCGTTTCTTGCAGTGCCGTTTTTGATTCTGTTCAAGTACGGCAAGCCGCGCGGCTATTTGACGGATCTCATCAAGTCTTTGATCTCGCCACGTGCGTGGTGTGCCCTTGAGCGAGATTCGGAGTTGGCGCAGCCTTACATTGTCGAGGACGAGGAGTGATTCTATGCGGACCTCATTTCAAACCCGCAAGGATGGATCGATGGCAATTGATGCCGACGCCGAGGCGGCCCGCGTGATCTTCGCGAGTGTACTCTTCGCCGCGCGATTCCATGACACGATTACACCGCTTGTGCCTGTTGCGCAAAAGGCACTCGACGCTGCCAAGGGAGAGCCTCTATGCCAATGACTTATACGGAACACGATAAGAAGATGAAGGTTCCGGCCGTGTGCGAACTGTTGCCGTTGCGCGACCTTCCCGAGGGCGACAACGTCATGGTGCGCACGAATGGTGCCTTTGTAGCTGGCTATGAACTGAAGGGCGTACTCTCCTACTTCGCCACGGATGAGGACAGGAATCAGGCGAAGTCGATGCTGGAGGCGCTGATCCGCGGAGTGCCCGACGTGAGCATGAGGATTCAATTCCGCTATGAGATCTCCGAGCATCTGGGCTTTCTGTTCGATGACTATGTGAATCAACAGCGCACTCAGAAGTCAGAGGTCATGGCGCTCGACGCGCATCGGCTCAAGATGTGGAAGCTCAAGGAGCAGAGCGGCTTCTACTTCGAGAACCGGCTCCATGTGTACTTCATCTGGGACCCACGCATTCATGCCAAGTTATACCACTCAGCGCAGCAGAACCGGCGCATTGGCGGCTTCACGCTTAGCCAGAAGAAGGCGATCCGGCGGACACACAAGGAGCACGACACCTATCTTGCCGAACTCGAATCGATTCTGCATGGCATTGAAAGCTCGATGGAGACGGCCAATCTTTCGCCGCGCCGGCTTTCGACACAGGAACTCTTCGAGAAACTGAAATATGCGCAGCACCCGACGCGGCGCGATCGACGCCCCTACTATCCCGGCGAGGATCTGATTCAGTATCGCTCCGCGCGCGAGCAGGCTACAGAGGCCAGCATCCTGAACGAAACAGAAACGTATCTGAACATTGATGGTTATCTCTATTCAGTGGTGAGCCTCAAGGAGTTGCCCGACGCGACGTTTCCGGGTGTGCTGCAACGCTTCTCGACCCTGGGATTCCCGGTGGTCATCAGCGCGCAGGTGTTTGTTCCCGACCAGGTGAAGGTTCTCAAGGGGTACAAAAAGCGTTTGCAGAAGATGATCGCTGCGCAGAAGGACGCGAACGGCAACTTCAAATCGAATCCAGAGGCCGAGGTGGCGCAGGCGCAGTTGATGCAGGTGCAGCGAGACATCATTTCGAGTTCGCTGAAGACTGCAAAGCTGAGCCTGTCGGTTGTGGTGCGCACCTCTCAGCCTGCGGTGACCTTTGGCGACCTCGAACGGGCGGAGCGTGATCTGGCCAATCGTACCCAGGAAGTATTGAACGCATTCACCCACATGAACGGCGCCAAGGCCGTCGTCGAGACTATTGCCAAGCGCCGCCTCTTTATCGGAACGTTGCCAGGAATGGGAGAGAGCGACAAGCGCGAGCAGGACATGCTCACACCGAACGCCGCTGACCTCGTCCCCGTCGAAATGCCCTGGACCGGCACACGCAAGAGTCCGCTGATTCTCTTTGAGACGCCTTATCGGCAACTGATTCCATATTCGATGTTCGATCCCGATCTATCGGATGCGAATGGTCTGCTGATGGCAAAAAGCGGAGGCGGCAAGACGCTGGCAGCGCAACAGATGCTCTTGATGGCTGCTCGCGCGAATGCTTTGATCTCGATCCTGGAGCGCGGGGACTCTTATCAGCCGCTGGTTGAATTGATGGGCGGCGAGATGATTCAGATGTCCTTGGACAGCGATCAGACGATCAACCCTTGGGACCTGCCCAAGAATGAAGACAGGCCATCGAACGATCAGCTTTCGTTCTTGAAGAACCTGACGCGGCACATGCTGGGCGAGAATACGCCGCCCGATCTCGATATTGATCTGTTGGACAGTGTGCTGCTCGAAGCGATTGCATCCACCTACAAGCGGTGCAGCGCCAAAAGCTCGAATCCGATTCCATTGTTTGGAGACCTTGCCGCGGAGTTGGCGCACTGGCAGGACCGGGACCGAAATCAGAAGATCAATGCAATGGCGCAGATGGCCTCGACCAAGTTGCGCGCGTGGGTGGATGAAGGGCCGTATGCCAAGCTCTTCGACAGGCCGACGACGATTCAACTCGACAATCCATGGCTCTACTTTAATGTCGAGAAGCTGAAGGACGATCCGCGGCTGGAACGGGCGATGAGCCTGTTGATTGCGCATACGGCCACGCACCGGGCTTCGGGGTGGATCGGTCAGCCAAGCATCGTGCTGCTCGACGAGTGCTGGGCGCTTCTGGAGTCGCCGATTCTGGCCTCTGTTGTTGTGCAACTCTTTCGTACGGCCCGCAAGCGCAATGCCAGCGTCTGGGGAATCAGCCAGACGCCGGAGGATTTTGTCGGAACGCCCGACAAGCCCAACGAGCATGGCGCAGGCATCGTCAAGAACGCCACGACGAAGATCATCGGAAAGCAACCGGGCGATATGCGTGCGCTCAGGGAGCACGTTCACCTGAACGAGACAGCGCTCAACCAGATCAAGACGTTTGCCCATCCGAAGAAGGGCCACAGTGCGGAGTTTCTGATCGCCATCGGCGAGAAGGCCGAGTCCACGCACGCAATTCGGGTTGTGCCAAGTCCGGTCGATTACTGGATCACCACAACCTATCCCCGTGAGCGGATCTATCGCAAGTGGTGGCTGGCGAGGCGTGCTGGAATTTCGCTGATTGCGGCCTATGAGGCGCTTGCCGAACTGTATCCGCGCGGATTGGCGGAGTTGGCTCCACTGCGAGAGGAGTTATCGGGAGAAGTTCAGGAGGTAGCAACACAATGAACAACACAAATCGTGAATCACAGGACGACCCTTTGCTGAATGGTGTGCCGTATCAGTCGGGGCGTGAATCGACGCACAAGAGCAGACGCTGGAAGTGGCTGGTGCCAACAACGTTGGCACTGGCAATGGTGGTGATGCTTCCATCGCGTGCGCAAGCCGGGATCTTCGGCACCATTCAAAACGATATGGGGGCAGCGCTCAGCCAGATCAACGCATTGACGCAGGAGATGCAGCAGTTGCACCAGCAAATCGTGTGGCCTCTGGCGCTGGCAAACCAGGCACGGGGCTTCGTATCGAATTCGATCAACAGCTATCGCGGTTTCATGACGCAGGTTTTCACGCTGAAATCGCCCAGTGCGACACTGGCCAGCCCACAGCAATTAGAGACGATCCTGCACAGTCGGCAGTCGTCTCAGATTCCCGCTCTTCAGGCGAGCTTCGCGACAAACTACGGGACAGTGCCGGCGGTGAACGTGGCCTCTCCACAGGACCGGGTGATGATGGACATCGACGACGCCTTGGGCCAGCAGAGTCTGAAGACGACCCTTATCGCGGACCAGGGCCAGGACGTCATTCTTGCAACCGCGAACCAGATGGAGAATCAGGTTGCGTTGAGCACCCCAGGCTCTGCTCCATTCATCACCGCACAGGCACAGGTCGCCAACCTTCGTTGCCAGGCATTCATGCAGAAGATGCTCGCAGCAGAACTCCGTCAGGAGGCAGGACGCATCGCTCATGACAATGTGCTGGTGAAGCGGAAGTCGACAGCGGCTGGCGCAATCAACAGTCTTATCACTGGCACTCTAAGCCGGTAAGGAGGAACTTTATGGCAGACACGAACAACAAGACGAACAAGTTGCGGATGCCTTTCTTCTGGTGCCGCAGAGAGCCGATCGCCGCTGAAACAGTGCGGCTGGCACCGGCTATTGAGGCCGATCAACCCAGGGATCATCCATGGTGGCGGCCAACGGTTTAAAAGGCAGCCGCTCTGGCGGTGGTTGCCTTGATGCTTCTCCCTGGGCGCGCCAACGGACAGTTCGGGATCGACATTGCGGCCATCATGGCGGCGTTGTCGAAGGTGGAGTCGTTGATGAGCACCTATGTGGCTGCACCGCTCAAGACGATCAACCAGACACAACAGACTGTCGCCAAATATGAGCAGGAGGTTGTTTACCCCATCGCTGCAATTAATCAGGCCAGGAACTCGGTCACGCAGTTTGAAAACCAGTTTAGCCAGGTGAGCAACCTCTTCAAGGGCAACGTATCGAGCGCAACGCTGCCGCAGTCTCAGAACCTGGAATCGATTCTGCTTTCTCGCAATGCGGGAAATCTTTCAACCGTCTCTCCGCAATTTCAGAATGTGTATGGCGTGGTGATGCCGCAGAATGCCGCATCACCACAGATTCGCAATATGACCGACATGACAGACGCGCAGGCGCAGGATGCCATGAAGCGCGCCATTCAGATCGATGCCCTGGCCGATGCGGAGTTGGCCGAGGCGGACAAGATGGGCCAGCAAATCTCCGCGGCTGCTCCGGGGAGCGCGCCGATTCTGGAAGCGGAAGCGGATGTCTGGGTAGTCCGGGCAAATGCATACACACAGTCGGCGCTGGCTGAGTTGATGCGCACACGCGGCATCGACATTGCGAACCAGAGCAAGTTGTCAAAGCTCGCTGCAACGGACTCGACAAGCAGTAATGGACTCATCAAAGGCGTTCTGACAAATAGGTGATCTTCGATGATGCTTACAGTTCTCCATCCCGGTGTGACGTCGCTTGCGTTGATCTATTCTTCGCAACTGAACCTCTTTGAGCAATTCCTGACACAGGCTGTCTCTGGGATCGACTCGACCAGCATCACGTCAGGGATGCAGAACGTGGGCTACGTCATACTCGTCGTCGGATTTCTCTGGCAGGTCTACCAGTCCGCGCTTCATGGAGGCGATGTGCGCGGCCTGGGTGCCGGCCTCATCAAGTATGTTGCGACTGCGATGGTGGTGATGAACTACCACGCCGTTTTTACGACGGTCAACCAAGGCTTTGTGAACGCAGGCAACTGGATAAGCAATGCTTCAGGGGGACTCAACCTCCTGGATAACTGGAGGACCGACATCCAGACGCAGTTCAGCCAGATTGGCTTTCAGAATTTGTGGGGCCTGGTAACCGGTTCCGCTGCTGGCTTGATCGACGCCCTTCTCATAATTGTTGCTTATCTTCTCTATCCACTGGTGATCGTAATTTTTGGATTCTTCTACATCCTCTATGGGAGCATCCTGTACATCTTTGGACCGCTGGTGATCTCGCTGATGCCTCTGGGAGCGACCAACCGCATCGCCAAGGCTTATGTCGAGAACGTCTTCATCTGGAACGCCTGGCCGATTCTCTATGGCGGCTTTGGCGCACTTCTGAGCGCGGTACAGATGGGCCAGGTAGGCCAGATGCTTAGTCAGAAAAGTTTTCTGGGTGGCCTTGGCAGTCTTGAAGGATCGGTCCTGATTGGTTTCGCGAGCATCATCTTCTCGTTGGCTATTGCGGTGATTCCATTCATGGCGAAACGAATTGTATCGGGCGATGTTGGCTCAACAGCTGGCGCGCTGATTGGCGCGGCCGTTACGGCCATTACCGCTGGCACGGCGGCAATCGAGGGCGCAGCGGTTGGCGCGGCAGCAGCCGGTGCTGGGAGTTCAACGGGTGCCTCCGGCAACGCGACAAACAGTGCCGCAGCGACCGGTGCGGGTGGAAAGGCACCTGCGGGGACAGGCGTGGGCAATCAGCCGACACCTGGCCAAAGAGGAATCAATACGGGAGATTCTTCTTCGACGGCAGGCAACCAACCTGCGGCAGACACGAAAGGAAGTAACACATCCGCAGCTGCAGATGGCACTGGGCAGATGAATGGTGTCTCATCTACTGCTGCGGGTCATGCGGATCAAATGCGCGGTGCCATAAAGAGTGCTACCGGGAAAGATGAACCTGTCAGTGCGGGAGAGGACAGCGCGGGCGCGCAGGAGAGTCCCGTTCCTGTTCGCGGCTCTGGTTCTGGTTCCGGTTCCGGATCCAAGTCGGGTTCGGCTGCCCCGACCTTCGCGAGTGTGAACCGTGGAAATCCGTGGGCTTGGAGTTCCTACGCTCCTCATCCACGCAGGGATGGGATCGCTACATGGGGCGCCTATCACGCGGCGCGAGTGGCGACGAAGGCCGCTGTAACCGGAAGAAATGCAATCGACAATGTTGGAAAATCAAGTGACTGAGTGAGTCTTCGAGAGGAGAGTAACGATGGCAAATGCAAAGACCGTTACGCCAGGGAATGAACTCGACGCACGCCCCAAGTATTACGAGGTGGATGGAGCGCTGACGGCAAACGCCAACCGGGCGTGGCTGCTGGCATTCTTGACGATTCCAGTGGCTCTGGTTGCGCTGGGGCTTGCTGTCTTCGTTCGCCTGCAACCGCCCACGGTGATTCGCATCGGCGCGAACGGCGAGGCGGTGGTTGTCGGCCAACCGACAAAGAGCGGCGCTGCGTCCGCGAGTACCGGGACAGATGCCTTTCTCGACCAGGCATTCGTCAAGCGGTTTCTTGATAGCTACCTCAACTACGCGCCCTCCAATGTCGATGAGCGTTGGGCCGCAAGCCTCAACATGATGACGCGCAATCTGCGCAGCTACACCATGAAGGCGATGGGGGACGACAACACCAGAGGCAAGGTCGATGACGATCAGGTCCAGTCCGTTTTTCATCTGCGTGAGATCGACACCGAACCCGGAGAGCCTCTGACCTACCTCGTGTATGGGGTCAAGGACGTACACCACGTTTCAAACGGCTCGGAGGTTACGGACCATTTTGTCAATGAGTATCGGATTCGCCTGATCGCCGACCGCAGAACTGACGTGAACCCAGACGGTCTTTGGATTGCCGAGTACAGTGAGCGGCCGATTGATGGCGAGCGCCGTGACCGAATCCTGGCCGCGCCAGACCGTGTTGTTGGACAGGAGTAACGGAGGAACGAGATGGAGACAGCAGTTGCAAAGTTGACACCAGACCATCCGCAAAGCGACAGGCCGCAGTTGGCAAACACTGCTACGCCGAAGCGTCCGCGTAAGCCGCGTGCATCCGAAGAAGTTGCTCGATACTTTCTTGCCAAGGATGGATCTACGCCGGCAAAGCCGGAACTTGGCGAAGAGGCACAGAGCGAAAGCGACGCATTGATCAAAGCCTTTCGGTCGAAGGGCGTGATCTATGTAGTCACAGCCTTCCGCGCAGAGGCTGAGGTGCAGGGAGGCAATCCGATTTTGGTAAAACGTCCACTTGAAAAGTAACGGGTCGAAAAGTAGCGGGTACATAAGGTCAGCAACGAGTTTCAAAGAGGAGATACACCTTCAATCCAGGTCACTGTCAACCTCTCTTGAACCCTCAACGCATCGGCGATGAGGAATTCCATGCTGACCCGGTTTTCATTCCTGAAACTTGGGTTCGGTCAACATTCACCACTGACACGGGCAACCAGGCGACAAGGAATGAGGGACCGGGACAACCAGAACTCTCATTCACTCAACTGGCACGCCAGACAAGTGAGGAGAAAACATGACAGCGACAAGGCCACAAAACACGACAGGCGAATCCAAGCTCATTCTTGAGCTGAAGATCGATGTGACTGGAGAAGTGACCCGCAAGGCCAGCAAACTGGGCCGGAAGGATACGCTCGAGGGAAAACTCCTCGCGCAAATCTATCCCGGCATCCGAGTAGCGCGCGTGAGTGTACCGGCGGAGTTGACACCATACGAGCAATCGGTGGTGGAAAATCGCATGGCGCAGCTCTCTTTTGGTGGAGTGGAGTACAAGCTGGTTGGTGCAAGCGGTTCGGCGAAGGACGGCAAGTTCTACTTCGTCGATCAGCCGCATGCAAAGCCCATTGCTGAACGCTTTCAGCATTGGCCGGAGGCAGCGATCGTGTACTTTTCGATTCTGATCTCCGATTGCAAACTGGTGACGGAACAACCGGACTTCCGCATCGTTGTTGTCGAGGATCATGTCCTTGGCACCAACGATTGCCGCGGATGGATTCGGGAATCGCTCTATCGCAAACTCCATCTCTCGCCGGATCGATTCTGCCAGTTTCGATTGGCATTCGATGCGCGCGAACCGAAGCAGGCAAAAGGTGCTTTGAAGGCGATGAGCGATCGTGTAGCCGACAGGCTTGCGGTCGATTGCATTTTGCCTGAAAGCGCCTGCAAACCGAATCTCAAGGGAGGAAGCAGATTTCTTCCCCAGATTGGGACTTCCGGTCGTCTGTACACTGGTCCAGCGGTGCTCGGGATCAAACAATGGTCTCGCGTCACCGAATACGGATCGAGTTACACACTGGTTGAGCACGCTTCGGATGAGGCTCTTCAACTTGAGATCATGCCTCGCGCAATCGAGGAGGTTCGCAAGGTGAGAAAGGCCTGGGACGATGGCGACTACGAAGGCTTGCTGCGCGTTCTGGGCAAGTCGGATGAAGATGCCACGTTCGACATGAGCTTCGATCCTGAGGCTCTGGAAGGCGGAAGCAATTTGCCTTCAGAAGAATGGGAACCGGCGGAAGCAGTTCTCCTGGCTGACAAAAGTGGAAACAGTATTCGGTTTCCCTACGTGTCGAACCAGATCAACCGCAAACTGGCACGCTGGGCTTTCCGCACATTGACGAGCGGTAGCTTCAAGTTGCCGGCATTTGCGTTGGCGGATGACGGCATCCTGGTCGAGCACGAGGGCAAAATACTCGCGGCCTCGGACTGGATACCGGAAGACACCGCCATCACAAGCGTTGCGGCCGAGCAGAGTCTTTGCATCCGATATCCAATACGGATGCAGGAGGATTTGCTGCCCGTCCGTCATATCGCAGATTCGGAACTTGTCCCGATGCTTGCACGCGCATTGGGCAAGACGAATCTACCGGAGCCGTTGATTGCCTACATTCTGAAACGTCAGCTTCGCATGGAGGGAACGTACATCCTGCATTCGGAGACGGCGAAGCGGAATGGTGGCGACTTCGACTTCGATACCATTTGCGCAATGCCATCCGACGAGTTTCCGAAGTTCGTTGCCGGACGGATTGCGCATGGAGAAAGATTCCATCAGGAAAAGACCAAGCACAAAAAGGCGAAGTCTCCCTGGTGGAACGTTTATCTGGTTGCAATGAAGGCCAGAGGAAACCGAATTGGATCAATCACCGATCTGAAGACCTCTTGCCTCGCAGCAGGACGACCTGATCTTGCATACAAGCTTGTCGAGCAGTTGCAAAACGCGCTCGACTCGCTGAAGCATCGGGTCGAAATCGACGAGTCGGTCATCAGTGATATTCGGAAAGAAGTCAGTCCGGCGCCTTGGCTTCGCTACAAGCGTGAGCGTAGGGTTTCGGATTTGCCGCTTCATCTCGACGTCGCCGATACCGACAAAGTAGGACGTCTTTACAACGTCCTTCGCAAGGAACTGGGCGACATCCTGAATGAGCGCATGGCGGTTGAGGACTTCCGCGGCATCTTCTCTGGCCACACTGTGACCAAGGAGATGTTCGAGGAGTGCCAGCTTGTCAATGCGATCTACGGCGATGTTGCGGCTCAGATCACCGAGCGCGAGGAACAACTGAAACTGGAGTACGGCAACTCACAAGCACTATGGGAAGCCGTGCGCACCAGCGATGACAAAGACCAACGGAGATCGGCTGTGCTTGCGCGAAACAAAGCGCAGGCTGCGCTCTGGGAGTTTGAACAGGATGCCAAGGAGCAATTCAGTGGCTTGCACCTGTTCATGCACTATTGGGCGCAGGGAAAGCAGGACAACCGGCGTGCTTGGGCGCAGGCGATGAACACCATCGTCTCGAACGGACGCGGATCGGGAGCCGTGCTCTTCCAGACCTTTCCCCAGGAGGTCGTCGATGTCTTTGCCGAGCAGACTGGAGGCAAGAATGCTCCGGTTCGCTTGCCAAAGATGGTCAACGGCTACGTCCGGTTCGACGATCAGCAACGGGCATTTCTCGTTGAGCGAATCGAGAACACTGACGGGCCAGACGGAGAAAAGTGGATCTTCCTCTTTCAGTACAAAGGGAAGCGGACACTGATCTTCGAAAACACGAGCGTTCCTCAATAACGAACGCTCCTAACCTGCTGAGATGAGGCTCAAGCATTCGTGCTTGGCCTCATTTCGCAGTTGCTTCTGTCGCCCTTGTTGCGGCGAGTAGGAGGAGATTATGAAATCATTTCTGGGAGCAGTTCTCGCTCTTGCCGCCATCAATCCTGCGGCACAATCCACCAACTTCAACCAGATTCAGCACATCGAGACGGCCCTCAATCACCTTACGGTGATCGATCTCGGCGAACCCATTGTCACGGTTGCGGTCGCCGATCCTGACTCGATCCAGATTGAGCGCCATGACGACAAGGTATTTATCAAGCCGCTGAAAGATGGCGTATTCACCAATCTCTTCATCTGGACAGCATCGCGACAGATTGCGTATGAGATTGACCCCGCCGGCGATCTTGCCAAGATGAATGTCATTGTCCGCAATGTGCCGCCTCCCGCTGAACACAAGCAGGACCACGAAGCAGAGAAGTCAGAACCGAGTGATCAGGAGATTCAGAAGATTGCTTCGCTCGTCTTGACGCAGGCATTGATGGCACCGAGAGCATTGTGCGCGAGAAGAGCAAGGATGCAGTGAGCGGCGTCAACGTGACCTTGGAGCAGGTCTTTCGCTCGAAGGATGCACTCTACATCCGTTACACGATTGCCAATCAATCGACGGCTCCATTCCGTATTACATCGCCTGACGTTTATCAGCCGCAGCCGACTCAGCAGCCAATTTCCATTGTGAGCCTGCGCAATCGTCAGATTTCTCCACAGACCTTTGCCGCTTTCAAGACAACACTTGGACCGAGTATTCCAGTTGTCATCGCCGATTCTCCCGTGGCTACCGATGTTGCACCGGGCGGGAAGTCCACCGGCGTCGTCACCATTCACGTCTCCCAGGGTAGCCAGCCGCAGTTCTATCAATTGCGTTTTGGCAACAGCCAAAGCGGCCCGATTGCGGTCGAGGCGGTGCTATGAGTACGGATATTCGTGGCAATGTGACGGCGGAAGAGACGCGCCAGGCGATTCGCGCGCTCTACCGCAAGGATTCGGAAACCAATCTCCGGGTGGCATTCGCTCGTGCGCTCTCCGACGATCTCAAGCCCGTCGACGAGAACGGCAAGTGGCGTCCCAGTACGCTGCTTGTACTGAGCTGCGCTTTGTTGCTGGCATTCGCCGGAGTCTTTGTCTACTTCAGTATTGGAGGACATCGATGAGTCAACCTTATGACCCGCCGCGCCGGGATCAATCAGGCCCCGCAGATCTTGCGGGGTTTCTTGTTCTTGGGGGATGTGCCGTGCTGGGTGTCTTCTGGTACATCGCTGTTTCTCGCCTTCACCTCAGAAGCGATCAGTGCCTTGAAATCTTCCTTGATCTCGTGATCGGCATCTTTGGAATTGCGTTGCTGCTGTCGCACTTCATTGGCCGCCGCGAGAAACGCGAAGAGATGTGGCCGCACCCAGCCGTTACGATCCCCGGCGCGAAAGACGCGGCCATCGTCGAGGCCGCGATTCGCAACGAGGCTACGGTCCTCGGCTACAACGTCCACAAAGAGCCATGGCTCTGGCCGGATTCGGTACGCATTA
>Ga0302140_10005701_pt1 | contig 15685 bp, 9 predicted proteins | sample I_Bog_E1_1_FD_202095 | JGI IMG/M metagenome (GOLD analysis project Ga0302140, IMG submission 202095) | Peat permafrost microbial communities from Stordalen Mire near Abisko, Sweden - I_Bog_E1_1 | ecosystem: Environmental > Terrestrial > Soil > Wetlands > Peat | place: Sweden: Abisko, Stordalen...
GTCGGTCGAATTCGACGTGGACCGACTCGCCGCTGCGATGGAAATTGTCCAACCCGTGAGGCCGAGTGCCGCGAGGCGTCCCTGCAGGTACGTCGCCACTGCGGCAGCTCGTTGACGACCTAACGCCACGTTCGCCGCAACCAATGCAGCACTCTGCTCCTGGATCGGAGTGAGAACATCGCCATAGCCAAGGAGGGAGATCTGACTACCTCCGTTCGACTTCAATTTCTCGGCGAGACCCTGAACCAAGGTTTCGATCGCGGGCGAAAGCGCTGACGACCCGTGGGCGAAGGGCCCTATGGTCGACCACGAGGGAGTAGTGACAGGCGGCGCGGCGCTTCTGTCCTTCTTCCACCGCGCGTAGAAGGTAGTGGACGAACTGAAGGAGTAGATGGCGCCGTTCGCGTATTCACTAGTTGAACCATTGGCAGAATTGCTCCAACCAACGAACGCGTATCCGCGGCGGGTAAAGCGATTACGCGTCAGCGGCGCCGGATGGAGATGGCGCTCCCTGGCCATTGCGCCAGTACCTCCATTAGCGATGAACGTCACCTCCTTGGCAACGGGCACGGGATTTTTCTTCCACTGGGCGTAAAGGGTGGTCGACTTCTTGAAGGAATATATGGCTCCCGCGATGAAACGTTCACCGGAGCCACTCGAAGAACTATCCCAATCGAGAAAGGTGTAACCGACGCGAACGAAGTGATTCGCCGATATCGCGGTTGGTGTATTGGCTTTTTCAACCGACATCGAACCCCTTCCACCGTTCGCGGCGAAGGCAATGACATGGAAAGGGACCTTTCCGGCTTTCCATTGAGCAAAGAGGGTCGTTGTCTCGCTAAAGGGGAAGACAGCCCCGTTCGCATAACTCTTCCCTGAACCGTTGGCCGTGGTGTTCCAGTCGACGAAGGTGTACTTCGAGCGCGTGAAGGTGTTAAGGAACAACGTCGTCGGTTCGCTCTCGCTTTCGCCAGCCATACTCCCAACACCGCCATTGGCGTCAAAGCTCACCGTGACGACTACACCCGTCACGATCAAAGTGAACGTCCAGGTGCCCCTGTCGCCGCCGGCGTCAGAGTCCGTGCCCGAAGAGCTGTACGAACCAATTGCCAGCACTCCGGTCGTCGTTATCAGACCGGAAGTGCTCACCGTCAAGGCTGGACTTGGACTTGTTGTCTCGAATGTGACCGGACCAAGATTGCCCTCCACCTTTATGGGACCGGAAGAGAAGGTTCCCGACGACGTGTTCACCACCGTCCCGGTCGTTGGCGATGATTGGATCAATGTCACTTTGCCGGCGGTTACGGTCAGCGTGTAGGTCCAGTTGCCACCATCACCGTAGGTGTCGGAGTCGGTGCCAGAGATCGTGTAGCTCGTCGCCGACAATATTCCCGTCGTCGTGACCCCGCCCGAACTGCTGACGACGAGTCCTGCCGGCGAACTTGGTTCATTTGGAGTGAACGTCACGGAATCGGAGAAGCCCGGTGTCGCGCTGAGTTGATCGGCGAATGACGCACTGTTCGCGACGGAGACCGTGTTCGCCTCGGGGGAGCTCTGCGCAATAGTGTCGGCGGTTACGGTCAGCGTGTAGGTCCAGTTGCCACCATCGGCTCCCGGTGTGTCTGAATCAGTGCCGCTGAGGCTGTAGGTACCGACAGCGAGAGTGCCGGTGGTCACGATCGCAGTCCCATCGGCGTTAAGCAGGATTCCCGGGTAGGGAGTGCTGACATTCGAAGGAGCGGCGTACGTCACCGGATCGGAGCCATACGTCGAAGGTAGAGGTACCGTGAGGCTTCCACTCCCCGCAACGTCGATCGACTGGGAGGCCGGGAACGGGAGACTCGCGGCGGAGGCCAGGGGTGGGAACACAACGGGCAGCGCCAGCGTGGCGAACGCAACGGCGCCCGAAACGCACCTAAAAAGCCTCGCCTTCGTCGACATGTCGGCAAACTACTACGAAACCTCGCAAACCGCAGTGGCGGCAAGTCATCGAGCACGTGCCTCCAACGTCGTCCAATCCCAAGCGATTACGCAGCGCCGCTAGCGAACCCGTCATCTCAACCCTGAGGTGAGCTCAGAGCCAAGTGACCAAGTCAACATTCTGGGGATTCCAGAAGTGTGGGCGAGTAATTGCTCACCGCGAGAGACAGTCTTCTGGTTATTGTTCGAAGGGTCAGAAACATTTCTCCTTCGGATTCCCCGTCGGCTTGGGCGCCATTCCCAAGGGCAAATGGTTAAAGGCGGTTATGCCCGGCGCTGCGACAGTTGACAACTACCTCCAGTCCATATACCGAGATCACACTGGCGAACCCACGTCGAACGCGAAGCGGCTGTTCATCACTATCAAGCACCCGTTCGTCGCGCTCGCAGCGCTGGGCTACATCAGTCGATTTCCAGTGGTCAAGGTCCGCGTATCGAGATCAGAACGATCCACAGCCCGATGGCTCTACAGCGTGCGACGTCCCTGGAGGCTGAATGGCTTCGTCTTGTCCTACATAGAACTTCCCTCGCCGCTCCAGCACTATTGGCAAGGTCCGTCAAAACAAAACCTCAGAACTCGAACGTCACAGGCGCGCGCTGCCGGCCTAACGGTACGCCCGGTTTCGGGACCCGAGATTAGGGACGTGATTTCACAGGTGTTCAAAGACAAAGGGTGGAAGGCGCGTGAGATTGACGACGATCTGCGTAGGGCAGCCCACCGCAAACTCAGTGAGTCCCTTGAAGATGCAATCTGTGTGGGTGTATTCGATCCAAGTGATCATGTGGTGGGGTTCTGCCTCGGGACACAGTCCGGTGATGCGGTTCGGACGCTGTGGTCAATCAGTTCACAGAAGGGCGCCGTTCGGTGGCTGTGCTTTACCGGATTCGTTCAAGAGGCGAGCGCACGGGGCGCGAGATTCATTGTCGAAGAGCCACCCTGGGCATTCAGGGGAGGAAACCAAATATTTGCTGGTCACTTGGGATTTGTTCCTGCGCGAATCAGGATTGCCTGACGAACGCACTGGTCTTTGGCCTCACTGGAATACGGTTGAGTCTCGGTCAATTACCGGCGATGACCCTACGAATCCCTCGTCGCATCTCGAGAGTCGCGCGACGGCGACACGATCGCGACGTATTTTTCGACAACGAACTGATTAAGTATTGCCACGGCCCGATTCCTGCCAAGGGTACTGAGGAACGAGTGGTCCAATCCAGGGACGATTTTTATCCGGAGGTTTCTCGAAGAAGAAAGTCGACGTCGCAAGACGGCACCAAGGATGGGGACTTGACGTAAGGGAGAAAGATCTTCCGGGCTAAGAAGCAAGAGGACGTCCGAACCGCCTTCAAGGAGCTCCGGAGGCATCTTCGGCGGATAAGTCGATGAGAGCGCCAGTCGCGAGACTCGGCGAATCAACTTGTCGGCTCGCCGATGACGGTTGAGGTACTCCTCTGCGCGATTTACGAACGACCGAGTGGTCTCCCGCCCAGAGAGTTTCAGTCGATCAACATTTGGCAGAGCACCGGCGCCAACTTCAGGGTTGATCACGCAGACGCCACGACTCATAAGTTCTGACGCCACTTCGAGGGCCAACTGTGCCCCAGAACAATACCCAATCAACACGGAATTGCTCGGATTAATCGGATCAAGTGCTCGCACCACGCCGGCGACATCCTGACTTCTCGACTTGTCGAACACGGGCCGATCGGGTTGGCCCGGCAGCCAGGGGCTTTCGCCTAACTCGCTCAAGTCGAATCGCACGCTACGCAGGCCAAGGCCCGCCCATCGCCGCGCGAGCTCGACCCAGAGCCGCGCGGGCCCTACGTGATCCTCATTTACGCCATTGACCATCACGATGGTTGGACCGTGCGAGTCACCGACAGGTTCGCTGACTATGCCGAACATTCGGCTAGATCCGAAAGCCGCCACACGCTCGCGCACCGGATAGTCGCTCGACCCTTGCATCACAATCGCGTCGGCTGCTCCTGGTTGCACTGTGAACGACACCAGGGGTGGCGAAGGAGTAGTCAGCCACGCCCGGACGCTCGCGATGGTCGATGCTGGCTGTACCGAAACAGGGAGTTGAAACTCCAAAAGTGGTCCCTGTTCAGACGTCGTGGTCCACTGGACATCCTCGGTCTCCCACCTCGAACGAAATTTATTCGAGACCGCCCGATCTTCGCGAGTAACTACGAGCACTCGCTCGGCCAATCGGCGGGTGGCGGGCTCAACCAGACTGAACTTATTCAAGCGCATCGCGGCGGCGTCGCTCAGGGCATACTCCAACATCTTCGTTGGCTCGCCCAGCCCAGTCGTCTCGGGCCCCAGCGCTCCCAGCGCAACCAACTCCCGCACGTAAGCGCGCCCCGACTCGCACGGATCCCACAGGACGAGCGATGTAAGCCCCAGGTCGAATGTCGATGCGGCCGTCCCGACGATGGTCGCACCCATTCGCATACCCACCGCCGACACCCTCGTAATACCGAGCGAACGCAAAAGTCCGACACCCTCATCGACGCCCTCGACCCAAGCAAGGTCGAGCCCCTCGTCCTCCATTGATCCGCCAGAGTCACCGGTCCCGAAGTGGTCATATCGAAGCGACACGTACCCGTCAACGGCCAAATACATCGCGAGGGTTCGAAAGGCGCGGCGAGCAAGACGCGACTCTCGACCTATCGGAGGTGAGAGCAGTACGGCGCCCTTCGTCTTCTCACCCACTGGAACTGTCAACCGACCAAAGAGTGGGCGATCAACTTCGCCAAACCAGACGCTCTCTTCGCTGATATTTTCCGCTTGCATCGGTTCCGTCACGAAGTTCCTGCATTTTTCGCGGTGAGCGCTTGAAAGAGGGTGCGGTCCGACTCACTTGGCCCCGGGTTCACGGCGAGCACGCACGTTACGTGCTTCGTCGATGCGAAATTGCGGAAGTATCGATTTACGGTCATCGTGCGTGCGCGGCGTCGCGTATCGCCGCTCCTTCGCGGAGTAGAGGAACAAGGCGCTGGCCGAAATCGATGACATCTGCCAGTGGGTCGAATCCCTTCAGCAGCAGGGTCGTGATCCCGAGATCGTAGTAGCGCAGCATTGCTTCGGCGACTTGCTCAGGTGTTCCGACGAGCGCGGTCGAATTCCCAGCTGCGCCAGTGAGATTTGCCACCTTCATCCAAAGTCTCTCGTCGTAAACGTCTTTGTCAGCTGACATTTCAATAAGTCGCTTGCGACCGACTGACGTGGTTCCGGTCGAATCTCGATCGACTGAATACGTAGCATTACGCTGCCCCCCAAGACCTTCGTACGAGACTTTGTCGCCCTCCATTCGTGTCTTCGCCAGTTCAATTCGAGCCGCCGTCTCCTCAGCGATCCACTCAGCTTTTTCCCACGCCTCTTCTTCGCTATTCGCGATGATCGGTCGAAGCGAGATGCTGTAGCGAAGCTTCCGACCGAATCTCGCGGCGGCTGCATCGATGGTCCTCATTCGAGCCGCAACCTGATCACGCGGTTCACCCCAAAACGCGTAGACGTCAGCTTCCTCCGCGCCCACTTCAATAGCGGGAGCCGAGGCTCCCGCGAAGTAGAACGGGATGTCCCCCGGAGTCACGAGCTTCACTGAACTGAACGCGTTCTGGTAACGGTAGAACTCTCCCTCGAAGTCGAAGGGGGCATCTTCACTCCAAATTCGACGTATGACAGCCATCATTTCACGAGTACGACGGTAACGAGCGTCGTGAGAAACGAAGTCGCCCTCTCGACGTTGATCCGCCTCGTCGCCACCCGTAATGAAATGAATGGCGATTCTCCCGCCTCCGGTGAGGTGGTCAAGTGTTGCCGCCATTCGAGCAACGACCACGGGCTGGACAAAGCCGGGCCGGTGAGCCACCAGGACTTTTAGTTTCTTCGTGCAGTTCAAGACGGAACCGGCCACGGCCCAGCCCTCTGGCCCGACAGCTCCGTAGCCAATCAAGACTCGATCAAAACCAGCATCGTCATGGGCTTGAGAAATTGCAATGAGATAATCGTGGTCAATAACGGGCCCGTCCATCCAGTCCACAACGGGGCCATCCACCAAGGGTCCCTTGATCTCTGAGGCGTCTCGCGTGCCCACCATCCCAATGATCTCAACTGGCATCGTCTCGCACTCTCCATCTCTGTCAGGACAAAGACTCTCTTCGTGCTCCGTGACAAGCGTCTGCCCTTATTCGAATGCCCAGTTCAACGCTAACATCCGGTTGATGCCCCGGGATGCGCCCAACGGACCAACAATCGATAAGAGACCACTCGTCGCTGTCGGTTACGGCCCTCGATGCGTTCCTGTCATGCAACTGACGGAAGCGGCCGCCTCGATCTGCGAGCTGTTGTGGATGATTGATGGAACGCTGCCCGAAATGCAACAGATGACCGAACTTTTGCACCGTTTCGGGCCCGTGGTGAACATCGGTGGCCTCTCGGCCGATCAGATCCTTGAAGAACTTTTACCGCCGTACCGTCCCGACGGGATTGTGACGTACTTGGACGCTGGTATGTCAACCTTCTCTCAGGTCGCAGAAAACCTCGGACTTCCCTTCCACTCCTTGGCAACGTCGGTTGCGTTGACCGACAAAGCCGAACAGCGGCGCGTATTGAAGGATGCCGGCCTGGCCACCCCGCCCTGCGCTGTGATCGGCAAGGACGACACCGACCGAGACATCGTCGCCGCTGGGGTGAACATCGGGTGGCCGTCAGTCTTGAAGCCACGGTCAGCGCAGGGCAGCCGATATACCTTCTTCGTCAAAGACGAATTTCACTTGATCCAGTTTCTCAAAGAACTTGGTCCCAATCGGCCCGAAATGGTTCTTGAGGGATATCTCGCTGACGATCCCTCTAGGGCGGACGAACCGTACGCCGATTACGTCTCCGTAGAAAGCGTTGTTGCGCGCGGCATCATTAGCCACCTGGCAATCACCGGTCGCTTCCCCCTCGCCGAGAACTTTCGCGAAACTGGATTCTTCATTCCGGCCGCACTGAATGACGCCGACCAGACCGCATCGTTAGATCTGGCGACTTCGGCCATCGAGGCGCTCGGTGTCATGACGGGTTGCCTCCACTCAGAGATCAAATTTACGCCTGACGGACCGCGAATAATTGAGATCAATGGGCGCGTCGGCGGGGGCGTCCCGGAGATGCTTGGCCGTGCGGCGGGAGTCGCGCTTGTTGAAATGACCCTGCGACTCGCGCTCGGAGAGCCCGTTCGGTTCAAGGGTCCCGTGTCGACGGAGCGCATTGGCTATCGCTTTTTCTTACAGCCTCCCCCGGTTTCGGCAACGGTAGCGGCCATAAACGGCATCGACGCCGTGAGCGACCACCCTGGAGTAGACACCATTACGGTGCACCAAGGTCCCGGAGCTGTTCTTGATTGGAAGGACGGATCTCGTAATCACATCATGGCCGTGGTTGGATCTGTCACGGATTACGAGGAACTACAAGCCATCAATCATCTTTTGCTCCACGAGGTAACGGTCACGTACGCCGACGTAAGTCACGACGGGTGACGGTGCGCCTGGCTACGGCCTCGGCGCATGGCGACTCTTCGGTCGATAACTCCGACGATTCGATTCAACTGACCTGCGCGTTGGTGAACAATATGCCCGACGGCGCGTTCGACGCCACCGAGCGCCAATACGTCGGCCTACTCGAAGAAGGTTCGGGCCTGAACCAGCTTGAAGTGCGTCGCTACACCATGAGCGGAGTTCCGCGTGGAGCACAGACGTCAGCGCGGATCGCCGAAGAGTACCTACCGCTCACGAGTCTCTATCTCGACCCACCCGACTTCTTGATCGTCACTGGTTCCAATCCGATTGAGGCACACATCGAAGACGAGCTGTATTGGGACGATCTGTTTGAGTTGCTTTCGTGGTCTCGGAGTCACGTCAAGTCGACACTGCTATCGTGCCTCGCCGCGCACGCGGCGCTCACCGTCTATGACGACATCACCAGAATTCGACTTCCCACGAAATGCACTGGCGTCTTTTCGCAGAACGTCGACGTCACTCACCCTCTCACCGCCGGACTCAAGTCAGAGATCGAGCTTCCTCACTCCCGCTGGAATTCAGTACCCCTCAAGGCTCTGGAGCACGCCGGCTACGACGTGGTCATACAGTCCGAGTCGACGGGTTGGGGTGTTGCGACCCGCCAGGTGGAAGACCACCAGTTAGTGCTAGTGCAAGGTCACCCCGAGTACGATCCTTCGAGCCTGCTTCGCGAGTACCGACGCGACGCCGGACGCTACGTTCGCCACGAACGTGACGACTTGCCGTTTCTGCCGTACCACTGCGCATCACCAGAAGACTGGGAGTCACTCGAACGCACTCACAATGAAGTAATTGACGGCGTTCGGGATCCATTACTCATCGACCAGTACCCCTTCGATGAGGTCGCCTCTCGAGCGCCGTGGCCATGGCGGTCGGCGGCCGTGCGTTTATATTCAAACTGGGTTGGAGGCACCACCGCCCGTCCGTGAACTCGTTGACTAGCGTCGACGGCAGAGAGGAGCAACCATGCACGACGAAACCATCGCCATTCACGCGGGCTATCAGGCCGATGGAACGCGCGCCGTGGCGGTGCCAATCTATATGACCGTTGCCAATGACTTTATAGACGCCGAACACGCCAATTCCATCATGGACTTGGCGATTCCGGGCTTCCACTACAACCGCATTAACAACCCGACGAACGATGTATTGGAAAAGCGTATTGCCGCCCTAGAGGATGGAAGCGCCGCCCTCGTGGTGGCATCGGGCATGGCGGCGGTTAGTTACGCGATCCTCACCGTGGCCACTGCCGGATCAAACTTCGTCGTCGCTCCCCAGTTGTACGGCGCCACGTACACGTACTTCGCTCACGTGCTCTCAACACTTGGAATCGAAGCGCGCTTCGCCCCCGACGATCAGGCCGAGTCGATCGGCGCATTGATCGATGAGAAGACCTGTTGCGTCTTCGTTGAGTCCATCGGCAATCCCGCTGGCAACGTCGTGGATCTGGAGGCCGTTGCTGACGTCGCTCACCGGGCTGGTGTTCCCCTTATCGTGGACAACACGGTCGCCACGCCGCTGATGCTGAAGCCTCTCCATCACGGTGCCGACGTCGTCGTCCACTCGCTCACGAAGTTCATCGGTGGACACGGCACCACACTTGGTGGCGCAATCGTCGATGGCGGAACGTTTCCCTGGACTGAACACGCGAAACGGTTCCCGACGTTCAACGAACCTGAGATTGCCTTCCATAACGTCGTATTCGCTCGTGACTTTCCCGAGAGGCCCTTCGTTGTTCGAGCTCGATCGATTCAACTTCGTAATACCGGCGCGACACTCTCGCCGTTCAACGCATTTCAACTTCTTCAGGGGCTCGAAACGTTGGCCCTACGCCTGGATCGCCACGAAGCAAACGCGCGGGCAATCGCCGACTATCTCGCGAATGACTCACGCGTCGAGTGGGTGAGTTTTGCGGGATTCCCGGACAACCCCTACTACCCGCTCGTTCAGAGGTACTTGAGGGGGAAAGTGCCCTCGATCATCACATTTGGCGTTTCGGGTGGCTACGACGCGGGGCTGGCATTCTTCGATTCGGTGCAGTTGTTCATGCGAGTGTTGAACCTGGGCGACGCCAAGTCCCTCGTCATCCACCCGGCGTCGACGACGCATCGGCAATTAAGTGAAAGTGAGTTATTCGCAGCGGGAATCCGACCCGAGACCATCAGGCTCTCCATCGGGCTCGAACACGTCGACGATCTCATCGACGATATCGATCAAGCTCTAACGATCGCGACCGCGTAACCGACGCCCTTACCCGATAATTGCTTCGACCGTCGCTTGCGCGTCGTAGACAGCCCTCAAACGACTGCGCGGGGAAGGTAAGTAGTGGGTGAAGTATCGAACGCCTTCGGTCAGGACGCCGAGCAAAGAAAGGCTCGTTTGCACCCGACCTTCAGCATCGTACGGATGAAAGTCCTCACTAATCGCCACGCTGCCGACCGTGGTACCCGCGTAACTAAATTGTGTCAAACGACCTTTCGTGTAAAGACGGCTCAGTAGGACCGAGCTCGATCGCGCGAGCGAAGGGAGGTCGAGATGGCCACGTACGACGTGATTAACGGTGGCTTCCGATGACCGTCTGAGCATCGTGGAGCGAATGCGGACCCTACCGTCATCGGTGGCCACCACGTCCGGATGGGGTCCAAACGGAATCTTCACGACGCCCGCTTCCAACAGGCCCAAAAGCTGTTCTGATCGAACGGGAGGTGGACCAGCTTCGAGGCGATTGATTCGTCCTCGAATGTTGGATTGGAAATCAATGAACGATCGCATCGATAGGCCTCCGTACTCAATCACCGCCCGCATCTGGTCTCTAAGTATTCGCGTGACTTCTTGCGCAGCTTTCACTGGACTGCCCCCCACCATCAGCGCTTCGTTGAGGTCGGACTCAATCATCTGACGCACATGAGATTGATAGGCGTCACCTGACTCGAAGTGTGCGCCGTCGTCGGCGAACACCACGCTCGCGGGATCGAAGGGGCCGTACGTGGGCTCGAGACGATCAAGAGCTCGAGCAAATGTCCCGTCGATCCAACTTGTTTGAAGTTGATCTCGAACTAGTGACGCCGCGGACACGCCGCTTCGTCGAAATGCAGAGTGGACGTAGTAACGAACTTGCATCTCCGCATATAAAAGAGGGAGCAAATCGTTTCGAAAGTCCACACGTCTTCGAAGCGGTGATCCCGAGGGATTCGTCATCTCCCTAAAAGCCTCGGGCGTGCACACGATGGGCTGATAATCGCCAGTTGGATCAACGCCGTGCGCAGACTTCGCGCAGTAAGGCACGCCCGACCTGGAATAGAGGTAGATCTCAGGTTCACGACCGGAAGGCACGTAGCGCTTGCGATCACCTTCATCCGTGTATCGACCACCGCGTCCGATGGTTAGCGCCGTAACAAGGTCGTAGCCAACGAGGCCCATCCCGGCGATGGCAATCGGTTCACCGGATACAAAAGCCTCATCGAAGTACTCAACGGGATAGGGACGCAGATAGTGCACCTCGCCGGATTTGCCGGCGCGCTCTTCGTTCAGCGTGTGTCCCGAGGTCAATACAACGTGATCAATCGTCAACTTCGAGCCGTCGTTGAGCCACACCGTCTCGCGTCCGCCAATCTCCGGGGTGATATCGGTCGCGGCGGCATAGTGGCGAACAATCTCAAGATTCGACGGAGCGTCGTCAATCAAGGCGTCGTAGAACCATGCCAGGTATTCACCCATGAGGCGACGAGGCAAATAGTCGGTCGGCAGGATGGTTTCACCTTCGGAGCCGACTTTGTACTCGTAGCCCACCCGGCGATATCCCCGTCGAAGTGCCCACTCGTAAAGACCGACGGCGTACGGGGGCTCCTCGTCGTCGTCGGGAGCTGCGTACAGGGAGAGTTGCCCGCACGGGTTGTTCAAGATGAGATAGTCAGGCTGCGCAATCGAGTAGACGCCGCCTCCGAGTTGGCCCGGCTCGACTACGTGAACCCGGACCGACGCATCAATATGTCGTGCCCGATTCACGGTACGTTCAAGGACACAGAGACCCCATGATCCGAGCCCGACAATGGCGAACTCGCTCATCGCGCCCCGCTCGTCCCAACTCCGACACGATCCGAACTTGATCCCGCCACGAACGCCCTCGCCACTCGATACCGAAACTCCATGGTTCGGGCGATCCCTTCTTTACTCACGCTGTAAAAACTAGGTTACGCCGCGCGGACCGAGTTGAATCAGGGTAAAGAAAGCTCTTGGCGGGGGGTACGATGACGTAATTCGAACTCCTTTTTCGTCCAGTGGGGTCCGATGTGTTCGTCCGAGAAGGGTTATGAATGGCAAATGTCGAGACCATGGAGTTGGGCGCCTTGAACGTTCGGCGTCTCGGCTTCGGGACGATGCAACTGACTGGCCCAGGCGTGTGGGGACCTCCCAGGGATCACGATGGGGCTATCAAGGTCTTGCGCCGAAGTGTCGAATTAGGTGTCAACTTCATTGATACCGCGGACTCCTATGGTCCGAATATCGCTGAGGAGCTAATACGCGAGGCCCTTTACCCTTATCCCAGAAATCTTGTCATTGCAACGAAAGCTGGATTTACCAGGTCCGGGCCAAACCAGTGGGAAGAGTGTGGCCGGCCGGACTACTTGCGCTCGCAGTGTGAAGGAAGCCTTCGCCGCCTAGGCGTAGAGCAGATCGACCTATTTCAACTTCACCGAATCGACCCTGATGTCGACGCCAATGAGCAGTTCGGTCTGCTGAGAACGCTGCGAGACGAAGGCAAAGTTCGCGAAGTCGGTCTTTCTCAGGTGAGCGTGGAGCAAATTTCGGCGGCCAGGCTAATCGTCCCAGTCGTCAGCGTGCAGAATTTGTACAACATTGCCCAACGCGAAGACGACGACGTCATCAACTTCTGTGAACTAAATGACATTGGATTTATTCCGTGGTTTCCGCTGGGTAGTGGCCGGCTGTCCGCCGATGGTGGACCACTCGAGCGCACTGCGTCTGACCTTGGCGTGACCACTTCGCAGGTCAGTCTGGCCTGGCTTCTCCGACGCTCATCAGTAATGTTGCCCATTCCGGGCACGTCATCGCTCGCACATCTCGCGGAGAATTGTGACGCTGCGAACATTCTGCTTTCAGACGAGAAGTACGAGGAATTGACGGATTCGCGTCGGTCCATACGACGTTGGGCGTTGAGTAACTAAGTGAAATCGCCACGCTCTTGAGTGCCGACCTAGTCATTCGGAATGGTGTCGTATACGACGGCACCGGAGGTCCGCCGCTACGTTGCAACATTGCAGTGGAAGAGGGCGTGATTGTCGCCGTAGGTGACGACGTCGGTCGCGGTCTACGTGAGATCGACGCCGACGGACTGATTGTGACGCCTGGATTCATCGATCCGCACACGCACTACGACGGACAGGCGACCTGGGATCCGTGGTTGGCACCTTCGTCACAACACGGGGTGACCACGGTGGCCATGGGGAACTGTGGCGTCGGGTTTGCGCCCGTGTCTCATAATTTTCACGACGAACTAATCGAAATGATGGAAGGAGTCGAAGACATTCCCGGAACCGCGCTGCACGAGGGACTCCGATGGGACTGGGAGTCTTTCCCCGAGTATTTCGATGCGTTGGACCGGCAAACGCGAACCATTGACGTAGCCACTCACGTCCCCCATGCTGCGTTACGCGCGTACGTCATGGGCGAACGCGGCGGCGATCCGTTAATGCAGCCCAGCGACGATGAGCTCGCTGAGATGGCGCGTCTCCTCGGCGAAGCTTTGGAGGCCGGCGCACTCGGAATCTCCACGTCGCGCACCGAGCGGCATCGCACCAGCCGCGGAGAGAACCTCGGAACCCTTCGTGCTCGAGAGCCGGAGCTTCTGGCGCTCGCATCGGTGCTGAAAACGAACGGCCGGGGTGTTTTCCAGCTCATCTCGGACAGTTACCGAACTACCAACAACGACTTCGCCACTTCAGAGTTTTCGCTGATAGGAGAAATTGCTCGCACGAGTCAACGTCCAATCAGTTTCACGGTGCAACAAGATTTCGAGGCGCCCGAACGGTGGCGTGATCTCGTGGCGCTTGCCATGTCACTAAACCTCGAAGGGCTCGACGTCAAGGCCCAAGTCGCTCCGCGACCCATCGGGGTATTGCTTGGCCTCCAGGCGTCGGCAAACGTATTTAGTCCAGTTCGGGCTTACGCGAGCATCGCGGCGTTGCCTTTGTCGGAACGAGTAGTCGCGATGCAGAACCCCGAACTCCGTCAGAGGATACTTAGCAGTCACGCAACGTTGACGACCGGTAAGGACGCCTTCGAGGGTCATCTCTTCTATGGGCGCTTCGATGAGATGTTCATCCTCGACGAGCCAGTCAACTACGACCTTGACCGCAGTCAATCACTGGGCGCGACCGCGCGCCGTATGGGAGTCGATCCTCGCGAGCTCGCGTACGACGTGCAGTTGCAACGAGACGGTCGCCAACTCATCTATACGCCACTTTTTAATTTCGCGGACGGCAACCTTGACGCAGTGCGCGAGATGATCACGTCGCCGGTAGCGATGTTTGGGCTCTCCGACGGTGGCGCGCACTGCGGCGCGATCTGTGACGCGAGTATGACGACGAGTTATATGACGATGTGGGCTCGCGATCGTTCCGAGGCGACGAGTATTCCGCTTGAGGCTGTGATTCACCAGTTAACGCGTCGCCCGGCCAAGCATTTTGGTTGGCTCGATCGGGGTATCGTCACTCCCGGGCTCCTGGCAGACCTCAACATAATTGACTTTAAGGACCTCGCCTGCTCGGCGCCTCACATCGTCACCGACCTTCCCGCCGGTGGTCGTCGCTTACTTCAATCGGCCACTGGGTACCGCTACACCATCAAGCGCGGCGAGGTGACCTTCGAAGACGGTGAAGCGACCGGGTTGCTGCCCGGTACATTGCTCCGCGGTGCGCAGGGGTGAGTCAGCTGGACGATTCGGAGTGGACGAGCCCTTCCGTTTTGCAGTCCATCATTGATCGCGCTCGTCTCGATCCCAGTCATCCCGCAGTACAGGATCTTGATCGTGAGTTGAGTTTCGTCGAATTAGTTGAGGAAGTGGCACGACTCGGCGCCGGGCTGCGTGCCCACGGCGTCAGTGAGGGAGATCGAATCGCACTTTTGATTCCAAACTCCGTCGACTTTGTGACGATGGCACTGGCCTGTCTCTGGGTTGGAGCGATCTTCGTGCCGCTAGCTGTCACGGATCCACTGTCTCGCCTCGAGACAGTCGTTGCAGACTGCTCACCAGCACTTATCGTCAAGTCCACCGTCGTCGATGCCGCGCTGCCGACGTCCTTGGGCGATGCACGAACGGTAACTATGGATCTACTTCACGACGGCACTCCGACACCGCGGACGGAGGCTTTGTCCGGGGTGGCGTACATCATTTTCACCTCCGGAACGTCGGGAACGCCCAAGGGCGTGCAAATTGGCAATGAAGCGTTCGCCGCGGCCGTGCACTCGACCGTGGACGCGCTCGGGCTCAGTGCGGCCACCAGGACACTCTGTGTGTCTCCCTTCCATTTCGACGGTTCGTATGCCAACCTATTCCCTACTCTTGCCTCGGGCGGGACCGTAGTGATTAGGCCCCGAGACGCGCTTCTCTATCCCCGAACATTTTTTAATACCGTGGCACGAGAGCGGATCAACTACTCAGGATTCACGCCCAGCTATTTACGACTGTTGCTTTCGAGTCCACAGGCGACCGACATGAAGGCCTCCACGCTGCAAATGATCGCTCTCGGTGGAGAGGCGCCGTCCGTGACTGACCTCCGCTCGCTGTGGTCACTCGCGCCAGCAATGCGAGTATTCAATAGATACGGTCCAACCGAAGCGACTATTGCGGTGACGAACGCTGAGTTGACGCCTGACGGCATCAAAGACGGCGTGGTCACCATCGGCCGTCCCCACCGCGGTATCTCATTCGTCCTCGTCGACGACGAAGACCAAATCATAGAAGAGCCAGATCGAACGGGAGAGTTGTACATTGGCGGAGTTCAACTGATGAATGGTTACTGGGCGGACCCTGTCCTCACCAGCGAGGTGATGCGCAGTGACGTCGTTCCTCATCAGCTTCTCTACCGGACGGGTGACCTCGTCTATCGCGACCAACTCGGTG
>Ga0302140_10005703_pt1 | contig 15681 bp, 17 predicted proteins | sample I_Bog_E1_1_FD_202095 | JGI IMG/M metagenome (GOLD analysis project Ga0302140, IMG submission 202095) | Peat permafrost microbial communities from Stordalen Mire near Abisko, Sweden - I_Bog_E1_1 | ecosystem: Environmental > Terrestrial > Soil > Wetlands > Peat | place: Sweden: Abisko, Stordalen...
GGTGCCACCCAAGCCGCCAACGCACCAGCTGTTCCCGCCCAGTCTGTTGCTTCTCAACTGGCCCAAGCAGCAGCCACCTCAGTGGTCCCATCTCGGCCCCTCCCAGCAAACGTCGGATCAGCTTCTCGCACTCTGCGAGTGATCGTGCAAACGAAAGCAAGATACGGGGGAGTGGTAGCGGGAACGCACAAGACGTTTGCACTGATCGTGACTGACGAGATCGCGGTTTTCGGGATCAAAGATATGCTTGAGCAGCGACGATGCGGGCTCAAGGCGAATAAGATGAATTTGATGTCTGGTCGTATGTTGATGAAGAATTTCCAGAAACTGAGCGAGTTTCCCGGCGTGGATAATATTAGGGCTATGGAAGCTTAGGCGAAGAGGAATGAAGGTAAGGGGCTGTTTGTACTGCTGGTACTGTTGTAGATTGCATTGATATTTCAGAATTGTACTGTAATTCACGTTGTAACCATATCCAGAAGGGCACGAGGACTTGATTAGATTCTAGCCCTTCATGTTTTTGATATCTTCTCCAAGTAACTAGGCCCTTATGCAAAAGTCGAGAGCTGTTGTAGGAGTAGCCGAGGCTATTCTTGTCACTACTCTTCTGAATCCATTGCCTCCGTTGAGACCCTCCTGAGTCGCACATGCCTTAGCCAGAATTTCAGTTTTCCAAAATGCTCTTCTCGGAGGAAATAGCCCCTACCCATCGTCGACCTTTGAAGAATTGATCATGGAAAGCTCTTGCTTCAGGTTCAATAGAACGAGGATACCATCCACGCATGAAACATTCCATTTCCCACCTCTCAGACTTCTTACGGAGTCGATACGAAACGTGGAGCCCTGGCTCTCGCCAAATGCTACTTTCGTATATCATCCCCCTGTGTCGCAAAAGTCTTTCATAACGCCGCGAGACCTTCTTGTACTCAGCCTCGTCCAGACCAGGAAAGTCATAGACCAATTCATCGAAGGAAAAGTCATTTGCTTTAGACACCCAGTCTTCAGCCACCTCTGCGAATCTCTCCTTGGTGACGAACACACCGTCTTTCCAGTTGTAATATCTCAGGCTTTCGGGTACCCAGCTCAGAAGAAAGTTGGCGAGCAGCGTGATGTTTTCCTTGTACACTCTCCTGTGTCTCAGGTCGTCGATCGAAAGCTTGACGACGCCGTGCTTTGAAAAGTGACAGTTGTATAGAGACTTGCAGCTTAGTCCAAGACATGCTGAGCTCACGGGGCCCTAAGTAGCCGATTATCTTCCACTTGAGCTCGACGGGAATGGTGGTGATGTGGGCGATGTTCTTCTCAATCTGTTCTTTTAATCTGGTCTCGGAGTATATCCTAGTTTGGGCATTCAGACGTTACTTACCTTTTTCGACTTCAAGAACTGGTTCCATTGTCTTTGCTTTCGTGGGAGAGAGTTCTTGTTTGTTGAGGCTTGCTCTGTCGGCCTCAACGGGTACGTGTAGATTCATAGCATCACCTTCGTTCAGGCTCTCGTAATCCGTGAGATATCACCTTTGTATTGGCTTGATATCAGGAATTTGGAATCGAAGCTTGGAAGTGGTTGTTTCCCTTCGTGAGAAAGCGCCGATACGTGTCTATGTGTGTATCTCGAGTCATGCGCCACCACGAGATGGGAGTCATCTAGAACCGGCAATGATTCTTGACATGTGACGTTTTTGCAGTTGAATAGTTTGGGTTTTTGAAATAAGATTATGAATCATGGAAACGGTGGGACCTGAGATACTATGGACCTTGCCATTTTAAATTTACCTGCTGGTATGCAGCTAAATTTATGTGTCTCACCTTCGGGTGCTTGTGAGTATAATTTCTTAGGGAATCGAAGCGTCCGCTATGATTTTTGTTACGTCCTGAATAAACCTTCACATTATGGTATCGACTCCGTCTTCATGTTTTGACTATTACTCCAGTTGTAATATTCAGCTTGCAGTCGCTACACCTCCATTGCGAACAAAGTCCAACTCCTCTTGTCTGCTCGTGTGGCTCAACGATGATCCATTATGGTCCATCAAATTGCATTATCATTCGTACCGATAAAACGACTGCGAAACCACCCCCTCGATTGCTGTGAACATCTATCTCAATTATTTCTTACACTGTGCGAACCTCCAACCGTGCCAGGGCTCGATTAAACTTATCAATGAGAGAAGCTTTCGCATTGACATGTTTCATCGCCCTGGAAGGACTGATATTACCAGCTGCCGTTGCCGAAATCCACCGAAGAACATCGTCATGTTCGCTCCCCTCTTGAGGACTGCGCATCATAAGCCCCTGAAACTCTCCATTCAGTTTGGATGGAATTAGCCGTTCCCCTGGGGTATTGAGCAGAACGAGATCTATGTGAGAAGATGCTGCGCATATGCAGTACTTGTCCAAAATCGTGGCTGTAGCGCTGAGGTAGAGCGTTTCGAGCCGATTTTGAATTCCCAAGCATGTTGCTCGATAGTCGTCGATCGTCGTATCAGAGGTAAGTGTATTGATAGGTGGTTGGGCTACGGTGAGAAACCGTATAGATTTCAGAATATCAACCAAGTTTTGAGAAATGTGAGGAGAGGAACGAATGTTTTGCAGGGTGCCGGAAAGTTCCTGGTGTTCCTGGCTATCATGAAGTGGAGTTTCCTCGTCCGAATCCAAGGCGAGAAATCTGCCTCCTACCTGATTTGCCCTATATTGCCTGTCAGCAAGATTCTAGCTAGTTAGACACGGTACTCGCACCAAACGGCCTTTCTTTTCAGATACGCACTGAGTGCACCATTAGTCTTCTGTAATCCACCACGAATTCTGACCATTGCAGCTAGTCCCTTCATATGGTTCAGGTACTTCGCTTGGTCACCCCATGCAAGCTAATTTTCGTCAGGTAAGAAAATTCACACTAGCAGCATAGCAGATGTTGACTCACTTCGATCATGCCAACGTTAATTACAGTTGCTATCATCATATCGCTTATTTCCTGCTTAGGGTTGTCAATTTCTTCACTCAGAAGCCTCGTGCAATCAAACAGAAGCCCGATAGCAAATGGTGTCCTGAGATGTTCCCATAAGCATACAGCATAACGTTTACGCAATAACTACTTACCAAGGATCCTCCCCTAAGATGCCTCGGTAGCTTGTCTCTGCGGCCAAGAGCATGCTTTTGAACGCCATTTGATTTTGCATGCACGTTGGAACCCACTTTGTGTGTGAATGAGTCAGTCCGTCTGCTTCTTTTGGGAAAGCGAAAGCACATATCGCTGTATCTATATCAAGAGTCAAAGCCTTTTCTTTTAAGGGTTCAAACAGTAAGAGCTTGATAGCGGACGGAAGGAGATGTTCCTACAATAAGCTACAAGATTGTGTGTGTGAGTATGCATCTTAATCGGGAACGAGTCGAATGGATCAAATTTCCATTGTCCGAGTAAAATCTGGGGGGAGGCTCGCTGCTGGCGCAAATGTTGCCAACCAGCACTAGGTGGCTGTCTGGAAAGCTGATTTTGGGCTTGCGACTTAGGATAACCGTGGACCTGGCTTTCGTGGACTGCAGTTCGACTGGAGAGTTTACAGAGTTGTCTTGATTGTCCGTCGTGATTTGTGGTGACCGGGATGGATGCTTGGCTTGACGAAGCTGCACTGTCAATGAGATGAAGAAGTGTCGACTCGTAAGTTTCCAAACGCTCTTGTGTATCATCTTCTCCTGCAGGCGTGGACAGCAAGGCACTTCCAACGATGCTACCTTCATCTGAATCTGTCAGATGGGCTGAGGGAGTCACATCAGCGTTGGGTGCCACAGCTGCGGTGGATTCTGGCATAATCTCCAGCCTCCTGAAATGTTTGGAAGAAGTATTGGTTGACTTCAGAATCTTTTGTTTCAAGTGGTGGTTCTTCCTGGCATTTGAACGAACGAGAGTTCTTAAATGAGAAGAGGGGTTTCGCTGCCGCTCCTGCTCGTTGATCCATCGGAATTGAAGTCCAGGCGTGTAGCCGGTTGACTGCCAAGGTTCTGCCTTGCTCTTCGAACTCCCAAACGCCATCTTCTCTTGTCTGTCAATATCTTGGACATATATATCTTGTGTATCTTGTAAATAGTGTATCATGGCTGAAAATAAATTCGCAAGTCTGGAAAGTCACCGTGGAGCTGAATGTGGAAGTTCTAGGTTTGCTTACTAAACTTTGTGCATACACCCGCATAAAATATCGCATAGGGTCTTCTAGCGCACGCATCGCTAAGTCTACTGGGCCTTTCAGCTCACGCATCGCTAAGCTTACGATGCCTTCTAGCACGCGTGATATTGCGATAAGTCTAAAAGTATTCTATCCGCATATCGCTCATATTATTGAAAAAATCAAAAGGCTACCTTTCTCCATTAGTCAATTACTATAGAGTATAGCAAGACCGCAGGTAGTAATTTTGGTGAGGCTTTGGCGGCGGGCTGGAGGGGGCGGTCCACCGCCTCTGGATCTAGCTAAGCGCGTGGCGAATCGGCTCCTCAGGGGTGGGGTTTTCGTTCCCCTAGTACCTACCTGGTCGAACCACATTAATAATGACTCCACTAATTAGAGCATAGAGGGTGATCAGAACGGCGTTGGTGATCTTCTCTGTACGATGAACCACATGTGACATATCTGGCGGTAATAGCAGGAATTCGACCAACCAAGTATGAATTTAGTTGCCACGCAAACTAGGCTGACTTGCCCATGATGTTATACCCAGAAAGTTCTTGTGCCGCATGACGTTGTAGGACGAGGATGATGAAGTACACAAAGCAAGAGCGAACTTAAGTGGCACAACGTCCGTGTGCTCAAACCTCAATTTGATAGCTGGGTGATATGTGAAGCTCTATAGGTTCACCTTTGTTTTTGCTGGAATCCCTGTGGATGGACTCTCCTCATTGAGAAATCACATTCATACAAGAGTGCCTTTCTCATCTTCATCGTCTTCCTAAAAGTAATCATCCTCCCAATCGCTTTCCGTCATCTCCATCGCACCCTGCATCATGTCCTGATCGAGTCCCTCAGCAATTTCGGGGTCTATTCCGAGCCTGTCACAGACTCTCTCGAACCTGTTGATCTTGTCGAAATGCTCGTCATCCATGAAGTTCTCGATATTGGGGCGACTTACATACTTGAATCCGTTCTTCTTTGCGACAGCTCGGATGTAATTGTCGGCAATCTCTTCATGATCGTCCTCGTCAAGCCCGTAGCCCAGGTGCGAGGCCTCCGATAGAGCGCGCTCCTTCTCCACCTTTATTCACCTAGCAACCAACTTCTTCCATCTGTTCTTATCAACAAACTTGCCGCCTTTGTAGTTGTAGTATTGAAGCTCTTGAGGGACCCAGTCGATGAGGTAATTCGCAAGCATCTTGCCATCTTCGACGTACTTCTTGCCGCCAGATGACAGCCTGACGGCTCCATGCTTCTTCATGTGGAAACTGTAGAATGCCTTGCATGTGACGCCCAGACATGCTGAGCTCACCTCGTCGAGATTTTTCATGATCATCGTCTTCAACTCGGTCGAGAGGGCAACGATATATGATTTGATGTTTTGATCTAGAGACCTTTGAGCAATATTTTACTATGGTACACGGTGAAACAAAGGATAATTTGGTTCCAGCAAGTTCTACGCCAGCAGGGATAGTCAGCCAATCATTCTCTCGGATTCGATGGAATTCTACCTTATTCGGTTTGGCTCAGAGGCGGATCATTAACCTTTGTTACCCCTAATACGAAGTACCTGGAGGTGATGGAAATTGGTTACCTTTGCCTTGAGGAGTTACCTTCAACTCGTCGACAGTGGTTGCATCAGACTTTTCGCCGAGCTTGCTTGGCTTTTTTGAGCTCATGGTGGAGTTTGATTCGGACATGACAATCGAGGACTCTTGAAGCTGAGGAGAGGCCATCTTCAACGAGGATGATGTTGTTTTTGCGATTGTGAAGTCTAAAGTCGGTAGTGAGCAGGTACCGTAAAGACTGGAGTCTGCGAAAGCTGTTGCAATGATGGAGCAATGTTTGTTTGGGGGATTGGATCGTAGAGAGTAAGGGAGGGCAGCCTGAATGATGTTGCAGGAAGTTGAAGAGCTTCAGCAAGTACTAGCCTTTAAGTAGCGAGAGCTTCGCACTGGAGATTTCACCTTGTGGAGTAAGCCACACTACAACGCTACCTCTGGATTCTTATATAATTTGCAGTTCAAGTGCAGTACTGCAAACTTTGAACCATAAGCATAGATACGCCATGAGTTTATTCACTCTTTTTGATATGTGCGCCAAAAGAACGAGTAAAAGATTACACAGTAACTTCTTCTACATCGTCTATGGTTTTCTCTTGTCAGTAGGATGCTGCTCTAATAGCTGCACATGGAAATAGAATTTCGACGTCAAACAAACTGGAATTATTAGTTCATAAAGAATAATAACTACTAGTTACTAGTAGATATAGCTGGTCATAAATATTATAGTATCTTAATATTATAAAATCCTTTTTTCCCTAATAGATACTAAGTGCCTAATGTGGAGGCTTAAGAGTCAATTTTTATATCACCTAGATTACCCTGTGTCCCCGGATCGGTCTGTGCTATCCGGATTACTTGTGCCACCCGGATCTTGTCCTGCGTCATCAGGATCTCGTCTTATATTATTCAATCACCCATTGGGGGTTTGGACAACTAGCTATCAGCTGGGCAATCTGTATTTCCTGGACAGCCGTATCTGGGCACTCTTAAGATGTTCCACTAGGTGTGAAGGTTTGACTTCAGCGAGTCAAACCATCATTCAATTTTTGCGATTAACTATTCTATTCGCAAATCCTGCAAGGGGACTTGGCTCTCGTCTCTATTTTAATTAATGATTTAATTCATGGAGAAGTAACTAGACAGTGCAAGCTGCGAGAGGAATACCTACAGCTGACACAAGAAAAGCTGCAGATATGTGTAAGCCAAGTGAGGAGCATGAAACATAGATGAAGAAATGCTTGACATAGAATTATTCACGAAGAAATTATTAATTTATCTAGAAAAAGTGTCAATTCTCTTCAAATTTAAAGCACAGACGACAAGTGTTACAAAGAACTGGAAGCAATGAGAGGTGTGTTTTAAATTAAGTCCGGATTCCGGTGACTGAAGCAATGAATTTTCGCAGAAATTGATATAGCCCGTAATCTAATATCAATTTCTCTTTATTGTTGATTTAGTGACTCGATTTTGTGGTTTGATCTTGGATTTTGAGGCCTGATTTCCTCTTTAGGAAAAGTTGAATAGGGGGGAAAGTGGGGCCTGAGACAGCCAGGCAGAAACCTCGTCCTCCGCGGAAGTGTCCGGCATCATCAAACCAGCGACCACCCCATCCCATCTTCAACTTTGACATTTTCGTCACCTCACGCTTCCTCATTCCCATCACTCAATCGTTGATTCCATTGAGAGGCCGAGTACAGCGCGTCTCGCCACGTCAGAGAACCTTTTACTCCGCCGTGCGCAGCCTTGTTGGGCATCAAGGGGCAATGCCATGGCAGTGCCAAAGAGACAATTACCTCGAGTGAGGGAATTCCGAGTATGCAAGAGATGAAAGAAGTTCATGAGCGTGAGAGGAAGAGTCTCCTTCAGCCCAACAGGAACGCATCTCCGAGGAGAGACAATGGGGCGGAGCCGGGAGAATTTGATCACGTGCTTCACTGCTTCAGAGTTACCAGACATCCAGCCAGCTGCTTCTTTCCTGTGGAAGAGATCATGATCATATCAAGGGAGTCTCTGGGTTCTTGTCAGTCTATGTTACCAATGATTTCGCGAGGCTCAGTACGTGTTTGATTGTTTATCGATTTCGCCAAGTCTGCGATGAAAGGCAACTCGATTCACATTACTCTTCTGCATCCTAGTCTCAGTTTCAATAGTTCTCGGCCCTATTCTTACCAATAGTTTTTCGAATTCTTCAAGCAGAAGCTCTGCATGAGGATACGACTCCTCATACCCCCTTCGTCCAGCCATTCGCAACAACTCTTCTGCCGCATCTTGTTTTACGGCTCGGGGCAAATTGCGCCACTGCCTTTCATACACGGATAGGTCTGGACAAAGCAAGGCACATACGGTCTCACTAAGCCCCGAGCCAAGTGGTTCTGCGTCCGCACTGCCTCCAACGGTCTTCCTGCAAAAGCCAATATTGACGTCTCGGTGTGTGAACAGGGATTGTCACAGTGCGTGAATAGGATTGCAAGGTCTTGCCAAAGTGAAAGCCTTCGTTCCTGGTTACCGAACTTGAAGCATTGATCGGCTAGATACTTTTATTGTGCGGTTGACGCGCCAACGAACAAGTCGCTGAGCTCGTGGCTCTTGTTGAATGGACCTGGGAGGCTGTCGGCCATGCACAGCCGCTTTTGGTGGAAAGTGGCGTCGACTTATACGCACGACATACCACAAAAGTGCCGAGCACAGCCTTGTGGAGCTGAACGGAAAGTGTGCTTAGAAGAAGCCAACCGCTGCAGCCGACTCAGCTGAAAGGTCTGCAAGCTCCGTGAACTTGGATGTCGCAATCAAACTTGTCAGCCTTATCACCTCGGTTGTCGTACATGTAAGATCACCAGGATCGGCAAATCGGAGCTATTGGCGAGAGAGCCCGGTAGCAAATGTCTTTTGACCGCCTCTCGAGCGCCTTCAAACGTCAGCGGGGCAAACACTCCTGGCACGGAGTTTGATCCTTGCACCTGCAGGAAACAGTATTCCAGAAAAACAGAATACCGTTGGATATTCGAAAAATCTACTGGGCTAGTCATTGGCTGTGTGTTGCTGTCACATAAACAGAGATAATTGAATGATTCGGAAAGGCTTGGGTCACTACTCCGCTCCAAGGAGTCATCATCGAAAGGAGAAAGAAAGCCGGGTGGAACTTGTGGCAAATACTTATCAAACACGCACCATAATATTTCAGATTACACCAGCTGAGCCTGCCATAAGGTTTGTTCTACTTCTATATTTTGATTCGCTCCGGCTTGAGGCATGTAGCTATACCTCGTCCCAAGTCTCCGCTGGCTCTGGCTTTACCGAACAAGGTTCACAGCCTGCACGGATTACAAATCGTACCTAGCTTCCATATCTCCTAAAAGCATTCTTGGAATTATTGAGTCCAATCGGTTGCTGCTTTCGGCCAAGAGTCGGGGCACTGCACACCTCACAAGCAAGTCGGGCACGATGTCAGTGGGCTGTGTTACTGGGTAATCCCCACGTATCCTGTATTCAGCTTCTTGAGTCAGGTGCTCGCCTTTGAAGACTCTCAAGGTTACATTTCGAATGCAACGGGCTCAGTTGCCCGAGTCAAACATCGACCTTCATGGGATCAGTACTTAAAGGGCTCGTGTTACCCCCACTCCCCGCCTTTCCTTCCCATCGTACGACCACAATACCCCCTTTTCTTCTCAATTGAAACTGCGAAGTGAGTCAGTTTGAAATAATGGCGCCTCGACTCCTACATCCAGAGACGAACACTCCCTGAGGCGATGCGTTATCGCAGAATCTCCACCCGTGTTCCAATTTGATAGCGGACCAATGATTGCGGCAGGTGTGGAGGGCAACTGCTTCTATTACCAGGGGTGGCAAAAACACCACCAAGCCCAACTCTGCTAGACCCCCATATTCGGCACAATCGAGGAGTGTTTTTGAATGCGCAGGAGAAGCAGATCGACGACTAGCCACCTACCTGTCACTTTCGGCTTAGGTGCTCATTCTCCATCCAACGGATCATTTTATGCATTCATTTCCCCTTTCGACATCGTTCGTGGCAGTTATGAACATGGCTCCACGCGTGGCACCCCTGCCATCCCGCAAGTTCCTGGAAATGGCTTCTGTATCTGCATTTCCACACTATTCCAAGTTCAGATGGTAGCCAATTGGGCTACAAGGGCGCTTGAAGTCAGGCCACGCCGTCGGTTCATGCATAAGATTCCCCTGAAAAAAAGTTTGAGTTGGGGGGGGGGGCAGCTCTGAATTTCCACCACAAACTGATGTCCCTGCTAGGGCAGTTGCCTTGTCGCATGTAAAGTTGTTCGGCGTCTTACAAGCACCTATTTCTCTCCGGAATCGAACAGCCCCTTTCACCGCCTGCTAGCCACTACAAAATGACCAACGACATTCGGTCTGGAAAGAACCCAAAGCAGGGCCCAACAGCGAGGCAACGACAGCCCTAGAGCAAGGCGGACGAAGACGTTCACCGCCACTCTCTCGGTCCTCTGAAGCCCTTGAATAACAGAGGCTCAGCGATGGCTTCTCAGGTTGATCTCAAGGCATGGCAAGCCTCATCATTTTGTTCGCATTCAACACAGCAAAATATGCATGCTTATATGTCATGGTCACCGGTGCTATCCTTCGCTGGACGGAAGTCAAGACCGAACGCGTTACCGCTCACCCAAGCCTCCCTAGGACGGCTCTTTCGGAAATTTATGCTCAGACAGCTCAATCCAATGAACAAACGCCGCGCATGGGATACCGAGGCCTTGGATCCGCGGCGGTTCTCTGTTGGTGCAACAGGAGACTCGGTCTAGCAAGAGACGGCTTGTACATGTCAACTATCGATCTTCGACACAAGAATGACTTGGGCACCAATATCACACACCGATCAGTCAAATTGGCATTGATCCGAATGGCATACTTAAGGGTCTGTGCGGGGGGAAGCCGTCCGTGGAGCCTTTCCTGGGAGACTATATGTAGCACAGTTTTCTGCTATGTTTGGTTTTTGAGAATCACAACATACTTCGTTCTTCATCCTTCTCCTCTATCACGACATGGCGTATACGTTCAATCCAGCATCTCGCATTCCCTGCGATGTCCAAGGTTGCAACACAGACTTCGCGCGTCAAGCAGATATGCATCGTCATGTCAAAGAGCATCATGGAGGACCCTACCTCTGTCCTGAACCGAACTGCACGTGGCCAGGGGCAAAGCGCAAGTCAAGACTTGATCTCCATCTCCAGAATCAACATGGGGATATTCACAAAAGTGAGCTCGATCTTAATGACATTAGGAACACATCTAATGCTTCTTAGAAGTTGACCTGGTTGTGCCGGAGTCTTTCGGAAACGCCTCTTCAGCAGCACTTCCATATCTTCCAGCACAGAGTATGCAACCAGGAATCCCAGTCACAGGTCAGTATATATACCCAATCTTTGGGAGCAGGGTTGAAAGACCTCTGCTGACCAACTTAAGGTGCGGCAACAGCCTCCTACGATGGCTATGACGATACATCCAGCTATCCTCGCACCATGGGCGTTCAAAGCAACTCTGCTTACTCAGTCACGCAAGACAATCCCATGATGTTGCCTGCTAGCCAGTACCAAGGCATTCAACCATATGCAAATATCCCACCGTCAAATGCAGGAGCCAGCACCAGTTACTACAACTATCAATCTCAACAAGCCATCCCTGGCGACGGGTATGCCGCGTCTCCCTCTTATCCCTACTCAGAAAACCAATATCAAGATGCCACTGGCGATCGTGCTTCTAGCTCTAGGCAGCACGGCCGAGACGGCGCTCAGCGCAAAAAGAAAACAGGCCACCACCGCCGTCCCTGAGCGAAGGCTTCTCAGCTGCGACATAATTCCCCAAAGATATGACATGTTTAGTGATTCTTTTTGAGATTTGGAGACGTTAGTGGGCAGCAAAAGTTATGAGAGCAACGTGCCTCTCTCTCGGCAGATTTCATAAAGTGCATTTTACACCTTGAACACTTAGTTTTAGATTTCAGCAAAACAAAATCAAGATAGCTCTTCTTTGTATCACATACTTGTTCATACCTATTGGCGAAAGACCTCCTCTTCTTAGTGTTTACCAATGGCTTTGCTTCCGGATATGTTCTTATATGGTCTCTCACGTCTAAGCTTAGATGCAATCTACCTGAGACTTGCTCGCTAGTTGGCCCGTATCGACACTCTGCACGGGTAGTTCTGTGCCGGATGTGCTGCTCCCTGCTCAACCTGATAAGCTCTCTCACCCCTATAAGTCTTCGGTCCCTTCCTCGGATTCACCGCATCCCATTCTTCATAAGCATCTTTGAACTCGAATTCTCTCGCAAGATGGGCTAACACTAGCTTTATCTCCGTCATCACCATCCCTTCAGCAATGCAATTCCTCGGCCCGTGTTCAAAGGGTCGCCAAGCGTTCCTCATGGGATACAGCTCGTGCCCGACTTCCACCAGCCAGCGCTCGGGAAGAAACTCGTCGGGTCGCACCCAGTATTTGGATGTTCGTTGCATTCTGTTGTGGAGTATCAACACCATTGCACCATCTGTCGGGCAGATGTTGCCTTGCTCATCCGTGAGGTTGACACTCTTCTTCCCTTGCCGCGAGGCGCTTGCAGGTGGGAACAGCCTTAAAGTTTCCTTGATCACGGCTGTAGTGTATGGCAGAGCATTGATAAGGTGGGGTTGTGAAATGAGCAAGGACGAGACAGCAGACACATCCGTCCCAAAGACTAAGTCATGCTCCGCACGTATTCGTGCAAGTGCAGCCGGGTTTTTTGATAATAGATGGAAGCAATAACATATTGTACTACTCGTAGAATCATGACCGACAAAAACAAAAAGTCGGATCTGCCGGATCGCAAAGGTGCGGAAGTCTGGATCAAGCTTTTCTGGCACGGCTTTGGTGTCTTTGGGTAGGTAGGCTTGGAGCACGAGATCAATGACTGCCTTGCTTCTGCTAGCCTCGGGAACGGTCTTGAAGTCTTCATACCGCTCGTCGAGGAGCTTGCCGATGTAGGCGTCCATCTTCCGTCCGTTTGACCATTCCATGTACATCCGAACGAAGTTGAGGAAGCCGAGTGGGTTTACCTCGGATTGATGCCATCGGATTTGAGATATCATGCAATCTGCGAGCGTATTGTAGCCTTTCTGAGCTCCCAGCTCGGTGTTTCTGGTTTGATCAGCTGACATTTATTGGGAACAGAGGGAGGTCCAACAGAAGCGTTTTCCCAATCATGTCCATCATGAATCGCAGGGTCACGGGATCCAAGTAGAACATTTCTCCTGTCTTAGCAAATTTTCTCAGAGTCTCTGCGTAGGTTTTCGTCTCCTCGATCATTCCAGGGAGATGCGAAACGAAGTGCTCGTTATTGAACCCTTTGGTGAACACCGCCCGCCATGGCCGCCACTCGGGCTCGGGCATATCAAACCTGGTCGAGGATCAAGTTAGTAGTTGTGCCCGAAGCTGCGGGTCATTGTCAGTACTGACATGTTGGGTCCACCTGCGATGGGCTTGAACCAGCGAGGAAGCAAATCTGGTCTCGCTGTTGCAGTCTCATAATTTGTCTGCATTGTTGCTGTAGCCATGGACGGTGAGAACACTTTCAGAATTACCCCGCTCAGAGGCCAGAGATCGAGGTAGTATGCGCCTTGTTCCTCAAAATGCTCTCGATGGATATCACCAAATGCATAGGTGTAGTGTGCATCCTTGGGATTTTTATCGAGCATGGTTTTGAGATACAGCAAATGCCCGAAGAGATAGCTGTGGCCAGGGGCAACTGGCTGCGGCGCATCAGTGTGCAGTCCTGCTGTTGGGAACGCAATTGCTTACAAGGCCGCTCTTTTTCATTCGGATGACAATAGTTCTCGCAGCATGAAGTCTTCTAAAGAAGGATGCAACGAGGGTGATGGCCCCCACAAGGGCGGCGGCAAGAATTGGCTGCATTGTCGACGTTCGGCAGGGCTTTTCAGAGGGACATCGTAAATCTCTGGGAACATTTCAATTCAAACGCTCCTCATGTTCCCTCTACAAACCAAATGGTTGTGGATCAAGAACGAAGCCCGGGGATCTTCGCATACTTATGTAGCGAGATTTGGGAGGGGAAATTGTTTGAGGCTGATGCTGACAGCCCACTTTAAGCCTTTTTTATACTGGTGCCCCGATGAACCTAGCGTATACGACAACACCAACGCGATTGGTCGCAACTCATGGAAGATGATCCTTGCACGTGTTGTCCTACATACCTACCTACGTTAAGATTCCTTACCCATTGAAGGACAGTTGCCTTATTTTCCTTAAGTATATCTTCCAGGGCAAATCTTTTACGACCATAGTCGAATGGGACTCGTATACTCTATGAGTAGCAAAAAGATCTAGTTGAATCTTTGCTTTCTTGCAAATCAATTATTGCCGGACGAAAGTGAATAGATTGTGCTACCTGCTCGCCACTTCTTCAATTCTCAGTTAATGATCACAACTCAAGAACATTTTGATGGCGAAATAGAAAGGGTCCAGCGAGGAAATGAATCTTGGCTCCAAGCGTGTTCTGACTATTCTCAATGCGCGCTACTCCTAATGAAGCAGTAGTTGTGTAGTGCACGGAATCAGCAGTTACTTGCATCCATACATCTCTAGAGCCTAAATTCCCAATGCACGATCTGCACTTGTATCCCTTAGAGAAAGCTTCGTTGGGAAGGTCTCTTGAGCCGGTGCAAGTGTTTCAGCCAATGACGAAAGTGAACAGGTGCTTTCATCATACTGATGTCAATAGGAGTGACAGTCTCTGAAAGGGCAATAAGCTCCGATCCTCCGATGGGTATTGGCTTTAGCCCCGATTTTCGGGAAGGGGCGAATTCGCTTAAGGGGGGAAGGTCTTCTGGGTGAAATCTGCATAGAGAGAAGAGCTTTATTTCCTTCTCACAAACAAGGCCAATGACGACACCCAACATCCAACGCAAGATGGCATTCCATCAGCAAATCAAGAGGATATCAAACATCCAAACAAAGATGGTGGAGGAAGCACGATCCCAAGCAAGCTTTGAATCAAAGAAGATGGCCGAGGTCATCCATGGAAGGCACGTTACCCTCCCACACTCGAAGCCCTATTCTCCACTACTTGTTCTGATCGATTCCCAACTTGTAGCAAAGAAGGCTTTGAACTATATAATGCTGCATTCCAACGAGTAGAGCGAGCACTGGGAGCCACGGACAATATGAAGCTTCCACCAATCTACGGCAGCATGAATTGAGAAGAGCTTCTCATGGACGGTTTCAGGGCTGGAAAGGTTGTGTACGAAGACGGTATTGACAACAACTGCGATGTATTCGAGTATATTACGCACCACGGCATGCTAGCAAATGCCAGCCCTTTCGGTTTGATGCGTTTTCTATTCATCCCTCCGATCAAACTGCTAGGCACTGACACACAAATCGCTGAATGGGTTTCCTTGGGCGAATCTGGCAAGATAATTGGATCGTATGCACAGACGGAGCTGGGCCATGGTACACAAGTCCGCGGCATCGAGACTACTGCCACTTTTGACAGAGATACGGATGAATTTATCATCCATTCTCCCACTTTGAGCTCGACCAAATATTGGCCTGGAGCTCTGGGCTGTGCTTCGACCCATACGCTACTTATGGCAAGCATGGTCATTGACGGGAAGGATCTTGGTGTCCATGCGTTCGTTGTCCAGATCCGCTCTTTAGAGAACTTCAAGCCGTTGCCCGGCATCGAGCTGGGTGATATTGGGTAAGCTCGTTATACTTCGAGCATTTTCTCTCGTTCTGACAATCTCTAGCATGAAGATGGCATATAATGGCACTGACAATGGCTACGCAATTTTCGACCATGTACGCATCCCGCGTACCAACTTGCTCATGCGTCACTGCCAAGTGACCCGAGATGGAAGATACGCTGCTTCTCCCCTGCGGCAAAAACTGGCATTTGGAGGGATGCTTAGTGGACGTGCGATTAT
>Ga0302140_10005706_pt1 | contig 15679 bp, 14 predicted proteins | sample I_Bog_E1_1_FD_202095 | JGI IMG/M metagenome (GOLD analysis project Ga0302140, IMG submission 202095) | Peat permafrost microbial communities from Stordalen Mire near Abisko, Sweden - I_Bog_E1_1 | ecosystem: Environmental > Terrestrial > Soil > Wetlands > Peat | place: Sweden: Abisko, Stordalen...
ACCGGTACGGCATGCGCGGGCTGGAAGCCAGGTACCCCGGCTTCGGCGCCGCGCTCGATAACGACGCCGTCACGGCGCTCAAGCGCGTGCGCAAAGCGGACGTGCCTCTGCTGTATTGGACCGCGGCATCGCTGGGGCTCGCCATCTCCAGTTCCAAAGGCAGCCCCGAGATGATCGGGCAGTTGCCGCTGGTGGAGATGATTGTGAATCGCGTTGCCGAGCTGGACGAGACCTTCGATAATGGCGCGGTCCCCGAGTTCCTCATCACCCTCGAAGCGGCGCGCAGCGGTGTGAAGCTGGAAGATCAGGAGAAGGCCATGCGGCAGCATTTCGATCGGGCCATGGAGATTTCCAAAGGCAAACGTGCGGGCACGTACGTTTCGTTCGCCGAAAATGCCAGCGTCCCAGCGCAGAACGCCGCGGAGTTCAAATCTCTACTGGAAAAGGCGCTGGCCGTGGACGTCGACGCCGATCCCGATACGCGGCTGGCTAATGTCATCGCCCAGCGCCGCGCGCGCTGGCTGCTCCAGCATCAGAGCGAGCTTTTCCTGGAGTCGCACTAACGTGAGCAAGCTCAAGATGCTGTGGAAACTGCGGGTCTGGGAGGTGGGGCAGGCGAGCACCGCCTGCCCCACCGGGGGACAATAGAGGGTTATCGATTATGACATCCAAAATAATTCCATATGCCTTACTCCTGTGCGGCCTGGCGGCCGGCGCCCGCGCGCAGCAGATCGAAATCAAGATGGCCACGCTTGCGCCCAAAGATTCGCCGTGGTGCGATGTGCTGGTCCGCATGGGCGAACGTTGGAAGACCATCTCCAATGGCAACGTCAAGCTTACCCTCTACGCCGGCGGCGTGATGGGCGATGAGCCCGACACGGTCAACAAACTGCGCATCAAGTTGATCCAGGCCGTGGCGCTCACCGGCGCAGGCATGGGAGAAATCGAAAAAGGTGTCGCCGCCCTGCAGATCCCGTTGATGTTCAATTCCTACGACGAGCTGGATTACGTGCGCGACCGCTTGGCGCCGCAACTCGAAAAGCGCATCGAGGCCAATGGCTTTGTGGTGCTCAACTGGGGCGACGCCGGCTGGGTCTACTTCTTTTCCGACAAGCCCATGACGCGCCTGGACGACATGCGCAAGCTCAAAATGTTCACTTGGGCCGGATCCAACGATGAACTGGAACTGTGGAAAGCCAACGGCTTCCATCCCGTGCCGCTGGCTGCCACCGATATTCAGATGGGCCTCAAGACCGGCCTGATCGACGTCATCCCCACCACCCCGCTCTACGCCCTGTGGAACCAGTGCTTCACCCTGGCCAAGTATATGAACGACATCAAGTGGGCGCCGCTGGTGGGCGCCACGCTGGTCTCCAAGGCGGTCTGGGACAAGATTCCCGAAGCGCAGCGCGGCCCCATGTTGCAGGCGGCGCGCGAGTCCGGCCAGCAACTGCGCAGCGGCATTCGCGACATGGGCGACAAGGCCATCAGCGTGATGACCGGCGGCTTGCCCGGCAAGAAAATGGACAAGCTGACCGTGGTGCATGCCGACGACGCGGCGGTGGCAGACTGGCGTAAGCAGACCGAAGCGGTCTACCCCAAGATGCGCGGCAAGCTGATTCCCGAAGATCTCTTCGACGAAGTCCGCCGCCTGCACGAGGAATATCGCGCCAAGGCCAGGGGCGGCAAGTGAAGCTGGCCCGCGCCTTTGCGGTCTCTGAAAAAGCTGTGGCTGTAGCGGCCATGTCGCTCATGGCGCTGCTGCCGGTGGCCGAATTAGTGGCGCGCTATACCGGCCTCAGCGGAGTGCCCGGCTCCACGGTCTTCGTGCAGCATCTCACTTTGTGGGTGGCGTTCCTGGGCGCCGCGCTGGCGGCCTCGTCCAACCGCTTACTGTCGATTTCGGCCAATACCTTTCTGCCGGAAAAATGGGCCGTGCCGGTAAAGGTCCTCGGCAGCGGCCTCACCGCCGCCATCGCCGCGGCACTCTGCTGGGCCAGCTACCAGTTCGTGCTTTCGCAAGCGGAAGGCGGAGCGATACTGGCGCTGGGGATCGCCAAGTGGGTGGTGCAACTCGTAATGCCCGCCGGCTTCCTTCTGATCGCCATCCGCGCCGTACTCGGGGCCGGTCCACGAGCCGCCCAGAAGATCGCCGCGGCGCTGTTTCTGCTGATCCCACTGGCGCTCTACTTCGCGCCGCCGTCGCAAGGGCCCACGCTCCTGTGGATCGGCATCCCGGCGATTCTTGCCAGCGCGGTCCTCGGCTTGCCCATCTTCGCTACTCTCGGCGGCATTGCGCTGCTGCTTTTCTGGAATGCCGGATTGCCGGTGGCGTCGGTGCCCGTGGAAACGTACCGCCTGGTGGCCTCGCCGGTGCTGCCCTCGCTGCCCCTTTTCACACTGGCCGGCTATCTGCTGGTGGAAGGTGGCGCTGCGGCGCGGCTCCTGCGCGTCTACACATCGCTATTCGGATGGCTGCCCGGCGGCCTCGCCATCACCACTGCCGTGGGCTGCGCCATCTTCACGTGGGCCGGTTCCGGCGTCACCATTCTTTCCATGGGCGGCCTGCTGCTGCCCATGCTCGTGAAGGCGCGCTATCCCGAGCGTTTTTCGATCGGGCTGATCAATGGCTCCGGCTCCCTGGGGCTGCTGTTTCCGCCCAGCCTGCCGGTGATTCTCTATGGCATCTATTCCCAAACCGCCATCAGCACGCTGTTCGTCGCCGGATTTGTTCCCGGCCTGATGATGGTGGCGATGGTCTCCGCCTGGGGCGTCCTGCAGGCCGTGAAGAGCGGCGCGGAGCGGGCGTCGTTCTCAGTGACCGAAGCGCGGAAAGCGATTTGGGACGCTAAGTGGGAGATCGCTGTCCCGTTCATCGTGCTCATTGGATTGTTCGGCGGCTTCGGCACGCTGGTGGAAGCCGGCGCCATTACGGTGGTCTATTGTTTCGTGGTAGAGTGCCTGGTTTCTCCCGGCTTTTCAGTGCGCCGGGATTTCCCCCGCCTCACGCTGGAATGCGTCACGGTGGTGGGCGGCGTGCTCATGATCATAGGAGTCGCCGTAGGATTGACCAGTTACCTGGTGGCGGCCGACGTGCCTACCATGCTGATTGGCTGGGTGGATGCCCACATTCAGTCCAGATATGTCTTTCTGCTGTTGCTTAACTTAGTGCTGTTAGTAAGTGGCACGTTCATGGATGTGTTCTCGGCCATTATCGTGATGGTGCCGCTGATCACGCCGCTGGGCGCCCGCTTCGGCATCGACCCGGTGCAGCTGGGCATCATTTTTCTGGCTAACTTGGAACTGGGCTATCTTACACCGCCCATCGGTATGAACTTGTGTCTCTCGGCTTATCGTTTCAAGCAGCCCATGACTACCGTTTACCGCGCGACGCTTCCGGTGTACCTGATTTTGCTGCTTGGTGTGCTGCTGATCACTTATGTTCCCGCGCTGACGCTGCTGCCGGTAAAGTGGCTGGGGCTGTAGAGATACTTGCAGAATCCGGTGGCGCACCCGCTCCCTCGCGGGGCGCCCTCCGGGCCCGGCTCGGTAAGTGCTTGCCTTTCAATGTGACCTTTCCGAGCCGCGCGCGCAAGCAAGCGGTTTCTTCGAATTCTGCAGGTTTCTCTGTAGGCCGTCGCTGCGCGGATTCAACGATACACCTCGGAACGGTGGCGAGCCCGGACAACCGGATTTTCGTCCGGCGCGATCGCGAAGATCACGCGGTAATCTCCGACTCGGAGCCGAAAATAGCCTTGCCATTGACCTGCGAGCGCTCTGATATCGCCTTCGCCGGATTCGCCATACAGAGTGAGGGCGCGTAGTATTCGATTTGCCGTTTCGCGGTCGATTGCTCGCAACTCAGCCCGAGAGGATTCCGGCCAAACGAAATTCATCGCACGCCGAACTCCCGGAGGATCTCGTTGTGCGATATCACCTTGCCGGCACGAACTTCGTCGCGAGCCCGCACGATGGCTGCCCCGTCGGATTCGGTCACCGGCTCGTCATCCGTTGGTGCGGATAACGCCGCTCGATATGCCGGGGCGAACGCCAGGTACTCCAGGAAACGCTGAGCGGCTGGCAGTTCGCCTTCTGGAATCCGATCGACTAAATCATGGAGTGTCTCACGGTTCATGGAAGCTCCTGTCTATAGCGTACTGCATGGCCTACCCCGGCAGCACCTCCCACTCTCGCGCTCACGGCACGTTCGCCAGTTTCGCGAAGAAGCGTACGTGTCTCTGCCCGCCCCGCTTGGCGCTCGTGAATTTGGAACTTGGCGGCATCTCCCCGGAACTGAATAGAGAAAGGAAAAAGTGTCCATTATGAAGACTGCTTTTCTATGTTTTGCCATCGCAGTCGCGTCTGCATGCGCCTTCGCGCAAGGTTCCACTGGGACGACTACCACCACGATAACCACCAACTACGTGTTCCCTCCAGTCGGCCTGGCCCCCTCGGAGACGGCGGCGGTGAGTGTGGTCAATATTGCGCCGGCGCCGTCGTCGACAACCGCCGCGGCTCCTTCCTGTACGGGCACGGTTACGTTCGCGAACTCCGCAGGCGCGGTTATCGGTAAAGCGACTGCTTTCACGGTCGCGAGCGGCCAGATTGCAACCGTAACCGTGACGGCCACCGCCGCCGGCATTACCGCCGCTCGCGGCGAGATTCTCGCAAGCATTCAGCAGACCACCACCAGACCGGCGACTGCTGCGTGTTCGCTGGTGTATTCGCTCCAAACTTATGACACCGGGAGCGGCGTGACGCACCTGTTCCTGGGCAACGCCTCCGCGACCACCGAACCGCTAACGAGCACGGGACCGGTGCGCTAACCCGCCTCTGAAACTCCGGCTCGTAGCGGAAAAACCCCTCCCTTGCGGGGTGCCCTCCGGGCCGGGCTCAGTCACAAGTTCCGTGGAATCGGGCGCGGCGTTACCGAGCCGGGCCCAGAGGGCACCCCGCAAGGGAGCGATTTCTTGAGTTTCGCGACAGACACTAAGTGGCCGCGAAACAATAAGCTGACCAATGTCTCGAACGTGCGCCATCGCTCCCTAACGGTCGCGGCTCCGTCAAATGCGCATGCCGAGCCGCGCGCGTGAGCAAGCGGTTGGGGCGACAGACCCTAACTCGCATCTACCCGAACTCCACCGTCTTCAACATCCGCGGCGGCCGGCGAGCCTTGGTGGTTTTCTCGAATCCATAGGCCAGGCGCAAAAGCACCGGCTCGCTCCAGGCGGCCCCGAAAAACGACATTCCCACCGGCAACCCGTACACCAACCCGGCCGGCACCGTGATGTGCGGGTAGCCCGCTACCGCCGCGGGCGTAGAGCATCCACCGGTGTCGTGATCCCCCGTGACCCAGTCGATCAGCCACGCCGGTCCCGTGGTGGGCGCGACGATGGCGTCCACTTTGTACTTTTTCAGCACCGCATCGATTCCCTCCGCGCGCGCCAGACGCCGATTGCCGGAGAGCGCCCGCAAATACGTCACGTCGTTCAGCGTGCCGCGCTGTTGCGATTCCACGAAAATCTCCTGCTCGAAGTAGGGCATCTCTTCGCCCCGGTGCTCCACGTTGAACGCTATCAGCTTTTCCAGCGTCAGATCGGTCCGGCGCGCATCCAGATAGGCATTGAGGTCGTTCTTGAACTCATACTGCAGGACCAGGTTTTCGGTGGTGTCGTAACGGCCGTACGTCGGCAGGTCCGCCGGGTCCACCAGGGTCGCGCCCATCAGCTTCATCAGCGAGAGACAACTCTCCATGAGCTGCTGCACGCCAGGCCCCAGCTCGAAGAATTTCCTCGCCACGCCCAGGCGCGCGCCGTGGAGACCGTTGACCTCCAGGAATTTGGTGTAGTCCGCCTGCGCGTGCGGACCCTCCGCCATCGCCCCCAGCAGAATCGCCGCGTCGCGCACCGTGCGGGCCATCGGTCCCGCGGTATCCTGACTGTGCGAGATGGGGATGATGCCGCGGCCGCTGAGCAGCCCTACCGTTGGTTTTATTCCCACCACGCCGTTCATGGACGACGGGCAGACGATGGAGCCATCCGTCTCCGTGCCCACCGCCGCAGCGCACAGGTTGGCCGCCACCGCCACGCCCGATCCCGAACTCGACCCGCAGGGATTGCGGTCGAGCGCGTACGGATTGCGGGTTTGCCCACCCCGCCCGCTCCACCCGCTCACCGAGCGTGACGACCGGAAGTTGGCCCATTCGCTCAGGTTTGTCTTCCCCAGGATCACCGCGCCCGCCGCGCGCAGCCGCTCCACAATTCCGGCGTCGCGCGGAGTGGGCGCATCCACCAGGGCCAGCGAGCCCGCCGTAGTGTGCATCTTGTCGGCGGTATCGATGTTGTCCTTGAGGAGCACCGGCATGCCGTACAGCGGCCCGCGCCTGGGCCCGCGATCCAGTTCCGCCGCGATACTCAGGGCGTCGGGATTGATCTCGATGACCGCCCGCAGCGCCGGATCCAATTCGCGAATCCGCGCCAGATACCGCTCGGTCAATTCACGCGCCGGGAAGCGAGACAGGTCGGCAATGGTGGCCTCTTCCAGGTCCGGAGTCCGACCCCAGGCAGTTCGCGCAAACGCTGCGGCCGCGGCGCCTTCGAGGAACGTGCGGCGATCCATGCCACCGATTATCTCTCCATTGCGGTTGTATTACTCTGGAAACTGCATGCTTATCGATCTGGTGCAGATCCGCCTCCAGGGCGAAAAAAAGCGCCCTGAGAACGAGCGCTTTCGCCGGTACCTCAAGTCCCACAGCCACTCCGACCGGACCCTGCGCCATATAGCCGGGGAGATTGAAGAGCAGATCGATTGCACACAGTGCGCCAATTGCTGCAAATCGGCCACCGTCACCATCGGCGAGCGCGACGTCGAGCGCCTGGCGCGCTACCTGCGCACTACCGCGGCGAAGTTTCTGGCGGATTACACCACGGTGAGCCCGGAGGAGGGCCGCATTCTGCGCCGCAACGCGGACTCCGGCTGCACCTTCCTCGACGGCAACCTGTGCACCGTCTACGATGCCCGTCCCGATACCTGCCAGCGCTTCCCGCACCTGGTCCGCGGCCAGGGTTCGCTGGCCAGCCGCATGTGGCAATTCATCGACCGCGCCTGCTACTGCCCCATCGTGTACAACTCGCTTGAAGCTTTCAAGGACGCTTTGAAGTTCCCGCGGTGACTAGAAGTGGGGGAGAACGTCTGAAAACACCGCTTCCTTGCGGTCGCGGCTCAGCTCGGCGTACCCTCAAAACTCCTGATGTCGCCCCGCAATTTCAGCCTGGCGGGGAAAAATGGGCTGAGCCCTTCCTTTCGATGGCGAGAGCTTCGCAGGTGGGGCAGGCGGTGCTCGCCTGCCCGCCCGCACTGAATTAAGCCCGCTGCTCGAATCGGATCGAGCGAAGGCGAGCACCGCCTGCCCCACCTGCGGGCTCACTGCAAATTCCACGACATCAGGAGTTCTGACCCTCGCGCGCCCCGCGTATCCATAGGTACGAATATGGTACGAATACGCTCCTTGACTTCCTGCAGGCCGCGCACCCATAATCAGCTAGCACAAGTGGAGGCCACCATGGCGCCAGCAAGGTTGACCGAAACGACCGTCAAGAGCCAGATCCGGAAGCTTTCCGGCATTGGCGCGACCGAAGACCAGATCGATATGCGCGCGACCATCGGCCAGCGCATCGATAACAAAGGCACCAAAGTGGAGGACGAGGCCGGTACCGGCCAGATCGATTCCTCCGGCGGCTAGGCCCTCGGCTAACCCCTACCGGTAGATCAGATATCGCGCCCGCAGTTCCACAAACCCGGCCACACTGTCCTGCATCGCCTGCTGGATGGTTCGAGGGTCTTCGCCCGCCTGCAACCGCCGGATCGCATCGTCGCTGCCAATCAGCTTCTTGTTGAGCGTCCAATCGACCTTGCCCGGATACAGCTTTTGGATCGCACCCGCCACTTCCAGCCCCAGCCGTGTGGCGTCCAGCATCTCCCGGTTCACGATCTCGAAGCGTACGCCTTCAATCCGCACGCCCTTGAAGTTCGACTCGCTGGGAGTGAAGCTCGTGGGGTACACGCGCACTCCCGCAATCTGCCGCTGGTTCAAATAGGCGGCCAGTTCCCGCCCGCTCATGAAGTCGGCGCCGATCTGCTCGAAGGGCGAGTCGGTTCCCCGGCCCACCGAGATCCTGGCGTACTCCAGCATACCCAGCCCCGGATACAGCATGGCCGCTTTCAGGCTGCGCATGTTGGGCGACGGGTTCACCCACGGCAAGTCCGTAGCATCGAACCAGTCGCCGCGGTGCCAGTCCTCCATCGGGATCACGGTGAGAGACGCGCCGATTTTCTTCTCCGCGTTGAACAGCTTCGCCAGTTCGCCCATGGTCATGCCATGCCGCACCGGCAGGCCGCCGAAGTACCCCACGAAGGATTCATTGGCGGCATCGAGCAGCGGACCTTCCACGCGCACGCCGGTGATGGGATCGGGCCGGTCCAGCACGTAATAGGGAATGCCCGCCTTGGCCGCCGCTTCCATGGCGAACGCCATGGTGGTCTCGTACGTGTAGAAGTGCACGCCCACATCCTGGATGTCGAAGACCAGCGCGTCGATTCCGCGGAGCATCTCCGGCGTGGGCCGGTTGGTGCTGCCATAGAGGCTGAAAACCCCGATGCCGGTAGCCGCGTCGATGGCGTCCGCGATCCCCTCGCGATCTTCCCTGCCGGCGATACCGTGTTCCGGCGAGAAGAGCGCCGCCACCGCGATCCCCGCCGACTTCATGAGGTCCACGTTGCGCCGGCCCAGCCTGTCGATCCCCGTCTGATTGGTGATGAGCCCCACTCGTTTCCCCGCCAGCGGTTGAAACTTCTGCGCCACCAGCACGTCGAGGCCGGTCTTGGTTGCGCCATTGCGTTCCACCTCGCGGCGCACACCGGCTCCGCTCAGCGTCTCGTTGTAGCCCGTCAAAGTCACGCCCCGCACCGTAATTCCCACCGCGGCCGCCGCAATGGTGGCCACCTTGGCGCGCAGCGGCACCAGTGAGGGCCGCGCGTCCGGATGCACGCTGTTGGCCAGCAGGATCACGTAGCTCCTGGTGGATGGATCGATCCAGATGGACGTCCCGGTGAAACCCGTGTGGCCGTACGAGCCGATGGGGAAAAGCTCGCCGCGATTGGTGGAGTAGGGAGAATCGATGTCCCAGCCGAGCCCGCGCAGAATCGGCTGGTCGGGCGGCGTTTGCGGTTCGGTGAACTTGGCCACCGTCAGCGGATTGAATACCCGTACGCCGTCCAGTTCGCCGCCGTTGAGCATCATTTGCGCGAAGCGCGCCAGGTCGCCGGCGGTGGAGAACAGTCCGGCGTGGCCGGCCACTCCGCCCATGAAGCGCGCCGTCGGGTCGTGCACCACGCCACGCAGAGGCAGCGCCGATTTGTCGGGGCGCTCGGTGGGCGCAATGCGCGGGGTCCACGAAGACGGCGGCAGAAACGTGGTCTCCTTCATTCCCAGCGGCAGGAAGACATTCTCTCTCGCGTACTCGTTGAGGGGCTTGCCGCTGAGGCGGTGCACCAGTTCGCCGAGGAGGATAAAGTTGATGTCGCTATACACGTGCCGCACGCCCGGCGGACCGGTGGGCTTGGTGGTGTAAGCCAGCCGCAGTCCGGTATCGTTGCCGCTCCATTCCGGCTTGAGGGATACATCCGGCGCCAGTCCCGAAAAATGCGTGAAGAGATTGCGGAGAGTGATATCGCTCTTGCCGCCCTGAAACTCCGGAATATAATCCGTCACCTTGTCGTTGAGCCGGAACCGGCCCTCTTCGAACAGCTTCATCAGCGAGGATGTGGTGGCGATCACCTTGGTAAGCGAGGCGCAGTCGAAGATGGTGTCCACCGTCATCGCCTCGGCTTGGGGAACGACCGCGCGTTGTCCATACGCCTTGCGGTAGACCACCTGTCCATCGTGCCCCACCACCAGCACGGCGCCCGGCAGCCGGTTTTGTTGGATGGCTTCGTCGATCGCCTGATCGATGGCCGGGCCGCCCGAAAAAGTTTGGCCGGAGAGCGCTGTCGCGGACACCAGGGCACAGAGGAACAGCTTCATAGCTTACATAATAGCTGGAAGCTCTCCGGAAACTGCTCGCAAGTTCTTGATTCTTTGTCAGACCTGGGATGACTCCCCGGGGTGGGGCAGGCGGTGCTCGCCTGCCCGCCCGCGCTGAATTTGGGACCGCTGCTCGAATAGGATCGAGCGAAGGCGAGCACCGCCTGCCTCACCTGCGGGCTCACTGCAAATTCCACGACATCAGGAGTTCTGAGACTCCCGTGGACCGCGCACCGCCCCGGCTGAAAGCTTCTCCTGCCAGTGATATTCTCACTCTAGGCACTAGAATGACTATTCCCAAGCTCGTCTGGCTGGGCGCGGCCCTCACGCTGCTCGGCACGCTCTATGGATTCCAGCGCCCCTTCCGGGAATACCCGGGCGTGGAATACCGCCTGGGCAGTATCCCGCTGCCGTCAGACTGGCAGGAACGCACCGAATGGACTTTCGCCCGCTTGATGTACCCGCAAGCGCCCGGAGGCCGCTACCGTGGCTACGGCGGCTATGGCAGCCGCGGCCAGTGGACCGAGGGCAACACCATGTGGACCCAGGACTACCCGCGCGCCGACCGCCACTTCGTCCAGGCCGTGCGCCGTCTCACGCGTCTGAGCGTGCGCTCCGTGGAGCAGCCCGTCAACCTCGACGACGGCGAGGTCTACGACTGGCCGTGGCTTTACGCCGTGCAAACCGGCCACTGGCAGCTCACCGATTCGCAGGCCAAGAGCTTGCGCGAATACCTGCTGCGCGGCGGGTTCTTCATGGCCGACGATTTCTGGAATGTGGACGAATGGGAAACCTTCATGGCCACCATGCGGAAGGTCTTCCCCGAACGCGAAGTGGTGGAACTGGAGAATAGCGAGACCATTTTTCACTCCGTCTACAACCTGGACGACCGGTATCAGGTGGCCAGCATGGGCTCAGTGAATGCCGGACGTAGTTGGAAGTGCGAGAATTGCCCCGCTCACTGGCGCGGCATCTTCGACGACAAGGGCCGCGTGGTGGTGGCCATCACGTTTCAGTCCGACGTGGGCGATTCCTGGGAGTGGGCGGATTCGCCGAATTATCCGGCGGAATACGCCGCATTAGGCATCCGCATCGGCGTGAACTACATTGTCTACGCCATGACCCACTGATCGAAAAAGACCGACAGAAAGCAAAACCGCGAAACGTGAGTTCCGCGGTTTGGACAAATTCCGATCCGATTCACTATGCGCTAAAACGCTTGCGTGCCTTCCACAGGAGGGCGGCGATGCCACTCCCCATCAATAACAGGGACGCCGGTTCCGGTGCCGACGGACCGTTCGGCGGCGGTGATCCCGCGCCAAAGACCATCGGGCCGAGCGCGAAGTCGTGGTCGGAGCCCGAACCGGTCACATCGAAAGTCAGCGAGGTGATATTGGCGCCGCTGGTGTCGTCGACACCCAGGAACATCGGGGCACTGGTGCTACTGACAGATATGGAGGATGCCGAGCCGTTAATGTCAACGATCAATGCTACAAACGGTTGGCTATATGCCCAAGCTTCAATCAAGGCGCCAAACTCCGAAACCGGGGTGGAAAAGGTCAGGGTCAACCTGTCGGGCGTGGCTGGGGAGGTATCATCCGTCCCCAGAAGATACTGGTTCGTCCAACCGATAGTTGTTCCTCCGCCAAACCAACCCGTCGTCGAGCTTCCCTGCACATACACGAGGCCGGATCCGGAGTCGCTGAAGGAGATTCCAATTGTCTTGCCGCCGATCGTCGTTGCCGAGGTAACGCCGGAGACGACCGGCGTATCATCCGTGCCGATGCTGCTCCAGACGACTGTATCGGGAGTGCCCGTTATTTGCGTTACGTTCGTGAGCTGGGTGAATGTATCCGCTTGCGCAACCAGCACACGCTTAGCGAGGCCCCATTTTCCCCCTAGTACTACTCCGCGGGAGGATCTCTTTTTAAATGAATTGATTACGCGAGCCGGTGGGGAGCCTGCTTATTTCGGATAAACGCGAAAATCGTCAAAATAGATGACGGAATCGGCCAATGCCCACAAACCCACGCGCCCGGGAGCCGAAAACGTGTTGTCCTGGCCTTCCAGAACCCGGCGGTGGTCCACAAATACCTGGAAGTGGGAGCCGCGCACCGAAACCTTTAAAATGCTCCAGGAGTTGGCGGGAATAAGGTGCTTTACGCCACTTAAAATAGGAATTTTACGGCCGTTCTGCACTTTAAATACCGCGACCGTGTTCTCGTTCGAGTCGGCGCGCGCCACGTAATAATTATTTTCGTCGCGATATCGCCATACCACCCCGCCAGCCACGCCTTCCCGCCCGGAAACTGGCTTGATCCGGACGCTGACATCGGCATCGCGCGTAGTGGGGTCGTTCAGAATCGCCAAGGGGGACTTGGTCTGCTTGGGGTCGGCCGAAACCTCTGCCAGAACGTACGGTTGGGTCGGAGCGGTCTGGTCTTTACGAATCTCCCAATCGGGGGCATTGCCCTTGCCCGGACTCGCCACAGTCCAGCCAGGGGGTGCCTGCCCTATCTTGTAAGTGTCGAAATTGACGACTTTTCCCGCGGGCGCCAGCAAACTGAACGTAAACAGCCATGCCAGCGCTTTCATGAACGCTCACCCTCGAACGATAGCGCTAGATATTTCATCACCCTTACCTTCCATTTGTAGCACACGGCGCACACGGCGCGGTAATAACCTTACGGAACGGCTGGCCGGAGCGGCGCCGCAGCCGTCGTCAGGCTCACTACCGCTGGTTGCAGTCCCGGCGAACTTGCTTCTACATGGATCTCATCGGCTGATTTCGACGATTGCACGATAGCCATACACAACCCGTTGAATGCGCGGCGGCTAGCGGCCGTGTCCAACTCATGACTGCTCGGGTCGCCGTTCCCCAGGCCAAGCAACCGCCCGCCGCCGGTAACCTGGAAAGTCAGTTCATTGTCGGCATTGGCCACTTCGCGGTCCTGGGCATCCCGGATTTCCGCCGTGATCAGGGCCACGTCTTGGCCATTCGCCAGCAGCCGCTGCCGGTCGGCGCGCGGTACGATTCCGGCTGCCTCCCCGCTGCTTTCACGCTTCGCCGCGAGCACCTGCTGACCGCCATTATGCCCTTTAGTTTCAATACTCCCCGGAGCATACTTCACCTTCCACATGAGGCGGGTATTGCGCGCCACGTTCCAGGGAGCGGTTTCGCCGTTATGAGTCGGGGGTTCGCGACAGAAACCAGCAAAAAGCCAAAAGCTCTCTCCGGAAATTGCCCGTAAGTTTTTGATTCTTGGTCTGAACTGGGATGACTCCCGAGGTGGGGCAGGCGGTGCTCGCCTGCCCGCCCGCACTGAATTAGGCCCGCTGTTCGAATAGGATCGAGCGAAGGCGAGCACCGCCTGCCCCACCTGCGGGCTCACTGCAAATTCCACGACATCAGGAGTCCTGACCGCTTAGCAGCTAGCGGGACGATATCGTCAAGTTCGCCGCAAGTCAAGGAAAAAGCGAGAACTGTCGAACGCGGGACTCAGGCGGGGCGTGCTGCGGCTTTATGTGGATAGGCTGGCTTGCCGGTCACCGTGAGATACGGCGCCAGTTTCTCCATCGCCGCATCCACCGTGATCCCGTACTTCGCGCGCAACGCGTCCACCTTGCCGTGTTCGATGAACTGGTCGGGCCAGCCGACACGCACCACCGGCGTCGCAATCCCGAGATCGCTGAGAGCTTCCAGCACGGCGCTGCCGAAACCGCCGTGGAGTACGTGGTCTTCGAGCGTCAATACCACATCCACACTACGCGCGAAGAACTCCAGCATCTCCTTGTCGATGGGCTTCACGAAGCGGGCGTTGACGACCGCCGCGCCGATACCCTGGACTTCGAGTTTCAACGCAATCTCCTCGGCCATGGGCACCAGCGCTCCCAAGGCGAAGATGGCCACGCGATCGTTCTCGCCATGCTGCAGCAGTTCGGCCTTGCCGATCGGAATGGCAAGGGGCACGTCTTTCACCGGGGTTCCCGGCCCCACGCCGCGCGGATACCGCACCGCGATAGGGCCATCCCATTTCATGGCGGTGAACAGCATGTCGGCCAGTTCGTCCTCGTCCTTGGGAACCATGTGGACCAGGTTCGGAATGCCGCGCAGATAGCTGATGTCGAAAATGCCGTGATGCGTCGGCCCGTCGTCGGCCGAGAGCCCGCCGCGGTCCATGCAGAAGACCACCGGCAGATTCTGCAGACAGACATCGTGCACAACGGGGTCGAAGGCGCGCTGCAGGAAGGTGGAGTAGATGGCGCAGAACGGTTTGAAGCCCTTGGTGGCCAGGCCGGCCGCGAACAGTACGGCGTGCTCCTCGGCGATGCCCACGTCGAAGTACTTATCGGGATGATGCGGCTGGAAACGGTCCAGGCCGGTGCCGTTGGGCATGGCCGCGGTGATGGCCACTATTTTATCGTTAAAATTGGCCAGCTTCACCAGCGTGTCGGCGAAGACTTCGGAGTAGGTGCGCCGGCTCAGTGGCTTGGTTTCGCCGGTTTCGGGGTCGTACGGGCCCAGGCCGTGGAATTTCTTCTGCTTCTGCAAAGCCGGCTCGAAGCCCTTGCCCTTTTGCGTGAGCACGTGCAACAGCACCGGACGGTCGGCCTTTTTCAGGAATTCCAGCGACTTGATGAGCGTGGAAATATCGTGGCCGTCGATGGGCCCATAGTATTTCAGCCCCAGTTCCTCGAAAATCACGCTGGGCCACAACATACTCTTGGCGGCCTCTTCGGCCTTGCGCGCCATCTTCAGGGCGCGGCTGCCGCCCAGCATTTCGACGAACTTGCCGGCGCGGTCGTGCAGGTAGTCGTAGCGCGGGCTGGTGACGATGCGGTGCAGATAGCTCGCAATGGCGCCGACATTCTTGTCGATGGACCACTCGTTGTCGTTGAGCACCACGATCATGCGCCGCGTGTGATGGTTGATATTGTTAAGCGCCTCGTAGGTGATGCCGCAAGTGAAGGCGGCATCGCCCGCCACCGCCACCACATGTTCCTTGCCCCCGGTCTTATCGCGCGCCACGGCCATGCCGAGCGCGGCGGAGAGGGCCGTGCCGGCGTGCCCCGCGCCGTAAGAATCGTGGGGGCTTTCGGTGCGCAGCATGAAGCCGTTCAACCCGCCCGGCGTGCGGATGGTGTGGAAGCGGTCGCGGCGGCCGGTGAGCATCTTGTGGATGTAAGCCTGGTGGCTGACATCGAAAAGAATGCTGTCCTGCGGCGTATGGAAGACGTAATGCAGCGCCAGGGAGAGTTCCACCACGCCCAAATTGGGGCCCAGATGACCGCCGTTGTTGGAGAGGACGGCGATCAGTTCCTCCCGTATTTCCGAGGCCAACTGTTCCAGCTCGGCTAGCGAGAGCTGCTTGACATGGTCTGGCGAATCAATACGGTCAAGGATGCGTGGCATAGTGTTATGAGCTTGGTACCAGGGTGCGTTATCTATAATTTTCGCATGGGAGGCAGTCCTATGGGGAATCGGGGGTGCGCAAGGGTGCTTAAACAGTTTCGGGATTTTGGTTAAGAACCGCTTGCTGGCGCGCGCGGCTCAGAATGGCGTCTCAATGTTCGTAAGTGTTTACAGAGCCGCGACCG
>Ga0302140_10005707_pt1 | contig 15672 bp, 16 predicted proteins | sample I_Bog_E1_1_FD_202095 | JGI IMG/M metagenome (GOLD analysis project Ga0302140, IMG submission 202095) | Peat permafrost microbial communities from Stordalen Mire near Abisko, Sweden - I_Bog_E1_1 | ecosystem: Environmental > Terrestrial > Soil > Wetlands > Peat | place: Sweden: Abisko, Stordalen...
GAAAAACCCCGACGCTTCGCGTCTATAACCTCTCCGGCCGCCCCGCCCTGGCGGCCGTTACTTAGTCGATAAGGGGTGACAGAATCTCGTCGCAGTTAATACGACATTTTCTCGTTGCAACAACACCGCGCAGCCAGCGGGTAGTGGCTCAGCTTGAACTCTGAGTCTCACCAGTCGTCATCCCGAAGAGCCCGCGTTTTTACCAGCGGGCCGGGGGATCTCGCGTGGCACACAGCATCGTAGCGGGAGATCCTTCGCTCCGCCTGAAGAACGGCTGCGCTCAGGATGACGCCATCGGCGAGCGAAAGTACCATCAGAAATTAAAACTGAGCCGCTAACGCAGGTGTTTACTGCGTGACTGTCGCTTGGTAGCTGACGGTTTGCCAGTGTCCGTTGCGGCGAACCCAGACGCGAGTGTAGCGATACGGGCCGCTGAAATCTTCGCCGAGCTGCTGGCCTTTCACGTCGGCGCGGGCGGTGACTACGGCGGTGTCGCCATAGACTCGCACGACCATATCCGTAACATTCATGGCTTCGTAGCGGAGTTGACCGCTGCGGCGGGCAGTGATGGTCTCCTGTTTCGTGGTGACCTGGCCGAGCGGGGTGATGGCGACGTAGTCTTCGGCGAGGGTGCGCGAGGGAAATTCCGCATCGCGGTGCAGGCTGGCGTCCTTGGACTGACGCTCCATGTCGACGATCTGACGGATGGTTTCCTGCTCGCCGGAGTCGAAACCGGAACGTGGATGCAGGGCAACATGCTGACCGCAGAATGCAGGTAATGCGGCGAGCGCGCAGAACAACAACACGGCACATTTGTTGATCACGACGAGACCTCCCTTGTCAGCGGACAGAGATCTGCTTGCACCCGGATACGCAAGTTTGGATGCACAAGTTCCGTGGAAAGAGTGAAAAAAGTGGTCGGTGGTCAGTGGTCAGTGGCTAGCAAAACCATGCCGCTCATAATACCGCGGCCTTCGTCTTATCGCTGGCCACTTATCGCTGACCACCGATTACCGTTCTTTCTAGTAGAATCAAGCCTTCACAACCAATGACTGACGTACGCCGCGGTCTTATCATCGTGAACACCGGGCCGGGAAAAGGGAAAACGACCGCGGCCATGGGTACGGCCTTGCGCGCTGTGGGCCAGGGGATGCGCGTGCTTATGCTGCAGTTCTTGAAAGGCTCGTGGCATTATGGCGAACTGGATGCCGTGAAGGCGTTTGGGGATATGTTCGTGATGAAGCAGATGGGCCGCGGTTTTGTAAAGGTGGGCGCCGAAAAGCCCGACCCGGAAGATGTGAAGATGGTGGAAGAGGCGTGGGCTGAGGGCGAGAAGGCGATCCAGTCGGGCGAGTGGGATCTGGTGATTTTGGATGAGATTAATTATGCCATCAGCTATGGCATGCTAGACCCGGGCAAGGTGGTGGAGAGCCTGAAGAGAAAACCAGAGATGGTGCATGTCATCTTGACGGGAAGGAACGCACACCCCACAATTGTCGAGGCCGCCGACACGGTCACGGAGATGCGGCAAGTGAAGCATGCGTACGAGAAGGGCGTGATGGCGCAGAGGGGGATCGAGTACTGAGTACCTGGTACCTAGTACCGAGCAACGCGAGTTCAACTCGGTACTAGGTACTCGGTAGTAACTGCTTTTATGGCTTGGTTTAAGCGCGAATCCGGGGATCTGGATAATTCGGGGAAGAAGACGGTCCGCACGGAGGGCCTGTGGGTGAAGTGTGAGGGCTGCCGGCAGATCATCTGGAAAAAAGATCTGGAAGAAAATCTTAATGTGTGTCCGAAATGCCAGAAACATTTTCGCATCGATGCGCGCGCGCGGCTGGCGCTTCTGCTGGACGACAATCAGTATGAGACGTTCGACGGGAATCTGTCATCGACCGATCCGCTTAAGTTTGTGGATTTGAAGGCGTATTCATCGCGACTGCGGCAAGCGGAGCACGACACGGGGTTGAAAGATGCAGTAATCAACGCCCAAGGCAAATTGCTGGGGAGGCCCGTGATCGCGAGCGTAATGGAGTATGCGTTCATTGGCGGCAGCATGGGAGCGGTGGTCGGCGAGATGATTACTCGGGCGGTTGAGCGCGCGGCGGAGACGAAGACTCCGCTGATTATTGTGTCGGCGTCGGGCGGGGCGCGGATGATGGAGGGCGTGATCAGCCTGATGCAGTTGGCCAAGATTTCGGCGGCGCTCGCGAGACTCGACAAGGTGAAGGTTCCGTATGTTTCTGTGCTGACCGATCCGACTACCGGGGGCGTCACGGCGTCGTTTGCCATGCTGGGAGATTTGAATATCGCCGAACCGGGGGCTCTGATTGGCTTTGCCGGACCTCGGGTTATCGAGCAGACGATCCGTCAGAAACTGCCGGCGGGTTTTCAGCGGAGCGAGTTTCTCTTGGAGCACGGCATGCTGGACGCTGTGGTGCATCGTAAGGAAATGAAGCCTTATATTGCGCGGGCGCTGGATTTTATGACTGCAGCTGTCAGCCATCAGCCGTCAGCCGTCAGCTCTCAGCGGTGAACGCCTCCTATTCCGTTGTCATCCCGAGCGAAGTGAAGGATCTTGGTTTCTGCCAGCGGCACCGCTGTTGCTAGGGCCGGCACACACCAAGATCCCTCGCTTCGCTCGGGATGACAAGCGTCTCGGGCCTGATGGTTGAGAGCCTCGTTATGTCCTACGAAACCGCGGTAGCCCGCATGTTTGCGCTTGGCCACGAGCTGGCGCAGACGCCTTCGCGTAAGTTCGATCTCGCGCACATGCGCGTGTTGTTGCGGGCGATGAATCATCCTGAGCGCCGTTTTCCTAGCGTGCTGATCGCGGGCACCAATGGCAAGGGATCGACTGCGGCTACGCTGGCCTCGATCCTGCGGGCGTCAGAATTGAAAACGGGTCTGTACACTTCGCCGCATCTGGTGCGGATCAATGAGCGCATCCGCATCAACGACAAAGAGATCGGCGACGACGATTTTGCTTCGCTCCATGGTGAGGTGGATCGAGTCGCAGACGAGCTCGTGGAGCGGGGCGAGTTGCCGTGGCATCCCAGTTTTTTCGAGATGATGACTGCAATTGCTTTCGAACATTTCGCACGGGAGAAAGTTGACCTCGCGGTTCTCGAAGTGGGCATGGGCGGCCGCCTGGATGCGACGAATGTCGTAGAGCCTCGCGTAAGCGTGATCACTGACATTTCGCTCGATCATCAGAAGTTTCTCGGCGATACGGTGGCTGAGATTGCGCGGGAGAAGGTTGGAATTATTCGCGCGGGCGGCGCGGTGGTGACTCTGCCGCAGCAGCCTGAGGCCAATGACGTGATCGGGAATACGATCCTCGATGTTGGAGCGCGGGCGGTGAACGCGGTTCCTTATGTGCCGCCGGTTTCGCCTGCTAGTCCTGAATACCTGGTGCCTTGCACAGAAGAGCGTCGCAGCGGAGACGAAAAACTTTTAACCGCAAAGGGCGCTAAGGAAGACGCAAAGTTCGCAAAGAAATTCATTTACCGGTATCCACTGCAGATTCTCGGTGAACAGATTCTGGTGGAGACTGCCCTCGTGGGGCGGCACCAGTTGCGCAATGTATCTTTGGCGATTGCTGCGGCGATTGAACTGCGCGAGCAGGGCTTTGGCGGCATTACGGCGAAGAGCATCGAGCGCGGGATTCGCGAGACGCGGTGGCCGGGGCGGTTCGAGGTGATCGCGGCTCGCCCGGGTTGGCCTGAACTGGTCATTGATGTGGCGCACAATCCGGCGGGCGCGTGGGCGCTGCGTTCGTCCCTTTCGCAGTGGTATGAAGACCGTCGGCTGATTTTTGTTTTCGGCGCGATGCGCGATAAGGCAATCTCAGAGATGACGGAGATTTTGTTTCCGCTGGCGGATCGAGTGATCGCTACGCGGCCGGAGAATCCGCGGGCCGCATCGCCAGAAGAGATTCAGCATGCGGCGGCTCGCACCGGCGTTGAGATTGAGGCCGTCGAAGATGTGCAGCAAGCCTTGGAGCGGGCTCGAGCGCTGGCGAAGGCGGAAACAGTCGTCGTGATTACCGGCTCGATTTATCTGGTGGGCGAAGTGATGCGCAGCATCGGAATTGAAGTCTGAAGCAGCGCCCGCGTCGGTTTAGAATGGAACTGTGCAGGAAGTGAATTCGTCATCGTCCGTGGAAGTGGAAAGAGACGCGGCGGCCACGCCGGCCGCCGCTCCGCGCGGAAGTCCGCATGCCATTCCTGGGGTGACATACGGCTGGTTGAGCCAGCTGCGATCGTATCTAATTCTTGATCCGCTGATCTGGTTCTACACCCTGGTTTTGGGATTGGCGGCGCTTCCCGGCGGATTGTTCGACCGTACCGGCCGGCGTCTGCATTGGTTTTCACGAGCCTGGTCGTGGCTTATCATGAAAACCATCTTGTCTCCGGTGAAAGTCACGGGCCTCGACAAGATCGATACTTCGAAGCCACATGTCTACGCGGTGAACCACGCTTCGGCACTCGACATTCCGGTTCTTTACGTTTATCTTCCGTTTCAATTCCGCATCGTTTTCAAGAAGGAATTGTTGGTCTATCCTGTTGTGGGCTGGCAGTTGAAGCGCTCCGGGCAGGTCTGCATTGACCAGCAGAAGCCGACGAACTCGATTGCTGCGATTCGTTCGGCGGTGAAGAGTTTGAAGGCCGGCATGCCACTTGTAATTTACCCTGAGGGCGGACGGACTCCAGATGGCGAGATCAAGCCGTTTCTGCCGGGAGCTTTTTTTCTCGCGCTCAAAGCGCAGGTCGATATTGTTCCAATCGCGCTGGTGGGAACTTACGAACTACTGCCGATGAATACCTACCACATAAAATGCCGTCCACTGGAGATGCGCGTGGGCGAGCCGATCTCCACTGCGGGGCTGACGATGCGGGATATGGAAGCGGTGTCGGCGAAGGTGCGGAAGGCTATGGAGGATTTGTATTATTCGGAGCGCCCTGCTTAGGTCCATTTTCTACCGTAACTTTTGGGCCGCTGGTGCGCGTAGCGGTCGACTTGCGAAACCTACCGAGCGAAGAGTTCAAGGCGAGACTTAAATCCGAATTGCTGGAGGGGAGAAAAACTATGGGTACCGTTGCCGAACCGATTGCGTCCGTTCAGGTGAGCGCCAGCCCAAGACTGACCTTCAAAGATGCCGCGAAGGCGATCGAGTTTTACACGCAGGCCTTTGGGGCGAAGGAGCTAATGCGCTTCGACGTGGGAGGGCAAATTCCGCACGCCGAAATCTTGATCGGGAACTCGACCATCATGCTGACGGAAGAATGGCCGGAGGGAAATCGATTCAGTCCGGAGACGCTGGGAAATTCTCCTGTCATGATGTCGCTCGATGTTCCAGACGTGGATAAATTTTTCGCGCATGCTGTTGGCGCGGGGGCGCAGATCGCGATTCCCATTGCCAATCAATTTTATGGGCGTCGTGAAGGGACGCTACGCGATCCCTTCGGATATTTGTGGAGTGTGTCGATGGTGACTGAAGAAATGTCGGTCGAAGAGATGCACCGGCGCATGAATGCGATGACGAAAGGCGATGCCGCGAGCGAGAGGCCAGCGGTGAATCCTGTTCCGAAGGGCTTCCGCATGGTCACGCCGTATCTGGTCGCCGAGAATGGTCCGGCGCTGCTGGAGTTTGCGAAGGAGGCGTTCGCGGCCGAAGAGACTTTCAGCGCGGTGGGCACCGCGGGCGGACTGCACGCCGAAGTGCGGATTGGCGATTCCATGCTGATGATGGGCGGTGGTATTCCCGGGCGCGAGTTCCGCGCGACGCCGAAAACCCACGCACTGCACCTCTACGTAGAGGATGTGGACGCGGTCTACAAGAAAGCACTCGCGGCGGGAGCGACTTCGATTGATGAACCGCGCGACCAGGAATACGGCGAACGCTCAGCCAGCGTGAAGGATCCGGCTGGAAACATCTGGTACATCGCCACACATAAGGGAGAGAGCTACATTGCCAAGGGATTGAACAACGTGAATGCTTATCTGCATCCGCTGCGGGCCGAGCCGGTGATCACGTTCTTGAAGCGGGCCTTTGGGGCGAAGGAACTGGCGAGATATGCGTCGCCCGACGGCGTGGTGCACCATGCGGAGATTCGAGTTGGTGATTCAGTAGTAGAGATGGGCGAGTCGCATGGCGTGCATACCAAGTATGCACCCATGCCAGCCATGTTCTATTTGTATGTGCCCAACTGCAACGCGGTTTATCAGCGCGCGTTAGCGGCGGGCGCGAAATCTACTCAGGATCCCGCGGACCAGCCTTATGGTGACCGCACATCAGCCGTAACCGACCCGTTCGGGAACACCTGGTATATCGCCACGCATGTCAAAGACATGGCGACCTAGGCAGACTAAGTTTTAATCGTGGTTTTTGCGATTTAAGAATCCGAAAGGATTACCCGAATTGATTCGAGTCTTTGGACATTGCGGGTCCGTTCGAAGGCGTCGGCTCGTGCTCGCTGCCTAATAGCGGCGCTGCAATGCGCAGAGCCTCGACTTGCCGCTTCACTTTCAACAATTCTTGCTCTTTCGCCCGCAACAATTCCATCACATCTCTCATGACTACTCTCCCGTAATTAGGCCGAGGTATCGATACACTTGAAGTCTATCGCAACAAATCTAGCTGGGCGCGTAATTCGGAGCAATGCACTAAGGTACACGCGTCGGTTCGCACCCAGGTCAATGCCCCGAATGATAAGGATGACCCTTCAAAATTGTGAATGCCCGGTAGACTTGCTCAAGCAAAACTACGCGAGCCAGTTCATGCGCAAGCGTCATCTTGCCCAGCGAAATCAAATGCTGCGCGACGCTGCGAGTGGCTTCGCTGAATCCGTCGGCAGGGCCGATTGCGAAAACCAGCGGCAGCGGATTGCGATCCTGATAGTCTCCCATAAATCGCGCGAACTCTTCGGATGAAAACTGTTTGCCGCGCGAGTCCATCAGCACCAGCGTTGATTTTCCGGCGTTCGGCGGTTTTCTCCCCGCAGTCGAGGCAGGGAGCCCGCAGACTTGCAGAAGCGCGTTCTCATCCCGCAACGCCAGCGCTTCCACCTGCGCATAGCGGGAAATCCGTTTCAGGTACTCGTCCGTGAGCGACTGAATCGCCGGCTCTTTCGTCTTTCCAACCCATGCGATTTTGATTTTCAGAGCGGGCAAGAGACGTCACTAATTTCGTAAGCGAGCGCGGACTGTGAGATTGGAAACTACTCTTTCTTTCGAGAGGCGGCGGTCGCTGAAGCGCGTTTGCGCGGCGTTGTCTTCGTCTTCGGAGCAGCTTTCGTTCGCGGCTTGGGTGCCAATTCCGTGGGCTCCAGCCGCTTGGCTGTCTTCCACAGCCGCTCGAGATCGTAGTACTTGCGGGCCTTCTCGGAAAAAACATGCACGACGAAGTCAGTGTAATCGACTAGAATCCACTCGCCCTGCTTGTAGCCCTCGACGTGCGCCGGGGGCACACCGGTGGCCTTCAGGCGAAGTTCCACTTCGTCCGCGATGGCCTGAACCTGCCGCGGATTCGTGCCGCTGCACAGCACAAAGTAGTCGGTAAATGCGCCCGACCCCTTTTCCATTTCCAGGATAGAAAGTTCTTCCGCTTTTTTGTCGAGGCAAGCCTGAATGGCCGCCGTTACCTGTTGCTTCAAATCGGTTTTTTTCATTCAGAGGTTCGTCGTTAGTCCTTGGTCGTTTGTCGTTAGCCCAACCCGGGCAGAGTTTCCATTGTAAACGACGCCGCTATGAAGCGTTTGTCTCGTTAGCGGATGCAGCCTGCGCCAGATTATTTTGGCGAACGACCAACGACGAAGGACTAACGACCTTTATACAATCCCATTTTCTTAATGTAATCGGCGACCGCAGGCTCGACGAAGCGTCCGAGCGGCTTGCCCGCGGCCGCGGCCTGGCGAATTGTCGTGGACGAAATCGGCTGATAAACCTCATCCAGCAAATGGATGGTCACACCCTTCAAAACCAAGTCTCCCGTCGCAGCCTGCTTGTGAAATGGACGCGTAACTTCCTGCCGTGGACGCAGGCTCTCAGGCAGCGCGTTGGCAACGTCGGCAAGCGAATAGCCGGGCCTGCCAGCCACTATAAACTCACACTCACGAAACAGATCTTCGGCGTGATGCCACTTGGCAATTTCGTCGAAAGCGTCGATGCCAATTAGCAGGAAGAGCAGGTCCGCTTTTTTCAATGACTGCTTGAGCCGTCCCACGGTATCGATGGTGTAGTTGGGATTTGCTACGCGCGCCTTGCCTTTGCCTGCTTCGCCCGGGCCGGCATCCTGAGGTGCCTCAAGCAGCGAGGGCGCGAAGTCTTTTTCTTGCGCCGTCGCCAGAGCAATCATGGCGTAGCGATGCGCGAAGGCCGATAGCGGCTGGCTCTGCTTGTGAGGTGGAATACCCGCAGGCACGAACAGAACGCGCGACAGTTTGCAGCGCTCCTGTGCAGCTCGCGCCAGCGCCAGGTGCCCGCGGTGGATGGGGTCGAAAGTGCCGCCGAACAATCCAATATTCATGCGCGCCTAGTGTCTTAGTTTGCAGGCCTATTTGGCAAGCGCGGGCTGCGAACGATTTCCGCTTCTGCATCGACAGACGGGCTTTCAAGGGCATTGGCCGATGGTTCATGGTTGCATTGGTCTGTTCGCCGTCAGAGCAAACGCTAAAAAAATATTGCCGCGAGAATCTGGAATGAACTCCTGTAATCTCGCGCATTTCAGGATGCGGCCCTACCATACTTACATGCGGGTAACCCTCCCCCTACTTCGCATTCAACCCGCCCGTGCGCCTATTCTCCGCTATGGCGTGGCGATCCTGAGCACCACGCTCGCGCTCATCCCGGCGCTGTTGCTTCCTAACATCGCCGAGAGTCGGCTCGCGGTATTCGCCGTCGCTGTCATGGTAAGCGCGTGGTATGGCGGCTGGAAGCCGGGTCTGGTCGCGACCTCGTTCGCGCTCACTGTGAGTGCCTATTTTTCATTCACTGGAGAACACACCCCCGCGCAGTACCGCTCAACGATGATGCGGCTGGCGCTGTTTGTTGTGCTGGCGCTTCTGATCTGCTGGCTCAATGCCGCCCTGAGAGCTGCCCAGGACAGCTTGCGGCGCTCCGAAGGAAATTTCCGGTCTCTGGTCACCGACGCGCCTTACGGCATTTGCCGCTGCGATTCCTCCGGACGGCTGCTCGATGCCAATCCCGCATTTCTGGCAATGCTCGGATATTCCTCTGCCAGAGAATTGCTCGGGAAACACTTCGCTGCACTCTACGCCGATACGCAGCAATGGTTCGATCTTGCGGACTATTTGCGTTCCGCCGCGCCTTTCAACGCACTGATTGCCGAGTGGAAGCGGAAAGACGGCACGGCTATCGTGGTGCGCGTTTCCGGCCGCACGGTTTCGAACGGCAACAAGGAAAAAACTTTTGAACTGTTCGCCGAAGATGTCACCGAGCGCCGCGCCCTGGAGCAACAGCTACGGCAGTCGCAAAAGATGGAAGCGGTCGGCAGACTCGCCGGCGGTATTGCGCACGACTTCAATAATTTGCTGATGGTGATTTCAGGCTACTCGGAATTTCTGCTCGAACGTACGGGCTCGGACCCAGCGCTGCGCGGCCCGGCCCAGGAAATCGCCAGCGCCGCCGGACGCGCCACCTCGCTCACGCGCCAGCTCCTCGCCTTCAGCCGCAAACAAATGCTGGCCCCGAAAATTCTCGATCTGAACAGCGTGGTCACAGAGAACCTGAAAATGCTCACCCGCATGATCGGGGAAGATATCGATTTGGTCATGGCTCCGGCGAACGGGCTGGGCGCCGTGCGTGCCGATGCTGGCCAGATTGAGCAAGTCATCATGAACCTGGCCGTGAACGCGCGCGATGCGATGCCTTCCGGAGGTAGGCTGACCATCGAGACCTCCAACATTTCGCTCGATGAGGAGTCGGCGCGCTTCCATCAGTCTTTGAAACCCGGCGACTACGTGATGCTCGCCATAAGCGACACTGGCGTGGGTATGGATTCGGAAACCCAGTCCCGCGTCTTCGAGCCTTTCTTTACCACCAAGGGCCCTGGAGGCACGGGGCTCGGACTTTCGACCGTGTACGGCATCGTGAAGCAGAGCGGTGGTTACATCTGGGTTTACAGCGAGCCCGGCAAGGGCACGACGTTCAAGATTTATTTGCCTCGGGTTGCGGAAGCAGTTGAAAGCCGTGTAAAGGTCCCTGTCGCCGCGGAATCTGCGACCGTTGAGCCGGGAACGGAAACCATTCTGCTCGTTGAGGACGAGGCTAACCTGCGCTATCTGGCGCGGCAATTCCTGGAGAAACAAGGTTACAGAGTGATTGAAGCGGCGGATGGCGCGGTCGCGATGCAGATTGCAGTCGCGCACGAGGGAGTAATTCATCTGCTGCTGACCGACGTAATTATGCCCGGCATGAATGGCCGCGAACTGGCGCAGCGCATTTCTGAGATCCGCCCCAACGTGAAAGTGCTTTACATGTCGGGTTACACGGAGAATGTGATCGGGCGCAATGGCACGCTGGATGCTGGAGTGCGACTGCTGCAGAAACCTTTCACGCTTCGCGACCTGAAGAGCAAAGTACGCGAGGCGCTCAACTCCGTCCCGTTTCCTCCGGAGGACACTATGTCAGTTGGCACAACTCATGCCACGACTGCACAAGGCCGGCATGAATTACCTGCCTCTCGCGCGCAACGTTTTCAGCTCCACCTGCCGCTGAAATACCGGCGTCTCGATGAAAAGGGCTGGCACGACGGCGAAACCAGAAACATCAGCCGCTCGGGCTTGCTTTTTCAGGCGGAAGACCTTTTGCAGCCAAACGTTGTGCTGGAAATTAATCTGGTGCTGCCGGCGGAGATTGCAGGCCTATCGCCCACCGAAGTGGTTTGCCGCGGCGAAGTCGTGCGCACCGTGCAGCCCGCCGGAGAAGAAATGCCTCCGGCTCTGGCTGCGAAGATTCTTCAATATCACTTTCAGCACGGCTCGCAACTGCCGCAAGCCTGAATTCGCGGACCCGCATTAAGTATTAAGTCTCTATAAGCCGATTGGTTCCGGCGACGTCCCTCAAGCTTTTAAGCAACCTACGCCCACCCCGCTTCATCCAACACGAACCTAAATAAAGGATAACCTCATGAACAGAATTCTCTTCATCGCGCTCTTGTGTGTAACGCTCTCGACCGCAGTTTTCGCGCAGGATAATTCCGCGCAGCCGATTTATCCCGCTGCTCCCCACCCGGCGCAACCCCCTGACAACGGCCAGGATGCCGCGCCACAGCAAATGAACCAGCAAACGGGACAGAACGATCAAATGCCGATTTTCCGCGTGCACGTCTACGCGCGCACCACCAAGGCCGTGAATTACCGCCATCGTGGCGGCTCGACTATGGTGGACTTTCGCGGCACTGAGTTGATGCCGCAAATCGAAGGGCATGCCAAGGTCGACGGCAAAGCTGGGCGCCTCGCCATCAATGTGGATCTCACGCACATGCAGCCGGCCAGCAGTTTCGGCGGTCAATATCTTACTTACGTGCTGTGGGCAATCACGCCGGAAGGCCGCGCCGTGAACCTGGGCGAAGTTCTTCCGGGGGACAATGGCAAAGACAAAATCGATGTCACTACGGATCTGCAGGCATTCGGGTTGATCGTGACTGTCGAGCCTTATTATTCGGTCACGCATCCCAGCAACAAGGTCGTAGCCGAAAATATTATCCGCCAGGAGACCAAGGGTTTCGAAGAACCGATCGACGCCAAGTTCGATGTGCTCGAAGGTGCGCAGTACACCATCGACGTGCCTGCCGACCAGCTTCCCTCCAGTCAAGCGAACGCTCGCGTTCCTCTTGATCTGCTCGAAGCCCGTAACGCCGTAGTCATTGCGAAATCAGCCGGGGCGCGGCAGTACGATCCCGACGGTCTGGCGAAAGCCGAGGACATGTTGCAACGCGCCGAGGATTACTACCAGCGCAAGCAGGGCCGCACGCCGATCGGCACCGCTGCTCGCGGCGCTACGCAAATGGCAGAAGACACGCGCGTGCTCACGCTGCGCCGCAAAGAGCAAGAACGCATTGATGCCGAAAGACGCGCCCACGAAGAAGCACAAGCGAAAGCGGAGGCCGACGCCAAAGCGGCGCAGGATCAAGCCGCGCAAGCTCAGGCGCAATCCGACGAAGATGCGCGCCGCCGCGCCGAAGCCGAGCGCGCACAAGCTGAAGCTCAACGCCAGCAAGCGGCCGCGTTGGCGCAACAGCAGCAGGCCGAAGCCGCGACTCTCGCCGCCCAACAAGCAGCTGCCGAGGCCGATCGCCAACGGCAGGAAGCGGACCGCCAGCGCCAGGACGCCATTCGCCAAAAAGAAGAAATGCGCGCTCGTCTGTTGGCTCAGCTGAATCAGGTTTTGCAAACCCGCGACACGGCCCGTGGGCTGATCGTCAGCATGCCTGACGTGCTCTTCGACTTCAACAAATACACGTTGAAACCGGAAGCTCGCGAACGCCTGGCTCGGATCTCAGGAATTGTTCTCGCCTATCCTGACCTGAAACTTCAGATTGAGGGCTACACTGACTCGATCGGCAGCGACGAATATAACCAGACGCTTTCGGAGAAGCGCGCCCAGGCAGTGCGCGATTATCTGGTGAGTTCGAGCGTCTCGATAAATAACGTGAGTGCGCAAGGGATGGGCAAAGCGGATCCCGTGGCCGACAACAGCACTGCAGCCGGACGCAAACTGAATCGCCGCGTAGAGATGATTGTCTCCGGGGATGTGATCGGCACTCAGCTAACCCCGGGTGCTGTTGACAATACTCCCGCAAATCCGCGGTAGTTAGGAAACTTCAGATCGGTGAACGATTCCCACTGCAGGGGGAATCGTTATTCAGCCGCCGTGCTCTGGGGCGCTGCGGCTTGCTGTTGCGCCTGCTCGCGCAAGGCGTTCACTTCCTTTGCCATGGCGTATTTCAGTTCCTCGATGCCCTTGCCGGTGACGGCCGAAATTTCGTAGAGCTTGAGCTTATGTCTCTTGCAGTAACGCTTCAGCGCTGCAACTTTATCTTTGTTGGCCACATCGATCTTCGACGCGACCATAATCATCGGCTTTTCTTCCAGGTGAGCGCCAAAGCTGGCCAGTTCCCCAAGAATCACTTCGACATCTTTCACAATATCGTCGCGGCCGCTCGCATCTGACACGTCGACGAGATGAACCAACAAGCGAGTGCGCTCGATGTGCCGCAAGAACTGAGTGCCCAGGCCTGAACCGGAGTGCGCGCCCTCGATCAATCCAGGAATATCGGCGACCACAAAACTGATTTCATCATTGGGATCGCCGACCGCAACCACGCCGAGATTGGGCTCCAGCGTTGTAAAAGGATAGTCCGCAATTTTTGGTCGCGCCGCCGAGATGCGCGAAATCAGCGTGGATTTTCCTACGTTCGGATACCCGACCAAGCCAACGTCAGCGAGCAACTTCAATTCCAGCCGGTAGTTGTGCTCTTCGCCAGGACGCCCATCTTCATGTTCGCGGGGAGCCTGATGCACGGAGGTGGCAAAGCGAGCATTGCCGCGGCCACCGCGTCCTCCACGAGCAATGATCATCCGTTGATCAGGAGCCGAAAAGTCGAACACCTTCTCGCCAGTTTCTTCGTCGTACACGATCGTCCCGACCGGAACCTTCAGGAGTACGTCTTCCCCTGCACGGCCGCTCTTGTTCGAGCCTTCGCCGTGGCGTCCGCGCTCTGCCTTGTATTCGGGATTAAAACGGAAGTGCACGAGCGTGTTGTGGCGCTCGCTGGATTCCATGACCACATCTCCGCCGTTGCCGCCGTCGCCACCCGAAGGGCCGCCGCGCGGAACATATTTTTCCCGGCGAAAGGCCATGCAGCCATTGCCGCCGTCGCCCGCCTTGACCCGAATTTTTGCCTCATCAATAAACATTTTAAAATCCTAAGAATGCTGCCTCATCCTCGCGCCGCAATCTGCCGATGGACTTTACTGGGACCGCTCTCTTAATCAGCGATGATTGCAATACCAAAAGCGCAACCTGCGCGCGCCGTTTCTCCGCGAAACGAGTGGCCGACCATTCTTCGCGATACCATCGTCGAGGTTTTCTTTATGATGGTGGAAACCATGGTCCTCACGCCAGAAACCGGAGACCACCTGGTTCTCTCTGAGGTAACGGGCATGGTTGGAATCGCCGGTCCTCTCAGCGCCACTCTCAGCCTCCGCTGCAGCATGGATTCGGCTACCCTGATCGCTGCTAAGATGCTCGGAATTCCACCAGACCAGGCGGTAGGCCAGCGATGCGATGCCATCGGCGAAATTTGCAATATGGTCGCAGGCTCATTCAAAGAAAAAATTGGCTTGGGCGACCAATGCATGCTCTCTGTTCCCACGGTTCTTACCGGCAAGGACTATCAGATCCGCTCCCGGAGCGTGTATGTTCGAGTTGAGTTGCCCGTACTGTACGAGCACGAGCCCATCTGGATTGCACTTGATATCCGCCAGTAGGTGGGCGCGCGGACGCTAACTGCAATCAGGCTTACCAGGCCGGGCGCGGACTACTCCGCAACTTCCATGGGCTCGACCATCACAAACTTGCCCATCGAGCCCTTATTCAGGAACTTGATGCGCCCGGTAACCTTGGCAAATAGAGTATCGTCTTTGCCGCGACCCACGTTCAGCCCCGGCTTCACCGGTGTGCCTCGTTGCCGCACGATGATAGTCCCGCCGGGTACGATCTGCCCGCCGAATGCCTTGAATCCCAGTCGCTGCGCGTTCGAGTCGCGCCCGTTTCGTGAAGTACCCTGTCCTTTTTTATGTGCCATAAAACTCAGCTTCCGGTGGCCAGTTGCCAGTCAAATCGTGTAGCGACGGGCGACTTCGCCCGTCCTGATATCTTATTTCTTCTTCTTCGCCGTAGTTTTCTTAGCAGCATGCTTCTTAGGCGCAGCCTTCTTCTTGGCATGATGCTTCTTAGCCGTGCTGCCTTCCGACTCGTGCTCGTCGACCGCCGTAGCCTTCTTCACCTTGGGCTGCTTCTTCGCCAACTCCGGAGCCTTGAAGCTCTGCCCGTCAAATGCAATCTCGGTGATGCGCACCGCAGCGTAAGACTGCCGGTGCCCGCGCAACTTCTTGTACTGCTTCTTGCGCTTGTAATGGAAAACGAGAATCTTCGCGCCGCGGCCTTCTTCGACTAGTTCACCGACCACCCGCGCTCCTGCCTCCGGTTTTCCGATCTGGCCTTCCCCGCCCGACACAGCCAGAATCTCGGAGAACTCCACCTGGCCATCGGTGCCCGTAGCCAGCTTCTCCACTCGAATCACATCTCCGGGCGCCACTCGGTACTGCTTTCCACCGGCGCGGATAACCGCGTACATACGTCTGCCTCCGTCAAAATATCGTGAAAGCTTGCTGTGTTTTCCGCCACGGCGTTTTTAGCAGCCAAGGCAGGCGTCCCCAGAACGAGTCGGCGAGTACAGGCAAACTCAACTATTCTAGCGTGTGCTGTGGAAGTCGGTCAATGCGTGCTTTGCGGATTGTAAATGCTCCAAGATAATGTCACCCCATAACTGCAACGAGATTCTGTCACCCTCCCAGGATGGTGATGATGAGTCAGAAAGAGTTTCAACGAGTGAAGGTGATTGAAAATGCGGCAGGCGGGAGG
>Ga0302140_10005708_pt1 | contig 15669 bp, 18 predicted proteins | sample I_Bog_E1_1_FD_202095 | JGI IMG/M metagenome (GOLD analysis project Ga0302140, IMG submission 202095) | Peat permafrost microbial communities from Stordalen Mire near Abisko, Sweden - I_Bog_E1_1 | ecosystem: Environmental > Terrestrial > Soil > Wetlands > Peat | place: Sweden: Abisko, Stordalen...
TCCAAAAGTCCCGGAAGCCCTGCTTCTTGGCCTTTTGGTGGGACTTTTCAGCTTCACCGGCGCGGTTGTGGGCATTGCTGACATCGGCGCCGCCTTTGATCTCGATCGCCACTTTGTTGCGTAGCTTTCCGTCAAATTCCTCCTGGATGCGAATGTCCGGATCGCTGCTCAGCGCCAGTACCACCTTGCGCTTCGATGCGTTCACGATGGTGATCTTCCTGGCGTCCTGGCTAGAGATAAACGGCTTGACGATTTCCGCCACCGAAACAAAAACGTCGAGAGTGGCCTTCTTACCGATGGCGTTGTTATTGCTGCCGTAGAGTTGCGCGCCGAGGGTTAGCAAGGGTAGCTCAGACACGTCGCGTGCCGTGATGGTGGGCGAAATCTGGCGCACCATTTCAGCCAAATGGCCTGCCATGGAGGCGCAGAATTCTGCAAGGTCTGGCCGCTTCCGGGGATTGAGAAGACCACGGCATTCCATGCTCTTGAAAGGTCCCATGTCGGTACCCTTGCGGTAGAAACGCTTCTGAGAGACGCCGAGGAGCAGGCGGTAGTAGCCGATTAGCGTGGGCTGCCGCTCCAGAATAGCGGGGACCGGAAATACGTGTTCGTCGCGAATACCGGCGGCGGCAAGGATCTTTTGTACATCTTTCGGTACGAATAGGGAGATCTGCTCTTTGATCAGTCCAGGATCGATGTTACCCAGGGCATGACTCAAAGCGTCCATCAATGTGGTTTTGCGAGCCGCAACCAGCATTTGATGGAAGATTACCTGACGCGAAGGGTTCAGCGGCGAAGAATTCACCGGATCAAATCCCCATTCAGGCGGCTCTCCGCAATCTGCAGATAGGAGGGATTCAGTTCGATGCCTACGAAGCGGCGGTCCAGTTTGAGCGCCACCAGGCCCGTCGTGCCGGCGCCGACGAAGGGATCGAGGATGAGATCGTGAGGGCTCGACGCCAGCTTCATGCAGGGTTCCACGAGTGCCGACGGAAAAGTGGCAAAGTGGGCTTCGGCATAGGGGCGGGTCGGGATGTCCCACACTGTGCGGAGATTGCGCCCGTTCGGACCGCGCACCGCTGCCGGGTCGTAGCGATAATGCTCGCTCTTGCTGAAGAGGAAAATGTACTCGTGGCTGCGGGTAGGGCGGTCCTTCACGCTCTCCGGCTGACAGTTAGGCTTGTTCCAAATGATATCGGCCCGCAGGTACCAGCCCTCCTTCTGAAGAGCGAAGGCCAGGAGCCAGGGCACGCCAACCAGGTCCTTGGGTTTCAGCCCGTCGGGAGTCGGTGGCCTGAGGTTCATGGCCCGGACCGGGTTCTTCTTGTCGGTCGCCCGCCAGGTACGGCCCCCGGAAGTGTATGAGTCTCCGATGTTGAGCCAAAGCGTACCGTCATCCTTCAAAACCCGCCGCACTTGGGCAAATACTTTGGCCAGGTGGTCTATGTAGTCGGAAACCGAAGACTCCAGACCGATCTGGCCGGGGATGTTGTAATCCCTCAGAGACCAATAAGGTGGAGAAGTAATGCAACTTTGGAAGCTACATTCCGGCAGGCTCGAGAGGACCGCGTCGGTATCTCCGCAAATCAGGGCGGACGTGCTATCGCCTGGCCGGAACAGTTGGTCGATCCGCTCCCGGTCGGCGGCATCGAAGCGATGCACCCGGCCGTCACCCGTGAACAGGTTGGGCGTGGTGGTTATCTGCCGGATTGTGGCCGCCTTCGGCGGACGGCTGCTGCTGGTTGCCGGATTCTGCTCACGCACGCGATATGCCTCTCCCCCAGTAGTCTCATCGGAGGGATCCATCGATAGTTTAACGCGTTCGTGGAGGTGGCGAATGCTCCGCCGAAAACACGAACGCCACGACCCGGCGAGAATCGGAACGGCGGCGCGCCCAAAATCAGAATCTCCGGTTCCCGTATTTTCTGACATATAACACTCAGTGCTATACTGATTCCGGGAACGCATGGCCGCCGGAGTATTTGTGGAGGTGATCTACGATGAAGAAGCAATACCGTAGTTCCTTGATGGCCTCGATCCATGAGAACGCCGAGGGACTCCATGCCGTGGGCGCCATGGACAAGCGCACAATGCATGAATTCGATGAGTTGTGCCTGACGCCCGTCCAGCCGTTAAAACCCGGGGATATTCGCGCCCTGCGTCTGCGGGAGGGCGCCAGCCAGGCGGTTTTCGCCCGCTATCTCAACGTGACCACGGGGTTGATCAGCCAGTGGGAAAGGGGTGAAAAGCACCCGCAAGGAGCCTCGCTCAAGCTGCTTACTCTGGTCGCCAAGAATGGACTTCAGGCCGTCGCTTGATGCGGCCTACTCTTCCCGGAATTGCTTATCCTTCGAGAACACAAACGCCACAAACCCGGCGAGAATCAGAAACGGCGGCGCACCCAATATCAGAATCCCCAGATTCAGCACGTGCGACCGGGCCTCATTCTGCGCATGGGCCGTGCGATAACACATCACGCACTGCGCCCCGGCGGGCAGCGACAACGCCGTGAACAGAGCGGCGGCGGGCAGCAGTTTCCTCATGCCGGCGGCCTCATATTGGGAATGCGCACCGCGTCCCCGAGGAAGATCAGCATCAGCACGATGCAGAAAATCAGCATCGGGAAGAGCGTCAGGAACAGACTCAGCCTCTCGAACTTGAGGTGCATGAAGTAGGCGATAATCAGCGCGGCCTTGACGATCGAAAGCCCCAGCAGCGCCGTCAGCATTATCAAGGTCGGCACCTGCTCGTATGCCAGCAGGACCTCGATTCCGGTCATCGCCAGCAACGCGATCCAGACTTTCGCGAATGTCGAGACGGTCGCCCCGACGTGTGGAATTTCTTCGGCGTGATTGCTCATGGTCTTTAACCAACTCTCGCGGACATCAGGTAGACCAGCGGGAAGATGAACATCCACACCAGGTCGACGAAGTGCCAATAGAGGCCGCTGACTTCCACGTCCTCCGCTTCAAACTTGCCGCGCGCCACACCCTGCGCGATGATGGCCAGATAAATCAGCCCGATGATCACGTGGGTCATGTGCAGCCCGGTCAACGCAAAAAAAGTGCCGCCAAACAGCGGGACGCCCCACGGATTATTGAGCGGCGTCACGTGTTCCACGTTGATCAGCTTCAGCCATTCGGACATGTGCAGCACCACGAAGGCGCCGCCGCCAACCATGGTGGCCAGAACCCAGCGGACCGTGGCCTTGCGGTCGCCAAGATTCATGGAATGGACCGCCATCACCATGGTCAAACTGCTGGAGAGCAGGCAGAACGTCATGACGGTGGAGAATATAATCGCCGGCGAAAAATCGAACGGCTTGGGCCAATCCGGGTTGGTGACGCGGCTGTACGTGTAGGCGAACAGCATCGCCGCGAACGTCAGCGAATCCGAGATGAGGAACAGCCACATCCCGAATTTCTTGGAGTTCGTTGCGTACGGCGATTGGCCGCCTTCCCAAACCGATCCGGCCGATTCCACGGCGCTGGCATGCGACGACATCCCTTACCCCCAAACGTAGAATAGAACCATCAAGTACAGCCACAGGCCGTCCAAAAAATGCCAAAAGACGGCCGTCACGTCGATTCCCGTGCGTTTCGCCGGGCCCAGTCGCAGCCGCAGCGCCTGCACGTCGACGTACACCAGCGCGCTCACTCCGCCCAGAACGTGGGCCGCGTGCGCCGCCGTGAAAACGTAGAAAAACGAACTGGCGGGGTTGGTGGAAATGAAGATGCCCGCCTGCCTCAATTGATACCAGGCATATGCCTGACCCACCAGGAAGAGAATGCCGAGCGCGGTGGCCGCCGTCCACCACAGGGTGAACTGGCTGCGCTCGCCGGCCTTCAAGGCGCGCCGCGAACGGTCCAGCAGGAAACTCGAGAGCAGCAGAATTCCGGTATTCCAGAACAGAACGGAGGGCTTGCCGATGCTCACCCAGTCGTTCATGTCGGAGAGGCCGCGCCGCACCACAAAGGCGCTGGTCAAAGCCGCGAAGACCATGGTGCAGGCGGCCAACCCTACGAAAAGCCCTGTAAAATAGGCCCGGCGATCGGCGCCGCGGCCTTCGGAATTGTCGCCGCCACCGCCCCATCCGGTGTCTATGGGGGGTGGTGGACCCTGGATAATGTCGTGAGTGAGCGAAGCGGACATGCTCATATAGATGCTCTAGTCGCCCGCTCCGACTGCGGGAGGTTCGGTCTGCATGATGAAATCCGTGGGTGCGCCGGGAACGCTGTACTCATAGGCGCCGCGGTACACCACCGGGTGCACCCCGCCGAAGTTATCGAACGGCGGCGGTGAGGGAACCGTCCATTCGAGGGTGGTGGCATTCCAGGGATTGGCCGGCGCCTTGGGACCTTTCCACATACTCCAGAACAGGTTGAACAGGAAGATCAGTTGCACCGTGGCGGTGAAGAAAGCGGCGTAGGTCATGAACTGGTGCAGTGGCATCGCCTTGACGAGGTACAGCACGTTGCTGAAATCGGAGTAGCGGCGCGGATTGCCCATCAGCCCCACATAGTGCATGGGAGTGAAGATGCAGTACACGCCGATGAATGTACAGTAGAAGTGGATCTTGCCCAGCGGCTCATTCATCATCTTGCCGAACATCTTGGGGAACCAGTAGAAGGTGCCCGCGAACATGCCGAAGATGGCCGCCACGCCCATGATCATGTGGAAGTGGCCCACCACGAAGTAAGTGTCGTGGAAGTACAGGTCGAGCGCCGGTTGGCCCAGGAAGATACCGCTCACGCCACCGGTGACGAAGAGCGACACGAAGCCCAGGGCGAATAGCATGGCCGTATCGAAATGGATCTTGCCGCCCCACAGGGTGCCGATCCAATTGAAAGTCTTAATGGCCGAGGGCACGCCGATGCACATAGTAAGTACCGAAAACGCCATGGCCGAATAAGGGTTCATGCCGCTCATGAACATATGGTGACCCCACACCAGGAAGCCCAGGAAGCCGATGCTGAGAATGGCGTAGACCATCGCTTTATACCCGAAAACCGGCTTGCGCGAGAAGGTGGAGAGCAGTTGCGACGTGACGCCCATGCCGGGCAGAATGGCGATGTACACCTCGGGGTGTCCGAAGAACCAGAAGAGGTGCTGCCACAACAGCGGCGATCCGCCCTTGTGATTGGCGATGATGTGGTCGTTGATGAACAGGCCGCCGGGCAGGAAGAAGCTGGTGCCCACGGTGCGGTCGAGCAGCAATAGCACGCCGGCGGCCAGCAGCACGGCGAAGCCCAGAAGCCCGAGGATGGCGGTGACCAGCCAGGTCCAGCAGGTGAGCGGCATGCGCATCAGGGTCATGCCCTTGCAGCGGAGGTCGACGGTGGTGGCGATAAAGTTGATGGCGCCCATCAGCGAGGCACCGCAGAAAATGGCGATGCTGAGGATCCACAGGTTCTGCCCCATGCCCTCGCCGGGACCGGTGAGCGGGCCGGCTCCACTAAGTGGCGGATAGGCGGTCCAACCCGAGATCGGTGCGCCGCCTTGCACGAAGAAGGCCGCGACCATCACCACCAGGGCGAGGAACGTGGTCCAGAACGACATCATGTTGAGCACCGGGAAAGCCATGTCCTCGGCGCCGATCTGAAGGGGCAGGAAGTAATTGCCGAAGCCGCCCTGCGGCACGGTAGTGAGCACGAAGAAGACCATGATGGTGCCGTGCATGGTCATCAGCGAGAGATATAATTCCGGCGTCATGATGCCGCCGGACGCCGCCGCGGGCCATAGGACGGCGAACCACTTGACCACCGCATTGGGATTGACCATGTGGAACCGCATCAGCAGCGACAGCGACATCCCCAGGAACACCGAGAACAGCCCGAGGAAGTAATACTGGATGCCGATGACCTTGTGGTCCAGGCTGAAGACGTACTTTCGGATAAAACCTTGCGGCGCGTGGTGCGCCGTGTGCGTGGAAGGAGAAGCCATAATTACCTCAGGGTATGGGCGCCGCGTGGCATTACTTATTGGCCGCCTGTGTCACTTTCCATTGTTCGAAATCGGCCGCGCTCATCACCTGCATGGTGGTGTGCATCTGGAAATGGCCCAGCCCGCATAGTTCCGAGCAGGGCACTTCATAGACGCCGATCTTGTCCGCCTGGAAATGCAGCGGGATCTCCATGCCGGGCACGATGTCCTGTTTCATGCGCAGTTCGGGGACGAAGAAATTGTGGATCACGTCGCGGGAGTGCATGATCAGTTTGATCGATTTGTGAACGGGGACCTTGAGCGAAGCGCTCATAATGTCGTCCTTGCCGGTCGGGTCTTTGGGATCGAGCCCGAACGGGTCGCCGTTGGCGTCGTTGATCAGGCGGAGTTCGGTATGGCCGAATTTGTTGTCGGGACCGGGATAGCGGAAGTTGAAGGCGAACTGCTTGGCCATCAACTCTATCTGGACGGAGTCCGGCGGCGCTTCGTCGAAATGGACGCCGGCCCAGATCTTGGTTCCCATCACAACAAGTCCCAGGAACAGCAGCGCGGTGGCGCTGGTCCACAGGGTCTCAAGTTTGTTGTTGCCGTGGAAGTGGGTGGCGCGTCCGCCGTCATTGCGGAATTTGACGATCACCCAGCCGAGCGCAAATTGCGCCAGGAAGAAGATGATGCCCACCACAATCAGGGTGCGCATGAATTGGGCGTCGTAAGCCAACCCGTGCTCACTAATGGGCGGCGGGAACCACCAGGTCTTCGCTATGAAGAAGTAGCAAATAATAACCGTCAATACCCATACCACGGGGGCAAGCAGCATCCAGGCATCCCTCCAAGCACACAGCGCTCGTCTCGAACAATGAGAGTGGAGAAGACATTATCACAGCCCATGCGGGAGGCGCAAGTCGTTTTCTAATCGCGGTCCAGAGATTGGAGCGCAACTTCGATGGGTGTACCTGCAACGCGCAAAACGCCGTCCTCGATCTTGCTGCTTCCTTCGGGGGTGTGGATCTCGGCCTCGAAGGTCTCCGGATCGATTACCCAGATGTTGGGTACGCCGAACTCTCGCAGCTCGCGAATTTTCTCATTCACGCGAATAGGACGGTCTTCGGGCGACAGGATCTCGATCCAGATCAACGGCTTGTCGAACACCTTCTCTACGGGCCGCGGCGCCCAAATCACGCACACGTCGGGTATCATGTACCGGCCCTTGCGGACGAAGTGCCTCTGCCCGGTGAAGACTTCGATTCCCCAGGTCTTGCGCCGCTGGAAGAACCAGGCAGACAGGGCTGCCTGTAGCCAACTATGATCTTGTTCGCCCCAGTTTCTTTCGATCAGCACTCCGTCGGCGTATTCGCACTCGGGGCTGTAGGAAGTCCGGCGGTACGTCTCTTCGGAAATGAGCGCTGTCGTCTCCATGTCACTAATCTATCAGGCCCTCTCCGTCAGTTTGCGGTGGGCTTTTCGACGTAGGTGATCGCCAGGATCCGAACTGGAGGGCATATCTTTGGGTTTCCCGCTGGATTTTGAGTTGTTATGACGTAATAGTGGAGCTGTCAACGGGAATTATGCGAACGCCGCCCGCCCGGCGCCGTAGATGGCGATCGCGGCGAGACCCCAGGTCCAAAGCTGCGCGCGCCAGCGCCATTTCCAGAAGAGGGAAAACAGCATGATGAAGGCCAGCGGACTGAGCGCATGGAAGTGAATCGCCTGCGTCCAGTGGCCTTTCGCCAGGGCGCAAAAAGCCCGCGTGATTCCGCACAGCGGGCACGGGCGCGCGGTGAGCCAATAAAACGGGCAGAGCCGAAATGAGGGTTCGGCCGCGGGCGAGAAGCACCGGAAGAAAGCGAAGAGCAGGACTGTTCCCGCTAAGGGCAAGTAGGGAGCCGCCGATGAACGCCGATAAACGCCGATAAGAAAGGAATTGGTTTTATCGGCGTTCATCTGCGTTCATCGGCGGCTAACGATGTTTCTTATAGAGCGTCCACGGTGCGCTGGTCAAACCCCACGATTTCCTTGTACGCCACCGTGATGGCGGCGAACGTCACCGGCACCGATACCAGCAGTCCCACGATGCAGCACAGCGCCCCCAGCAGGTTCACCAGGACGGCCAGAAGCAGGAACATGGTGAAGCCGAAATAGTCGTTCTTCACCACGGCGTGGCTGGCTTGCATGGCGGGCCAGAAGTCCATGCGCTTGTCCACGATGAACAGGTAGGTGAACTTGTACATGGCGGCGATCACCAAGCCCGGGATGATGCAGGCGAGCGTCCCCAGGCAGGTGAAGAGCGCGATCAGCAGGGCCGCCACCAGCGTGGGAATGAAGAAATTGAAGCCCTTGAAAAGATCGCCGAACTCGGCCGGTCGACGCATCAGCTTCTTCATGGTGTAGATGTGGAAGCCGGCGATGAGCGCGCCCTGAATTAGCGGCACGCCATTGAGCAGGAAGAAAATCAGGGAAATCAGGACGTACGTGCCCATGTCCAGTTTCACCAGTTCCCATCCCTCGCCGATCCATTTGCCCGGTGTCGCCTTGATGCCGGTGGGGGCGATCCACGGCACGGCCGCCGGAAGGCCCGATGACAGAGGCGAGCCCATCGCCTGCCCGCACGAGGGGCAGAATTGAACGTCAGGATTGACTTGGGTACCGCATTTGTGGCAGAACATGTCAGTCTCAATACAGCATACGCCTGTTCCGGGCAAACAGTTCGGGGGTTTTTGGATTCCGAGGCGAATCCAACGCGACTGTGGCGGCCCGGCTGGCTGGAACAGCCGCCCTACCGCATCAACTTTCTTCCCTCATCGGATTGAACAGCGCAGACCAAGGCGTCGCTGCCCCGGTGCCGCGGCGAACGCTCATGAACCAGCTTCGCGCGTCCTCAATGGAGAGATCTCGAAAGCGTCGCCACGCCCGATATGCCGGAGACTGCTTGGCCGACATTGTCTCGAAAGCGTGCAACAGCGCAGGATCGTGAAGTCGCACGATGTGGTGGTACGTGAAGTACTGGGTTAACGCCTCGTGAAACCAACTCGGCTCGAATAGGGGAGTGTCCGCGGCTGGCAAGGCGAACTCCGGCCACATGCGCCCGTCAAGATCGCGGCCGAGATGTGCAAGCGCGTGAAGAGTCTCGTGAATGAGTGTCACGCTGCCGACGTGCCGCGCTCGCAGCGCGAGTTTATCCGCGCATTGCGCGATCGCGCTGCTGTAAAGCACCACTCGCCCAACCCGCGGCTGGTAGTCGCCGAGCAGGCCCGTTGTCACGAGCGAATTTGCCGCGATTCGTTCCGATACGAGACTTCCGATGTCCGATGGCTGGCGTCTCTCCGCGTCATCGACGGTGCAGTAGGCGAGCGGCGGCAAGTCCGGGGATATCTCGAAAGTGATCTCGGTGTGCTTAAATGCGGGAGCCAACTTATACAGGCCTCGGTCCTGATCGGCGTCGCGGTCGAACCCGGACCGCTCCAGAATACGCTGCCCTTCCACCCGAAACGTTGCATCCGGATCGTACCGAAGCCCAAGTGTGTCGCGCGCGAGCAGCGCGATTGCCGATGCGCCTTCAGGAGGGCCGTACGGCCGCCGATCACCCGTCATGAGCTTGATCGACGCCTCCGGGGGCAGGCGCCACAGAAGCGGCGCGAACAACTCCGCATGCACTTGTTCATCTAGCCAGTCGTCTCCATCTCCCAGCCACATGCCGCGGGGGCGCGATTCTGCCGCAGCCGCCCAAAGCACGCGGCGGGCAAGTTCGACAGCATCGACGCGAGCGAGTCCGTCCACGATCTTCTTTGCGATGTCCGGCTTCCATGGTGCGCCACAGTGGAGACCGGAGGCGCTGGCGCGCGCCCATTCGGTGACGATCCTTTCAAGATACTCGGGGTGGCCCCGCCGAACCGCATCCAGCAATGCGTCAACTGAGACGTCCGTCGGGTCGGACAAGGCTTCGAAGTCATGGGGCAACGGGAAGTCCCGCCGATCCGAACGGTGGGGCCGTAAATCCCAGGTACCGCTGCTGGAATAAAGCCGCCGATCCCAATTGCTGGAAAGCACCGCTACAACCTTTGCGCCCGTTTCATCGAGCCACCACTGAGAGACCGCATCACGATCCTCGTTATCCACGTACTCGATGATCATCAGTGGCTTCGAAGTCGGGGCTCCCGCTAGGCTATCGTATACGACGATATCGGCTTGGCGCGATTTCTCTGCGGTTCCGAACCTGACGCGCTCGGCCAGTTGCTCCAAGGGCCAAGCCGCCCGGCTGAAAACCTGGTCGCGCCGGCGTTCGGTGGTTCGCGTCAAATACTGCCAGGCGTTATAGACGGCCCCCATTCGCCGTTGCGCCCTTTCTGCGTCCTCTTTGTGACCGGGAAATGACGCCGCGATCCAGTTGAGCGTTGCGGAGAGCAGTCCTGCCCCCGCGTATTCGTCATCCCCCGAGTTTGGGGATCGATCTGGCCGCCACATCGAAAAGGCCCGCTCTTCGTATGCAATCCCGGAGTCGTGCGGCAGCAGCGCCACCGATCCGCCGAGTTCCTCCATGAGACGCGACACGTTAGGCGATCGAGTTGGACCCGGCGGGACCCGCGTGATCAGGAAATCGATCCGCAGAGGCTTTTGTGACGACAGCCTTGGCGCCGCCCGGAGCGCATCCGCAACGACCTGAGTACCCTTGACCGATTCCGGAGCAGTGGTGGTCAGGCAAACCACGCGATCGGCCAATATCGATGTCGCCAGCCCTCCGAGTTCCGTGATTCCCGTGCGGGCGTCGACCAGTAGGAACTCGGGAGCGAATTCGTCCGCAATGTGGGCCTGGAGTTCAAGGACCGCTTCCAGAAGGCCACCATTCCGCCGTTGGACGCGAAGTGAATTGTTCAGCCGTTCAAGCGCTGCCCAGTAGGCCTTCGACGGCGCGGACCCGGCCGGGATGAGAAGCAGGGACCCCTTTGTACCCGAGGGCAGATCCACCTCAATGGCTGTCTCTCGAAGGCTGCGCTTCCGCGGCTCGTTCTCGAGCGTGTCCAGGAGCTCGTCAACGGCGCCATAAAGCGTGCCGGATTCCGCACGGTCCAAGACGTCCCGGCTCCCTAACTTCTGGTGCAGGCCGGGCGCTTCCAGGTCCAGGTCGAGCGCAACTACGCGGCGCCCGGACATAGCCAGGAACTGCGCGGTGTTTGCCACGAGCAGAGTACGGCCAACGCCCCCTTTGTACGAGTAGAAGGCAACCGTTTCCATGGTCACGCCGCCACAGGGAACACGCGCGGGTGTCTCGACGCGGTAGCACGCCACTCGTCAAGCTCGGCAAGACGGCCCGTTCTGGCGAGGGCCGAAAAACGCCGGGCGCGGTGTTCCCGATCCCGTTCGAATGCCCGCTCCATCGCTACTCGTCGCTCCAGCGGAAGAGCCTCCTCGGCGAGGTAGAGCGACGCGAGGCGTGCGGCCTCCAGGCGCTGCCCTGCCGCGAGAGCCGCCCTCACGGCGCCAACACGAGCGATGCCTCCCGTGATCTCCTCGGGACGCGTGATGCTGGCAATCCGCTCTTCGTACACCATGACCTCATGCCAAGCGTCGCTCGCCGTGGGGGAATTTACGTCGTCGGAGACCTCCGCCCGGCGAATAGCGATCGAAACCAGTGTATTGAGTTCGTCTTCGGTAAGTGCGAGTAATGCCGTCTCCATCATGCGCTAGCCGCCACAATTGATGGTCTATCGAATGCCACAACGATTGCAAGCCGGCCGGCGGGTAGCGAACAACGAGCGACCTGCCGCTTTTTCTCTTCCAGGCGAGCAACTGGGTCGCCGGAAATCGTCCCGCTTACCTCGAGCGCCAGCCAGCCGGTGCCGTCTTGCAGTAGCCAGTCTGCGCTCTCTCCGCGCTGAAGCCTGCGCTTCACTACCCAACCGGCGTTGGAGTTAGCGTAGGCAAGCGCAATCGCCTCGGCGCCATCCTCGGTAACTCGATTGCTGTCAAGCACTTCTAGGATTGCCAAATCCTGGAACGCCCATTCGATGTCTGCTGTGCCCTCATGACCGTCGTGGTCGATACTCGAGCGTACGGGGGAGGCGTGGCCCGACCGCTGGAGCGCCAAGCCCCCGCATCTGGAAAGATCGATTGGGTCCCCTCGCAGAGCGGGGTGTACCGACCGCAATTCATCGAGTGCGAGCCTCATTCAGCTCCGGCGCGGAAGGCTCTAATCTTGGAGAGCCGAGGCCATCTCCAACGATTGGCGGACTGCGGCGGGGTCGTGCCTGTTGTCCGCAAGAATCGCATATGGCGCTGGATCATTTAAGGATATCTCAAGGCAGATGCCCGTTCAACCTTCCCGGAAATCGCGGGAATCGCTAGAATACAGCCCGCACGCCCGCATGATCAGGGCTCATCAATCGGGAGTTGACCGCGCTCCCAGTAAGCTTCCTCGCGTGCTTGCGAAAAGATGCTGTCTAATTCTTCGTCACTGACTCCGCTGGCTGTTACCTGGTCACGGAATGCGGCCAGTATCCCGGCGATAGAGGGTTCGATGATCCACATCACCCGATCCAGCCGCCGCCCAGCACCAGGTCGCCATCGTAAAAAACGGCGCCCTGACCGGGAGTGACGGCGCGCTGCGCATCCTCGAAGACCACCTCTACGCAGGTGGGGTCGGCGGTGGCCTGCACAGTCGCCGGCGCGGCCGCATGCTTATTGCGGATCTTCACCTGCGCGCGGACCGGCGCGGTCACGCCCTCGATCGAAATCCAATTCACGCGCCGGGCGATGAACCGGCCGCGGAGCAGGTCGTCGTTGCCGCCCACTACCACGCGCTGCGTCTCGGGATCGGTAGAAATCACGTACAGCGGCTCGCGGGCGGCAATCCCCAGGCCGCGCCGCTGGCCTACGGTGAAGTGGTGGACGCCCTCATGCTCACCGATGGTCCGTCCATCGGTGGTGACGATGGCGCCGCGCGTGGCTTGCGGTGCAATGCCCTTGTCCTTCAAATAGGCGCTCATGAAGGCAGCGTAGTCGCCATTGGGTACGAAGCAAATCTCCTGGCTGTCGCCCTTATCGGCCACCGAAAGATCCATCGCGCGCGCCAGTTCGCGGACCTCGGTCTTCACCATCTCCCCCAACGGGAATAGCGTCCGCGCGAGCTGCTTTTGGGTCAAGCCGAAGAGGAAATAAGTCTGGTCCTTGGACTCGTCGCGGGCCCGCAGAAGCTGATACCGGCCAGTGGGTTCGTCGTATCGCACGCGGGCGTAGTGGCCGGTGGCGATGTAGTGCGCGCCCACGGCGTCGGCCATTTCCAGAAAGCGGTCGAATTTGATGTAGTTATTGCACAACGTGCACGGAATCGGCGTGCGGCCGGCCAGATACTCCTCCACAAAAGGCTGCACCACCTGCTCCTCGAACTGCTTTTCGAAGTTGACCACGTAGTAGGGGATGCCCACTTGCTCGGCCACTCTGCGGGCGTCGTACACATCGTCCAGCGAGCAGCAGCGCCCGTGGCCCGCTGTCTCGGGGACCAGTTCCGGCAAGCGCCGTTGATTCCACAACTGCATGGTCATCCCGACAATCTTGTGGCCCTGGCGCACCAGTAGCGCGGCGACCGTGGAGCTGTCGACTCCACCGCTCATGGCGACGGCGATGGGTGGTTGCTCAGGCATGTACGGAGATTCTGCGCAGGTGGGTTACCGAAGCCGCCAGCGCGTCGGCCAGTGCGTCCACCTGTTCGGCGGTGTTGGAGCGGCCCAGCGAAAATCGCAGGCTGGATCGCGCGCGGTCGGCCGAGAGGCCCAGGGCGATCAGCACATGTGACGGCGTGATGGCGCCCGAGGAGCAAGCCGAGCCGGTGGACACGGCAAAGCCGCGCAGATCGAGCGCGATGACCATGGCCTCGCCATCCACGCCGTCGAAGTAGATGTTGCTGGTGTTGGGCGTGCGATTCCAGCGCGCGCCGTTGATGCCGGCGCCGGAAATGCGGTCGAGCACGCTGGCTTCGAGGCGATCGCGCAGCGCCGCCAGCCGCTCGGACTCGGCGGTGAGCGTGCGCCCGGCCAGTTCCGCGGCAGCGCCCAGAGCGGCGATGCCGGGCACGTTTTCGGTGCCGGGACGGCGGTCGCGCTCATGGTGGCCGCCGAAAGTCGTCGGCGCGAGCCTGGTCCCCTTGCGCACGTAGAGCGCTCCCACGCCCTTGGGAGCGTACAGCTTGTGGCCGCTCATGCTATAGAGGTCGACCGCGAGCGAGTCCACGTCGACCGCAATTTTGCCGAGCGCCTGAACGCCGTCCACATGCAGCGGCACTCCGGCCTCATGGGCGATGCGCGCGATATCGGCGATGGGCTGCACGGTGCCCAGTTCGTTATTGGCGTGCATGATGGAGACCAGCACGGTCTCGGGGCGCAGTGCGCGGCGTAGGTCGTCGGGATTCACCGTTCCGGCGGCGCTTACCGGCAGGTGCGTGACGGCCACGCCTTCGCGCTCCAGTTGGGCCGCGGTGGCCAGCACGGCGGAATGCTCGATGGCGCTGGTGATCAGGTGGGCCTGCGGACGGCTGGGCGCGCGGACCACTCCCAGGATCGCCAGGTTGTCGGCCTCGGTGCCGCCACTCGTGAAGACGACCTCCGCGGGGCTGGCGTGGATCAGCGCCGCCACCTGCCGGCGGGCGGCTTCCAGCTTCTGTTTGGCGGCCTGGCCGAAATGATGGATGCTGGAAGCGTTACCATACACTTGACTGAGACACGACATCGCCGTCTCCAGGACTTCGGGAGCGACGGGGGTTGTGGCGTTGTGGTCGAAATAGAAATGCTGCACTTACTGCCATTTTAGCAATGCCGGCGCCTATCCTTACTCTGACCACGGATTTCGGCCTTTCCGACCATTATGTGGGCAGCATGAAAGGCGTGATTCTGGGCATTTGCCCGCGCGCCCAACTGGTGGACATCAGTCACCAGGTGAGCCCTTATGCGATTGCCGAAGGCGCTTTCCTGATTGGCCAGGCCTACCGCTCGTTTCCGCGGGGAACGGTGCATGTGGTGGTGGTGGACCCCGGCGTGGGCAGTGATCGAAGGCCCATCCTGACGGAGGCCGCGGGGCAGTATTTTGTGGCGCCCGATAACGGCGTGCTGGCCTTGATATTCGCGCGCGAGAAGCACAAGGTCCGGCTGATTTCGAACCAGCGGTATTTCCGCCAACCGGTGAGCCGGACGTTTCACGGCCGTGACATCTTCGCTCCCGTGGCCGCCCACCTGGCGAGCGGCGTAGCGCCATCGCGCATGGGGAAGGTCATCGCGGATTATGTGCGCCCGCCCTTCGAACGGCCGCGGCAGACCGGCGCGCGCACATGGACGGGCCAGATTCTGAACGTCGACCGCTTCGGCAACGTCATCACCAATTTCCACGCGGACGATTTTCCGGCGCTGGAGCAGATCTCCATCGGGCGGGGAAAAGCGCGGCGGCTGGTGCGGAGTTACACGGAAGCGGGGGCGGGAGAACTGGTAGCGATCGCGGGCAGTTCGGGATACCTGGAGGTCTCGGTGAATCAGGGCTCGGCCGCGGAGAAGATCGGCTGCCGGGCGGGCGGCGCATGTCACATTCGCGTGTAGGCTCCTTCCGGGCGGACACGGACTCGCAAGTACGGCACGCTTACGGTCGCGGCTTCCACAAGAAGGCCGGTCTCTGTCGAGTGAGATCTCGCTTAGGAATCGGGCTAGAATAACTTCGCCGCAAGCGTCGTGGCGCAGACTCTCAAGTCTGCTGCGC
>Ga0302140_10005709_pt1 | contig 15668 bp, 7 predicted proteins | sample I_Bog_E1_1_FD_202095 | JGI IMG/M metagenome (GOLD analysis project Ga0302140, IMG submission 202095) | Peat permafrost microbial communities from Stordalen Mire near Abisko, Sweden - I_Bog_E1_1 | ecosystem: Environmental > Terrestrial > Soil > Wetlands > Peat | place: Sweden: Abisko, Stordalen...
AGTCGTCAACGCCAGTTCGATCACGAACCGGTGAGGCGAATCGATGCTCGTTGAGATCCGCGGAACCGTTCGCAGCAGAACCGTCTCGATGCCCCCTTTGATCGATACGCCACCCAGGAAGATCTCCCCCACCAACTCGCGATAGCCGCCGACGTACCCTGGCACCGCGAAAACGGCCGCAAGCCCCAACACGATGCCGGCTGACAGAGCAAACGACGCCGACAGAGCCTTCCGTCGAGCCGTCGGCTGAAACCAGGCGATCCCCAGGCAAACAGCAATCTGCCCCGTTACCAGCGCAACCCCCTCGTTCGGCTTGGTGAACATCGCGGCTCCCCCCAACAATCCCGCTGCCAACGCCCAGAGCCGGGTGGCCTGGGTGAATTGTCGGATCAGGAGGATGGTCGCAAATCCCGAAAGCGCCGACGCCATAAAGCCGAACGCCGACGAGTGAGAGTTCGGCGGGACTGCCAGCAGCGCCACCGCACAAACGGTAAATGCCGAAACCCTCTTCGATGCCCCGGCGGCTGCGGCAACTCCGCCTGCCGAGATTGCGTTAAAAAGCCACCAGAACCATACATGAATGCTCACCGCAAGCAGCCGGTCTCCAAATAGTTTTTCAAAGAGCAGAGCCGAATAGCTGGAACCGAACGAGAGCACCGCGTAGAAGTCGCGGCCCTGCCACTGCCCCTGCGCCAGACGGGAGACGATGTCATAATCGCCGCCGAAGTCGCCGTACCCGACGACCAATACCCAACGCGCGCAAAGTACCGCGAGAAGTACCCCGGTCGGAAGCCACGCGCTTCCTGAAAGCCGGGTCTGCAAATTCAAGTCACACTTCCACAAAATTTAATCGGCACGGCTATCTCATTGCAACTAACATCCGGAGACTTCCGAATCGCCCCGACCCGCATCCCGATTCCCGCAATGCTGTGCGACATTGTTATCGCCACCGAAGGCCGGGGCAAAAGATGACCGAAATCGCGCAAAAACAAAAATCAGCGCAACGAACCCGGCAAATTTATGATTCTAAAGACAAATCGCACAGCTTTGAACCCAGGCCGAACCCACCGGAACCGCCCGCGAACCCAAGCCGAACCCACCCCAGCCCCGTTCGAACCCAAAATCAAGCCTTTGCCGTCACCACCCCGCGACGCCGCAGTTCCTCGCCCGGCGTGTACTCCGGCACCACCTCCCGCAACGCCCCGAGCAGCTCCATGCAATCCCGCTCCCGGCAACACGCCCGAATCCGCCCCAGCTGCCTCTCCACCTCAATCGCGGGCCGTGTCTCCCCCTCGAAAATCCGGATCTTCTCGTGATGCGTCTCAATCAAACCCTCGGCCTCTTCGTTCAGCTCTTCGAACAGCTTCTCGCCCGGCCGCGATCCCGTAAACTGTATCGCAATATCCTTCTCCGGCCGCAGCCCCGAGAGCAGAATCAGGTTCCGCGCCAGATCCACAATCTTCACCGGCTTCCCCATATCCAGCACGAAGATCTCGCCCGCCCGGCCCATCGTCGAGGCCTGCAGCACCAGCTGGCACGCCTCGGCAATCGTCATGAAATACCGCTGCATCTCCGGATGCGTCACCGTCACCGGACCGCCCCGCGCAATCTGTTCTTTGAAGATCGGCACCACGCTGCCATTGCTCCCCAGCACGTTGCCGAACCGCACCGACACGAATCGCGCATCGCTCGGCCGCAGCGCACGAACCAGAATCTCCGCCAGGCGCTTCGTCGCCCCCATCACGTTCGCCGGCCGAACCGCCTTGTCCGACGAGATCATCACGAACTCCGCCACCCCGTGCGCCCGCGCCTGCTCCGCCACGTTCAGCGTCCCGAACACATTGTTCTCAACCGCCTCGAACAGGTGCGACTCCATCAGCGGCACATGCTTATAGGCCGCCGCATGATACACCGCGCTCGGCTGATGGCGCGCGAACACCTCGGCCAGCCGCGCCGGATTCTGAATGCTCCCGATCTCGGCATGAAACGGCACGCCGGGAAAGTTCCGCTCCAGTTCCATCCCCAGATAGAACAGCGGCGATTCCGCTATCTCGAACCCCACAATCGCCGCCGGATTGAACCGCGCAATCTGCCGGCAGATCTCCGATCCGATCGACCCCGCCGCGCCCGTCACCAGAATCACCCGGCCGCGCAACTGCGCCGAGATCCGGTCCTGCTCCAGATGCACCGGCGTCCGGCCCAGCAAATCCTCCACCGCCACATCGCGAATCTGGCGCGACAGGCTGTCCTGCTGAATCAGCTCCGCCAGTCCAGGAATGGTCTTCGACCGGATGCCCGCCGTCGCGCACCTCTCCAGAATGTCCTTCATCTGGCCGCCCGATGCCGACGGAATCGCAATCAGCGCCAGTTCGACGGCATACCTCTTCGAAGCCTCATCCAGACCCGCGCCCGACCCCACCACCTTCACGCCGTGCAGCACCAGCCCCAGCTTCTTCGGATTGTCGTCGATAAACCCGCAAACGTCGTAACTCAGCGCGTTGTTCTGGCGCACGTCGCGGAGCAGAGCCGCGCCCGCATCGCCCGCGCCGTAAATGAATGCGCGAACGCGGCGTTCCCCAAAACTCTGGCGCCGCGCGGTCTCTGCCATCAGCCGCACGCTGATCCGCATCCCGCCGGTGAAGCACATGGTGGTCAGCAGATCGATCGCATAAATCGACCGGGGCACTCCGCTCTTGAGCGCCACCAGCACTCCACACGCAACCGCGCTCGCCGCGGCATTGCTCGCAATCAGCCGCAGCAGATCCGAGATCGAAACGTATCGCGCCCACCGCTTGTCCAGACCGAACAGGTGATAACTGATCAGCTTTGCCGGCAGCCAAACCGCGAGCCCCATCTTCAAGGCCGCCATGTACCCTTCCGGAATACTGAAATCGAGGCGCAGCAGGAACGCGGCCACCGCTCCGGACACCACCGCCAGCGCTTCAGCCGAATAGACCGCCAGCAGCCTCAGAACCGTCGACCGCTTATCAGGCATGCGCCGCCATTCCGCAAGCAACTTTCACTCGTTCAATCACGTATTCCTGGTCTTCCGCCGTCAGACTGCTCGAACTCGGCAGGCAAATCCCGCGTTCAAACAGATCCTTCGCCACATCGCCGCCGAAGCGCTCGCTGCCCGCATACAGAGGCTGCAAATGCATAGGCTTCCAAACGGGCCGGCTCTCGATCCCCGCCGCATCGAGGGAGGCCATAAGCTCATCGCGCGACATGCCGAACTCGCCTTCGCGGATCAGAAAACAACTCAGCCATTTGGTCGAAAAAGCGTCCGCCGCCTCGGGCATCGGCTCGATCCCCGGCACCTCCGCGAACCCCGCCGCATAATGCGCCGCAATCGCCCGCCGCTGCTCCACCCGCAGATCGAGCACCTCAAGCTGTCCGATCCCAATCCCGGCCAGCACGTTGCTCATCCGGTAGTTGTAGCCCATCTCGGAATGCTCGTACGCAATCCCGGGGTCCCTCGCCTGCGTGGCCCAGAACCTGGCCTTATCCGCCAGCGCTTTCTCGGCCGTTACCAGCATGCCGCCGCCGCTCGTGGTAATGATCTTGTTCCCGTTAAACGAAAAGACCGCAATTTTCCCGAACGTCCCCGCCGCCTTGCCCTTGTAGCTCGCGCCGAGAGCCTCCGCCGAGTCCTCCAGCACGGGCACTCCGAACTCCCGCGCCGCCTCCAGGATCGGATCCATTTCGGCGCACTGGCCGTACAAATCCACTACCACGAGTGCTTTTGGGATCCGATTCATTGCAGCTTTCTTCCGCAGCGCCTGCCGCAGCAACTCAGGGTCCAGATTCCACGTCCGGCGTTCGGAATCGAGCAGCACCGGTTCCGCCCCCAGATATCGGATCGGATTGGCCGACGCCACAAACGTCAGCATCGGGCAGAAAACCTCGTCGCCCGGCCCGACGCCGAGCAGCCGCAACCCCAGATGGATCGCCGCCGTCCCACTGTCGAGGCACACCGAATGCAGCCCGATTCGCCGCGAGAAGGCGTCTTCGAACGCATTGATATTCGGCCCAACCGTCGAAACCCAGTTCAGGCGAAAGGCCTCGTTCGCATACCCCTGCTCGGAGCCTCCCATGTGGGGAACGGATAGCAGAATTCGGGGTCTCACAATTGCGTTCGGGCAGGCTACCGCCATCTCACACCCATGGGGATGCAAGACTGATGCTCCGGCAAACTAACTAAAGATGGTAACAGGCAGGTGTTTCAGTCTGCTACCTTTGTCGCGATCTCCGAAAGGATGGTTTTCAGCGACTCTTCCACCGCGATCGGACCCAGATCCCCGCGCTTGCGATGCCGCACCGCCACCTGCCCCGCTTCGGCTTCCCTCCCGCCGATCACCAGCATGTACGGCACTTTCTGCAGTTGCGCCTCGCGAATCTTCAGATTCACTTTTTCGTTCCGGTCGTCCACCGTCACGCGCACCCCGGCGGCCCTGAATTTCTCCGCCACCTCGTTCGCATACGGCGTCTGCTTATCGGTAATGGGTAGAATCGCCGCCTGCACGGGCGCCAGCCAGATCGGAAACGCCCCCGCATAATGCTCCACCAAAATCCCAAAAAAACGCTCCACGGACCCGAACAGCGCCCGATGCACCATCAGGGGCCGATGCTTCTTCCCATCCTCCGCAATGTACTCCAGCTCGAACTTTTTGGGCAAAGACGAATCGAACTGAACCGTCGACAACTGCCACATGCGCCCGATCGCATCCACCAGCTTCACGTCGATCTTCGGCCCGTAAAACGCCGCTTCGTCCGCGGTCACCGTAGCTGTGATGCCGACCCGGTCGCACGCCTTGCGCAGCGCGCCTTCGGCCAGTTCCCAGTCCGCCGCCTCGCCGTCGTACTTCCCGCTCGCGCCGCCATCCCATGTCGAGATCTCGGCCTTGTACTCCGTAAAGCCGAACGTCCGCAGCGTATCGACCGCGAAATCCAGGCACTTCACCACTTCCTCTTCAATCTGCTCGGGAGTGCAGAAGATATGGGCGTCATCCTGGGTAAATCCGCGCACGCGCAGCAGCCCGTGCATCGTGCCCGAACGCTCATAACGATAGACCGTTCCCAGTTCTCCCAGCCGCACCGGCAGGTCTCGGTAGCTGTGCTGCCGATCCTTGTAAATCAGAACATGGCCTGGGCAATTCATCGGCTTCAACTGATATTCCGCATCGTCCAGCTCCATCGGAGTAAACATGTTCTCGGCATAAAACACCGCATGCCCGGACGTCTTCCACAACTCCCGCCGCATCACGTGAGGCGTATAAACCAGCGAGTATCCGCGCTTCAGATACGCATCGCGCATCCAGTCTTCCAGCTGCTTGCGAATGATGCCGCCCTTCGGATGAAAGAAGATCAGCCCGGGCCCGGCCAGTTCCTGAATGCTGAAAAGATCGAGCTCCTGACCCAGTTTCCGGTGGTCGCGCTTCTTCGCTTCCTCCAGCTTGTGCAGATACTCGTCCAGCTCTTTTTTCGTAAACCACGCGGTCCCGTAAATTCGCTGCAGCTGCTTGTTCTTCTCGTCGCCCTTCCAGTACGCGCCCGCAATCGAAAGCAGCTTAAACGCCTTGATTTTCGACGTGTCCGGCACATGCGGCCCGCGGCAAAAATCTATAAAGTGCGGCCCCAGCGTATATTCCGAAAAAACGTCGTCGGCTTTCTCTTCAATGAGCTCCACCTTCATCGGCTCATTCATACCCCGGTATTTCGCCAGACCCTCGGGCTTCGCAATCAGCTTGCGATCGAACGAAAGCGCTTGCGCCTGCAGTTCCCACATCTTCGCTTCGATCTTTTCCAGATCCTCCGGAGTAAACGCCGTCGGCCGGTCGAAGTCGTAATAGAAGCCCGTCTCAATCGGCGGACCCACTCCCAGCTTTGTCTCCGGAAACAGCTCCAGCACCGCGGCAGCACACAGATGCGCGGTCGAATGCCTGTACACTTCGAGCGCATCGGTATCTTTCGTCGTCAGCAGCTGCAGCGACGAATCTCCCTCAAACGGCCGCTTCAGATCGAACATCTGGCCGTTTACCCGCGCGACGATCGCCGCATCGGCCAGACGAGGGCTGATTTCACGGGCGATATCGAGCGGACTGGTCCCCTCCGGAACCTCCCGGACACTTCCGTCCGGCAGCGTTACTTGAAAACTGGGCATACTTGGCTGAATCATTCAGGTTATCACCGCGCGACATCCCTGCACACGAAGTGTTATTACTGACAGGAGCCGCATGCGATCCCGAATTTTCTATGTCTTCCTGCTTTTTCCCATTTGCATTCCCGCGCAGACTCTCTCCAACACATCGCTGTCCGGAAAATACTTCGTCCGCCACGTTCAGTTCACTACCAACGCGAGTAATGGAGTCACAGACGCGCGCAGCATTGTCGGCTCCCTGATCTTCGCCCCCGGCCCCGGCACCTATACCCTCACTGGCCAGCAGGTCATCGGCTCAGGCTCCTCCGCGTCCTTTACCGCAACAGGCAGCTACTCGGTTTCAAGCGCGGGGTTCGTCACTCTGACCAATCCCCAAACCGCTTCGGCCACGATCAACGCCCGCTTTGGAACCGAAGCCGTAGTCGGCTCGAGTACAGAGATCAGCGGAAATACCTTCGATATGTTTGTCGCCGTCCCCGCGCCTTCGGTCGCCCCGACGAATGCTTCGCTCATGGGCTACTGGAACGCAACCGACTTCGAACTCACGGCGGCCTCCACCGCTCAGGTGCGCGATTCCTTTGTCCAGTTCTCGCTCGACGGAGCCGGCAACATGCCCACCACAACGGTGAAAGGCCACGCGGCGAACTACGCCAACAGCGCCACCGTAAATCAGGTTCTGCCCGTGGGCGCCTATGCCGTCAACCCCGACGGAACTGGTACTGTCACATTTCCTGCTCCCACCGGTACAGTCGGAGCTGGCGTCCTCGTGAGCTCGGCACAGCGCACTCTGATGATTTCGCAATCCGGCCACGTGATGGTGGTGAGTACTCCCGGAGCTCATGACATTCTGATCGCCCTCCAGGCCCCCATCACGACCACCGCGCCGATCTCTCTCTCACGTGACTGGCTCACCGGCATTCGCGCCGATACCTCCGGCTATAGCGATAGCTTCATTGCCAGCACCACAGCCATCGTCTCCGACGCCGCAATCGTCAGTTCCCGACGCCTCCACGAGGCGCTCAGCCCCACGCCGATCAACGTCACCGAATCGCTTTCGTATACGGTGGCCTCCGATGGTACCGGATCGGTGGGCCCAGCTCAAATCGCAGCCAGCGCCGCCGGCATTGTTTCAGCCGACGTTGGCGGCGTGTTCGACCCCACGGGTTACGAAATCGGATTCGCCACAACGATCCCCACCGTTTCCGGAGCGGGCGTATTCATCAATCCCCAGGGAATTGTCAACGCAGCCGGCAACTCGCCGGTAGGCAACCCTATTTCGCCTGGCGAATTTATCGCGATTTACGGCAGCAGCCTTGCGAATCAAACCACCGTCGCCGCAATCCCATATCCAGCCACGCTGTCGAACGTAACCGTGAATATTGGAGGATTACCCGCGCCGATTTATCTGGTAGCCGCGGGGCAAATCAACTGCGTAGTTCCCTTCGGCGTCGACACCACGAAGCAGACCGTGAACATCGTGGTGACCAACAACGGAGTCATGTCGAATACCGTGACAGTGCCCCTGTCGACAACATCTCCCGGCATTTTTTCCGACGACACCAGTGGCACAGGCGACGGCGCGATCATCCATTTGAACGGAACCCTGGTGACCTCCGCCAACCCCGCCACCAGGGGTGAGATTCTGTCGATCTACCTCGCCGGCCTGGGAGCCGTGACCACGCCGGTACAGGACGGTACGCTGCCCAACCCCCAGGTACCCGATAACGTTACCGCGCAGGTGCTTGTCTACGTGTACGGAATCCCGGTAACCCCGCTTTTCGCCGGGCTCAACCCCTACTTCCCCGGCCTCTACCAGATCAACTTCACAGTGCCTGCAAGCCTGACCGTAAGCGGCGAACTGCCGGTTGCTATTCAGACTCCGGATTCGTTCCACGATCAGATCAATTTGGCAGTACAGTAGAAGGCTCGATCACCACAACACGCGCACCGCATACTGTTCGATCAGGTGGTCCGGCGTAAAGCAGCGTCATACCATGCACGATCGCCTGAGCGACCAGCATCCGATCGAACGGATCCGCATGAAGTCCCGGCAGTTTCCCGGCCAGGAGAGCCGATTCCTCATCGATCTCCAGCGAGTCGATGCCGCTGACGTCGCGAATCCTCGGAACGAAAAGATCCGCCCTCTCGGGGAGAGGAAGGCGCCCGGCGGCATGCTTGATGCCGATCTCCCATGCGGAGGCTGTACTGAGATAGCGCTCGTTATTTGGGTTGAGAAACGCCGCAGCCGCGGTCCTGCTGAGCCGCGGCGAGTCTGAAGCGATCCAAAGAAACGTACAGGTGTCTACCAGAACCTTCACGGCTTGAGCAATTCGCTGCTGCCGCTGAAGGCTTCCAGGATATCGTCAGGCAGGGACTCGAAGAACGAATCGGGTACTGTGAATTCCCCGCGTGCTGCACCGATCCGGGGTTTACGAGCCTTCTTCGCGCGAATCGTCCGCAGTTCGGCAACTGGCTGATTGCGGTTGCAAAGAACTAATACCTCGCCGGGCGCCAATTCGGCCAAATACCGAGAAAGATTCGTTTTCGCGTCGTGGATATTGACTCGGTTCAAGACTATATTTTGAACTATGAAGTGAACTAAGTCAATATCCGCGCGGCGCAGTCTTCTACCTCTTTCTCACCTCCATCTGCACCGGCCTCGCCATCGCACTCACCGCCGGATCGTAATACTCATAAACCCGCGAAGCGAACGTCCGCACCCGGATCGGATACTTCGCCCGCAGCCGGAACGAAACCTTAAATCCATCGTTGCCGCCGATCGAATCGAAGTAAAGAATCGCCTGCGTCGGAGTCAAGCTGAACTTCTCCAAACGCCCGCTCTTCTTCCCCGCGCTCTTCTCTCGATACGAATCCAGATCCTCGCTCAGCAGATCGAATCCCGGCGGAATCCCCAGATCCACCATCACCATATTCGCCGTGGTCCGCAGACGATTCCGCACCGTCGCCGTCGCTGTCGCAATCTGATCCTGCTCCAGACGCGTCCGGTCATACGCCACATCGATCGACAACGCCTCATTCGCCGGCTTCTCGTTCCACGGCACGAAATACCGTCCGGCCACCTGATACGCGAGCGACCCCTGTCCGGTAAACCGAATCTCCACCCAATTCCCCTGCCCTACATCGCCTCCTTTGAATACGAACTGGTGGAACAGATCGTTATTCTCAGCCGTCAGCACCAGCCGCTCGGCCACCCTGCCGTTGAGCACCACCTCAACCGAACCCTTCGCGGTCGAAGCCCCGCGCTCGGTCGAAAGCAGCGCCCGCAGCGCCATGATGGTCGCCTGCGTCGTGCCCCACGTCCCCGCGCTGTCCTTGCTTGCCACGATATAGTTCATCGCCTTCGCCGCGACAGCGGGATCGCCGCCCCACTTCAGCAGAGCCTGCACCGCAAGGCCGGTCGTCTCCACCGCCGCGCTCATGCCCCGCCCATACATGCTTGTTTCTTCCGACTTCCACACAACCTGGTCGCCCTGCTGAGCCTTTGCATCGAGCAGAAGGCGAATCGCGCGGTCGATAAAGGCTCGATCTTTGCCATCCACAGCGAAGTTCGCCACCACCGCCAGCGTGTAGGCATCCGACGCCGCGTTCAGATGCGCCCCAATGAACTGCCGCGCGCGATCCACTGCCGCACCCTGATAACCGCTGGTCTCCAAAGCCCACGCCACATAGGCGGTAATGCGCAGCGTGTCCGACTGATAACGATTAATTGCGCCCTCGGCTATGCCGCCGCTGTCCGGTCTCCAGCTGCCATCGCTCTGCTGCTGATCCGCCAGCCATTGCTGCGTCCGCTGAATGAGCCGCGGGTCCACATCATGCACCTTCGACATATCGCTGAACTCCATGAGCCCATATGAAGTCAGGATCTTGTTCGCGGGCGCATTTCCAAACCACGAAAACCCGCCGCCAGGCACTTCAAATGTCATCAACCGCTGATATCCAGCCGCTATAAAACCCTGCGCTTTCGCGCTTACTTCCGGCGTCGCCTTCTTTGTCCGCTTCATGTAATCGAGCGCCAGCACATTCGGATACGTGCTTGACGACGTCTGTTCGAAACACCCGTACGGCATCCGCAGCAAACTGTCCATGCCTTCCACGATCTGGCTCATGGGACCCGGATACAGCCGCACGAAGACCGTGTTAGCATCGGCGATCGAAGCCGCCGGGAAGTTCACCGCCTGCTGCACCGCGGAATCCAGCCGCCCGTTGAACACCATGCTCTGTTCGCGCCCGTTCGGCACCACTTCGATCTCGCGGACCACAATATCCGCGCGCTTCGAGCCGCCCTCCATCTCCGCTCGCAGCGTGAGTTTGAACTTCCCGATGCGCTTCGCTGAAATGCTGAATTGCGATCCCCCCACGCGTCCCGCGTCCACCGTGACGCTCTTCTCCGCCGCGTCGCCTTCGAACGAGAACCAGTCGCCTGGCTCCAACCGCAGCTTCGCGTTTCCCTTCGCGCCGGTGTAGTTGTAAACAGCCACCGGAATCGAAACCTCATCGCCCTCCGTCAGAGTCACCGGTAAATCCATTTCTGTAAAGAAGTCCTGAAACACTTTCAGGCTCGAAGTTCCGCTGCCCAGCGCGCCCTGCTTCGTCGATGCCAGCATCGCCATGCGCCATGTCGTGATGTTGTCGGCAACCGGAATCGTAATGCTCGCGCGCCCGTCCCTGTCCGTGATAATCTCCGGCCGTACGTACAGCGATTCGGGAAACCATGACCTCACGTGCGTTTCGGGCACGGCCGATTTCTTCAGGGCTAATGAACCCAACGCTCGGCTATTTACAGAAAGATCGGCACGCATCGCCATCTTCGGAAACGCCATCGGAGCATCTTTGGCGACTGCCCCATTGATCATCATCATGGGTGCGGCAGCCATTACTTCGACCATCTCATTGACCTCTCCCACCTGCAAAGGCATCGAAAGACTCGCCCGGTCGCCTTCATTCAGCCGGAACTCCTTCGTCACACTCGCAAATCCCGGCGAGGACACACTCACGCTCACCGTCCCCGAAGCGATCCCGTTAAGGCCGAAGCCTCCTGCGGAACTGGTCCTCAGGGTATGCGTCCTGCCCGTAGCTCTTTCCACGATATGAATCAGAGCGCCCTGCACCGCGGCTCCCGACATATCGGTCACCGTGCCCGCGACAGCAGCCCGCCCACCGATGTTGTGTTCAAGCGCAACCCGAACGCTGCACCCCGTAATCGGCATCCAGTCGACAATGTCGTCCGCCGTGTTGAACTCGCCATCCGGCCCCGCGCTCCGCACCTGCCGAAATGCAACCTGCAGATCCTTGCCCCAGGGATCGGCCAGTTTCAGGCTCAACTGCCCGCAGACCGCGTCGTTCTCTTGCGCCGCAATCCGTTCCACCTGAGCGCGTATCCGGTTGCGATATCGAGCGCTGTACTCGGCCGCCTTGCTCTGTGCCGCATCCCCGCCGAAATTCAGCGATGCATCGTTCGCCCCCTTCATCTCCATCGCCGAAAACAAGGCCCGCGCCGCGCGATCCTGCTCCGCCGTTGAAATCACCGCCGGCAATCCGATCGAATGAATCTCATACCGCGGCTTCATCATTTCCTGCTCAAGATAAAAGAATACTTTCGCGAACCCCGGCTGCTTCTCCGCCAGCGCAAAAACCGCCTGATCCACCACTTCCAGCCCCAGCGCCGCCTGCACGCCCTCCCCTCTGCGATTCGTTACGCGAAACCCAACCCGCGCCTCGCTGCCCGGCTTATACACCTGCGCATCCGTCGTAGTCTCGATCCGCAACTCATCGGCCGGCTGCACAAACACCATGCGATGATCGCCCGACGGCTGCCCATCGCGCCCGAACACATAAGCATTCAATTCCAGCGTGCCCGCCATCTCCGGCGTGGTCACAAACTCCAGATGCGCAACCCCCTTCACCAGATCAAGATCATGCGTCGCAATCGTCTGCCCGTCTTTAATCACATCGACATAAGCGCTGCCCCTCTCCCGCGCGCTCCACACCTGCACGCGAACCCGATCCCCAGCGCGATACAAAGCCTGTTCGGTATGCAGCAGCACCGGATCGAACCCCGCCCGCGACTCCAGCTCAATCGGAACCGACGCACGACTCCCTTCGCGATCCTTCGCATCCACTCGAATCTCGTCTTTGAACGCTCTGCCGGCCAGTGAAACCACAGCCACTCCGCTCTGGTCCGTGCTTGCCGTCCGATCGGGCAGGCTCGATGAATGAACCCGCACCTCGGCCTGCGCCGGCGTTCCGTCCGGATACGACGTCAGAATGAACACCTGGTTCTCCACACCCGGAACCAGCGCACCGCTCTCCGGAACCGCCGTCACCAGCAGCGGCGATTCGCTCACCGTCACGCTCTCGCCATGCGTTTCGCTGTGTCCCGCGTTGTCCTTCACGGTTGCCTCGATCAGCACCCGCGCCGCCCCATGATTCCCCGCCTGCCCCGCGAAGAAATCCGGCAGCCGCATGTCGAAAGCGAACGAGCCGTCGCCATCCGTGGTCCCTTCCACCTTCGCCGCCTCCACCAGCGCCACATCCAATGCCGACGCCTTCACCGAGACCTGCGCATGATCCACCGCCTTGCCGAAGAAGTAATTGCTGCGCACCGTACCCGTCACATGGTCGCCGGGCCGGTAGCCGCGCTTCGCTTTCGCATCCTTGCCCGCCAGATCCACCGCGACCTTGAACCGCGGCAATGTATACCGCTCCACCTGCAAAGCAAGCTCGGCATGATTCGCATCATCCATCAAAGCCCGCAGATGCCAGGTACCCAGGTTCACTTCGTCCGCCAGCACGAACTCAGCCGAAGCGACGCCATAATCGTCCGTCTGGGTGGCGCTTCGGAACAGCTTGTTCCCTCGCGAATCCTCCGCTTCGAACGTCAGCTTGCGATTCCCCGTCGCCTGATGGCTCGCCCGATCCAGCACCAACACCCGCGCATGAATCGTCTGCCCCGGCTGATACACAGGCTTCTCGGTCGTCAGCAGAATCGACGACTTCTCTTCAACGCGAATCGCCTGCGTCTGCTCCGCCTCGCCCAGCGGCGTGTCGACCGCATAGTGCAGCAGATAATTCCCGGTAAGCCCCACCGGGAACCGGAACTGCGCACGCGTCGTGCCCCGGGGGTTCAACCCGCCGGTGTACAGAACCTGAGGCTTCCGCCCATCGCCCCGCAATTCGATCCGCACCCACCCCGCAGCGACCGGAGTCTGCTGATCCGGTTCGGTCACCACCAACCGCACCGCTGCAGAGCCGCCCGTAATGTACGATTGCTGCCCCAGCACGTGAACGGAAGGACGCCGCAGAATCCGCGAAACAGCCGTGATCCCCTGCGTATCGGCCGAACGATACCGCAGCCGGTCCCACGCGACATCTTCGACGGCGGGGGAACCGGGGATCGCCACGTCCACCTCCTGACCTCGTCCATTGCCTCGCGCGACGACACGGTCTTCAGGGTCGAGAACCTCCACCGTCGCGTGGTACGGCATCGAGACATGCAGCACACCATGCCTGTAAGTAGCCGACACCTGAGCACTGCCCTCAGTAGACGTGAGCGCGATAACCGATCCCGCAACAAGCGCCACCGCGGCGGCGATAAAAGCAACAGATTTGTTCATGAACAACCTCCCGTTCACTCTGAGAACGGAGTTGTTCGCAAATCTTGCAGAGGAAGTTCGTTCTTATTTCGACGCTGCCAACCAGTGGCTGCCGTCCCGGCTCAACCAAACCACGCCAGTGTCCGTAGTCAGCCGGAAAGCCGAGTCCGGCGTGTCGGTGACCGCCGCCAGCCCCACTACCTTGCCCTTCCATACCGCTTTGACTGTTTTCCACTTCTTGCCCGCATTGTCGCTGCGCAAGAGAGCGCCCGCTGAATCGACAGCCAGCATGACCCTCCCCTTTTTCGCTGAGAGTGCGGCCGGGAGCGAGGCTTTGACACTACCGTTCACAAGCATCGCTTCGCTGGCCCTGTTGGACTCAGTCGCAATCGTCGGAGCCGATGCCGTAACCTCCACCGATTCCGACAGGGAACCCACCGAAAGCGCCGAATCCACCCGCGCCACCTGGTCCTTCGCCACATCAACCTTCTTCGTCGACTGCTGGAACCCCGGAGCCGTAACCTTCAACTCATACTGGCCAGGCTGAAGGCCTGCGACGCGGAACTGCCCCGAAGCATCGGCGCCGGCAGTCAAAGGGAGAGGGCCGTTTGCAGCCCGCACACTTACCGCCGCCCCCGGAATCACCGCCCCTGCCTGATCTGTGACCGTACCGGCTATCGCCGACGGCTTCTCCTGCTTCTGCGCTATCTCCGTAACCGCGTTAACCGAGGTCGGAACTTTGAGCAGCCGAACCGCTGTTGCCGGCTTCGCCAACGGCGGAGCTGCGCCCGGGAGAGCCTGTGACATCGGCTCCGCCCGCTTCGGTGGCGCAGTCAGCGCCGCCACGGGAGATTTCGCCAAAGGCGGTTCCACGCGCAGCGAAATCGACAACACCACGACCCCGGCCGCCGCCGCAGTCAAAGCCGCAGCCGGCACAAACCAGCGCTCCCACCAGGAGGCCTTCTCCGCAACCGGCGCCGTCACAGGTGCCTCCGCCAGGTACGCCACCGCCCTGCATTGCGCGCACTCTGCCAAATGCGCCAAACACGCCACCCGCTCATGCTCGGGCAGAACGCCTTCCACGAACGCACTCAGCGAATCCGCATCGAGATGTTGGAGAGATTCGCTCATGTTTGTCCCGGCTCCGCCGCCACGCTCTGTTCAGGGAACGCACCGCGCGAAGAACTTTGCAGCACGCTTCGAAGATTGATACTAATATCGCGCGGATCGGTCCCGAGCGCTTCCTCCGCCGCGGCACGGCTCATGCCCGAAGCTTGCAGACTCGCCAGCAACTCCTCGTGCAGCTTCGCCGTCAGCCGCCCGATCCGCCTGCTCACCGTCGCCTCATGCACCCGCAAAGTCCGCGAAATCTCCAACAAAGTGCGCCGATCCAGAAACCACGCCGAAAGCAGAAACCGCTCCTCCGCATCCAGCCCGCCCAGCGTCGCTTTCAAACATTCGCCCAGCCGCGCTAACATCCCCGGCTCCGGTGGGAACGCAACAGGCGCCGCCGCTAACTCGACCGCCGGAAGCGAAGTCTCCCTGCCCGTCCGCCGATGTTCGTCCACATGCCGCTGCGCCAGAGTCGCCCGCAAAAAGCCCTTAAACGACCCGCGCCCCGAATAATAAGCCAGCGGCGACTTCCGTTCGCCCTCGCGTTCCGTAAGCCCGAACATCGCCCCGTAAAGCGAATCCGCCAGCTCGTGCCCAGCCGAAGCCGACCCCGTAATCCCGATCGCAGCCTGAGTCAGCGGCGCCTTATAAAGCTCAAGGAAGCGCTGCCATGCCGAATCTCGCCCCAGCGCGCACGCATGCGCCAAACCCAGATCCTTCAATTGCAAAGACTGCAGGAAACCGACGATCTGGTCCCGCCGCGGCGCGACCCCGGGAGGCATCCC
>Ga0302140_10005724_pt1 | contig 15653 bp, 16 predicted proteins | sample I_Bog_E1_1_FD_202095 | JGI IMG/M metagenome (GOLD analysis project Ga0302140, IMG submission 202095) | Peat permafrost microbial communities from Stordalen Mire near Abisko, Sweden - I_Bog_E1_1 | ecosystem: Environmental > Terrestrial > Soil > Wetlands > Peat | place: Sweden: Abisko, Stordalen...
ACGATGCGGGGAGGAGGCTGGAGAGTGATTCGGATTCCAATATTGGTCTTGCCAGCCTACACGGATACGAGGGCTCCTGCTTGTGCAGGACGGCTGTGCGTCAACTCGGAGCTCCGTTGTGCTGATTAGGTAGGCATATGATAGTTTCAGACTGCTTGGGGTTGGTGGATAAAAAGGAGCATTGATTCCTGGTCCTCGACATGCAGCCCCTTTCACTTCAGCTGGCTCGAGTCGGTCGAGACTTCCACTAACGTAGGGGGCCCACTTGCGGCCTTGCCGCCACTGAAAACCGCTCTCCTTCTAAGTTAATGTGCACACGGAGGTATTTCCGTTGAGATAAGAAACTAAGATGCAATAGGGCATGGATGAGAGGTGGGCCGCATCGGCGCTGCGAGCATTGTTGTCGCTGGCGGCTCTACATTCATTCGACCATTTCGCCTGCGCACGCTATTGCAGGCGAATCAGCGTAGAGATAAATGTCACTTCATCTTGGAAACATGCTTTGTGGAGAGACAGGGGAGAGGGGATAAAAGACGCATTTGCCGAAAAACTTTGTTGGGATCTGTGGCCTGTAGCTACTCCCCCCCCAAGAACCCAAGAATAATTGCTAGCGCGTATGCTTTGGGTATAGGTGCGGGTAGGACTTCAGGGTGTTAAACCAGTGAGAAAGTGCCTTTTAAGCTGGCTAAGAGCCACTGCCAGGGCAGAAAGCCTTCGTGAACCTTCTACGTGCACCCTTAACTTAATACACAGACCAACTTTTGCCCTGTGCAAGATAGCTAACCAGGCCCTCGAACCACTCAGAAATCTTGCCTTGTTGAAAACTGGGGCGGTGGAGGCCGCTAGCATTTATTCTTTGGGGGGGAGGAGAGTACTAATCTTCCCCTGCTTGATAGCCCTTGCTTCTCCAGCCCTGCTCCCCAAGTCTATACTACTTCGGTAGGCGTCGGGACCACATGAACACCACGGGAACTGAAGCTATTCACTATATAGCAAAGACAATTGCAATTCCTCCCTCGCGAATCTAATAACCTCATTCATTTCCATTGCCAAAGCGCAGGAGGAGCCGTTTCGGCTCATGATTTCCATATCGCCCTTCACGAGAAGCAAAGTTGCCAGCACTGCGGGCTGACGGGGATGTTACCTTTCCATATGCAGTCAGCGTTGCAACCCTGGTTTCCCGAAGCTTTTCGGCAGAGCTAGAACGTCGGGGGTTGGTTTCTGCGGTACAACGGATACTTCTTACCAGGGTTCATAACGTGGGACGCTTACCTGGGTTAGCTGTTGATAGCTCCAGGGTTACCAGTTACGAAGTACTAGGTCCCTTGAGGCTCGAATTTTGGGGTGTCGCTCCGGTAATGGCAAGGGTCCCTGCATCAGTTTTATCGAAAATGCAACGGCGAGGATCCTGCAGGACTGTGCCGCAGTATTACGCAAGCTTTTGCTGCAATAAACTCAAGGCTGCAGATGGCTGTATGGAAACCTTCCTTATCAGCAAATATTCTTGTTATCTCTCCTTTCACGTGGGAGAGGCTGCTCGTGGTTGACTCGGGTTTTGTCTACTTGAATCAAGATAAGCAAAAAGTGACGTCGATAGAGACGTTCCGCTCGTTTGACTACTCTGCCTTTCTGCTTTAGCTTCGAGAGTTAGAGTAGAACACTGTTTGAAAGACTAGAAAGCTTTCAAAATGTCATTCAGCGGCTCTCTCCTGATCGCCGAGACACCTCCCGAACACTTCTTGTCGACATCCAGAGGTGCATCCTCAATTGATGGTAGACTCCCTCCTCAGCCACTCGCGCCTCCTCCGAGTTTCTAATAATTACCCAGACGTTCCATCTCTCCGTCAGCGTCGTTTCAAGAGCGCGAGATTAATTAGTGAGTGAGTTAGACTTTAGCCAAGTTTTGGCAGTTACTGACAAGTGTCCTAGATATGAAAAGCCATGGATAGAAGCTTGGAAGAATCAAAAGAAGGGGAGGGGGATTTCAGGTCGTACTTGGGATTCCATCATATTTTGGGGTTCTATCCTACTGGGATTTATTCTTGGGGCAGTCATGTGCTATCTTTCATACTCAAAAGTCTCAAACTTCGAGGTACCATCCCAATTGATCAGATGATGATAATTATCTAATCGCGATAGTATTGCCTTGTGTTTGAGGACAACTTTGAAAAAATTGACACGGACATCTGGGGCTATGAGATCCAGAGAGGCGGCTTTGGGTACGTTATCTGGCTCTTCACTTCCAAGGTGGGCGCCTACCACCAAGACTTTTTGCTGACAATGTTCCAGTACTGGATCTTTCGAGTGGACTACAAACGACTCGAGAAATGCATTCGTTGATGCCGAAGGATTGCACATTATTCCGACATTGACCATCGACGACACCGACATCACTCCGGCGGAGATTCTGAATGGCTACACTTTGAACTTGACTACTGACGGGACCTGCACCTCCTCCGATTCTGGCTTCTCATGCTCGATCTACAGCAACAAGACCTCAGGCGACATTATCAATCCTGTTCGCAGTGCAAGATTGACAACGAAGGGAAAGAAGACCATCAAGTATGGCAAAGTTGAAGTGGTGAGAATATGTCAACTGAGCTCCCACTTCGTCAAATGTAGCATTATGCTCGAGCAGGACCAAAATTGACTGTGTATCAGGTTGCAAAAATGCCAAAAGGAGACTGGTTGTGGCCCGCGATTTGGTAAGGGACCCAGAAAAAGTGCTCCGACTATTAGGCTAATGGTGACAGGATGATGCCAGAGGATTCAGTTTACGGAATATGGCCTGCGAGTGGTGAGATTGACATTGCAGAGTCCAGAGGCAATAACGGAGACGTTTATGCTGTTGTTGGGGGACGTGACAGTCTGATCTCTGCAATGGTAAGCACACGACTTGATGGTAATGCAACCAGAACTGGCTAATATCATGTGCAGCATTGGGGTCCTATTGCTGCCGTCGACGCATTCTGGAGAACAGATGGGAAGCACAATGTTCGAAGAACGGATTACAGCGATAGCTTTTATACGTTCGGGTTGGAATGGAGCGAGAAATACATCTTTACATACATCAACAGTCGACTCCTGGTAAGTGTACACGCACGGCTGTGATGCTGAGATATAAGCTAACTTGGGCATCCTCATTCAGCAAGTCTTCTTTGTCTCCTTTGCGGGGAGCGAAAACATGTGGAACAGGGGTCAGTTCGGACAAGCCATTATAAACAACTCTGCGCTTCACGACCCGTGGAGCCAAACTGGGCAGCCGAATACTCCTTTCGATCAGGAATTCTACCTGATCTTGGACGTGGCCATCGGGGGAACGAATGGCTTTTTCCCGTGAGCTGAAACGCGCATCTGTCGACGGTCCAAGCTAATCTGAAAAACACAGAGACCAGATCGGGAACAAACCCTGGGGAGACAAATCTTACACTGCCCCCAGAGAGTTTTGGAATGCAAGCGAGCTTTGGTATCCTACGTGGCCCAATGGGACTGAGCGGGGTCTGACCGTCAAAAGCGTGCAGATGTGGAGCGAAGGAGCTTGTGGTACTCCTCAACGATGAAGTAGTTGGCTGGAACGATGGCCGGATTTGTGTACAGTACCGCTGCCTGACCTGCAGTTCCATTGTGTTGACACGCGGTAAGTAAAATGGGCAGGAGGGCGTGACTGGATTGTGGGAACTTGCGCCAACCGAAACTTAGTCGACTGCCTCCGTCTCCATAATTTTCCCAATCTGCTTGTGTTATCTGTGATCCCCTGTGTTCCCCGACGGTGCAGATGCCAGATGCAGACGCACGTGCATACGCAGACGCAGAAGCGATGCCAACAATGCTTGCAATTCTGCGCCGCAAAGGGGCGGGCCAAGGTGCGAGCTGAGCTGACAGGGCCAAGAAATGCCGATTGCTGGGCGTCGATTGCTGAGCGCTAGTCGCCGAAGACCCAAAGTTCCTTCCCACCGCGGAGGCCACTCGTGAATTCGACTGATTGATTGATTGATTGTTTGTTTGTTTGGTACGAGCTAGCCACCGTCAGGGGCGCGTGCGGCGAACCGGCTTCGTGGCCCGGGCCACCCCCGTTGGACCCTTGCGGACCCTTGCGGACGTTCAGCGTTGGACCCGCTGCCGCCCCGATCCTCGCGTCGTGCTAGTCCCGTTCTTATTCCAACGTCCTTGGCCGTTACACAAGCCTCAACATCACGTCAGGCCACCCAGCCCTCTTTCGCTTGCGATGACCGCCCACAGTACGCATTGGACCTCCAAGCAATTTCCCGTACCGCTGCTCCCTCGTTGCCTGCCCTCGACGCCGACGCCTTTATCTGTCAGTGGCAGCCCCAACCTCGTATGCAGAAACGAGCCGGCCTCGGAAACTCGACGTGGCCCTGCACACTCCCCGACCCCCGCACCGCCGTCAAGCTCGGTCGGCTCGGCTGCATCAAGTCAATATTGAACTGCATGGAAAGCTTCGCCGATATACCCCAGGCAAGCGCCGCAGCATGTACCCCCAGGCAAACGCAGCACACTCTCAAAATAACGCCGTGCCCCTGTCATCTCATCCCCAGTCAGCCCTGCTGAGCTAGTCTCCTTACGGGAGAAAAGGCATGACCAGGGCCGAGATAGGCATGTTTTGATGCACAAATTTCCCCTATAACCTTTCCCACGTCAAAATGGCCATTTCCCACGCAGACAGGTTGGAAGCAAGGCCTTCTCGGCGCTAGGCTATTGATTGGGAACAGTCCTCAATTAGCTGGGTGATGGCTGAGCTGAACTGAGGCGGAGAATGAGCTGTTTTCGCACTCAGGGGCATGCATACCGCGTAAGGAACAAGTTATTTACTCTTCTTGATTGTGTATTGCGTTCTTGTCTCCGCGTCCGTTTTTTCATCTTTTCATAGCAAACGTCATTATGACTCCGACACTCGTTCAGTCTGCCTGGGCACTTGCCCTTTACACTCTTGTAAGTTTTCTTCCTCAGTGGCATCTCTGACACGTGGCAAGAAGCTTGATTGACTGGAGTTCATGCAAGTTGCCCTTTACCGAGGCCAGGTCGTCCCAAAATGTTAGAGCTGTCCAACCGAGATCGGGAGGTTGGACGTACGTCGGGTGCTATGTGTAAGTTTCCGTTCCGTCTCAGCAGCGGTCCATACTGTTGGTGTCGCTGCATGCCTCAGGTTCTCGCCCAAACTATTTTCCTATGACCTTCCACAGGAAACAAGAGCCTGTGGCCTATTAGTTGGGATGAGCTTTGCAGTAGCCAAGCTTTTCGGTATTCGGTTCGCAGCAAGTGTCCGCATGTCGGTACTCTTCCAAGATATTCACTAAACACAATGCACATGGAACTTGGATAGGCCATTATATGATTGTTCAAGACTGACGTGACATACTGATAGTGACCAAGTCGGGGCACGAACACTTGATGTAAACCCTGGTACCACTGGCGGTACAGCTGCGTTGACTGTAGAGCTTTGTACTTCAACATGCCAAGGATTAGGCTATGTCTTTGCCGGAATGGAGTATGCAGGAGAATGCTGTAGGTTTTATTTTCAACCACTACATGATGAAAGCAAAAAAACAATACTGACTTTGCAGACTGTGGCAATTCTTTCACTAATGGTGGCGGTCCTGCCCCTGATGGGGAAGTCGGATGTGATATGGCCTGCAATGGCAATGCTACAGAGATCTGTGGTGGCCCTTACAGACTGAGCGTCTGGGACTATGACGATGCCATCGCCACTCTCTCTTCAACCTCAACCATAGCTTCATCGACAACATCCTCAGCTTCCGCCACATCCACAGTAGCTGGATGGACCGCTCTCGGCTGCTACAACGACACTGTCGGCGATCGAACTCTTTCGACTGAGATCTACTCCATCCCAGGTGCGAATATGACAGTGGAGCTTTGTCTAGCTGCCTGCCAAGCTGCCTCATTCACCCTTGCTGGACTCGAGTACGCTGGGGAATGTTACTGCGATAACAAGCTTGAAAATTATGGTGGTCCTGCCTCTGATGGCAGTGTTGGCTGTGACATGGCTTGCAATGGCAACGCAGCGGAAATCTGTGGTGGCCCAAACCGCCTAAGCATGTACTCTCGAAGTAGTGCAAGTACAAGCACCACCACTTCTTCAGTGTCCTCAGTGTCATCGTCTATCTCCGGAATCTCCAGCACCACCAGCACTTCCACAAGTTCAACTGCAGTTGCTACCAGTCTACCGACCGGTTGGAATTACAAAGGATGCTGGATTGACGAAGCATATGGGCGTATCCTCAGCGCTCAAACCCCTGATAGCGCGACCCTCACTGTCGAGAGCTGTGTTGCCGCATGCGTTGCTCTTGGGTATTCCATTGCCGGTATGGAGTATTATACACAGTGCTTCTGTGGGAATGCCTTGATCAACGAAGCAGCTTTGGCAGCCTCGGATACCGACTGCAACACCGCATGTGGTGGCAATTCAGCTGAGATGTGTGGAGGGGGTGATCGCATGTCGATCTACTCGAATGAAACGACTCTCGTCATCACGCCTGTTCCGGAGACTCAATTGACCGGCCTGCCAGGTTCTTGGAACTATTCTGGATGTCTCCTGTGAGTACCATCATTTATCATCTTGTCAAGCACAACTACTCTTCACCCATTCTTGAGCTCGACTTTCTCTCCATGAATAGATTGTAACTCACTCTTGAATGATAGTGACAATGCCGTGGATCGGACATTCCCTTACCAATTGGAGTTCTTGAACAATAACACCGCTACCAACTGTCTCTCGCAATGCCAAGCCTTTGGCTATGGCGCTGGCGGAATGGAATATGGACAGCAATGTTGTAAGTCATGTTGCCTACTCGACCAACGTCACAAGTCTAGCTCACACAAGTATAGTCTGTGGTGATGTTGAAAATGTGATCAATGCCAATGCTACTCTGATGCCCGAAGGAGACTGCGACATGGTCTGTTCTGGAAATGATTCGTACATCTGCGGTGGTCCAAGTAGGATCTCGTACTACACATGGACCGGAGCCCCACTCTCGAGCTGGGACTTCAAGACTGGCGATGCTGCTGGTGAATACCAGTTCCTCATCGGAGGTAAGTAGAACGACCTGCTCCAAACGGCGGTGCTCAGTATACACAGGCGTCATCATCCCTCTCATTTCTCAACCAGGTGTCAATGGGAAAATAACATTCTTGGAAAAGGTGAGCGAAGCTCTGGCATACCTCCAAGCACTTTCTCATGAATCTGCAGTTCGGCACCGAGCCCGCTAACAATTCCACTGGGGCGTACGAACTGGACCTTAATCTGCTGAATAATTTTACAGCAGCCTGGCGACCGATGCACGTGAAATCCGACGTCTTTTGTTCAGCAAGCTTGACTCTTCCAGATAAAGCAGGCAGAATGCTCAACGTCGGCGGATGGGCTAACGATGCTACTTATGGAGTCCGCTTGTACTGGCCAGATGGGGCACCAGGCACATGGGGTGTCAATGATTGGGAAGAGAATGTATTGGAACTTCACCTCCAAGCAGGTAGATGGTATCCTACAGCAATGGTGATGGCCAATGGATCGATCCTCGTCATGGGTGGTGAAGAAGGTTCAAACGGCGCACCTGTTCCTTCACTTGAAGTGTTGCCATTGCCACCAGGATCCGGCACTGTCTACTGCGACTACCTCAACCGCACTGATCCATACAACCTTTACCCTTACCTCGCTGTCCTGCCGACAGGTGGCATTTTCGTCGCTTACTACAACGAAGCTCGAATCTTGAACGAAGTCAGCTTGCAGACCGAGACAGTCCTACCCAACATCCCCGGTGCGGTGAATGACTTCTTAGGCGGAAGAACGTACCCCTTTGAAGGAACAGCAGTGTTAATGCCTCAGTATGCACCATATACAGATCCATTAACAGTCATGATATGCGGCGGTTCAGTTCCCGGTCCCGAAATCGCGCTCGATAATTGCGTTTCGCTTCAGCCCGAAGTCACCAACGCAAATTGGACTATCGAGCGAATGGTATGCCATCCACTCCCTGTTTCACTCCCCAGACCATCTTGCTGACAAGGTCAACAGCCCTCCAAGCGCGTAATCTCAAGCATCTGCGCCCTTCCCGACGGAACCTACATGATTATGAACGGCGGACAACAAGGCCGCGCAGGCTTCGGTCTTGCGACCGAGCCCAACCTGAACGCCGTCCAATACGACCCCACAAAGCCAGTCCACGCCCGCATGAGCGTCATGGCCAACACGACTATAATCCGTCTCTACCACTCCGAAGCCGTCTTAATGCAAGATGGCCGAATCCTAGTTTCCGGCTCGGATCCCGAGGATGTGAGATTCCCGCAGGAATATCGTGTTGAAGTCTTCGTCCCACCTTACCTTTTGACCGGCGCCACGCCTCCAAGCTACAACATCTCGAGGACAGACATTGCTTATGGCGGAACCACAACTCTCAACATCACCTTGCCCAGCCGGGACTTCGCAAACATGAAGATCACCCTCATGGCATCGGTAGCTTCAACACACGGCAACTCCATGGGTCAAAGAACAATCTTCCCAGAGTACACATGTAGCGGCAACGTATGCACTGTGACCGCACCGCCGAATGCACACGTCTGTCCGCCTGGGTGGCACATGCTTTTCGTGCTCGACAATGGAGTGCCGAGTTATGCCGAGTGGGTGAGGATTGGTGGTGATCCTGCGCAGCTGGGTAATTGGCCAGATTACTCGGATTTCACGATTCCAGGTGTGTAGACCAGTGAACCGTTGAGGCCGGCTATTCCTGTAATACAGGAGCCTCTGGAGAGTGCTGCTAGTTTACTGGAGCTTGGTGTCTAGCGGGTTATTGAGCTTGTTGTAGTCTATATAATATATATTTCATGTAATGTAAATTGATTTAAAATTAATTCTAACTCTTTTATTTGACTATTAAATTTTCTAATCTATTCTTTTATACTTTCAACTCCTTAACTTTATTCTTATTATTCTTGTCTTTTAAGTATTATTAACTATCGGTCCACTCAGAACGCGTAGTACCGCCACGTAGTCGTGGAATGCTAATTGCGTAGTGTAGGTGGTGATTGTGTTAGAAAGCAAGAGCTAAGAGCAGTTCTGGACGTGGTATTGTCCTGTAGTCCAGAACTAAACTAAGCCTAACCGGTACTAGTACAGTAAATATGCACGCACGTGACCGAGCTGCAGCCGCAGCGCAGGCTAGAACTGGTACTGCAAGACTTTATACTATTGGTACGAGGAAATGGTTAGCACAAAATTTGGGTTAGCACCAAAATGTATAAACGCACAGTTAGTGCCATGAAACTATTAGTACCAAAGAACTATTATTATAGTTTATTGCGTTTTGCGGAGGGCGCGCATAAAAAGTAATGCGCGTCGCTAATTTAGCGCGAATTACTCTGATTCTTACAATCGACTGTAGTGAAACCCTGTTAATGTGGCTGAGACACCGTTGCTGCCTTGTGCCTCTCTTTCACGACCTTCACGATGCGTTCTCCTGTCTTTCACAATCTTCCCACGTACCAGCTCAAAGAGCCTCAGAGGAAGCAATCCGCTATCTACTAAATAGACCTTTATGTGATAGCAGGGCTGCAACGTCGCGGCCAGTTCATCACCCACATCTCTAGACCTTGAGGTCAAGCTCTTCAAGTCTGCAATACCACAAAATGGAAGAAGCTCTAGCAAGTCTCACGTTGACTCCATCAACACAGAACAAAAGTGCCAGCCACCTCATACCGTACCTCCCAGCCGAGATTCTGGACCAAATCTGGCTGTCCACCATCCTCTGCACCGGACCGCGCATCGTCGACATCAGATGCGAGAGTAAAATGGACGGTCTCACTTCCTCCTGTCGCATCCCACCTCTCCTACACACCTATTCACGGTCCCGCAAACTCGCCTTGCAGCGCTGGAAACTGTGTTTCCCCTCCTTAGACGAGAGCGGAAACCTAGCCGCAAAAGTGTTTTTCGACTATTCGCAAGACACACTCTTCTTCACGCAGGAATTCGTCGATATCTGCCAGTTTGCATTTATGGTGAGCAAGGAAGAGAGGATGAAGATCAGAAGCGTGGCATTTGACTTGACGGTTGTGGCGACTATGTTCAACGGTGTCAGTTTCGGGAGATCGCTCATCTACGAGCTCCAGCCGAAAGTCCGCTTGGCGTTTGTGCTGAGGCAAGGGAAGGAGGATGAACAGGCTTGGGCAAGAGAGGGGAAGATGATCTCGTTCTTCCCAGTCAAAGCTCCGAAAGAGCTGACGGGTTCTAATGTGAACGAGAAGAAGTTTTTCGAGCAGTTCCATAATACCCCGAGTGCGAGCATATGGCGAGGCGTGCTGAGGTTCATGTTTGTTGGGATTCGAGTTGTCGAGATGGGGGATGAAGCGTGGGATTTGAGGACTTTGGATGATTTGGATGAATCCGAGTATTGGAAGTCGGGGTGGAAGATTTGGTATGAAAATGGGGCGAGGTCTGAACGAAGGTTTGTCCCCGGATAGGGAACATCTGACCCCTCAAAATGGAGAAGTTCTCTGTCCGGGGATAATCCGTCTAAACGCGGGGAGCGAAACTGAACTGTTGGAGAAAACCAGTTGTTTATGGGCGCTTGCGATTCTACGAAATTATACAAGTTGATTCGAGATACACCATTTCAATGGAAGATATTCTGATGAAACCCAACTTACAACTCTCGATACACCCTTTGGACGGAGAAAATGCATGGAATTTAAGACGAACTGTACAAGCAAGCAAAGTGAGATTAGAATAGGCGCGAAAGAACCATCATTCTATAGCGAACAGTTCACATGCAGGCTTCCATTTCGCAGTCTTCGAACGCTTCTGGGTATTAACGGCGGTTGTAGGTACCGCTAGACTCAGGATTAAATTTCTCTCCTGCTAGTTCCATTTCAGTCCCTGAACGTGAGTGGCTGCTGCTTTGATCTGAGCTAAGCTTAAGTGCACGCTCTAACCTAGCCTGCGCACCATAATATCGAGCCTATCTTGTCCTCCTCTTCCATGTACACCGTGGATACAATTTCCTTGCGAAAGGTTTTCCCAGGAGCCCTTGCAGGCTGCTGCCCATTCCCGATGTGCATATCATGGAGTGCGTAGTAGATGCTACCTTTACACTCTTTCAAGCTCGGCAAGAAATTGAAGTGTCTTGAGTCATCGAAGGGTTGAGCCGGCACCTGAACACCGACTTCGTCCTAGGTTATTCAGGTGCCCATTTCCACAATGGTGACTGGTGGCTTACCATCCATATCAAGTCTCCGACATGTGATCGTATGAGTTTGGCGGAGCTTGATCCAGTGTTTCGAGGTCGGAAGACTCAAGAGAGTCGAACCATTCCTGGTCAAATGAGTCGAGGTTGATATCTAAAGATAGACCAGAAGTTGCCCTAAATTCGGTTCCCATATAGCCGGTGGGGTCAGGAATACCGATCTCCGGGAAAGATGGTATTGATGATTGCTGCTGTTGAAGACCAGTAAATCGTGGCATATTCGATGACCAAGGGTCGTCCGACGATAACCACTGATTATTGAAAGGCATTCCAAAATGAGAGCCCAAAGCAGATTGGGCAAGCTCTGGCGTAGGATCGAACGAGTCCATGTCTTGGTGAAAGGTTCGAGGGAGCGGGAGACCAGCACGCGCCTGTAGGAGGTCGTCCGTCTCGATATTCACGCTTTCCTGACGATTGGATTGACAGGAAAGGTTCGAACCAGATTGATCCCCCAAGTCACTCTTTGGCCGTTTTGCGGGCCGCTGTGCCTCCCCGCTTGAGCAAGCATTAGTGGATCCAGATGGAGTGACGGGTGTGTCTTCCGAGGAGTTTGATGCCCGAGAAGGTTCGCCTTCCGCTCCAAGTGCGTTGACTTGCGTTGCTTCCGACACGGTGCGTACGATAACCTGTGTCTCGCGCAAGCGTTCAAGAATTTCGTTCAAGAGGTCCGGAGATATTGCTGTCATTTGGCGAGCTGCTATTTTCTCTTGCACAACTGTTTGGAACACCTCAAGAAATCTCCCATCCTCGGCTGAAGACGTGGAAGGGCCGTCACAAACTATGCAAAGGTAAGCATGGCTGATAGAATGATATGGATGTTAGCTTACATGGGTGGACAGGAACTGCAATTCCCGGGAAGAGTGCCAGCCACATCAAATACCAATTCTTGAGCTCGAGCATATCCTGTGGGGTTGGGCTATCGCTCACATATTCAGTGATATTGGCAGAAACCCAAAGATTAACTGCATCCTTTGTGGTCTGTGGGAGCTGGTGAAACCCTCTCGCTGTGAGAATGGCTGTGATCCTCTCCTGAATCGTCTCGTTGATATTCTCAGCCTGGTTGATGCCGGGCCATTGATCAGGCAACACCGAGTCGCATGCAGGGTATGCACGCGAATGTTCACCCATCTCTTCCGGCTTGTCAAAGAGGCTACCGCATCGAGTGCATCGGCTTACAGTATGTGTGCTTTTGTTGTGCTGCCTGCAGATGGTGAGCGACGTCTCTGGAAGAAGAAGCGTGCGGAGAGTTACTTTAGATGTGCAATGGTCAGGTATCCAAGCTTTGAACAAACATGATACTTATCACCAGTCGATCGCGTAACACAATATCTGTGAGGATGGCGTGCGTTGAAGTGGCATCGCAGTCTCCGAAGAACACGAACAGAAGGCTTGGCGCTGGACCCCGCAGTCTTTATTCTCGAGCTTGCCTTCCTCTTCCGATCCAACAAGCCATTCTTCGGCTTACTTCCAATCCCCAAGAACGTGGATGATGAACCAGAACACAGAGGATTCTGGCCTACTCCTGAAGGTGCTTCGTCGGAAACAACCCCGAGCTCAGAAGCCCCATCATTATAAGCTGCGTCTTCAACTTCAAAACAGGGCTCCGGAGATTCACATGTGATATCGTTGAATATTGACTGTATCTTCGAGAGGAGAGATGGCAGATCTGGGCCGGGTCCATAAGCAGCTTCATACGCAGCTTCCACGGCGGCTGTGATTTCAGTGCTCAAGTCATTGGAGCTGCTAGCGGTGTTGCCGAAATCAGTGCTGAGAGATCCAGTGGTAGAAGGAGTTTTGTCCTTGCTGCTGTCTGCCACGTCGCGGCCTGGTTGAGTGAAATCTGTTTCCAGGGGGTCTGGAAAGGAGTTCAGGAAGTTGAAACTGCCCGGCGATGAGGCCAAGTTCAGGGGACCGTAATTGTTCAGGTTGTGACTCTGAAGCCCAACCTTGGGGTCAGGAGGAACATGTGAATTGGTGGCAGATACAACTTTGACATCCTCACGAGGTGGGTTGCTGGTATCTTGGAGTAGCTCCGGGTTCTGGCCAAGGCCTCTGAGAACGTCTTCAGGTCGAGAGATATATTCGCCAGCTTCGTCAGAAGACTCGTTGTCAATTTGCGTCGGCGTTGTAGCACGTGAGCCTGATTCCGAGTCAGTTTCCACACCTGCCGCTTCTTTCAATCGTAGTCTGTCGTTTTCGGCAGGAGAAAGCTTGGGGAAAGCAACAGCATTAAGTCTGGAGAGGCTGGTGGTGCCCAGCTGGACTTCGTGTGGCCCACTTCCCAGCTTATTTGGTAGTAGTCTATCTTTTTTTGAAAGACGTAATGCTTCAAGGCACTGAATGTCGTGGTGCTCCAACGGACAAGGCACCCTTCGCGTACGACAAGGCTGACATGATCCTAGGTACCGAATCAGTGCAGCCTTCGCTCTGGCCAAGGGGGTTAGTTTCTTCCTTTTTCGGATTCTCACTATCTTTCCATCGAATGCCGTGATTTCAGGTTCTGCATCGAGTTGACTTTGGTTGGGGTTGAATGAAACCACAGAAGCCACAGAAGCCACAGAAGCGGATTCTGTCACATCAGAAAATATCTCGCGGCTGGACGACAACGAGTGATCTGTCTGTCTTGAACGTCCCGATAAAGATGGGATAGGGGAGGACGGAGAATGATCTCCCAAAAGCTGTGCCAATACGAATGTGGTGTAGAGCTCTAGTGCCTTCTCCTGCTTTTCTTGTGGAATGCGGATAGGGTACTCGGGGAGCGCGCTTTCAGATGATGGAACACTCGTGCTTGCATCAATTTTCTTTCCGGACTGTTTTGCAGTCCGTATAGAGAGTGGAATGTACAGTGGTGATGGTTGAGAATCCGACATGTCTGAAACGAATGGAGGCATTTTGACTCTTTAATCGAAGGGGTTCAGAAGGTTAATCTGGGAATCAGCGCTCTGATGAATGTTCGGGGCTCCCGCGAGCTTTAATCCGAGTGTCCGGCTCAAGAATAGAGGCAGAGTCGTCGCGCAGCATCGTGAATATTTCATTCATATTTTTATGAGTTCGTCGTGCTGATTTTGAAGTCAGGCTTTGGCGCGTAGGCACTGAGAATCGCAGATATGCGATTGTGATCGCGAGAAGTTGTAGAATTTTGCCACCCGTGGCTTGGGGCTGTTGTGGCTGAGCAAGAGGTTGTGGTTTTGCACATGGGGGCCAAATTCTATACGGATGTAAACCACTTTCAAAAAGTGAGGTACACCAGATATTTATCTTGACCTCCTGGTGTACTAGTGTTCGGAGGTGCATAATGATTGCTTCTCAATCTACCCATCTGATATACGAGCTAGCATAGCTCTCATGGACTCCATGTGTGTTTCCTATGAGGCTGGATGGGCTGGGGACTCGTTTCCGCTGATGAGCAAATGCGGGATCGATTCGAATATCTGCAATGACGTTTGAGAAGTTCTGAGGTTCCCATGGTCGGTATCCTTCCCTTTTGGAATGAATTCTTGGTCAGATGAGTTGTGGTTGGAAGGACAGGACAGAGAACTGAAGTTACTCATTATTATGAATCGTATATCGTATTATACTATGAGATCCTATATCTTTACACAAAGATACCAGCTACTCCTTATATACGCCTTGAAAATATTCGAAATACGATATTTTGCAGGAAGATGTCCTAATGCAACCCAACTTGGATCTCGTGATAAAAATCGTTTGAAAATGGAGGGACCAAGAACTGTATGAGCAGGCAGTAACAAATAAAGTCAACACGCAAAGGGCCCGTTCTCACATGTCCTTATAATGGAACTCTCCTGTTCAAGAATTCAGAAGACAGGGCTTCCACTGGAGAGACCAATTGCTTGACGCACATCACCGCTTCCACTTTCACATGTGCACAACGTCCACTTGGACGCGATCCTCGATGACAGAATTTCCGGATTTGCACAGAGCGCAACCTGGAAAAGGGGTACCCATAATATATACCCACCTCTCCCAGCGATCCCCCACGCGTCGCCCACTACCCACAGCGATCACCAGTTCTAGAGCGGCCGTGGCCCGGGATAAACAGGGAAGATTCTAGGGCGCGAGATCCACCGCGGATTGTAGCGATTGGCGTTCCGCTGCCGCTGCTATCGGGATGTGCAGGGCTTGCCGAGGATTCAGGGGCGGACGGAGCTGATAACGGTTATTTATAGGGGCGCGATATAGTGATGCCAAGGTGCAAATAAGAGGTTGCAGCAAGGGCAGCTTCCGGTTGTGATCTTGGGGTTTTTCGTAGAGGAATAGTAGAAAGAAAGGAGGAATAGTGTAAAAGTCTGCCCTGAAAATCTCTTCTAGAAGCAGCAGCGGCTGCATGATTTTCACAATCGCTCCGACTCGCTTGAGCACAGC
>Ga0302140_10005730_pt1 | contig 15647 bp, 18 predicted proteins | sample I_Bog_E1_1_FD_202095 | JGI IMG/M metagenome (GOLD analysis project Ga0302140, IMG submission 202095) | Peat permafrost microbial communities from Stordalen Mire near Abisko, Sweden - I_Bog_E1_1 | ecosystem: Environmental > Terrestrial > Soil > Wetlands > Peat | place: Sweden: Abisko, Stordalen...
GAAAGAATCTAATAGCAATAATAATTCATTGATAAAACAACAGAGTAATTTGACAAATAATGACCTTGAAAAAGAAATTTATGAAGAAAATATTGATCCTGGTTCGAACATCTATTCCAATTTAATTGAATATAATAGCAATTTCTTGATATCTCTTTTGATCCCAGATTCTAATTGGTCTGATTTCCTTGAAATAATGCCTTCTTTTGATAAAAACATCATGATTTTCCATGAAAAACAGGAATATTTAGAACCGCCCTTGGAAAATAAGGAATTCTTCTATTTTCAACTATTCAATGCTTTTCAAGAACAAATCACCATAATCCTGGAAAGAAGCCTAGAAAATGGTATTAATAATCTAGTGTTTTTCTCAGAATGTTGGCTTTTAAATGAAACTCCCTTTCCTCTTCTTGCTAGAATAAAAGAAAGCAATTATGAATACCCTCCTTTGAAACTTCCGGAATTCCTAATCAATGTAAAGGAAAGACCTATGGGTTCACATTTAGTCAATGGGTTTTCGAATATTTCAGGAGTAACTCAAAATAAAGAAAGGAATCTCAATGCGATTTCTTATGAACAAATCAATTATCCCGTGAATTCATGTGAGAATTTCGAGAAAATCTTCGGATCATTGAATGCTTCTTATTTCTCGACGAAAGATTTAAAGGATCTTTTGAAAAAACAAGCCAATCATTTGATTCCTTTCTCAGGAAATCTCGATAAAAATAATAAGAAAATTTCATTTAAGCTCGAAAATTTAAGCGGTTGGAGCGAATTTGTGAAAATTTCGGAAAATAAAGCATCAATTATCTCACAATTTCAGAAAGAAAATCTCTTTTATAATTTCAACTATTTGAATATAAGATTACCAGGGAAGTTTAAAAGGACTTCCTTGATATTTATCACAGCGAAATATTTTCTGATAAATTTGAGTGAATTTCAATTGGAAGTGAAGATTTTAGAAGGAAAGAACAAGCGGAATTTATTGAGACTTGAAAAGGGGATGATTGAAACCCTCTTCAATTTCAAGGATGAAAATGACATTAAGATTTCAGTTCGAATCAATAAAAGTGAATATATATGGACTTCTGAGTATTTTTCATAACGATAAATTAAGAGAATTTTATTATTTATTGCTTTAATTTCAAAAGATTGCCAATTAGAAACATTGGAAGCTATAACATTGGCATTAAAAATGTCTTCACAAATCAGAAAGTGATTTTAACAATGAATGTATTTTTCTTTTCTTTTTTATGATTGGTTTTAAATGAATTTTTTAGGTGACCACTTTTTCATCAAATTTTGTGATTTCCTTTGAAAATTCACAAAATTGGCCGCCTCTCAAATTAGAAAACTCCACCATTTATCATTTTAAAATACATCAACGACTTTATGAGTAAATATGCTTTTTTCATAAATATATTATATTTTCAATGAATTTTAAATCATTTCAGAGAATCTGCAGAAGTGTTGCCTAGCCATAAAACATCAGCTTTCGCTTGGGAAAATCCTTTTGAATCTAACATTTTAACCGTATTTTTTAAGAAATCATGGAATTTTTAAACATTTTTTTAAAAGATTAATGTTTTGGCATCAAATCGACAATATTGTAAAATAACGGAATTGAACCTAGAAACATATAAAGATAAGAAATGCCAAATTGAAGTGCCTTCCAAATTCCTCGAAGAAAGCGAAAATAAGATTTTCATCGACATTTCTCTCGAAAGCACATCCAGAGTAAATTTCCCTTCTCTTATAAATTGTTCTTATATATGGAAAGTTCATTAAATTTCATCACAATTTGAATGTACAAAATGAAATTCTTGACAATGAAAATCACAACAAGAAAGGTTATTTTTCAGTAATTAAGTTGTGTTAATTTATTAATTTCATTAGACAATTTGAAATTTTCTCTTTATCTGCAAAAGTTCGGACTTTCTCTCATCGATGCCTCCCCGAAAGAAATCCTTTATCTCGAAGTTAATTCAGTGAAATTCATCCTCAAAAAAGTTCATGATTATTTCGATGTTAGGCTCGGAGTTCTTGACTTTCAAGTTTTCTTTCCATTTTAAAAAAACTTTTTATCGAATTACATTTTTTTAAGATTGATGTTGAAAATAATAGAAAAATGGAAGTTTTATTTGGTGTTCCCAAGAAATTAAAGGTGAAAAAAGAAGGTGTAAACAAAGAAACTTTCGGTGAGAAAATCTTCAAATTCCAAAATTTATGGAAGAAGCCACAGGAAAAAAATGTGTTAAAATACCAGAAGTTTATAGATTTCAAGCTTCAGGTTTCCAACAATCAGAAGAATTTGTATTATATCAAAAATCTTTTGTTGAAAATATTGCCATTCGATATGATTTTTTATGGAAAACCAATTGATAATCTCTATAAGTTCTATATATCAATGGTTGAAATGACGAAGGTTTAACATATATAATTTTATTAAAAATTATGCAAATTTAAGAAATATTCACCCCAACAAATAGAAAAAAAAAAGTTGTCCTTGGATGATTTCGCTGAAAAATCGGTAATAGTTGAAGAACATGCCCTGGACATGAATAAGATCAACGTGATGGTTGATAAGATCAAAATACATCCGATCGAGTTTCAAACGAGATTTGAAAGTTTGCATTATTTGAATGAGACTTTTTCTTTTCTCTCCATGATCAAGGTTTTGACTTTGATGTTCAACACATTGGGGAGTAATAGGATTTCTTTGCCACATTATGAACTCATTAATCATAAATTATCTTTGAATGAACTGATGCATCAAATTTTTTTTACCTATAAAGGAAAGTTTTGGAAGGTATTTTATCTTCTTTCATATTGATAATTTTTTCTTAATAATTCAAAGTTTTTTTCCGCGATATATTCAGCCGGAGTGATTGGAAACCCAGAGAAATTATTTAAAGAATTAGGTATTAATTTTAAGTTTTTTTTTAATCATAACATTTGACATTATAATAAGGGCATACTTTGAAAATATCTTCTTTTGATTTGATTGTGAACGCTTCTCAAAGTAACTTTTCCTATGCTTCCTTCCGATTCGTGACATTTCTAATCCCTCGTTGTGTGCAAACTTTGAATGAGTCCTTCCAAATTATGTGGATACATTTAGAAAAGGGACTTTTATATCAAATCGAAGATAAAAAGGCCTCTCTATTGATTGAGAAGAAAAATGTAGCAAACCATAAAAACATCAACAGTTTTTCCAGCATTTTGCAAAGTTTTTTTGGTTTGGCACATGCAACTTTGCTGTTTCCTTATTCTCAAGGATATGTTCCTTTTATGTTGAAAAATGTTAAAAAACCAGAGGTTTAAAAATATCATTAAAAAAATAATTAAAAAAATTGATAATTATATAGCAGGGAGATTATTTTAAAATGGAGGATCTCCAACCAAAGAGATATAAACGATATATCAACAAGAAATCAATATTGGAGCCTTATAATTATGAAAAAGCGAAATCCAAAGTTTTTGAAATTTTGAGTTCCTTTAACAATTTTTTTTTAGCAATTGCTTATTAATTTCGGATTTTTGAAAGAAGACCAACAAGATGAAATTATTTATGTTTCCCAAATTTCCAAAGAGATTCTTTTGGTTTTCCTGACAAAAAAGTTTATAATCATGATTTTTTTCATTATTATATTTGAACATATTTTAGTTTCATTCTCATTAATGATAAGAAAATTCTTCTGAATATATTGATTCCTTATGTTGTTTCGTTCATTTGTGATGGGGATAAATTAAATATCAAATATTTATTAGAATTTGAAAAAGACTCTGTCAAACCTAATTCTCCTTCTGGAATGATAGAGGAACAATTTTTGAAATTTTCGTCTATTGAACTTAAAACATCGTTGAACGAAATAGATAGAGCTGAACTCTCCAAGAAATTTGAAGAAATCTCACAAAAACAATACCTCATCAATAATAAAATAAATATATTTAAACTTTGAAACCTAAGTTTTTCTTTGAGGTTTATTAATTAATGCAATTTACAAAACTATTTTTTTATGATATTTAATTTCTAAAATCATTAAAAAATATTTTTTCTATTTTAGTTTTTTAAAATTTTGGAGTCAAATATTTTAAAATTAGTTAATCAAATTTTATTATATTGTGAAATAAAAATTGAAATTTTTTTTAACAAATATCAAAAGAATTTTAAATTTGAAGGAAAAATAAACTTCACTTCAAAAAAAAAAAATTAATTTTTTAAAATAATAATAAAAATCCAAATTTTTTTACACCAAAAAAACAAATGTTACCAACTGAAAATAAGCAGGACATTAAAAATTGGGATATCCAGCTTATTTCAAATTCTATTGAACAGGCTTTTGAAACTCATGAGAAATCCTCATTAGCACTTCTTCAAAAAAAAGCTGAACTTGACAAAGTCTCTTCTTTCCAGAAATCTCTGAATCTGATTCGTTATCTTTATGTTGCAATCGATTGTTCCTCCTATATGAAATCCCTTGACTATAAGCCCAATCGCTTTCTGTCAACCTTGAACTCATTGCGAGCTTTTATTCCTAGTTTTTTTGACAAAAACCCTTTATCGCTTTTGGCTTTAGGAGTGATGTTTGAAGGTTTTTCCAAACAAATCACAGAATTTTCGCAAAATGCTAATCTGCATCTCGAAGCTTTGAAAGACTTGAAGATATATGAGGATAAAGAAATTTCCATTCAAAATGCTTTGGAGGTATTTGTTTTTTAGAAAAAAAAAAAATGAAGAATAAAACTATTGATTAGGAAGGAATAAAGATGTTTCGTGAAGCTCCTTTGTATGCAAACAAAGAAATGTTAATTTTGGTGTCCGCTACAAGCACTTGTGATCCAGGAGACATCTTTTCAACTATTTCCGAAATAAAAAACCTGAAGATCACATGTTCGGTGATTAGCCTTTCAGGGAGAAATCATATTTTCAAAGTTAAAATTTCTTTTAATATAGAGATTTAATGTTAAAATGGAAGGTGTTGGCTGAGGAAACAGAAGGAAAATATGATGTTCCTCTTGATGAGGACCATTACCAAAATTTAATTTTAGTAAGCAAAATTTTTTTTTGTTATTTATTATAAAAAATGTGCAGAATTTCAATAATCCTCCAGAAATAAATAAAGACAACATTTCCTTACAAATGATTAAGATTGCTTTCCCCACCAAATACTTTGAAGATTATAAAGAAGGAATTGCCACTTTGTGTGTATGCCATAATCAAATTCGAACGCAATATTATGAATGTCCAATTTGTAAAGCAAGAGTTTGTGACGCTCCATCAACATGTCCCGTAAATTTTGCTAGAAAAAATAAATACAAATTTTTTTTCTTTTTAGATTTGTAAAATAAATTTGATTTCTTCTCCGCATTTGGCTCGAACTTACAGACATATGAATAGATTATCTTCTTTTATTTTGCATTCGGTCAAAATTGAGAATGCTGTAAAAAAACAAATGAAATGTTTCGGTTGTGAAGGTTCGATTTTCGATCACAAAAAGAATAATATTGAAGATGTTTCATATTGTGAATGTCGAGATTGTCACAACTATTTTTGTTTGTAAGCCCATTCATTTAATTTTATAAAATTCTTTTCTAATGCTAGGGAATGTGATATTTTTATTCACGATAGTCTTTATAATTGTCCAGGTTGTTGTTGATGTAGGATTTATTCGAGAAAACATTTTGTAAAGTTTATTTTTCAGAAATAATATTCGAATGCTTATGTTTTAATTTATTATAAATCAAATTTTTCCAAAAAATTATTCTGATGGGCTTTTCATTTGATGAAAATCAATGAAAACTGAATTTTGAACGGGGGAAAACAAAAAATTTCAAACTCCCATTGTTTTCCCATTGTTTTATATATTCATCAAATTTTTTTTTCTAATAAATAATAATTTTTAGATCCAAATTCCCATGAATTTTAATTTGATTTTTATTTTCTTCATTGTAATTTATATATAATTTCATTTTTCAAAGTTCAAATCTCTTAAAAAGAGATAGTGTTTTTAGAATAATATAGTTCAATATGTGTTAATTTTCACAATAAATTTTGAGTTTTTTTTCCAAAAAATTATGATAAAAATCAAATGCATAGCTCACAAGGTTCCTTGAAAGTATTTTGGCAACTTTCATGAATTAAATGCTCACAATTCAATATTTTAACTTTCTCACTATTGAAAAACTCCTTCTTGCAGAGAGCACATCTATTTATTTATTCATTGAGAATTAATCAGAAATTTAAGAATAATTGCCATACTTTTCTTGATTCACCTTGGTAAAATTTTCTTTATTATAATTGCCTTCAATAAATTTAATCTTTTTTTTATCTTCCTCATTTGAATTGGGGTTTTTCAGAATGGCTACTTTTATTTGATTATATTGAATTTGAAGGCGGTCACATCTGTTCTTTTTAAGCCTATTAGAAAGCCTTATTTTATTAAGTTCTTGTTGGGTTTTATTGATTGCGGAAACAAGCTCCTTATACAACAAAGGGTCAATTTTATTTGTCCCTTCCTTTTCTAATTTCAATAAAATTTCACGAAAATTCCTTTCTTTTTCAAGTGGCATTTTGTGAATTGGTGGTTTTGGGATATCTAAATATTTTTTTGTCAACTTATGAATTAATAAGCATCATTACTTTCTTGCTTCCTTTCTTCCCGCGGTAAGCAAGGCTTTTTTGAAATCTCCATAGATTTACAAAATCCGATTTTCTTTAGGATAAATTTTTAAATGATAAAAAAGGCCTCTGAAATGAAATTCCTCTTATAATTATTATAATTATTATAATTGTTATAATAATTTCAATTATTTAAAAAAACCCAAAAAATTTAATAAATTATTTTATTAATCTTTTTGTTGGAACCATTTTATAATGAATATTCAAGGACTCGACAATTTTTAATTATTTTTGGGAAATATTGATTTTTTTATATATTTTTTAATAAAAATAAAATTTTTAGGATAAAATAAGTCAAAGTTCAATTTTTGCTTCTAATTAAAATTCTCTTTAACTAACTAACCCTTCATATAATTAAAATATTATATTTTAAACGGAATTTTATCAATTCCATTTGCAACTCCAATTAGCATTTCCCTGATGAACCCCAAGACTCCTCCATAATGTGGATCCACGATTTTGACATAAAAAATCAATGCTAAGAAGACAACCAACAGAGTTAAAAGTCCCTGTATAATATGGCTCTGATAAAGATGTTTTGTCTTTTGTTGGAAAGCCAACATTCTTTTGATCTTGGACTCATTGGTTGGTGGATATCTATTTTCCATGATTTTCCCATTAATCGATAGTTTGTCAAAAACAGCTTTCTTATGACTGCAAGAATCAAACCCAAATTTTCCATGTAAACTCAATTGTCCACTATTCTGAACACCTCCAAATGGCAATTCAGGGTTCAACACTTGAAAAAGGCTTTCATTGATAGCAATGCTACCAGAACTGGTTTCTTTGACAAATCTGTGTTTATTTTTATTGAAGATGCCTCCGAAATAATATAAAGCCAATGGTTTCGGCCTTTCATTGATGAATTTGATGACATTGTCAATCTTTTCGAATTCGAAAATCGGCAAAATCGGACCGAAGATTTCTTCTTGCATCAGTCTGCTTGTGAATTTCGGGTTATCTATCAAGGTAGGATACACAAATCTATTCACAGCATCGCAAGTTCCTCCAATTAAAATTTTGCCTCCATGATCCTCTTTAATCAATTCTTCCAATCTATTCACATGAAAAGGTGAAACTATCTTCACAAGATCCAAAGAATTCTCAGGTTTGTCGGTGAAGAACTCCTTGACCTTCTCTATGAATTTCGTTGTGAGCTTCTCTTTGATCTTCGAATGAACAAATACATAATCAGGTGCTGTGCATGTCTGTCCACTGTTGGTGAATCTTCCCTGAATAACTCTTAAGGCTGCATTTTCCAAATCCGCATCTTCATCCACAATGCATGGATTTTTGCCTCCAAGTTCCAAAATGCAAGGAGTCAAATTCTCAGCGGCCGCCTTAGCAACCAATTTCCCCTTTTCAGGACTTCCGGTGAATATTATCAAGTCCCAATGTTCCTTGACAATTGCCTTTGATGTCTCAACTTTGCCTTCAATAACTCGATAACATTCCTTATCTAAATATTTATCAAATAACTCTTTCAAGACATTTGAGGTATTTGGTGATAGTTCTGAAGGCTTTAAAACCACACAATTTCCTGCAGCCATAGCTGATGCCACAGGTGGCAATGCAGTGAAGACTGGATAGTTCCAAGCACTCATAACCAAGGAGACACCCAAAGGTTCCGGCACTATGTAGCTTTTTCCAGGCCCAATAAATAATGGAGTGTCGACTGCTGTATGTTTGGTCCATTGTTCGAAATGCTTGTGAGTGTGTTCAATATCAGCGAGAGATATCTGGATAGAAAGCAGCTTGTTGGCGAATTCTGTATAGCCAAGATCTTTTTGAGCAGCTTCTGCAAATTTAGGAGTGAGCTCTTTGATACCGACTATAAGATTATAGAGCTGTTGACGACGGAAAGCCACATGCCTGGTTTTGTTCTGAGAGTAGGAATCACGAAGCTCGGAAAGGATAGGCTTGATTGCTGAAGGATCGTCTGGGATCATATTTTTTTAATATCTTCGGAATCTTTATTGAATTTTTTTTTTGAATTTGGTTTGAAAAATTAAAATTTGGCTTTATACGATTGATATTATTTTAAGGTTTCAGACGAGCATAGTAAAAATTAAAAAAAAAAACACAGACAGTAATTTTTTTTTTTATTTATAAAAATTTTAAAATTTCTGATGATTACAATGAATTTCCATTTTTTTTTATCTAATTTCTTAAAAGATGGAAGTCTTCATTTTATTCGCATGTTTTTCAAATTTTTAAAACTGCTAAATGAACATTTCGGACCATTTTTTTTTTATTACAAATTTCAAATATTTTAGACAAAAAAAAAATTATAATACAATAAAAAATAAATCACCATGTCTATGTTTTTTTAAAATTTCCACTCTATGTCTAAAATTCCAATTTTTAATTTGTTTTTTCTAATTAAATTTATATTTTAATGAAATTTCATCAATGAGTAAAAAATTCAAAATTATTTCATTTGTTTTTCTATCATTGCTTAATATATATTATAATTCTTATTCCTTTTTGGCTTCTTCCTCCTTTTTTTCTTTATTTTCATGAACCACCACCGCTTTGCCAAGATGCACATTATTATTTTTCCCATCATGTTCTTTTTTAATTGCTTTAATCTTTTCCAACAAAATCCCCATTTCTTTGAACACATCCTTGGAAAAGTTCTTGACCTCGAACGAATAATTAGTGAACTGTTCTTTGTCTTGATAATCAATTTTTCCATTTTCAATGATTTTATTCAAATTCATCACATAGGTTTCCTTATATTCAGGAAAATCCTTCATTAAAAGCGACAAATCATACAACTCCTTAATCACCAACGCGATTTTTTCCTTTTCCGTATCAATATTTTTCTTTAATTTGGACAAATGAGTCGGATTACTCGGATTTGCACTCGTATTAAAGGCTTCCTTATGTCTCAAAATTGCTTCGATTGGTGGAGTTAATTTGGCAAGTGTTTTTTTCAAACCATTCAAAAACTCTCTTGTGTTAAAAAGACGATCATATTCAGGACCATAGTTTGGAGGTTTTTCTTCAGTTACCTTGATTTCATTGCTAAAAACCGTTGGCATTGAGTTGGGAATACGTTGGCCTCCGACAGGCACTGGAGTTGGGTCTCCGTTATGGAAAAGAATGGAATTGGGGTTGAATTGCTGCTTAAAGGCTAGCTCACTATCAATAATATCTTTTTCGAAGGTGGATTCCATGTATTTTTTTTGAAAATGTGATCTGGGATTTTTAATTTTATAGATGAGGGGTTTATTTGATAACGATTTTGGAGGATTTAAATTAATAAATTTCTAAAATACAAAGTCTTTTGTAAAAATTTGAATTTTTCAGTTTTTGTCATGAATTTGTAAAGTTCTGAATAGTTTGAATCTTTTTCACATTTAATGCCCAATGCTTCTTTAATTACAATCCTCATTTATTAATTCATATTTTGTTTAAAACAACATATGTCTTTCATTTCAGAACTCTTTTCTAGTTTCCATTTAACAAATAGTAAAATAAAGTTAAGAAAAAAAATATATTGGTCTTCTCACTTTTTGTTAAACCTCAAAATCTTATGAAAAAAAAACTTTGAATATAAAGAATTACAAATTCCAAATTATAATTGATTTATCACTTCAATAATAAAGTCTGAAAAAAAAACTCCAATTAAATAAACATTCCAAAACAAAAGAAATTATTATATTTGTTTTCAAGTAAGAAAATATAAAAATTCTCTTGTTTTTTTCGTTAGTCTCTTTATTCGCTTGAAGGTTTTTCAAAAAAAATTAAAAGGTTCATAAAATTAAAAAACAACACAGCAATTATCCCTTGATTTTTTCTTCTCTTCCAATTTTTGGTCGATTTCTTTTCGGACATTTTCGTTATGAAGAACTTCTCCAACCTTTTCAACAACTACCTTTCTAGTTTCATCGTTGTGGATGACATCTGAGGCATGATCCTCAACTACTTTCTGGATTTTGTCAGCGTTTTCTTCCATTTGTTTTAAATTTTATTTAGGTTTTTTATTTTTGATTATAAGTTTTCGAAAAAACGGAAAATCAAATTGATTTTTGCTTTCTTTTTAATGAGAAAAAATAGGCAATTACAAAAATATTTTGTTTTTTCTCTTCCCGAATAAAATGAGACTTTTTTTTTATTAAAAAACACAAATTTTTAATTTTTCCATTTTTTTTTCTCAACAAAATGATTTTGCTTGACAAATTAAAAAAATATCAAATTTCTAATACAAATATATTTTGAAAACATTTTCTTCCTTAAAATTATGTCACAACTACATTTAGAGATGTCTTGTCCCATCGGACACACCAAGCATGAACAGTGGACCTTTTCTATTTCTTTCTTCACTGGGAAATACTCCAGGGAGAAAGTCCAGACCATGAGAAACAAAGATGAGGATTTTCGTCAAAAGATCGCTTTGGAGGAATTAGAAGAAATCTTGGGAGCATGTGAAAAAACCACAGGCAATTTTCTTTGCACACGATTCGTGTTATTATTGATAATGAGTTTCGCTATAGCTGCAATTGTTTTATTGATTATGGCGTTTTATATGACACTAACAAAAGCAGATAAAACATCAATAATATATACATATGTATTTGCCATTACAATAGGGGTATTTTGCAATTTGTTGTTGTTTCTTCTGTATTTGCTGATAAGCTATATTTACGAAAAACAAATTAATTTGTATTTGGGGCAGAGAAGAATCTCTGAAACTTATGAAATAAGAAATTTGTATTGGAAGGCTAATGGAAACAAAGTTACTTTGAACAATATCTACAATAAGCAATGTGATCAAGAGTGCAACAATTATAAGGCGAGACCCACGAAATCGGAAGAAATAAAAAATCCTCTTTTACATTGAGATGTCTAATTTTTTGTATTTTTGAATATTGATCAAAATCTTTTTAAATTATTATTGAGAAAAAATGATGTAATTATTTGTAAATTAAACACTTAAAATGTATTATTTTTTTTAAAAAAAAAATTATGTAATTTTTTTAATAATATTTAATCATAGAAACAAATTTTTAAATAATATGAATTATTTTTAAATAAAAAAATATTATAAACTAGCTTTTCCAATGAAACTTTAAAAATCATCATTTAAAATATATTAATTTTCTCTTAACACAAAAAGATCATCACAAGCAGCATAAGTATGACCACCAACCCCAAAAGTAGTTTGAATCTTAACTGCAGGTCTACTTCGGGAGATCTTTGATCTTTTTATTTCAACGAATCATTAAATTCAAACAAACAAGAAATGAAAATTTAACCCATATTCGAATCATCGATCTTATTTCCAACTTGAAAAAGTAAATTGAACAAAGACGGGAAAAATCCATAACCAGCCAACAAAACACCATGTTGGAGGTTCATTCCAGTGTTCATATTAATAAAATTTCCATTCTATTTTTATTTATTTTTTGTAAAGATTTCAAAATATTAACATTTCCAATAGCATTTTGGTTTCTTTGCGGATTTTGCCTTTGAGGCAATGGCCTTTGTGGGATATTAGGATCTCTTCTCCTAATTATTATGAGTCAATGATCGTAAATATAAAATAAATTAAGAACTCTTTTAAAACTTGGGGTCTTTCATTATTTTCATCATCTTTTGTATAAAGGGGAATCAAACCTTTGATAGAAATTCCGTTTTTGCAGACGGGACAGGAGAGAAACTCTTGATTCGAGTTCAACCACTTTGAAAATAAAAAAAATTCTTCAGAAAATTCATCAACTTTTTTTTGGGTAATGGAACCGAGTAAATGCAAGGCCAACAAAAGAGATGACCACATGTTGTGATTACTGGTTCAGATGCTGTTTCTAAGCAAATATTGCATTCGTAAAGATTCGATTTGGACTCTTCATCTTGCATTTGAGCTCTATTCATGAATTTTTGTTAATTTTAATATTTATGTTTTAGTAATTTTGAAAAAAGAACTAAAAAACTTTAAAATATCTCGATAAAAAATAAAATTTTCTTCTATTTCAAAATAGAAAGCAGTTTTTTTATTTCTTTGCAAAAAAACACAAACGTTTATCATTTTTTTAAAGGTCACTATGCTAAAATTGTCATTTTCTAATAATTTATAAGAAAATTATAGTAAATAATAAAATAAGTATTGTTTTGTCATAATTTATGGAAAACGCAATCTTCCAATATGATAACAACCCCTCTAAATTGTTGGAAGGTTCTTCTGGCATTTTCAAATTCAAAAGACCTCAAGACATTATGAAGCGTTATCAAGATCTTGCAATTCTCCCGAATATTATCGGAGATCGTGAATACCTTTCTCGCAAAGCGACCTTTGATATTTTCCTTAAGAAAACTGATTCTGAATTTATGAATCTTCATATAAAAATTGGAAAAACCAACAATTCTCATACTCCATCAGTTCCAAGCATCCGAAAAAATGAAAGGAAAGTTTCAATGAGTCATCAAAAGAATTCAGTTGAAAATCCATTAGTGAAAAAATCGGAAGGCAAAATGTTATCAAATGAGCTATGGAGCGAAAACTATTATAGAACCATCGTGAACAGTTCTTATATTCGTGAGAAATATGAAAAAATCGTCAATGAAGTGAAATTGAGGAAATATGAAACCAAAATCAAGATAACTGATGAATATTATAAGAGAAAACATCAAAGTTTCTATAATCGTCAAAGTATTCTTAAGAACATATTTCAAAATTATGATACATGTAATTCACCGACAAGTGAACCCATACAATTACCAAAAAGCCCTTTGGGTCCTATGTTACGAAATACTCCAAGATCTTTATCCGAATGGATCCCACAAAAACAAAAAGGGAATTTCGAAAACCTCAGAAATATGAGGGAATCAGTTTATGGATTAATCCAAACGTGCAATACAGCAACAAGTTTGAATAGTTCTTTGAAAAAGTTTAATTTTATAATAAAATTTGAAATAATTATGGAAATTAGGGAGATCCAAACCTTCATCAGTAATGAGGAGAAATTAAAGATACAAGAATTGGAGAAGTTTGAAAGGAAAAGAGTGAAAGATAGTATTAGGAAACAAGTGACTGAAAGGAGAGAAATCCCTAAATTAAAGAAGAAAAAACAGAAGAAAAAACATAAAAGTCAAGAAATTGAATCATTTGGAGATTAACAGAGGAAAATAAGAAGAACTTTTTTTTGTTTATATTATGTTGAGTCATAAAAATTTATTAAAAATTGCAAAATAAGAATAATCAAAAATTTCTCAAAAATAATCCTACAATTTCATTATCAAAAAACAAATCATCATAATTTTATTAGACGGGCCCACAAAAAAAAAATATAAAAAAAATGGTTAATTTTAAATTACATGAAATATTAAAAAATATTTAAATTCATCTCAAATCATATTTTTTCAAAACTATATTAAAAACTAATTATTCCTTCTTGAATATCAGATCGAAGCTTTCTTTTAAGAATGAAATTAGGGTTTCAAAAAAATCAAGGAAATTTTCTGAAAACTGAATAATAACATCGTTTAAAACAGCAATTCTGAAAAGTTTAGACATAATCAGTTTTTCACCATCTTTATCATATTGAGTGAATACCCAACACGATCCAGATGTAGATATACCTCTTCCAATTTTAAGATTGTTGCAAAGGCAATAAGCTCTCAGTTGATCAGCGTTTTGTCGAATGCATTCATTTAAATCAACATCATCCTGTTTAATTTCATTCACACATATTACTTGCTTCAAGCATTTATAATAAATTCCACAATCTGCTTTCCTTTCACTATCTGCTGCGTCATATTCAATATATTTAAAAGTCGGTTTTATGAAATATTCATTATGAATCACCTAAAATAGGAGTGACCAAAGATTGTATATCTGACTCCGTTCTGATATCATGTTGCTTATGCGAAAACAGTAAATATTTTATGGCATTTTTCATTTCAGCTCTTTGGTTTTCATCAAACTTAAAACTTTCGCCAATTTGTAATTTACTTTCATATTTTATCTTGTTATAATCTCCGATGATGGCATCGAATACGCTCTCTTTCTTAATGTTGACCTTTAATAAGTCCAAAATACACTTTTCACCAGACTGATTTTTTTTTAATTTCAAGATTTGAGCTTCAACTGAACTTAAATAAAAAGGTTCCTTTGGGTTTTTTATATAAGATGAAAACTTTTCTGTTGTGATTAACTCCTCGCCCTCAGAAGAACATAAAGAGAATACAGTGCAATCTGTTTTTGGAATTCGTTTGCTATCAAGAAATTTTTTATATATTTTAAATCTAATTTTTCCAATTATTTCATCTAATTCCTCAAGCGTAAATTCCATTGTAACATGAGGAAGCTTATTTAAATCATCTTCTTTTGATTCATGCAAGAAAACTTAAAAAAAATACATTTCAAAAAAATATAAATAATTTATCAAAGCTTTGAAATATTTATACCAAATGATTAATCATTTTTTATGGGTCCTTATTTTAAAAAAATCTCATTAATTTCATAAACAATATTTGTTTTTAAATTAATAAAAATGCTTCATCAATTGGTGTTTTGTTTTCCCTCTATCTGTCTTTCAATTTTTTTGCAACCTTTCTCACAAAGCGACATTTGAGATTTTCCTTCAGAAAATTGATTCTGAATTTTTGAATCTTTTTTGAAATATTTTATTGATCTTTTACGAAAATTGTAAATAAAAAGTCATTTCATTGATAAAAAATGTTAAAATTAAATTCAAAAAAACCAAAATTATCATGAAACCCACCCCCCAAAATCTGAACATCAAAACTACCAAAAGCGAAGACAATCTCTTGGAGAAGTCCAAGCCCTCACAGAAGAAAATCTCAGCTAATGATATGTCCCCCACTATAGTGGTGGCCCCTTTTTCCAATAAAAGCCTAATAAACAATATAAACACTGATAATTCGATTAATGAGGATTTTCTTTTTCTAAAGAATGAAATACATACTCCAGCATTACGAAAAGAAACCAATTTGAGCA
>Ga0302140_10005731_pt1 | contig 15646 bp, 11 predicted proteins | sample I_Bog_E1_1_FD_202095 | JGI IMG/M metagenome (GOLD analysis project Ga0302140, IMG submission 202095) | Peat permafrost microbial communities from Stordalen Mire near Abisko, Sweden - I_Bog_E1_1 | ecosystem: Environmental > Terrestrial > Soil > Wetlands > Peat | place: Sweden: Abisko, Stordalen...
AAAAAAAAAATTTATGAAGGAGATGAAGGAATTATATTTTTATTGTTTTTTAGGATTGTGGGAATTGGAGAGATTTTGGTACCTACCTTTCAAGAATTCTTTCAGTATTGCTCGGAGATCAAACAAAAAAACGGACAATATTACAATGAATATTATGAGAAGTTTGAGGGTTATACAGAAATTTTGAAGATAGTAGTGAACAATGTATTATTTTTTTATTGGCTCATCAAAAAATTTATTCAAAGGTGAACAGTCTGGAATTTTGTCGTGTTTTGCAGGAATGGAAGGGGAGTTTGTCCAAATTTATTTACGCAGATGTTCGGCTTTACATTTTATGTTTTTCTTCTGAAAAAGAAATGAAGGAATTTCTGAGTTCCTTTAAAGAAAGATATATCCTTTCTCTGAACGGTTTGGAGACCAGTTCAGTCCTAAAATTAGAGCCTGGCAGGTCATTAGAAGTTTATTACGACCGTTGGCAATACAAAGACATTCCTCATATGTTTTCTTTAAGGATTTTAGACAATTCCATTGCTTTTTACAATTACCAAAACGATAGAAAAAAGTATTGTATTCAAGAAGCAGTTTCCTTCAACGATATATATGAATGTAATGTCGAATATGGCCATATTCTGAAAGTACAAGACATCCGCAACAATCCTAACATCAGTTGTTGCGTGTTCTATAATAGAACCATAAATGAGGAATACAATGTGGTAGAATACATTTGCTCTGGTAAAGAAACTGTGGAAATGTGTGTCTTTGAAGCCAGGGTTATTCAACGAGCTATTGGAGAGAGATGCACGAAATTCAAAGAAAATGAAAAGGAGAAGGTCAATGTAACTTATGTGGAAATTTACCAGGAGTTTCTAAGCGAGGATCAGAAAATTAAAGCAGATGTGGAATTGGAACCAAGAGAAAGGGCCAATTTGGATTGTTGCGTGTGTGGGAGGGAGAAGGAAATTTAAATAGAAGGAAGAAAAAAAATGAATCAAAGGTTTTTGAAAATAAATGCTTTTTTTTTCATTTTATTACTTTTTTGAAAACTAATTAATTCAACACTTTTTATTTTGAGGTTTTTTTTTTTGGGTATTGTTTTTTTAAATAAAATTATTTTACTTTCTAACCAAAAGAAAATTTTTTTGTCTCAAGCGAATAAAAAAAGAATATATTATATATTATTTTGTTTTGGAAAAAATAAAATTGGTTTTTCTCTAAATCTCTAATTTATTGAAGAACAGAATTTTTCCGATTGTATTTTTCTTATATCTCAAAAAGTTCCTCACGAAAAACAGAATTTAATCATTTTAATAATATTATTTTTTTCTTTATTTCTGGAACAATCCAATCAAATTTTCTGAATAAATTTTATTGCCGAACTCTTAATAATATAAAAGCCCAGCATCCCAGATAATAATAATTATTTAAAATCCAAAAAAACTCCTCCTTTATCTTCCTTCCCAATGAAATACGTCCTTCTTTTTGTTTTCTTCGTCGGAGCCTTCTCCTCCTTCCTCCCAAAGACAAACCTTGGTGCTGTCGCTTTCCCTTCTCAACAAAACCTCATTGATTTCGTCATTGGGAACCTCATTGCTGTCAAGGTCACAGATACTGTTCCTGATGGTTTCAACTGTGTGAACACCATCACAACTTTTCAAAACGATATCCAAACTGCTCTTGCTTTGATTAGAAATGGCAGTGTCTCCGAAGGAATCCAACTTCTGGAAAATTCACTCAATGCAACATTGACCTCATGCGGAGCCGCTGCTTCTGAAGGCAGCGCCACCTTCGAAGCCTTCCTTGAGAAAATCAAAGATCCTCAATTCATTGATTTGGCCTTGGGCAGAATAAAAGACAACTTCTTCACCATTTTGCAAAGTTATCAAAAGGGAGTCACTGACCTCAACAACCAAAGCTACTTCAACGCAGGTATGGATTTCGGTGGCATCATTCATTTGATTCTCAGCGGACCTGACACAACCTTAAACTTCATCAATTTGCTCATTGAAGAAATCGATAGATTGGGGTCTGTCAACTGGCCTTTCAAGAACTGTGCAGCCAGTTCTCCCTTACAACCCAGCACTGTGAGCTTGGACTCAAACCCTTCCAAAGGAGCCCCTGAAGCCATCACCATTCAAGGCACTGCCAGTAATGGAGTATCTTTGAAACAAGTTCAAATCGTCACCAGCTTGAATGGAACTCCTTTGAACACACAATATGACCCAAACACCAATAATTACCAAGCAGGAGACTCGTTCAATTATAAATTCTCTATCACCATTCCATCATGTGCACCTTCGGTAATTTCTTTCTTTTTTTTTGGTTTTATATGAGTTCGTTTAGGGAGCTTATTCAGTCACTTTGACTTTACAAGCACAAGATGGAAGCAGTGCAGCATGCGTGAATGTTGGTTTTAATTTGTAAAGAATGGAAATAAAGGCAAACTGATTCGTTTTTTTTTTCTAATGGATTTCATGAAAATTAAATACAAAAAAATTACTTTTTTGATAGAAAAATTATAAATTAATTCCAAAAAATGTGAAAACACATATCTATTTTGGAAATATTAATTTTCTGATTATTTTTCATTCATTTTTGAAGATAAACTTAACATTTTTTATAAGAACAAATTTATTTTTTATCAAAAATCTAATTTAAAACAAATTTAGAGTATTTGTATTAAGAAAAAAAAATAGGCTCTTCATTAAATGAAATTCCTCCTTCTTTTCATTATTTTTGCAGCTGCCTCTTCCTCCTTTCTCCCAAAGAAAAGCCTAGATTCCCCATCTCCATATCGTCAAAATCTCATCGATTTTATAATTGGCAACCTTGTGGCCCTTAAAATTATGGAAGATGCTCCTGAAAGTCTGAATTGTGTGATGTCCATTGAGATTCTGCAAAGTGCCATACAACAAGCTCTATCTTTGCTGCGAGAGTGGCACTTAACTGAGGCATTTTCTCTTTTCAAGAATGCATTCAATGAAACCCATGCGATTTGTGGGTTGGTAATTTATAAAGGCAACATTAGTGACATTACATTGCACACATTTCTCGCGAAAATCAGAGACCCAAAATTCATTAAATTAGCCCTTGGAAGAATTGCTGACAATATATTAAAGATTGAAAATGGATTCAATGATATACAGAACCAGAGCTCTTTCAATGCAGATTATGATTTTGGAAGCATAATTAATTTGATGATCAGTGGCCCTGATCCAAATCTTATAAATTTCCTCATTGAGGAAATTGATCGATTGGGAGCTATTCAATGGAAATTTAACACATGTTCTTCTGCCTCATTAATAGAACTAGATTCTGTGACTTTGGATATTGCTCCAGCCAAAGGATCAACCGAAGGGTTCAACTTTCTAGGAAAAGTTAATGATGGTCCTGTTATGTTAAAACAAGTGCAAATTGTAATTTATATAAATGGAAATAATATGAACACATTATTTGATACTTTCAATCATCATTTTCAAAAAGGAGACCCTTTGATGTATAGATATGTATTTGATATTCCACCATTTTTCCCGATGGTAATTTGTAAATAAATTTTAAATGATTTTATTGGGAAATTTAGGGAAGTTATTCAATGATGTTTAGCTTCCAGGCACAAGATGGAACCACTGCTGGTTGTTTGAATGTGAACTTTGATTTATAAAAGGAAATTTAAAGAAAATAATTAATTGTTTTTATGTGATTTTTTTTTTTTGCAAAAAAATAAAATTCAAAAATTCATCAAAATTTCAAAACTTAAAAAAAATATTTTTGTATCGAAAAAACTACAAATCTATTGCTGAAGGCACGATATTAAAATTCAAAGTTCAAATTAAAGAAAGAAAAAAAATTTTGGAAATAATAAAAAAACAAATATTTATTGAAAAATAAAAATTTCCAATTTAAATGAAGCAAATTTCTGTATATTAATCAAGAATTATTAATTCAAATTCCAATTAAATTTACCTCAAATATCATCCAAGAGGTCTGTTTCTTTCAAATTTTTCGCTTTTTTTAAATTTTCGAAAAAAGCTTTTCTTTTTTTCTGCTTTTCTTTCAAATTGTCCTTTCCTTCCTTTTCTTTTTCCTTATTATCAACCAATTCGCAATACATTTCTTCAAATTCATTTTTTATTCTGGGGCTATTCTTTCTAGAAGGCATTTTTGGGGGGGATTCATTAGGCAAAGGCACATTGCCTGGTAATTTCGGTGGACTATCTTCAGGCAATGGAATGCCCATAATCTGATTGTTATTAGAAAGTATTTCATTAAGATCATTATTACTTTTCGTTAAAACCATTTCGTTATTATTGCCTTTTAAAATTAAGTCATTATTTGTTTGAAAACCCATTTGATTTTGTGGATTTGAATTCATTGGAAACATTTGATTCATGTGAGTTATCTGATTCATTTGATTCATTTGAGTTATCTGATTCATTTGATTCAATTGATTCATCTGATTTATTTGATTTATTTGATTCATTTGATTTATTTGATTCATTTGATTCATTTGATTCATTTGATTCATTTGATTCATTTGATTCATTTGGTTTATTTGGTTCATTTGATTTATTTGATTCATCGAATTCATTTGATTTCCAGGATTATTTTGATTTATTTGGTGAATTTGACTGATTGGATTCTTTAATGGATTCATTACTGGATTCAGTATTGGATTCATTGGATTTGTTTGGTTCATGGGATTCGTTTGGTTCATTATTGGATTTAATTGATTCAGTGCATTCGTTTGATTCATTTGGTTGATTGGATTCATTATTGGATTCATTGGATTCATTGGATTCATTGGATTCATTGGATTCAGTGGATTCAGTGGATTATTTGGATTCATTGGATTCATTGGATTCATTATTGGATTCATTATTGAATTGATTGAATTGATTGGATTCATTGACTTGATTGGATTCTTTTGGCTGATTTGAGGCATTTGCAATGGTTTAGAAGGGTTTATGTTCATATTGCTCAAGAAAGTGTTCATCAAATCATTTTTTGGAGGCTCAACAAAAGTTCCAAAAGGCATCATGTTTTTTGGTGGTTCAAAGTTAAAAACAGGTGATTTTTTTTCCTGGAAGTTTACAGATCCTTGTGGTTTTTTCATGGGGTTTTTGATGTTTTGGTTGAAATCCATGAAGTTCGTGAAACTCATAGGTGGGTTGTTTAAAAATGTGGGAGGAGGAGGAGGTGGTGTATTTTGTGTATTAGTCTGGGGGAATATACTATTAGCCGAAGCCAATCCGAATTGACTATTTGTGAAAGTCCGATTATTTGCACTGTTATTATTATTAAGATTATTGTTAACACTATTGCTGAGACTATGAGTGAGACTATTATTAAGATTATTGTTAAGATTATTGCTAAGATTATTGTTAAGATTATTGCTAAGATTATTGCTAAGATTATTGCTCAGAGAATTGCTCAGATTATTGCTCAGATTATTGCTCAGATTATTGCTCAGATTATTGCTCAGATTATTGCTAAGATTATTGTTAAGATTGCTTAGATTATTTATAAGATTGTTGCTTGGATTATTACTATTGAGAATGGTATTCTGGGGAGGAAAGACGGATGTAACTTGATTATTATTCGATGATATCTTATTAAAATTCGAAGTGTTTGAAATTGGAGGCGGTGAATTTTTGAAGCTCGAATTATTAGTTAATGTCGGAATAACTGGGCTTTTCTCAATCAAGGGAATTTCTTCCTTGATTTTTGTCAATGAAGTGTCTGCTTTTCGTTTCCTGGAATTGAACTTTTCAGTTATAAGTTTGAATAACTCTTGATTTTTCAAATTGCTTTTCTCTTCGAAATATTCCTTGAAATGTGATTTTGATAGATCTGCAATATTCTTTGGATGCCAATGTACCTATAAATTATATTAAAACCCTTTCAGAAAACTATGAATGATTTTACTTTCACTATATATTTATCTAGAATTGGGAAATTGTTCATTAGTTTTATCAGATTTTCTCCTTGAGCCACATTTTCCACTATCACAATACTTGAAACCTGTCCCTTATAATACATCGGATCCTCCACGAATTTCACTTCGATTTCGATGAAATTCTCCTGGATGAATTTCCTGATCAAGGCTGCGTTGAAATTCGGAGGCAAATTCCGCAAAATTACCCTGCAAATTTCATTTCCGGGCACTTTTTCTTCCAAATTCCGAAACCATAACACCTTCAAATCATTGCCTAGCATTTGTTTCACATTTTTATTGGTGTTGAGGAAATTGAGTACGATGAAAATGTCATTTATTCGTTTAATTCGGACTATCACAGCCGGTTTGGATTTGAAATACATTATCTTGAGAAATGCTAATTCGGGATGATATACAGAATTTATAATCAATTGCCTCAAAGAGTCGATATCCGTCCTTATTTTCACGTTGGTCACTATCAAACCAAGCCTTTCATTATCCAAAGTGCATAAAATTTGGCTCAAACGTTGGAAATCGTCAGAAAATTCGATTTGATAAGTCTCAAATAACAAATTCATCAGTTCTTTTAAAGTCAAATTGGTATTTTGTTTGGGGTTCTGGTCTTCAGAATGAGATAAAGAGGGAGAACTCTCTCTTGAGGAGGCAGCATCCAAGGAGAAATTTATCGAGGGACCGTATTGCTTCAAATTGCAACATATCTGGGAAAAAGAAATGATTTGACGAGTGGGGTTTGGCGAAGGGTCGTTGGGTTTTTTTTGAATTAATGATTTAATATTTCCTTTGCTAGATTTTAAAAGATTTTTTAAAGTATTTTTCGCGCTTTGAGTTTTTTCGTAATAATCAGCTGGCGAACTCATTAATCGTTTTTTAAAATTCTGAAAAGCGGAGCCTTTGTTTGGGTTTTACAAATCTAGCAAAAAGTTAAGAATTGTATTTTTTTAATTCTTTTTTAAAAAGCCAAATTTCTAGTTTAATCTCTTTAATTAAAAATAGGGTTGTTTTTCTTAAAAATTTTAAGAGGAGTTTGAGAAAAAGAAGCACTTTGGAAAGAAAATTATAAATTTTGGGTTTCAAATAAAATATAAAATAACAAAAATCATATTTTTTTTATTAAAAATCTCGAAAAAATCCATTAAAAAACATTTGTTCTTAAAAAAAATTGCTAAATTTCATTTTTTCCGCATTAATTATAAAAAAACTCCTTTATAAATCACTTTTCATATGCAATAATTCCCAACATTCATCCTTATGTCTGGATCTTCTTTTCTTACATGTTTTCACCAAAATGTTCGGATCGATCATTCTATACCTCAAAGGCACATCCGGATGCTTTTCTTCATCCAATTTCATTCCTTTTCCCATCGCCGGATCAGTACTAGTCACTTTATTCACTTCCAAATGTCCCATATATCTTCTATAGCTCATCTCCTTCTGACCACATAAAGCTCTAATAGAAAAATCATACCAATATCCAGTTTCTTCTATTTCCAACACTTTCACTTGAATTTCTCCTGCAGGCACCTCATCACTATTCCATTCTTCAAATGAACTGATTCCGCTTTCTTCTCTAATGATAAAATTACAATTTTTGATTGTTGTTTTCATCACAACGGCTAGAATGCCTGCTTCTAGATCGCTGCCCAATTCAATTCCAACATGCGAACCTTCCAATGTTCCTACGAATTTCCTCACAAATCCATTTGGTCCATGTAAACTATAATTGTATGTCCCATTGTTGGTTGGGAACGCATCAAATAACTCCTTTCCAGCCTCCACGGTATATTTCTTCGGAGCATTGACAGGATTGTTCAGATCATATACATAAAACACGCCTCCAGCTTTGCCTTGGTTCCTCATCTCGATCAGCAAGCTGCCATTTTCAAATCTGTCATAGATCTCGAAATTATAAGGCAAAGGTCGAGTCAATCTTGTGCCTTCTTCTTGAATTGGGAAGGTTTGTTTGGTGGGGATCGTCGGATATGGTAACCCAGCACATTGAGTCTTCGAATCATTGGTGTTGTTTTTAGTGCTTGGGAAAACGGGCCAACTATAATCAGGATGCTCGAAATCGAATGCTGCCAATAAATCGCCAACCACGGCTCTTCTCCAAGGACTGATGTTCGGACATTTGATCCCGAATCGTTTTTCTATCAATTTTATCAAGGAAGTATGATCCGAAACCTCTGAATAGGTATACGGGCCTCTGGTCCATGGTGATATGATAATCAAAGGCACTCTGAAGCCTAATCCAATTGGATGATAAGGCAAAACTGCTGCTGTGATTTTTGTCAGGACCTCTCCTTCGGTGGAAACAGTTGATTTTCCATCGAAATCAGAAACCGGAGGTGTGGGAGTCCAATGATGGTCATAGAATTGTCCACCCTCATCATAATTCAAGATCAAAGCAGTTTTTGCGTACATTTCTTGATTTTCAGGAGCTGACAACACTGCGATCAATCGAGCTGCGAGATCTTCACCATCTTGAGGATGATTCGTCGCATGTTCTGATAACCATGTCGGGGCTATGATGATAGAAACTGAAGGCAACGTTCCATTCCTCACATCATTATAAAATTCATCGACTAACCCACCTGTTGACACTCTCACCTTCCCCTTATCATATAAAGGGGTCCCAGGTTGAGCACTTTTAAATACCTCGAACCATTCAAAGGCATTATCATCGAAATTATCCTGTTCTTGATATACTTTCCATGACAACCCGGCCTTTTCAAAGGTTTCAGCCAATGTCTCCCAATTGATCCCAGTCGCGGGCTCCGAATCATCTAATATCACAGTCCCATTCACATTCACTGATAACCCGTTGGATCCTGAAAATTGATGCAATCTATTGGGATTGGTCGGTGTGAAAGTCGATTGGAAGTATTGATCCCCAACAGTGAAAGCATCAGCCAAAGCGAAATAATAAGGCAGATCACTTCTTTCAAAATAACTCATGCCAAAACCTGGATCTCTAGCAGTATTCCAAGCATCCATTCGGCCATTGTTCCACATTTTCAAATCACAAGGATAATCCATCTCAGGCGCTGGCATACAAGTGGCACTCGTTTCATCGAATGCCAAATGAAATGGTATCATATAATCATCATTAATGGTTTTCCTTGCTGAGTTTTCATCAGTCAAATTCACTTTGGAATCTGCAGGACAGGTGAAATGACTGGATAATTGATAACTCACATTCATATGTTGAATGGTTGTCCCCAAAATGGCAGTAATCAATTGAGTGCATAAATGACCATCTGTCACCTGAACCGGTGGAACGGCGCCTGCTAATAAATTGGTGAAACTGCTGCATTCTAAATTGTTGAAAAGTTCTTGGATCTCGTTATCTCCAATTGTCAACCATTGCAATTCGCAGACATTACAACCACACATCGAATTTTTCAATGGGGGAGTGACTTGAGTCGGTTGGAAAAAAGGGGATCGCCCGGATGGGAGTAGAGGGGCCGCATGATCATTGAAGCCACGAACACCTTTCAAGGTGCCGTAATAATGATCAAATGCACGGTTTTCTTGCATGAAAATGACGATGTGTTCCAGATCTTGAAGTGTGCCTGTCGGTGTGGAGAAAATTTGGCTCATTAGGAGCGACAGGAAGAAAAAACTAAAGAAGTTTTTCAAGGACATTGATCGATTTGAGAGTTTTTATTTATTATTATTATTAATTAAAGCTTTTTTCATTAAATATGATATGTTCGAAAGAAGTCTTTTTTTGAAGGATTTTAATTGTTTTTTCTTTCAGTTTCTAACATTATATAAAAAATATTAAATATTCCTATTAGTTAATTAGTCTTTGAATATATTAAAAAATAATGAATATTTGATCAAATTGGCTAGAAATATTAACAGAAAGTCTTCATTCATGTATATATTTATGAATCAAATAATCCAATTTCTTTTGTGAGAAGGGTTTTTCAAGATAATCCACAATCCCAGCTTCCAAAGCCTTTTCTTTTGTTTCTGCCTCACTAAACGCGCTTAATGCCACTATATTCACATCAAAGGTTTTCCCCTCAATGATTTCCTTAATCTCCTTAGTAGTTTCATAACCATTCTTTTCAGGCATATCAATATCCATTAGAATCAATTTATAGAATTTGCAAACAGGGCAAAATTTACCAGAAGATTCTATTAAACTCTCCTCTATCAATGAAATCGCTTCCATTCCATTATTCGCAGTATCTATTATAATATCTTGTTTCTTAAATTGCTCAATAAGCACAAATAGGTTAAATTCATTATCATCAATTGCCAAAACCTTCCTACATTCACAAGTCCTCATTTCAGTATTGAATTCACTAGTCTTTTCAATTGGTTCGGTAATGAAATGGAAACTTCTCTTATGGCTAAGATTGAAATTTTCGATGGTTTTCCTCACATCTAATAGACGACTATCAGTAATCGCAAAGCCTTCATCGTCTTCTTTACTATTCTTCTCTATCAAAAAGGAAAACCTTGATCCTTTATCTTTTTCAGTTTTTACCTTGATTCCTTTATAAATCTTGCCTATAACTTCTTCATATGGGCCTATATAATTAGCCAAATGATTACTGATGCTTAGGCCAAAACCTCCAAGCATTTGGAATAATGAGTTGGCCATAGAAGCTTGAAAATTAGCTAATGTCTTTAAATGTCCGGTTTCCATACCAATACCAGTGTCTCTAACTATTACTTCAAAGACATCAGCCTTCGATTTCAAACCTAGAGTAATAGTTCCTCCAAAATTCGTGTATTTAAAAGCATTATTAAGAAGATTCATGATAATTTGCTTGATGCGATTTTCATCGTTATAACAATTATAAGAACATAAGTCAGGGATATGAATGAAGAAATTAATACCTTTTTTCAAAGAAAAAACATGGAAAATCGAATCACATTCCAATAAAAGGCTTTTTATGTTGAAATGCGTCATTTTTGTCTCGAAAATATTGGAACTTATGCTAAAATAATCCAGGAAATCATTAATACTGCTTAATAAAAGCTTCGAATTCAATATCGCAGTCGTCAAATACTCTTTATGTGGGTTATTCGGACTATTGGGAAATAGACTTTCATTATCCTCATCAGAACCTTCCATCAATTCTAACATATTGGTTATCGAATTCAAAGGAGTCCTTAATTCATGGCACATTGAGGCCAAAAGCTTATTTTGTGTGATATAATTATCCCAAACACTTAATATCGGGTCTTTTTTATCCAGAGATTTTATAAGAACTAAGATCCTCCCCTCAATAAAAGTGAAATTTATCAATAAAATCCTATTGATTTCATAGGATTTCGCATAAAAATGATATCTATCTATTATTCTAGGATCTTTATTAGAGAAAAAGTCTTTAAGGACCTCACGAAGACTTTTAGGGACCGGAATCTTAGGTTCCTTTGATTTTTTAAAGAAATGGCCATTATTATTCATGAAAGTATGGTTTTTTAATTTCGTTTTCTCGACTCCGGAAGTAATTTCCTTGATTTTGCTTTTTTCCATAAGACTTTCGACTTTGGATTTCCAAATTTCTTTGGATGGTCGCATGTTTTTGCGTACGCTTTTCATACTTTTCAAGGTTTTCTTGGAAAATGAAGTGCCATTATAGCTTTCATCATTGAGTTCTGAGACCGAATTGCTAAAAATCGCCATTTTGGATTTGAAGGCTTTGATCAATTGGAAGAATTCCTCCTCACTTCTAATGGACATCCCCTTCATTTGCATATATTTCTCATCTTGTTTCAAAGCCAAAACCGCTGATTCAAGTTCTATTTGGGTCAAAATTACCGAATTTTCTATCAATTTATTGAGAAATTGGTTCTGGTATAACATTTTGAGGTCAGAATCAAAAAGAATTACTGCTTCTTGAATAGATGCAAGAATATTAATTTGAGGAGATTTGCTTTCATCAGTGTCATTTTGAGATTTCGACAATTTTTTCTTAATCTTCCTATGTTTTAGCCAAAACCTGAACATCACCATGCTCATTGTACAGATAAATAGGATGATTTCTGGGATCTCAGCAAAAACAAAAAGTTCGAATTTCAATGATAAAATTATGAAAATTGGCAAAATTAGCATTAATTTATAACCAGGCGATTTCAAGGCTTTCAAAGAATATTGCACCAAAATCAATGAATTTAATAGAAGAAATGAACAAAATTGGGCTTCTATGATAAAAAGCAGGACATAGAAATGAATCATGAAGAAAATCGTCATTATTCCTAGAATTTTGAAATCGCTGAAACTTTTGAGATTTTTGGCTTTAAATAATAAGATCATATCAAGCAAAAAGACCAAAAAAAGCAATATAAATGGAATTACCTTATCAATATTCAAGCCTTTTGGATTAGAAAGAATGATTATAAAATGGAAAACTGTGGCCACATTAAAAAGAATCAAATAAAAGGAAATGTCTGGAAGGAAAAAAGCTTGGAAAAAAGAAGGCTTGATTTGAGTTGATAAACAACGCAAAGTCAAATGCTTTTTGGATTGCGACTTTTTCATTGATTTTTTGAATTTTGATTCAGATTATTTAGATTTAATGGTTTGAAAAAAATGTTTATTGGGTCTATTAACTGATTTTAAAAGGAAAAATGCTGTAAAATCAGAGATTTTAAAGAAAAATGTCATAATAGGCATTTTTTTTATTTTATTAGATTGTTTATGGAAGTTTTATGAAAAAAGAAGAAAAAACAATTTAATTATTAGAAAAAAAGTAATGTTTTAATAGAAATTTAACATTTTCAAAGTTTTTTATTAACATTATTTCTTGAAATCTTTACTTTTTCTCCTTAAGCGTGAATTCTCCAGTCGCGATATTCGAAATAACTGGGAAATTCATCTTTTCCTGTAATCGATTTTGAGCCCAAAGCATCATTTTAATCAAAGTGGGCAATTTTGATTCTTTTAATAAGAAAATCCTGATAATTTCCTTTAAAAAACTGACCTTTTTCCTTTGATTGGCTCTTCAAAAGCTCATAATTCACCTCACTAGAGATTTTAATCCTTTGGGAATTTTCCACTAGATCAGATAAAGGCGATTTGGAGATATCTTGAAAAGCCAATAAACTCATGACTTTTTCCAAAGAATCCATGAAGCTTTTCTATTAGAAAATTAGAAGTTTTTATGATGGAAAAAGCACGTTTTCGTTTTTCTCGAGAATTGGCACAAGTTCCTTTTGCGCGAAATCCAAAGCCACTTCGATTTGATTTTTTTTGATGAATTCGATGAGTTTTTGTAATTGAAGATTAAAGAAAAGCTCCGTATTTTCCTCGAATAACTTAGATAAAATAGGATTTCTAAAGGAAAACATTAGAAAAAACGCACTTGTGGACAAACTTCCTTGACTTTCTGTATAGCTTTATCCACTTCCCCTTTATGAATCAAAGATCGAATTTCGATCCTTTCGCTCATCAGCTCCAAATCGCATGAAGAAACTAAAAAAAAAATAGGAAAAATATCATTTTTTCTCATAAAATCATTATTTTTCTCATAAAATCATTATTTTTCTCATAAAATCATTATTTTTCTCAATAAAACCATAAAAAAATAACGATTTTCTTTACTTTCAGTTCCAGATTCCTTACGGAAATTCTCAGCCGCTTCTTTATAACCTTTATAGAGAATTAATGGGCAATTATTAAAGAATTATGAAGGAACCTTCTATCAGGAAGAAATTCATAATCAAACGATCCATGTCCTTTTTAAAGATTTTCGTGGAATTAAGTCTTTCCATCCAATCATTTTCTGACACCGTTTTTTTGATTTTTTCAGATTCCTCGATGATCACATTCATTTTTTTGCAAAGAAAATATTAAAAATTAAAAATTTAAACTGCGAAAAATTCAGAAAAAACAAAATTTTCGGAAAAAACAAGTGAATTTATTCTTTTTTAATTAAAATTATTAACAAAATGAATTATTTAAGTTTATATGAGGGAATTTTGGATAAAATCGATCGGAAAACTTATGGAGATATCGATTTTCGCAGGGGAATTCGTTATGAATTAATGCCACAGTTTCTCCCCAAAAATATGGATATTATATATGATAAACAAATGTTTTTGGATTTCAAGCCTTTCCTCATATCGAAAAAAGTCAAAATATTAGAAAAACCCTGGCTTTTCCATTCAATGCTCAAAGAATTGAAATCTCTCTTTTTGGTTTCTGAATATAAGGAATTGAAGTCTTTTCTAAAGATTGAATTTAGAATAGTTCTTGATGAAACTTCGGATAAAATGGGGAAATTGAAATTTGCTTCGAATATATCAGAAAATAACATTTTGGTAAGCGAAATCATGGATTTCTTGGCTTTTTTGGCTTGCGAAGATGAGGAAAAAGCAGAGAAACAATTGAAGATCTTTATGAAAACCAAGGGTTTCACGAATAAAGCCAAGGAGGATCATTATCGTGCATATTATCGAACGAAGGAATATTGTTTCGAGGATTATGTTAGTGATCTGTTTCAATATTATTTCGAAAATCTCAAGAAATTCCCTTACGAATCTCTCAAAGTGAGTGTGGATAAAACCATTGATTTTCTCTCGAAAAGGAATTTGATTAGAGAGAGAACCAAGGAAAGGTTGATAAAAAATAAAGAGAAATATATCAAGGAATATAAGGCCTTGGTTTTGAAGCTTTCTGAAGGAGGGGAGATCATCGCACAGGAATTCAAGACTTTGGGCTTGAAAATCACGAAAGAAGATAAGGAAGATACCAAGGCGAGATTCGTGAAATTGGCTGAAATTATCAAAGGCTTCGATTTCATGAAACATGGGATCATCGGGGTTAATGAGCCCTTGAGTTTTATTTATTTCGGGTCTTTTAAAAGCGGGTTTGCTTTGAAGGCTTCGGATATCGATACCACGATATTAACGAATTCTGCGTTTAATGAAAGGGATTTATTAACACCTTTATATGAATATTTACAGGAATATAAAGCTCGAAAAGGAGAGAAATTCGAATTAGAAAATCGAGTTAAGGATAATATCAGGATCCCAATTATCAAATTCACTGATAAAGAGCACGATTTTAAAGCTGATATCGCTGTTAATAATGTGTTGGGAGTTGCGAATTCTTCTTTAATTAAGATTTATTCACAAATCGATAAAAGATGCAAGATCATGGGCTTGATCTTGAAGAATTGGGCCAAGAAATGGAAAATCACCAGTGAAGATTCAATGTCCTCATATGCCTTGATCTTGATGTTGATATATTTCCTTCAATTGAAGAAAATCCTGCCTTCTCTTCAGAAAATCTCCAAACTCTCTAAAAACCAGTCTGATAATGCATTGGTCAATATAAAAAGAACAGTAAAAGACTTGAAAACTGAGGAATTCGAGACTGATTTTTCCTATGAGCGGGATCTTGATAAAATAAGGAAATATATGAAAGTTGAACATTTTCCTGAAAATTCTCAAAATCTCTTAGAATTACTCATGGAATTCTTTTATTTCTATTCAGATAAAGGCGCATTTAGGTATTATCGCATGAAAGTTAATATAATTTCAGGCGATGTGTGTTTTAAGAACACTTTGACTGAAGAATATACTAACAGGGAAAGGAATTTCATGTTTTCTATCAAAGATCCATTTGATAAAATGCATAATCCGGGGGATAGAGTGAAAAAAATCGAGAAAATCAAGGAAATTAATTACCATATAGACACCACCATCCAGGAATTGGAATCTAAT
>Ga0302140_10005735_pt1 | contig 15644 bp, 15 predicted proteins | sample I_Bog_E1_1_FD_202095 | JGI IMG/M metagenome (GOLD analysis project Ga0302140, IMG submission 202095) | Peat permafrost microbial communities from Stordalen Mire near Abisko, Sweden - I_Bog_E1_1 | ecosystem: Environmental > Terrestrial > Soil > Wetlands > Peat | place: Sweden: Abisko, Stordalen...
TTCGCGCGTGACCACCAGCAGATCGTCCTTGTTGGCCTTGAGCGCGATCTTATGGAAGCCGCCTTCGTGATCCACCACGTCCGGCGTGTAGGTCAGCAGGTACTGGCCGCGCAGTTCCTCGGCAATCTGGCCGTAGATCTCGTCCAGGTTGTCCTTCTTCTTGGCTTCGAAGTACCGGCCTCCGGTGCGGGTGGCGATCTTTTCCATGATCTTCCTGCCGTCCACTCCCGGCTCGCTCTCACCGCCCCCGCCGCGGTGTCCACCACCGCCGCCACCGGGGTAGCCGCCGCCCCCGCCGGGGTAACCACCTCCACCACCGGGATACCCGCCACCACCGCCATGGTGCCCGCCGCCCCCGCCGGGGAAGCCATTGCCCATCGGGTGCTCCTGTTCGCCCTTGAAGTAGATGGTATAGACAGCCACATTGGCCCGGTCCGCCGCATCCACAGCGTCGTTCAGCGTCTCCTTGCTACCGCGGTCCACGCCGTCTGAGAAGACCACCAGAGCCTTGCGCCCGTCCTTGGGCTTCATCAGCTCATCAGAGGCCAGATAGATCGCGTCGTAAAGCTGCGAACCGCCGCCGTGGCCCATGCGCGCCCGCTCCCGGTCGTCACCGCTGGTTTCAGGCCCCTGCCCCTGCGAGTCCTCATGCGCTGCTCGCGATGGTCCCATCTCGTCCAGCTCGTGGTGCAGCTTGTCGCGAGAGTTGGTAAAGTCCCGCAGCAGCTCAACCTCGCGGTCAAAGTGAATAAGGAAAGCCTCGTCCTTCTTTGCGTCCGCGGCCTTGGGATCGGCGGGCAGCATCTGGTCGACAAACTTGCCCGCCGCCTTGCGTTCCTCTTCCATGGCCCCGGAGACGCTGCGGCTGGTATCCACCAGCAGGCCCAGCCGGAAGGGCAGGTTGCTCTCCCGCGTAAAGCTCTTGATGGTCTGGGGCCGGCTGTCTTCGGTCAATGTGAAGTCGCCGATCTTGAGGCTGGTCGCCAGCGCGCCTTTTTTGTCCCGCACCGTCACCGGCAGCACCACCTCCCGCGCCTGAATCTTGAGCGTGGCGACGGATTGATCGCTGGCAGGCTGGCGGGCGGGCGTTTGGGCCGCGCTGGTTACGGGCAAACAGGCCAGTGCAAGCATGGACACGGCAAGGGAAAGAATCGACTGATTTTGCATCGGGCTCACGGGGAACACACTTTCACTCCATTAGACGGGGCAAACCGCGGAGTGTTGACTGTGCCGCTTCCCGCACGACCCGAACATATCATCCAGCTTGTGTATTCGCCAAAATGCCGCAACATCAATCGGCATGGACCATTCTTCGCGTTGCCAGCCGCCAGGCCAGCCTCAGCCCCTTCCAGAGCAGCAATACTAACCAGTAAAGCCAGGCAAGCGCCGCTAATAACATGGGAAGCCGTGACAGTGCACCAGTACCTGGAATCAACAGCAATACAAACGCGGTCACAGTGCAGAGCGTGATGAAGGCTCCCGGCTCCCACCACCATTGCTTTGGACACGCCAGCGGAAACCCGCCGATGAAGAACCACTGGATGGCAATCAACTGGGCCAAGCCCAAATCCACTTGCTTTTGCCAGACCAAGGACAATGGCGTCTGCGGCCAGGTTGAGCCTGCACCTAGCATTCCCGAAAGCGACCACCGGGAGGGACATGGCACTCGCCATTGCGTCAGAACGAAAGCCGGGAGGTTGGCAAACTGCACAACGTAGTCTTGCGGAGGGTAATTGACCCACATTGTGCAAGGATCAAAGGTGAATGCCACGCTCTCCTGCTCGGCATCCTCTTTCGCGGGCGCAGGGCTTGCCGGCGCTAGCGCCTTTGCAGCCTCTTCCCTCTGCGCTTCCGCGGTACTTTCCGCGCGATCCCGAAGGAACTGCGCGTCCCTGGCCTCCGTCATGAGAATCAGGGGCACAGCCACCGTCAGGTGGATTCCAGCCAACAAAAGTCCCCGCCGCCAGTTCATGGCAGCAAGACTACGCCGAAACCATCGCCGGAATCAAAAGCAGGGATTTGCAATCGAGGGAAAAGGATATTTGGTAGCGCTACCGGGAATCGAACCCGGGTTTTAAGATTGAGAATCTCACGTCCTAACCCCTAGACGATAGCGCCACACTTGCGGGGAGGGCCGTTCAAGGCCACTCATCTACTTTAACAAAGATTCACCCTCGGGCAAAGGGCGCGAAGTGCAAGCCAGGAGTTTACGCGCTCTTGTGGATGGTCTCCCCGAGCACGGCCGATATGACTTCATCCCCAACCCCATGCCTGCGCAGGCTTTCTTCAAGCGCTTGCACGCCCGGGTTCTCAAGCCGGGCAATATCTTTGCGCAGACCCTGGCCGATGTAGGCGCGCATCAGCGGCTGATAGCCGGAAAAGCCCAGCTTGGGCGCCACGTCCTTGAGGTCGTCGATCACGTCCTCGGGAACCCTCATGCTGATGGTGACCATGGGCCGGTCCCGGCGCAATCGCTGCTCGATCCGCTCAGAATTCGTCTTCATAGGTTCTCCGTTCAAGCCTGCGACCTCAAGCGAGCACGAATGAAACCGGCAATCAACCCGAGAACTCCCGCACCGAGCAAAATCTTGGCGTCCGTTGAGTGGCCTTGCATCACGAGGTAGACAAACCCGCCAAGCACAAGAACCAAGCCCAATGCAGCGATCCCCAACCCCATTGCCGCGTAAATAAACTCACGGTGATGTTCGCGATCCAAAACCTGCACCACAAGCACTGGCAGCCCCGGAGCAATCCCTCTGAGAGCTCTGAGATGCTCAGTACCTGGAATGAGAGGAACTTGCTTTTCGGCCATCTCGCGCTCCGCACTCCATTCTCAATATCCAATTAGGCAGGTCAAATAATACTCGTAGCCTCGCGGTGGCCATATGTTCCAGAAAACTTCATCACGACCTGCCGTAATGTATGATCCAGTAATTCGTCTTCGGACATACAGTCGACGCCATCTTCCTCCAGCATGTTCAGGCTCAAATCTTCTGCGCGAACGGTCTGCCCGGTGGCCAGGATGATGGCCCTCTGCATGACATTTTCCAATTCGCGCACATTGCCCGGCCATGGATACCGCTGCAGCAACTCGAGCGCATCCGGCTCGATACCTTCCATCGGTTTTTGAAACACTTGTGTATATTGCAAGAGAAAATGCATGGCAATCCTAGGAATATCCTCAGGATGCTCCCGGAGAGGCGGCGAATCTATACGCAAAACATTGATGCGGTAGAAAAGATCACGGCGGAACTTCCCTTCCGCCACCAATTCAGCAAGATCTCGATGAGTTGCGAAAACAAAGCGCGCGCGCAACGGAATAAGCTTGTTGCCGCCAATGCGGCTGAATTCCATCTGCTGAAGAACTTTCAGCAGATGGACCTGCATAAACAGGCTCAAATCCCCAATTTCATCCAGGAACAGAGTGCCGTCACCGGCCTGCTCAAAGTAGCCTTCCCGCACCCCTACCGCGCCCCTGAATGCGCCCTTCTCATACCCGAACAGCTCGGCCTCGATCAGTGTTTTAGGAATCGCGCCGCAGGATACGGCCACAAACGGGCGGTTCCAGCGGGAACCAAGATTGTGGATGGCGCGGGCGATCAATTCCTTGCCTGTTCCACTTTCGCCAGTCACCAGTACCGAGGCATTGAGGTTGGTGGCGCGGCGGATCAAATGATAAACCCGCTGCATTTGCGGGCTTGATCCGATCAGGCGGTCGCAACTACCGGGCTCTTCCTGGCTCTGATGCACTGTCTGAAGTTGCTGCTTCAGCAGGGATCTCTCGTACGCCCTGGTGAGTAAATGCAGAGAATCCCGCATTCCATTGCGTCGAGTAGATTTAGATAGCATTTCTAAATATTCGGGCAACGCTTCTCCCAGCGAGCGCGAATCAAACAGCACCGTTGGCGCACTCGGGCGCCGCAGCTTGCCGAATAGTGCTGCACCTGTGATTCCGTCGAGAAAGGAATCGATCATGATGTCAAGATTTCTCGATACGGCCATTGAACCTTCCTCCGCTCCGCTTGGATGGGCCAACAGCTTAGTTTACCACTTTACGAGACGATCCCGCGGTCAGAGAAGATTGCCTTCCGCTTCAAATCCCCAGCTTCTTGACCTCGTCGTTATAGTACTTGCGGTAGAGGATCTCCCACTCCTGCGAGCCTTCCAGAATGATCTTGCGCTGGTTGGCAATCTTCAGGCGCGCCGCCGTGTCGATTCCAGCCTCCTGGGTGAGCAGGGTGGTGAGCGCTTTGCGCGCCTCCTGGCGGATGGTATTACGATCCTCGAGGAAGCCGACCTGGTCGATTTCGGCCAGCGTGTCGGCCACGGTGTGAGCCAGCTTGTTGAGCTTGTCAGGGCTGATTCTCATAGCACCGCCTTGTATTTCTTGGCCAGCTCGGTCTTGACCTTCTTGAACATCTCGGCATATTGCGCGCCCGATTTTCGCATCTCCTCGGAGTACGCCTCGAGAATCACGCGCACCTCCTCGTTGATGCGGTCTTCGAGAGAAAGTTCCTCTGTCAGGCCGGCGGTTACGCGCTCTTCCACCACCTTCATGTCACTGGTGGTGATCATCTTGGCTTCGATGAGGTGCTTGACTGTGCGGCGGGCTAGATACCCGATGTAATCGCGAGAAAAAATCATGGGCTAAGGCTCAGGATACCGCATCGGCCCGCCCGCTGTACACCGGCCTTCATTTCCAATAGTTGGATAAGCTTGAAGCGGCATCCCAAGCCGTTCACCGCGGGCTTCAAAAAACCACATTCAAGCGCACGCTGGCCGCTCCACCCATCCGCGGATACGCCAGTCCGATCCCCTGTTGCGTGCGCACCGCCGCTACGCCAGATCCGCTCAGCGCATCGATCTCGTAGCTCATTGCCACCCCGTCCCTGGTATCCACCACCATCCATGAAAACGGAATCTCCACGGTGCAGTTCGCCGAAGCACCAATAAAGGTGACCACGCCCTGCGCCGACTCCGCCGGAGCCATTCCCTGGGCTGGATTGTCAAAGCCCAGCAGGTTGGGTGCGATCTTTGCCCGGCACAAGATGGTTCCACCGGCTGCCGGCACTGAGCCCAGCTGCACATTGAATGTGACCAGGTAGACGCCACCGACCGCCACCAGGGCTGCTCCGCCGCGCTGGTCGGCAGCCGGAGCAGCCCAGAGAGCGTCTGACGCCAGCAGCGCAAGCAGCAGAATCTGGGGTATTCGCGCGCGCCTCATGGGGTCCTCCGCACTGTGTTTATCGGAGCCCTGGGCGCGAGTATGAGACTGATCCAGTAACCAAAGTTTGGCGCGCTGCTGAAATCGTTAGAAACCAGCAAGCGAATCCGCGCACAGATCCATCCGGGCGGCGAACAATGCCTCCAGGGCCAAGGCGCGCGGTGATTGTTTAGCGTTGCGGCACAGCGAGAATCGTGTCTTGCCGCAGGTTAAAGCATTTTAGTTTTTTCTATGGACTGCTGTGCCCCCACCCATTCCGTGTTTTGTGCGGAATGGGTGGGAGTCCAACAAAATTCCGGTCTATACAATTTGCAAAATGCGCTGGACGTCTGCCGAAGTTTTCGAGTCCCAGCGCCTACCAGCTTGCAAGCTCGGCATTGGGCTGGGCCTCAACCTTAAGCGGGACCGTTGTGGTCACTGAGTTGTAATGGGTCTGGTCAACCGGCATAAAGGTGGCCGCGATGGTGTAATCTCCCACTGCCAGCAAGGAATCGGCGGTGACGGGTACAGCGTTACCATCCCGGGACATCGCGGTGTAGGAGAAACTCCCCGCGACGGCGCCCGATGCATTCAGCACCGAAGCCAGCGCGGTTCCGTCGCTGATTGTGGTTGCCAGGCTCCATTTGATTGCGGGAATGGCCTTGGCGCTGGCTGCCGGAAGCGTTTCACTCATTTGTCTGGTGCTGGCATAACCGACCGCGATCGGCAGCGCCAGCAATGCCAGGAAGGTGAAATGGTATAACTTTGCGCCCTCGCGCATGACAACCTCTCGTTTCCGGCTCGGCGAATCCAGCCAGCTTAGGCTCTGCCTAAGCTCTCGCACTTGCTCTATCTTGAATGAACCCTCAATCCGATCCTTGTTCTACCAACATATCTGCCAGGCAAGGGGAGGCCTGTGGGGGGTAGCAGCTACGATGCTTTTTCATCTTCCTGGATAGGCTGGAAGATAACAATACCTGCTTGGTGCTATGGGCGCATGCTGCGTCCGTAATGGGAAAAAGAGCGTAGGTACCGCACAACTGGTTACCAATTCAGAACAGTCTTGTGTGCTTTGGGACCCGCTATCCACAGCTGCGGGAAGCGATTCACTCCCCATGATCCAGGAAAGAACCGTTGAGAAGATGCCAGGATGTGTCACGAATGCTCATGCAGGTGTTCCTCGCCTTGGCGACAGGCGATCGGCAAAGGGAGCGGCCGCGTTTCTGGCCATCCAGCCCATGGCAAGCCGCCTAAGAGTGAGAGAACACTATCCTGCTGTCGGCAACTCCCGCTGCCACAACGCGCCGGTCTTTGGAGGACGTGTGTCCGCGGCTCGCGCGAATCGACAGAATCGCTGTGTCAGTAGATAGGGTGAGTATCGGGTTCGTATGGACGGCCGAATTTGTTCAGGTGCTCTTGCTGTTCCGGGCGGTCGCTGTGTATCTCGCCGAGTTCGGCTGTGCCGCCGGCGACATGAACCCGCCGCGTGAGCCGATCGAGAGAACTCTGTTTCTGCCCCTCGATCCACACATGAAGATCGTAATCGCCGGCTGGAACTTGCTTCAAGTGAAACACGCCCTGCGAGTCGGCTACGCCATAATACGGCGTGGCCAGTGCGATCACCACCGCGCTCATCTCAGAATGGATGTTGCAGAAAATGTAGGAAACGCCCTCGCGCGAAAACACCACGCTGCGGGTCGAACCCGCCTCATAGAGCCCAAGGTCAAACCGCCTTCCGTCAAAGAGCGAAAAGACATTGTGAAAGAAAGGATCTGCATTGGGAAATGCAACACTGCTGCCAACAGGCACAACCAGCAAGTGCGGTGTGAACATCTTGTTTTTTTGCAGCAAGGTAAAACTTCCAGGTGCTATCGGTTGCGAAGCGGCCTCATGCAAAGGGTTCAGCCAAATCACTGCCGGTGGCGCCACCTCGGTGCTATGAGGTGTATCGCGCTGTGAAGGCGCCAGCCTGGCAACCACCTCGGCCCGCTGCGCCGTCACAGCGGGCATCTGCGCATCCATCCGGCTTGCGCAACCTGCCAACAGCGCCATAAGAATAAACCTTCCTAGACTCGTGCCAGGCATCAGAATTTGTACCCCGCGCCAATGCCTATTACGTCGCTGTAACTCGTTGAGCCAGCGCTGTAGTTGGTCCAAAGCCGCCGGTATTCCAGCGAAAAGAGCAGATAGGCGCTCGGGCTGTAAATAACATTCGAGAAGAAGGAACGGTTTCGCGCAAGCCCTGTATACGACGATGGGGTCGAGTACAACATGGCTTGCTGAACTTCCCGGGCGAATGGATTATCAGTCCCATAACCCGTGTTCATTTCCACGCGCTGACCCGCTTGAGCTTTCAGTTGCGCCCACCCGCCCACATCGTCCAGAGCACGCACTATCGCATTCGAGCCTTCGGAATATACGTAATAGTTCACGTATCCACCCGCTCCCAGCCCGGCCAGCGCTTGCCCGCGATACCCATTTGCGGTCATTTCAAAATGTCTGGACATCGGCAGGCGAAGGTCGATCGTACCTGCCCATGCGTCAAATCGATTACCATAGCTCGTGCGATGCGGACTGAAGTATCCGCCCACACCAATCTCTGGCCCAATGCTATTCTTGCCATGCTGGAATGCAATCCGCGCCTCGGTTCCTGGCCAGCGGCTGCGCTCTGTTTGCGTTACCGTCGAGGTGCTCGGTGTTGATCCTGGCAACTGCGGGTCAAAGGTATCGATCAAAGCTGCTTGCGCTTTGATGCGCGAAGAGTCAGAAAGTGAAAATTGATGCGAGATTCCAATCTGTGGAATCCAATTCCACAGATTGCCCGCCCATGCAAATTCCGGCACTGCAATAGCCACCAGGGAAGACGGTTCGTTCGGTTCAAGAATGCTGCGCTCCAGCTCGAAAAAGGCCTCTGTCTTTGGCCAATCCAACGTTGCATGGGCAGTGCGCAGCCGCACAATCCCACTGGCTGCATAATTTGACTGCGTGCCATTCGCAAAAAAATCCACGCGAAGATCCGCGTGGCTGCTTGCACCGAACAGATGCGGTCCTCGCGCATCAAGCCCCAGCACGGTCTGCCGCACCGATAGCCCCGTACTGCCGGGCCCTGGGAGCGCATAAGACGGGGAGGCAGAGATATCCACTTGCCTCGTATTCACAAAGCCATTGAGCAGAAGCAGGCCGCTTACAGTCAATGGATACTTCGATTGCGTCTCCACTTTGGTTACGTCATGAGTAGCGATCTGCGACTCTTCGATTGCCTGCCGCTCTCGAATCTCTTCAATTGTTGCGGAAGCTCCAGTTGCAGCCGCGGCGCCGGCTTTATCCGAGGTTGCCGCTTGTGCCGCGGGCAAGGCAGCAGCTTTTTCTGCCGCCATCTGCTCTTGCAGCGCCATGAGCTGCTGGCGCAATTCGAGCAATTGTTGTTGATAAGCCTCCATCTGCGCTTGAGCCTGCGTCACGGCCGCTGTGAGGCGATCGATTTTCTGCTCTGTCGTTTCCGGCGCAGCCGTCTGCCCAGCCGCGCTTTGCCCGCGCGCAAGAGCACACTGACAACTGAGAAACAAAAGCATCGCGGCCAGCACAAGGCGCTCTCTCCCCAGAAAACTTCCGAGGATGCGCGCTTCCCCGCTGTATTCCGGCTTGACTCTCATCGCGTCAACACCCTGCTTTGTGGAGGATTGGCATTCATGGTCGATTCCGGCATGTGTCGCGCGACCGTCAGGCAGAAGATGGTCTCGCCCGCCCGGCTGCTCACCAGTTTTACGCCGCCGTCATGCTCGCGAGCCACACTCCATGCCAATGTTAACCCCAAACCTGTGCCCTTTTGTTTCCCTTCACTCACAAATGGATCGAACAGGCTTTCGCGAATTACCTCTGGCACGCCTGGACCGCTGTCTTCAATCGTCACACTCACGGTCTTCCTTTCCGCGCTGAGTGAGACTCTCACCTCGCGCAGTCCCGTAGTCTCACGCGCCGATTGGCACGCATTCAGCAACAGGTTATAGACGGCGCGTTCCATCTGCTTTGTATCCACCGCTGCTGTGGTATCAGCGCTTGTCTTTTCCAGCACAAATGTCACTCGATCTGCGTCAGGATGTGTCTTCACCAGGGCCATCGCCCGGCTCACAATCGCTGACAGCGTGGTGGGAACCCGTTGCAGGGCAGATCCCGTGCGGCTGAAAATCAACAGCGAGTCCAGCATGTCGGTTGTCCCTTTCACCGCAAGACGGATCTCTTCAAACAATTCGGCGCGCTCGCTCGACGGGAGGGCCGGCGATGCTAGAAACTCCGCATTGGCATAAACTGCGGCGAGGTAATGGCGCAAATCGTGGGAAACAGAACTCGCCATGCGTCCGATCGTCGCCAGCCGTTCCGATTCCAGCAGGGCGCGGTTCGTCTTCTCAATCTCATCGCGCATCTGCGCAAATTCGCGGCTAAGGTATCGCACTTCCTGCGTTCCATCCGCGGGCAGCGAGTGTTCCCGGTCGCCCTCGCCAAACGCGCGAACACCCGCCGTCAGCAGCTCTAGCGGCTGCGTCACCATCCGCGCCAGAAGCAGCATCAGCATGGAACCCGCTGCCATTGCCAGCAGGCTTACCCAAAAAACCAGTCGGTTGATCTCACGCTCCGCTCGGTCAGCCGTATCGAACGACTTCATCACTACGAGCCGCAGTGGAGTTCCCGCTCCGCTCGTCAGATCCTTGCTTGCCGTAAGGTAGCGCTCCCGGCCAACCATGGCTATTGCCGACGAACCATCCGGACGGAGCGAATATGTTATCTTTTGGAGCTCATCCTGCTTGTCGGTGGGAAGCGTGCTGACTGCTACTTCATTGCCTGCAAAAAAGGCCGCTTCAGCGCCGGCGCCGCGCCCCACTTCACGAAGAAATCCACGGTCGATTGCATACCCGCTGATGACAAAGCCCAACAGCGTTCCGCTCTTCTGGCTGCCAAAATAGAGCGGACGCACGGAGTATTCATACAACCGGCCTTCGCTCAACAGATAATGCTTCGATTCGTCGGCGATGACCGCCTGGAGGTCGCGCCTCAGGACATCTGCATTCGCCGCGCCCTCAGCGTATGCAGCCTGCACCCTGTGGTCTCCATCTGCCAGCGCGAAAAGATCGTTTCCGCTCGTCCTCCAAAAGTCCACAGCATCGTCCGCTATCGTTCCCGGATCGTTTGTTGTCATCAACGCCTTCAGGCTGGGAAGGGCCGCCATCAGCGCATTTTCGCGCTTCAGCGCATTCAAACGTCCCGACTCCAGATCCTGAAATGTCTCAACAGAGTGATTCAGGTCCGTCTCGAGATTTGCGTGCACCTGCCTGCGCAACTGGCTGCGAATGATGTAGAGGCTTGAAGCCGTGGTCCCGGCAATGATAAGCACCAGAGAGGTCAGCAACAGCACGCGTGTACGAATTCCTGGCGTGTGTTTCGTGTTCGGCACTGAATCCTCTCTCTTAAGGAACAAATCTGTATCCCGCGCCATAGACAGTCTGCAAATGGTGCGGATCGGCTGCATCCGGCTCAAGTTTCTGCCGCAACTTGAGGATCTGATTATCCACCGTTCGCGTAGTTGGATAGCAATTATATCCCCACACTTCGTTCAGCAGCTCCTCGCGGCTCAGCACTCGTTCTGCGTTTTCGACAAAATACTTCAAGAGCTTGAACTCATGGGCCGTGAGTGTAATCGGCTTGCCGCTGCGCCGCGCGCTCATTTTGGCAAAATCCACTTCGCACTCGCCAAATCGGTAGGTTGGGCTCACGGCCGTCGGCTGCTGAGGCCTGCGCAGGGCAGCCTGCACCCTCGCCATCAGCTCTCTCGGGCTGAACGGCTTGGTCACATAATCGTCCGCACCCAACTCCAGCAGCAGCACCTTGTCGGCCACCTCGCTGATTGCGCTCACTACGATCACCGGCACACCCGGCCGTTCGGCCTTCATCATCTTGCAAAGGTCGCGCCCAAACACGCCTGGCAGCAGCAGGTCCAGAATCACCGCGGACGGCTTGTTCGAGTGGAATGCTTCCAGCCCTGCCTGACCATCGCCGCACACAGTCACCCCGTAACCCTGCTCGCGGAAGATCCTTTGCAGCACTTTCTGCATGTGCGGGTCGTCTTCTATGACCAGAATCTGCGTCCGCACCGCACTGTTCTGCGCATCTGAAACACCAAAAGCCATAACTGCCTTCTCGCTCTGCAACATAACCGTATTGTCATCCATTGCTATGTCACTGATACAAAAGAATATTGAAAATGACAATGCGGTGACAATCGCATGACAAGACTGAGACCGGGTGATTCTTCCGAAGTTTGCGCAGCGTTCTGCCCAGAATCAATCCGGCTTGTTGCTGATTTGTCAGTGTTTTTCCAGTCATCCATGCAGCTTGCCTGGCAACATCGCTTGCAAGCCTTTGATTCGTCGCCGCCGATGCGGCGGGAATCCTGAGCCTGGCTTAAGATAGTCTTCAAAGGTTTATTCCGTGAAATACTGCCGCTTTCTTTTCGATAACGAGGCTCTTAACGGCGCAGTCCAGCTCCGCGACGGCGAGGAATGGATCGTGGACCTGGCCCCCGCGCCAGAAGAGGATCTGGCCTTTCGCCTGACCCATGGCCGCGCCACTGCCCTTGGCCTTGGCTTTGAGCCGCTGCCGCTCTCCGCGGCCACTCTGCTGCCCCCGGTCACGCCTTCCAAGATCGTTTGCGTGGGCCGCAACTATCGTGACCACGTCAAAGAGATGGGCAGCGAGCTTCCAACGGAACCCCTGCTCTTTTTTAAGCCGCCGTCGTCGCTGCTGGCGCCAGGCGGCATCATCCGCATGCCCGCCGCTTCAGCCCGCGTCGACTACGAGGGCGAACTGGCGCTGGTTGTCGGCCGCCGTGTCCATAATCTCAAAGCGGAAAACTGGCGCGACGCGATCCGCGGCTATACTCTCGCCAACGACGTAACCGCCCGCGATCTGCAAGCCAAGGACGACCAATGGAGCCGCGCTAAAGGGTTCGACACCTTTTGCCCCATCGGCCCAATCGTCAGCAACGAACTCGACCCCGTCTCGGGGCTCACCCTTGAAACCCGCGTCAATGGCGAGCTCCGCCAGCACGGCTCAACCCTCGACTTCATTTTTTCCATTCCCGAGCTGCTCGCCTTTATATCGAGTATCTTTACCCTCGAACCCGGCGACCTCATCCTCACCGGAACACCCTCCGGTATAGGCCCACTCAAGTCAGGCGATCGTGTGGAAGTCTCTATCCCCGGCCTCGGCGTCCTGGCGAACACCGTCCAACCGGAGCTGTCCTGACTAGGGCGTATCGACATATACTGGCGCGACAGCGCCGGGAGCCAATTTTTACGAGTTCGAGGAGTGAGGAGAGACAGATACCGGGTGTATCTTAGCGACGATTGACGAAGAAATCGGGGAAATTGGCCCCGGCCCTTCGGGTTGCGGCGCAAATCCGGCCACACTTCATTCTCGCCCTCGACGGTGGACCCGCCACAGCCTTCGGGCTCGGCTTCGTATGGCCGGATTTTCGCTCGCAACGCTGCGCGTCAGTATATGTCGATACGCCCTAGGCCATCGGTGCTGGTCGGCTCATTTCACAAAAGTGTGACATCTCCCTGACATTTCGCCCTCCGGCCCGCTACTAGAATCGCGGGCATAGGAGGTCTAAATGACCCGGTTCCCCCATCCCCTCAAGATGGTAGCTTTCCTGGCGGCCGCTGCATCTTTCGCTGCCACCGCGCACGCCGGCATTCTCGCCACGGCCACATACACCGATTCAACGGTTTCACCAGGTGTCTACCAGTACGACCTGACTCTCGACAACACCGGAACCACCACTATAGGAACCTTCTGGTTCAGTTGGATTCCGGGAGCCGGATTCCTGACAGCTACGCCGACCAGCATCATCTCACCCACCGGCTGGTCTGACATCCCAACCAACGCCAACCAGGCCATCCAGTGGACAACAACATCCGACCTGCTCGCTCCCGGCGATTCACTCAGCGGCTTTGAGTTCGACAGCACGGAGACCCCTACTCAAATGCTTGGTTCCTTCCCCGGCCCCGGCCGAGGCGCCGGTGACCCTGAAACCACCGCCTTCGTCTACATCGCAGCGCCTCTCGCCGACCCCGGCTTTCAGCTCACGGCAGAGCCGGCGGTAACGCCGACTCCTGAACCCGGCACCCTTCTCCTCACACTTTCCGGCCTTGGGCTTGCCGCCGGTTCTCTCAAATCGCGTTTTTTCTCCAGAACCTAAGCGCCCGCACCCCACGCTTCCGTCACCTGCGGGAGCGTGGGCGCTGCGCTTGCCTCGCAATAGGCTTCACTCTCGGTTACTCTCGGCGTTTCCATTGCACAGCGTGGTCGCCAAGATGCTCTGTCCCGTTGTTGTATACGGCATCCTGGCCAATCAATGTTTGCCCATCGTCCGAGAGCGTGAACTGGACCGTCACAAGCGTGAACGGATACCCGGGATTGTGTCCCGATAGATGGAAACTGATTTGCTTGCCGATGACTTGAATCGCATCGAAAGCCCATGCGCCCCGTGAGCAGCTATTTGCAATGGACCATCGTCCGCCATTTTGACTCACGACATAGTCGCATTCCGGCTTGGATTGGCCGCCCACAAAATAATCCCCTGGCAACGGAACCTCATACCACCGTCCCGCTACGGTGTAGTGCTTAGCTTCAGCCGAAGCACGGTCTTGTGCCTGCTGCTCTTCCAGGGCCTTCTGCTGCTTTGCTTCCGCTTTCGCTTTCGCCTCTTCGTCCGCGGCCATCCGCTGTTCCACCGTCAGCCTGTAGATCTCGTCTTGGGTGTCGCGGTTCTCCCCGGTCTGGGTAAGTTGGTATAAGTTCAGGCTGGCGATCGCGTCGCCGTACTGGCCTGCGGCCTTCTGGGCGGCAGCCAGCTTTTTATACCCATCGCCCCACCAGGGTGCAGCCATCAACGCCGCCTTGTACTCTTCAACGGCCCGCTTCGCATCGTCGGGATTGTCATCCGCGCTGCTCACCAGAACCGCGGCCATCACGAAATGACTGCGCGCCTCTTCGGGAATCTCTGGCGGCGGCTTCAGGCCCAAAGCCAGCTTGATGATCTGCCGCCGCGCAGCATCGTTCGGGTTAGCCTGGAACTGCTTCAGCGCCTGCTGAATCTGCTGGTCCGTTTGACGGCGGCCCAGATCGCTTCGCAGAGCCTCTGCACTTTGCGTGCTCACTCCCGTGCGAACAGCCGCAAAATAGATCGCCAGGTTGCGCTGCGCCGCGTCGAAGTCGTTGGCCTGGCCATACGCCGTGGCGGCGCTCAAATACGCGTCCGCATACCAGGGAGCCTGCACCGCAACCTGCTCAAACAGTTGCGCCGCGGCTTTATTCGCATCCGGAGTCGTCGCGGCCTGTAGTTGCACCGTGGCGGCCGCAAAACTGTCCCGCGCAGCCTGAGGAATCGGCGGCGCGGCACTCATGCTCTTGGCCAGCGCCACAATCTCGCTGCGCAGCGTGGCGTCGTCAGGCTTGCTCTGGAAAGCCGCCAGTTTGGCCGCAAGCTGCTTGCGGGCAGCCGCGTCGCCCGTCGGCCGGCCCGCTGAGGGCTTGGCCGTTGTCCCTTTGGCAGCGGGTTTAGCGGTTTGTCCCTGCGTCGCGGGTTTAGCAGGTTGCCCCTCAGTGGCCGGCTTGGCCGTCTGCGCTGCAACCGCCATGGCGCAAAACAGGGGAAAAAGCAAAAGAATAGATCGCGTCTTCATGGTTTCTCTCTCCGTGGTACTGCATCTTTCTGATGGACCCGAGCTGAACCCTGCCAGGCGCCGGCCTTCTCAATCCTCGGCCCTGCTTCCAGTCTCCAGCTTCATCTGTCCTCCACACGCACCAAGGCAAATCCTTCGCCATCCCCACCATCTTGCATCGGCATTCTCGCCTCTGTCCATCGGCATCCGCTCATACTGCGGATTGCCCGCGCCGGCGTCCGTACCCACGGTAAAAACAGGAACCGCTTTCTCCTGTATAGATTCCCCTCAAATTGTACGTCGAGTGAGGGATATTGCAACACCTATGCTGCATTTAAGCCAAGCGGCGGCTGGCAAAGTCAGATGAATGCCCTCCACCGCCAGCGCGCCGGCTCCCCAACCCCACGTCCGCAGCAGCTAACTTGCAGCCTTCAAACCGCGTCAACTAAGCCCCCACCCACCTCCGCCCTGGTACGACAGCTGTGGATCGGAATTACCGGAGGGAGGCGAGAGTTTTCGCAGGCTGCGGAAAAACTCTTTTGGAGCGTCGAATAGAGGGCGTTGTAACAAGGGCATGGCTTTAGCCAGGCCGATAAAGGCAATCAAATCAATGTTGGGCTTTAACAGGCTGCGGAAAAACTCTGTTCAGGAAGCGTTTTGTGTCAGGGCACGACTTCAGTCGTGCCGCAAACATCTGAAAATAAACGACTGGCTTTAGCCTC
>Ga0302140_10005740_pt1 | contig 15637 bp, 12 predicted proteins | sample I_Bog_E1_1_FD_202095 | JGI IMG/M metagenome (GOLD analysis project Ga0302140, IMG submission 202095) | Peat permafrost microbial communities from Stordalen Mire near Abisko, Sweden - I_Bog_E1_1 | ecosystem: Environmental > Terrestrial > Soil > Wetlands > Peat | place: Sweden: Abisko, Stordalen...
AAGAAGAGCTTCTGAACGGATAAGAGCTTACTTATAGAGTGGGAGACTGCGCAGCCTCTTACGCGACGAGGCGGCCCGATCCATTGCCTGAACGAACTGAACCACGTCGCCGGGCAAGTTTTCCCGTCTCTCTCCAATGGGAAGTGCAAACGCAACACCATCACACCCCTTCCCTTGTTTGTTTGGCCGTCTTGTTTCGATTTCCGATCGGAGAGTGCTACCTCTCTATCGGATTAACGGACCCCCGGACGGTAGCAAGAAATGTGATGAGGGAATAAAACTCGTGTGAGACGTCGAATCAGCCACTCGTCCCCTGCAGCTGCTACAAGTTCGGCAGTTGTGAGGGCGAGTGTGACTTGATAGCAACAGCACATCGGGGCAGTAGCCTCTCTTATACCTTTAGAGGGTCAGCGGCTAGATCGCCCGGAAGCACATGCCAAGCCGAGCCGCAATGGGCCTTCGTTTACAGCAATAGGGGCTGGCTTCCCTGTCCACGGACCCCCCTTACGACTGGAGCACTGGAGACCGCTGAGAGACGAGTCTTGCGCCATCTGCAATAACACATGGACTGCGCGGGATCCAAGGGTCCACCCAGCTCGCTTTGGTACGTGCATCTCGATGACTTGGCGAGCTCGTTCTCTCGGCCCGAAATCGAGTTTGTGCGTTTGCGCTGCGTGAGACAAAGTGTCGGGACCCGAACTCAATACCCGCTCCAGAGTCAAGGTGGCTCTCTAACTGCTACCGGAGAGTTTGCCGTAGCTTGCTGAGAAATCCTCCGTCATCACCTTGACCAGGAGATCGCGCAAGGAGAACAGCTTCCGCTTCATCCACGCAGTCCTCGCAGTCCTCGCAATTCTACACCCAGCTCGCTCATCAACGATATCGCGTCCTTGAATTACTTCCGTTTTGGCTTTACGAATACCTCTCTTCGGAGAACGAAGGTGTCATCTTCCTTCCCGGCTTGTCATACCGATCAAAAGTCAGTACAGACAGTGCAGAACACCTCTTGGCCAACCAGGAATATGGCAAATCAACTGAAGACATCCTCTCGCATCAGACTTTGAAGTGCGACTCTGTTATTGACTTAGGCTAAGACGGCTCTCTTCCTCGAGGCTAACGTGGGAATTCTCTCGCGTGCTACTGTGCGACCATACCTCCTTCGCCTTCGGCTCCAGCTACGACTACTCTTCTATGTCTGCGAAGCAGGGTAGTGGATTATAGTGGTGAAGAAAGTGTTTGTATCTGCTTGCAAAGAAGGTCTCTGAAAAACTCTGTCTGTCGAGCACCAAAAGGAACTATTCCCACACTCCTTTGTCAGCAAGACCCGGCGGAGCAAGACCCAGGAGCTGCACGAGGAAGATTGCATCGTATCCTCTTCCCGCAGAAAGACACAGGGCTATAGTGGCTGAAAATCAGGTTAGTAAACATGCCATTTCATGCCGCATCGAGCGGTATTTCACTACAGGAAAGTGGGACAAACCTCCACTCTGCTTTGTTTTCTGTCTCGCAGGAATCTCCATTGACTGCACAGTCTCTTAAGCACAAGTCAACCCTCGGCTCGGCAAGGAACAACTTTGTTGACATAAAGGACATCATATGGGCTCTTCGAAGCCATCGAGCCCCGATTAGACGAAGATCTGCAAGGCGAAACGAACTCACCTAGCCTCTCCTATCTGCTTCATTCAATATGTTGCAGAGACCTCGAGCTTCGAAGCCGAAACTATTTAGACTCCGGAAACAATTCCGAACACTCGAGAGCAGACCTCTACAGAGAGACTTATATCCTCCCTATCAATCCATACCCAAGCTACCGTCTTTCCTTTCAAAGGGCACAAGGAAGCAAACAATGATAGCGTAAGGCTGCGGATGGAAGTCACGTACCTGCCTGAAGCCTTTGTACTGTACCTAGGGAGACAGTAGTCAGATACTTGCTGATCTGCTTCGTACACACATACGCCGTTCCATAAATTGCAACTCTTTTGAAAGTTCTGAAGAGGATGGATTTCTCCTGTTGCTTTGTATATCAATATCATTTAAGGAATGTCTGGACAAGCTGGATGTGTGATCTCTCGTGCAGGGCGCGGTAGTGGGATTAAAAAATGAAGTCATCAACTCTACATAGACACTGCTGTGTCTTCTGATCCTGATCTTCAAGATAGCTGCGCAGGAGTATAGAAAGGGCATTTATCTCGTCGTTCTTAGTTTCCACATCTCGACTAGGTTCTGTTAAGAAAGCTCTCTTCTATCAAGTCTGTGGATTCTACTAGCTTCAAGCTCAAGTATCCTGATGCCTCGTTATACGCGTCGAGTGATGCAAAACGGGGCTTCTTTCTAGATGAAAGCCTGATCTAATATTTATCTGTCCTCTTTAAAAACCGGGATATTGGTGTCGCCGATTGGACATATATGGGTATTGGACTTTTCGAACAATATTTCCATACTTTATACGACACGGGATTTGTCTTGTCAAAAAGCTTTCAGTAACAAACGATGGCTTTTTTGGCGATCTAGTAATGTTGTAACCTGTTTAGTTCATCGCTCTTTCGTTTCGAATCTTTTCTCAAGCTGTTTTTGGGACAATGACAAGGGGCTTCAAGATAGGGTTGGTGTCTCCTGATTTAAAGCTCGCTTAGTTGGCAGACACAAGAGTTAGAAGGAATTCTGGAAGAAGGAAGACTTGGAATGACTTGCAATTCAATAATTTTAGCAACGAGTTCTGATACAAGACAACAATATAAGACAAACCTGGAGCTTTTCACTTCCCTCACGTGATTGGTACCTGACTCGTGGATCATGCAGCCTTACCGATGGTCGGACCACATCCTCGCCCCGAATCCTCTGTTCCACTACTCATAATCCCTTCCCCACAATCTCGTTTCTGCAAACTCTAAACTCACTACCGACCATCCTCAAAGCACAGCATTTAGCGTACATCCTAGCCTGCACAGGCTACAAGCGCTCGGGAGATATGGCGAAGGCATGACGCATCAGAGCGGTGGAGGATGTTCAACAACGTTGGATAGAAAGCTCGAGCTACGAGAACGACGACACTACTTTTCAAACTACGAACGCGCCTATAGATCTTCTTCCTAAATCCCTCCTCACGAGCCAGTCGAGATTCGCAATCCCAGAACTCGAGCCACGCGTCTAGGTGATCCCTTGAGCAGACCTCGTCCCACAAACTTGCCAATGGCCACACAACCCGTCTAAGACGCGACATTAGATGAGGAATTCAGGTTGCCGAGGAACATAGTGATCACGGCAGCGTATCTGGCCTTTATCAGCACTGGTATTTTATCGCACAAGGAGAATTACTCACGCAGCACTACCGAAGAAGACCTCCTGAACTTTAGCACCAGTCAAACTCGAAACCGCCACCGAGAACAAGACCACGAAGAGCGAAGCTACAGTGGCCATCATAGGCTTGCTCATAGGGACTAGGAAGAGCAAATAGACTGGGATAAGGAGGAGAATCATGGCCATGGATACCTCCAAGATGTCCGCGAGGATCTTGAGCTTGCCCGGGGAATACAGGTCGACGTACTCGTCGTCTGTCTTTCGACGCGTCTCGGCATCGTGCTCCAAGAACCACTTTGGTATGTCAGCCGTATGCTCGTTTCCAAGATGCTAAGCGAAGGGGTACGGAGACGGTGTGTGTAGTGGCATACCTTGATCCATGGAAGGTTGTGAGAGTCAAGAAATGATTCTATGAAGTTCTCAAAGGGACGTTCGTTTTGAGACGGTCCTGCTAGAGACACGAGGTCATCGGGATAGAAGATGAAGTCACTCTTCCCCGCGCCAACGGCAAGCGGTTTCTCATTCCAAATCCACGTGTGTAGAGCTCTTGCATTTCTCGGCGGACACTTGCCTAGAGCACGAAGTCTAGCATCCTTCAGAGCAATGTCAGCTAGCATCAGCGTCAGTCTTTCCTCTAGAAATTCTGAACGATTCATACATACCGTACTGAGCATAAGTAGCTGAGATTTTGGAGACCAATTTGCGTTGCTCGTCATTCCATCCGTCGTAATTTTCAAATCCTCTGAGTCTGTGCTCCATAGTCTTGTCTGCAGCGTCTTTCTTATCAAGCTCGTCCAGCTTCTTCTCCAGCTCTATCAAGTCATTCTGGAGATGTGCCAGAAGTCGGTATGACAGTCGACCGAATCTGCGGACGTTTGCAAACGTGTCACAGCTGTTGGCAAAAGCGGCAAGCTGCGGATAGCCTTCGGGGTACGTATCCACTGTGGTTGAAGTGTTAGCCACGAAGTAGAATGTGGGAAGCCACACATACCTTTTTCATAATTTAACTTATCAAAGCCCCGCGATTTTTCAAGCTCCTCGATCTGTTCTGGAGTGGGACGAGTTGGTGATATGGATTTGATCAAGGTTAGTAGACCGTAAGAGACTGTCTTGACTACGGAGAGCAAGCCAGAGTCATCTGCAACGATATTCAGTGGGTCGTTCTATATATCCTGAAAGTTTCTCTTGTCCACGTTCGCCCTTACCAGTTACCTCTCCACGAGCTTCAACAGTGGAACTTGGAGTCAAGGTGGGGCTTGTGTCTGGCGAGCTATCCTCTCCCAAGGCTCCAGCTGTTGGTGAGTTCCCTGTCTGAAGTCGTTGTCGAAGCTCAGACATTTCGTGATTCTCTGGCAGCGTTGCTAACACAACTGGCTCGGGTCTGTTAGAGCTGCGAGTGTAAGCTTCTGGAGGACGCTGGAGATGCCGGGTTCCGACCGCGACAGCGGCCTCTAGATCTTCGAGCGCCATTCTTGCCATCCGGAGGCTTCTTGAGACTCTGATCACTCAAAAAGGAGGCCATTCTCGCCATCTCCTGAGCATTACTGCAGACTTGGGCAGCTTTTGGCCTCAGTGAACGCAAGGCAACTGTGCCTAACGGTACACCATATAGGGGTAGGGGTTAGCCACCCACACAGGCCATCATCCCTCCTGCCGGAAGCGAATCGGAGTACGCGAGGGTCACCTACCTGTGGTAATGACAGCACTTTCTAATCAGGCTGAGGCTCTTTTATGTTTCACGCTTCTCAAGTTGCAAATTTCGATGGATTTTGGACGAAAAAGTTGGTATTTGATGAGTACGGAAGGCTGGAACCGGTAGAGAAGGACGAGAAAATGACGGGCGACAGCCCAGTACTTATATTTGCGCCCGAAGTCACTCAGTACTTGGAGACGCCCGGCCAATGGTTATTGAGCCTTTCACAGGGTTCTGACGGCAGTCAAATACAGAGGGACGAGCAGCAAGATAGGCAATGGGTTTGATTTTAGGTCAAATCACTTAAAGGTCTATTTTTTGATTATTTTATAGCTATATAGGCCAATTTGGTTTTGGCAAGAGATGTTGCATGCCCATGGAGAGTTAATTAAAAACGCTTTTGTGCCCACTCAACCATTGTCCGTTTGAAATATTATTGACAGTTCTAAATTGTCTAGTGCCTTTTGTCACGAAGACCGCTCTTTCCTCTCTTTGTAGTTTGAGTCAAGTCTCAAGAGTTCATCCGTCTTGCTTCTTTGGCTTTTCGGACCAGAAGTATCCTGTTCGGATGTTACATGACGTCCTAGAACATGAGCTTGAGACTCTTACGGGTTTTGGCTTTGGCTTGGGTCTCGTCCCACCATATGTCTCTGCTTTCAAGCTTTCCAACCCACCTCCAGCCTCGTAGTATTCCTGGGAACTCCCAGCTGGCAGATAGTCCATTTGGTATCAGGAGTCGTAGAAGAGCAGATAGTGGCTGTTGCACAAGGGCTCGAAGCTTCGCTGATGGCTGAGGTTCGGCGAACTCTGGCTTGGTCTGGTGGGCTGTGTTGCGGGCCGGTTAGTTGCGTGGTGACGTGTGAAAGAGGTATACTGACAGGATTCGATCGCCCGCAACAAGTTCTAGATAGCAGATCGGCCCACGGAGCTTGTGTCGTCTCTGTCTGAAGCCTTCCTTCTGGTAGATGTGGTTTCTGCTTGGATCCTCAACCGCAATGAGGAAATCTGTTCACAAGATGGTCCTCATGTGCTGGCTTCCCCAGATTCAGGTATAGCGGCTTGATAGTATAGGTTATAAGGGTGTCCTAAGCTTGTGTGCATGCCATAGCACCAATTGGCTGCTGGCACTTCTCTTGCTTCAATTCCGTGCACGCTTCAGTGGGGAAGACGCAAGAAGAGCCGCTCCAAGCGTGGTCTGCCAGCGTGCCATGCCAAACAGACTGCTTTGCGAGAGACCTCGCCCTGCTTGTATGGAGTTGTCCGCTTTCAGTGGTGGAGCTGCTTTATCGTGAGGCTGAGGTTGAGAGGTTCAGAATTCGCGACAGGGGCTTCTTGACGCGACCCCCTGGTCAAAGCATAGCACCAGCCCTCTTCAAGCCAGAAGCGGAGGCCGTGAGTCCAGTGAGATGTCTGGATTTCAGGACCGCATCCAGTCTAACTCCATTCGCATCCTCTCGACGCAATACAGAGTTGCAGGAGGACAGAACCCGTCGGAAACAAAAGGATATCATCGCACCGGGCCGCCAATTCCCTGCTCATATCGCCGCCGCTAACCCCACAGTTCAGGTGTCTCGACAGCTTTGCCCAGACACATCGTATGGAGAAGGAGAAGATTGCCTTCCTCTTCTATGCCAGAAGTGCTAGAAGTACCCCAGAAACATCTCGTGAGGTTGTACATCACGAGTATGGCCCTGCGTTTGAATATTTCTTCTCCTCCCTGTGCATCACTGCGCTTGCTTTTCCTCCCAGACACTTGTCGCTATTGTTTTTCCTGCCTCTTTCATCGCTTCGCGCGGGCGCAAACTCTCGCGCACAGTACTTGTTTTGGTCGTAATTTTCTCTTCAATCAGGACCAGTCATCCAGACATCGTCATCATCAATAACTCACGATGCAGTTGTGCAATCGGGAGAAGAAGGACGAATAGGATATATCAAAGCGCGAGAACCATGAAGCGTGTTCAACGGTCTTGATTAAATTCTTCCTTTTCAATGTTCATTTCTTCTCACGTGCGATGATAGGCCTTGCCTAGCTCAAGGCAGAATGCGACTCACCTGAAGTAAGGCGGCGATCCCGGAGCTAGAGATCGATGATCGTGGAAGCGAGACATCAGCACCGGGGGTAGCGGGGAAAGAACTACGTTCCCGGCACAGTGCTGTGTTGCCCATAGTTGCCAACCTCCGGTGGTGACTTCTGAGTGGCGAAGGCGTTTCACTCGAATGCACCTGTCCAAATCGATAACAGGCGGCCGATTCTGCGGCCCAATGTGACAACGAAAAGCGGAAGGTAGAATGAGCGAGAGACGATGCTGCCGGTCTGAACGGATATGCGCTTGGTGCTTCTCACCTCATCTTGATAAGAGGCAAGTGCGAACAATCAAGGTGCTGTAGTAATACTCATCATAAATGACGACGAGTGAGAATGAGGGGGGAGATATCTGTAGAAGACGTCAGCAGTCTAGCCCCACACAGCATTGAGAATACCCACGTTTGCATCAACAGAGTGCTGAGTGAGCACGAGAGTCGTGCTGTTCGTCCACTTGGCAGCTTTAAAGCACTCCGAATCTGGAGAGAGAGGCGGATCATCCAGTCTTAAATGTTAAAAGGACGGCAGGACGTTGCGTCGTACTTAAGAGAAGCGAGGACTCGGTCCGTTCCCTCCTGCATCCGAGCCTGATGTCGCCTGGTTGTTTATTGCACGTGGGCCAAGAAAAGAATGGCTGTTCCTCTAGCCCGAACTCCAGGGAGGGGACCTGGTCGGCATATTAGGGTCCTGGGTCCCCCCTATCACATATTCGAATCATCCTTCTCATGTCTCCCCCTCTCCACTCTTCAGCTTCAACGGCACATTGCAGGAAAGCTGCGGGCTCTGTTGGTGGAGGATAATTGACGCACTCGCAGTCCCAAGATATCCATACAAAACAGTGCATCTTCCCGTCTACTCCCTGCAATTAATGGTCTGGATTACAGCCCTTGACTAGCCACGATCGTGCTACCCACTGAGCAGACACCGTCAATAGGCACCTCAAGCGTCTGATTTGATTTTGCTCTGCACGATAGAGGCTCTGGTAGGGTGAAGGCCCTGGTTCCAATCTCCAAGGGAGCCTTAGAGGTCTGAAACCCCCGTCATAGGTCCGCCGTCGAGCCTCCAGGGATCACTAGTAAGCAAACAACAAGTGCAACCAAGCATAACGGAAGCACATTTCTGTGGTTACACTAGTTAAGGGAGCTCCAAGCATTCGTTCACCGTGGTCGGAGCTCTGAAACCTTCTGTGAACTTGCTTTTGCATTATGCGATCTTTCCGAGCAACAGACTTCCATCACCGAACCAACTGATTGCTCAGACGAATCTCGACAGCTTCTTTGTCACAATAAATTGACGTTTATTTTCAGCTAGGCTGGCCTTCTACTCAAGGACGGAACCCGAAACTCCAAGTCTGTTTGCATTGGCAGCTTCCTGCTTCAAGTGACACCCCCTTTCTTGAAACATCCGAGCCTGAAGCCATCTAGCCTTTATCAAACATCCTGAACCGTATCAAATTGCTTTCATAGCAAGTTGTTCGACCTGCGATAGACAGCAACCTATCACGCCCCACATCTTTTGTGCAGTCTGACAAGCCATGGTCCTTCGATTCCTCTTCTTCGACCACCTCCTCCGTTACCAGCACAAGAAACAGCTTGGGAGTATTGGCAACTTCGGTGGATATGTTTCTACTACCTAGATCCTTGCTGCCGCTTCAGGACAAAAGAGAGAAGATGTTCTTGCCTTCGGAAGTTCTGATCATAATAAATAGTGAGTGGTTCTCCCTCTCTGACCAAGAATGCTCATCGAGAAACACCATGGCCACGCGCATGTGCTACGCATTTACGAACTGAGCTGACATCATTGGTATCTGATAGGCAACTGCAATCCTGATCTCCATGCGAGGCAAACACCAGGCCATCGGCGTTGAAGAAGGATGTTGCAGACACACGGGCGAACAGCACAACCTGCAATCACAAGAGCCGAGTGCAAACCGTCGAGCACCCTTCGTCGCTTTCAATACACATGCTCTCGTGTAGCTTGTTGTAGAGACATACTGAATGAGCAAGGTTGGAAGGGCATGCCGAGTCGTCGCCGTTTCGAATCCCGAGGTGGACTCTGCTTCAATTATTCAACCCTGAGAGTCGAGACTCTGCGACTCAGGCACAAATCAAAAGAGGTTCATCGCCCATTGGAGCTATGAACCACTGAGCTTCCAGATCATTCTTTCTGCACAAAAGGGCATCGCTAAGTAATGGAGGATTGTTGCCGACCTGTTCGGCCTTCGGCCCAACTGACGAGGATTTCTCCCTAGGACCAGCCATGAGGAGCCCACTCCTTTCTGCCTTACCCCTAAAATGAACATATACACAATGTTTCTGATGCCTCATCATGAAATGATTGGTGCCGTCAACCTGCAGTGTTGCTGAGGATAAAGTCGATGCTGAGTTCAACGGATTGCGACTCGTGCAACTTCTCAATGTTGCTACCAGCACACACCACAAGGGTCTGGAAGTTTCCCGAGAACTGAACCGGCAAACGAACGATATATGTTGGAAACACATCGATTTAAATGATCAAGCGTGGCACGTTTGCAGATTGAAACTCCATTAGTCGATGTTGAACAACAAGGGTCAGACACGTCTGTATATTCGTGTAAGTCAATATAGCTCTACTAGACGGTGCAGTACACAAAGCGCTATTCCAAACCACGGTACACAAACCTGCTTCCTTGTTCCTGTTAGTCCCTCCTTTCAGCCAAAGTTTGTTGCATGAACATTTACAATTCACCTCGTCTTCCTTTACTTCAGTCTTCCGAAGCTCGCGGCTCTAAGACTAATGACTTGTCATAGAGGCATTGCACGCTGTATCACACTCGTATACTTCAGCACCTATCGCTTCATCACACGCGACCGAGCTTGATTTCGAATACCAATCCTTCACCTCGTTTCGACTCTAGTCGGCGGCCTCCCTCTACTTCGCTAGAACTTAGTGAGCTATACCAAACCATTCCAGATCTCGGCGAGAATCAAACTGGCTATCCCACACGCTGCCGTCCAGAGCCGTGAAATAGCAGTTCCGAACACTCGTTTGTTTGTGCGGGATGGGAAAGGGTACCACAGTGGGGTTCACAACAACGACGTGGAGAAACGTATGTGGACTGGCTCTTTGTCCACTCTGAGGAAGGCCGCAAATATTTCAAGGAAGTGCTAGGGAGTAACGTGCTGGTACTGAAGGCTTAAAGCAACCAAGCAAGCCAAGAACGACGGAGCATACGGCCCTCCGTGTCGAGTGACAATAACGGGCCTCCATACGCGTACCCTGATTTAAGACGAAAGGACAGGTTGCACAAGAAGACCAAATTAAATTTTTAGCAAATAAGTATATGCACTCAACGCGCACTGTTCTATAGATTCAGCTGTTCTTACGTCGTTGTGGTGATGTTGCATGACGCTTTACCAACCCCGCAACGAGCCTTTTCCTCGCTGGGCAACACAAGCTTTCAACGATGAGAAACCAAGGCAGCAACGACCAAAGACCTTTATAGTTTGGTCCCTCTTATTAAGCTATCAAGTGTTTGCAATCTCCAAGCGTACATAGAGAATGTCATATCTTGAGGACGACATCAGCGCTGAATCTCTACCCTTTGTCGCAGCTTTTTTAAAGTTGCTCTCTGTAACGATGCAGTAATCCAAGCTCCAATCCACTCTCCAAAGCATGCTATCCTCATCATCTTAGTTGAAAAGTCATGACACAGGACTTGGACTGGTCGGCTCCGAGTTCTCATGGTAATCGATTCACAGGCTGCATCAGCCAGAAAAGAATTGGTTCAGTGAACAAGTTCGACCACTCCCTTCTGTACTATCTTATTCCTGTCTCCAGTCCTCGGTTCAACACCAAACTTTTTCTGCTTATCTTTCATTGAACAGTAGTCAACAGCGTACGCTCTACTCCTTTCACTATAAGGTAAACTATTTCGGAAAGGGGGTGTAGTAAAAGACGACAAGCTATCTCATCTACATGATAGTATGTTATAAATGCCTAGAAAGGCGAAAGAGGTGAGACCTCTTAGAGGAAAGACATAGATATCGAGAAGTACAACAGAAAGAGGGGCGGTAAAGGTCTGTCACATGCTCGATACCTCTCTCTCCTTCACGAAGTGGAAGGCATTCTTGACTCAGTACTCGGCGATGAACTAAATCGTTATGCCAACCTGTTTAATTTATCCTTCAATGGTTCGTATCACTCCTCTAGAAATGATATCTCAATTAATAAGCATCTTAGTCGCACACCAGGCATATATCGATTTCTTCGACTACTACAATGTATTTCCCGTCTTTTTCATCCACTGGTTTAGTGAATCGTATGTCATTCCTATTCTAATTTTCCTCTATTGCAATTAAAACTGCACAGTTACACACATAATTCTACATCTTAATATCGTCGATGAGTAAGAAACTCATTACTGGCCAGGCTTCTCCCAGTTTAACCGCTTGATGTATGCGCCCTTCACTTCATCTGATTGCGTTAGCCTGTCTTCTAACTGACGTCTATTCTCACTTCTAGTTCTTTGAATAATTACTCTACGTTGTCATAGCTAGAGAATCCCTGTTTATGGAGGATAATCGTCCGCAACCACGAGTCGAACTCATACCAATGGTACCCCACATGCGCTTTAACTCCAGAATTTGTGTAGTGTTGGAGTAGACCTAAAATAAATTCATATCTTCCCTAAATAACCCCTAAGAACCGAAGCATAAGTGAAAGAATTGGGAAAAGCCGAATTGTCAATTCAATCTTCTTTGAGGCACAGAAAGCGCTGCTGGAGCGTTGCGGGCAGGCAAAATTACCCCGCCCCCTTTTCCACGCCCACCAGGCCATCGCTTCTTCCATATCAACACCCACATACCCGCCAGCCACGTATTTACTCGTTTCTCCTTAACTTACATTTCTTTTTTTTAGCACTCGATATAGGTTCATGCTTGAAGGATGCTAGGATATCTGTCTAAATCCCTAATTTGACATACTCATCGCAGCATGTCCTTGTTAGAGCACGGGTAGGATCATGACCCCGACATAGATGATGCAGTCTCAAGCCATACGTCTGTCGGCATTTTGGAAGTGCATTAGTGTAGCAAATTGAGGTTTTTCTTCCTGTTAGCCTACAGCATTATCCAATTCAATACTCAACCAAGCACGCCTTGAAGGAAGCTAATGTCACGTGTCTCGCCACCTCCTGACGCTGCTGCCTTGACCCTGCCTATATTTCTCCCTTCTCCCCCACACGTCTCAAACAAACATCTCCCTCACTACATCACAAACCCACCAAAATGAGCCACGCCCGCGACAAAGTTTTTTCCCTCCCCGAGCTCGTCTCAGGAATCCTCCTTCACCTCCCACTTGAAGATCTGCTCGTGACCGCGCCCCTCGTCTGCCGCTCCTTCTATAAGATAACCCAAACCCCAAGAGTACAACAAGCGCTCTTCTTCCAGCCCGTTCCCCCAAACCACACACCATACTTCAATCCCCTCCTACAAGACCGCTTCCCGGCTTGGTTCGGGAAATACAAGAAAGCTACGGCACCGAAGAATGGAACAGGACGAGGAATTCGCGGTGGAGAATTCAAGAGCCTGCATTGGAATACCAGCGAGAGGAAGAGAGAGGCGTATGCGCGAGAGGAAGCGAGTTGGCGACGTATGCTACCTGTTCAGCCACCCGCAACAGTGTTTGAGGTCGATGCCGTGAGCCATTACCAGATGGGCTCAGATTACCAAAAAGGAAAGGTGGGGTTCGTGGATGGAGTGCGCATGGGGACTTTGTATGATTATGCGATGAAGACGGTGGCTACGCCGATTTCGAGGTTTAGCGTTCACTGGCACATGATGCCGAGGGTTAGGGATGAGGGTGAGAGTGAGAGTGAGGGTGCTGATCGAGGAGTAGAGGATGAGGAAGGGAAGAAGGTTACGATGTATACGAGTTACACTTTTCAGTGCTCTATTGGTATGCCGAGTAGCCTTGGGCCGGAGTTTAGAAGCAAGGGGTTCCAGGAGTTGGACATTGCTTTTGAGGCTAGCGCGCCTAATGATTCGAGTGCACGTTAGGGCGAGCTCATTTGATCATAAAATAAAGCCTTGGTCGAAGATGGGCTGATTTTTAGCGGAATGTAAAATTGTGGCATTTCTGTCTCTCGTACATCTTGAGGCTCTTCTTTGGTTAGCATTCGTACTTTGAAGCTACGAATAATGGGAAACTGTTGAGTCAACATCAACATCCGCTAGCATTTTCATATTCTGACTTGAGACTTCTTATACTTTCCATTAGTTAATACTTGATTTGTCATTGCTAGGATCAAAAACCGCCCCGAGGCTATCGCCATACAAGTTACTTACAAGATGATGGAGAACCATTCGCCGCGAATATGTAGACTTCTTGGTTATCCGCACCGCCTTACCCAGCTGAATCGGGAGTACTGCCTAAGTTACGCGCTTCAGAATCTGAGATGTGAGCTCCACGTTCACCAGATGTCTGCTCTCCGCATGATTGCTGATTCCCGCCAGGTGCTTCTTCCATGCGTGTTTGATGCCCTCCACACAATGCAGTACTCCTTGACCGTGGTCCAGATGATGATTTAATTTTTGTCCCAAAGTCTGAAGCACAAAGTCGTCATCTGACTGCATGCAAGAGGATATACGTTCTACAGGTGCTGGTGCTGTACAATTCAAAACCAACACCAAGTTTTTCAGAGCAAGGAACTGGGTAAACAGACACCTTTGCATCTCTGGAAGATCTCCCCACATGAGGCCAGATGTGCAGATGGCTAAACTTTCGACGCCCGGGAGCTGGTTGCCATAATCGGAACAAAGATCAGGTTGTCCAGGCACATAAGGCAGCGGAGGAAGAAGGGGGAGGTCTGCAAGATGCGCGAGAAGTACCGTGTCTTCGATGGGATTAAATCGAGTCTTCAGTCCTCCTTTGATTTCCAAGCATCGTGTGTACTTCTTCAAAGCGTCTGCTCTGGAGATGGTGCAAGCAAAAAGAGGGCCTGGGGACTTGACGTTTGTGCTGAGAACAAGGTTTTGAAATGCCTTCTTCATCTCGCGGCGCATTCGCAAATGGCTTCGCATGACAATATATGCATGTATATGGGTTGGGATTGAACTCTCAGATCTCAGTGTGGCGATATAATCGAGGTCGTAGAGCGTATCAGCTGCGAACACTTTGACTTTGATCTGCTGAAATGTCAGTTCATTTTATATATCACAAGCAAGCTTGGCAACTAAAATGACTCACTACACGAGGACCAGGCAGTGAAAGGTTCCAAATCTTGAGCTGCAACTCTGTTGGTAACTTAGGGAAGAGAGTGAAGGCGACGAGGCGTGGGTTGGGATTGGAAGGAGGAGACGAAGTCGCAACGACATGGGTATTGACCGCGGCGGAAGCCATCGACGCAGAAAGCCCCACGTCAAGGATTCTGAAGTGCTCTGGTCTTCTCGACCGGTTGCTGAATTGTTGTGACGTGTTGAATGTTCGTGGTTTTCGCGCTTAATGGGAGCTCGGACGATGGGGGCTCGTGGATGATAGAAGCTCGTGGATGATGGGAGATTGTGGATGATGGGAGTTGACAGTGGAAGTCAAAAGACCGGAATACCAAGCCGTTCAAATTATTTAAAATGTTGGAGGAAGGTGCAGTCTGAAATTTCCCATTCGCAAGCCAGAGGTGGAAGTAAATCCAGCGAGAGCCAATAAGCGAAGGCCCCCTGAGATGTAGCAAACGGACGTAAACAAAGGGGGTAAATTTATTAAATGTTTTATGCCGATGCAAATATAATGCGACTCGGGGCTCTACATAAAGTGCATATAATAAAATTGAGTGTTACGGCTAGTATACTGATTTCACACTGTATAAATAGGATATCACCAAGTTGTGCTGAAATTGTCACGTGTGAAGTATAAATGCAGTATATAGGACTAGTAGTAATACAGTATAGCACAGTACGGTGCACACTGATCTCGTTCACGTGGCTAATTGCAGTTTTGTGCAAGCTGCCTTTATGTTGATTGCTGCTTACAATAACTCATCACATCCGCATTATGACTCTGTAAAATACCCTTCGACCTCCATTCCCTGTGTGCCAGCCAGCTGAACAATCGAGCCTGAAAGCCGTCCCCTCCACCAATTTTCTGTAAATACCACAACACACCGCTTCCACAATCCCTTTACCGCCGTCTTGCGTCTATTTGCTTGGTCACGATCCTATTATGCTCGTGCACAAACTTCGTCTAATTCCAATCCACAGCATGTGTCCACCTATCCCCACCCAACAGAACCCTCTTATTAACACCCACCTCTCAAACCCCGGGATCCTCTAATCGCTCAATTTCTCCATAACCTTAAACGTTTGCAACGCCTCGATTTCCGCCCTTAAGCCGCGCAGGTTATAATGCCAACTCGACGACATGAGTTCAAACGCTCCCACCCTCTCGATGACAGAGGCCTTCATCTCCTCAAAAGTCTGGAAAATCAGCTCTCCATTTCTAGTAGATTCAAGGTGCAGCAACTCCATCGGCCAAGAATTATACACCAAGTAGAAGTTCCGCAGGGCGCGGAACTGAGAGATCAGCCACGG
>Ga0302140_10005741_pt1 | contig 15637 bp, 20 predicted proteins | sample I_Bog_E1_1_FD_202095 | JGI IMG/M metagenome (GOLD analysis project Ga0302140, IMG submission 202095) | Peat permafrost microbial communities from Stordalen Mire near Abisko, Sweden - I_Bog_E1_1 | ecosystem: Environmental > Terrestrial > Soil > Wetlands > Peat | place: Sweden: Abisko, Stordalen...
GTACGCAGATTAAAGGCAAATATAACTGGACCAGCGAGCGATCCAAGAAGATGGTCCATGACCATAATGGTCACGGCACTCATATTGCGGGTCTGCTTCTCGACTATGCTCCTGATGCAGAATTATATATAGCCAAGATTGCGGAGAATAAGCCATCTGATCCGGCGACAATTGCTAAGGTAAGCTTGCAAAACAAGCAAGAGGTCTTCGAGCCCACGAAAACCCCGACTAACAAGGACAGGCCATAGATTTTGCCGTCAAACAGTGGGAAGTTGACATTATCTCGATGTCCTTCGGGTTCCCGACCTGCGCCATCGACGGCTACGCGGATCTTGAACGAGCCATCGGGAATGCGTATTCGAAGAACGTCCTTCTATTTGCCGCTGCTTCAAACAGCGGTGCGAATCTAAATAGAGCTTATCCCGCTCGTGACCAAAATGTCATTTGTATCCATTCGACTGATGCGAACGGCAACCGGTCAAGATTCAGTCCTACAGCTCTTGCTAATGATACAAATTTGGCCACCATAGGTGAAGCAGTCGAGTCTGCGTGGCCAATTCACCTCTGCGACGAGATAACGAATCCAACTTTTGTCAAGTACAAATCAGGCACCTCGTACGCGACGCCGATAGCAGTTGGCATCGGGGCATTCCTGTTGCAGTATGCGAAGTTGCACTTAGGGAAAGATCAGCTAGAGAAGCTAAAGCGGCAGTCGAGGATGAAAGCCGTGCTTCGAAGAATTGCACAGAAGAGTCAAGACTCTCGACAGCGGGATGGTTATCATTATATTGCTTTAAGTCTGTACTCTGATAACCTCTTTGGAAAGCCTGAGAGGTTCATAAAGGACGCGATTGTCGATGTACTTAACAATTCTTGAGATAACCAATTCATGCACTGGTCTCTACTCTCTGTTCTGCATACAAAATAGTCTTGACACGACGAGTCGTATGGGTCTGTTACTTTAAAGAATGTAATTTGCTAATAGTCGTTAATTTGTCAGTCTTTTATGATAGAATTCTTCAAATGCATCAGAAGCTCACTCATCCTCCTCGAAGTCTTCGGCCTTTGGAACAGCACAAGCAATTACAGCATCGTCCTCCATCAACTCCTCCATTTCGCAACCTTCATCCTCTGCTTCTGGATCCACATCAGAGAACACAAGTACCGGAACCTCTCCCTCCTTAACTTCATCTCCCAGCATTGCCCCAGTCTTATACTCCTCATCCGATTTCACCTCCCCTGTCTTGTTCCTCACACTAACCTTCCGCGCTCGAAATGCAAAGACAAAGTCACTACTAGCTTTCCAGCTCGTGCCCTCTACATTCTCTCTCTTCCCCTCGATCTCAGGTCCGCCACCAACCGGCACAATACCGCCGCTCCAAATGGTCGCATCGACATCAACGCCAAGTTTGCCACCAACCGTGCGGGACTTGTGCGATTTAGCTTTCGCGCCAGTCACTGTTTTGAGCCCGGTGATGATATAGACGGGCTTGCGGTAGCGAGACTTGTCCAGATAGCGACGTACCGCGGGAGCTTCGATGCAATCTTGGACATACCCTTCTTTTGGGATGAATTGAGTAGTCTCTATCTTGTCAAAAGTGTAAACTTCTTTGTTACTATCATCATTCGGGGAGCATTAGTCCACATTGATCTCAAATATAGGTTCAGCCTCCGTTGCAACGATACATAGCAAATCCAGATCAAGGAATAGACGCACGAATACTCTAGAAGACATGTAGAAAGTTGGCACGCAAGCATACCTATTGTCCCAATTTGCACCTACATCGATGCCCACGCCAAGGATACTCAGAAATTTCGTCAGGATAGAGAATTTCCCCTCTCTTGATTTTTCCGCAGAGAATTTGACATGGCTCTTTTCTGATGAAATTACCTCAGGCCCAGTCGGCAAAGGAGCAGTATAGAGCGGCCGCTCTGGCGTTTTGATCGATGTAATTACATTGCCTAGTTTGATGGGACCATCGGGTGGAAAATCCCAGGTTGGGGCGTAAAAGAAGTAGAAGGTTCGATTAGCCATCGTCAATGATATGTTGCTCTCCACTGCCTTGAAATCGCCTGCTCCTGCGTGATGGGACTGCTAAGCAAGTTACTTTACCCCACGCTTACGAGGTACTGTAGACTAGCGAAGTGGACAAGTGAAGAAACGTGGTGCTCAATTACCAAGACAGCAACGAAGACAAAGCCGAGTTGTTTTCACAATAACGTGGAAAAATTTCGATTCCATCCAGAGCGGCTGATGCAGATGACCCAGTCAAAAGTCTGGTAACAGTGGACCGCTGGAGCCCACGTGTCATAGGCAACATCTGCAGTGCCCTATAGCCCCTCGATCTCAATTGGTACGCTGTACCTGTGGCTGAAATTGCAACCGACAACCCTGGCCAATTATTGCAGGGCTTCGATTACGCAAGTTGACAATGTTCAAAACAGAGGCCCCTTTTATTACTCAGAAGCCAAGGAAATTTACTAGGAAAGATATTGAAAAGTTATTCTATAATGTATTACTATTTACACTTGAACTATATACCCTCAAATTAATGCCAACTTCTTCGAGGAATACAAGCTTCCGATAGATCAATCAGGGGAATATCAACACCAATTCGAAATCCCTGCCTAAAAAGCAGCCAGCACAAAACTACCATTGCCTTCAACACTTCAGATCTCAAGCCTCCAAATATGACACTATACTCTCCCGGCCCTTCGAAACCCCTAGGATAAGCCCGCACAACACAATTGCATTGCTCCATTGTCTCAGTAGCTGCTTGCTGCACCTTCCAAATCTGATCCTCGGATTTAGCTCCCAGTCTCAGGAACCATCTCAGGAAGATGTTCTGAGAATGTGACTGTAGATACAGACGTTCCAAAGAGAAGCGAGGGGTCGCTTCTCCTGGCCACATGTTCGAGCATTTTTCACCCAGGCCGAATATCCCATCACCGGCGGCGATGTTGTCGATTTCTTCTCTGTACTTGGGGATATGCATGTTGTGAATTTTGACCGTTTCGAGGAAATTGTCGTCGACGGGAACGAGTCCAACGGCGTCATCAATGGTAGACATGGCTTGTCGAGCCAGGTAGACTGGTGATGCATCGATGACCCAGATTACTTCCTTCAATCCTCCGAGTCCGGGAAACAGAGCCATCTTCTGTGCATTCTGTGGATCTGTAGAGTCTTTCTGAGGGTAAAAACCATGAAGAATTCGCAGCGTTTGGTTCAGTCTGCTACTCCCACGAGGTAGAACTTCTTCCCAATGAGAGCCGATGGGCAATGAATGATTGAGATGTGGATATTTCAGCTTTCCAGGTAGCTCCAATGCAACTCGCAGGATGCTGGGATTCTGTATAATGAAATGATTCAGCGTTTCTAACTGGACTTCAGGGCCAAAATACAGGATATCGACAGTGCGATTGTAATATACTTGCGGGACAGCGACCTCTCTGGATTCCTGGACATCTTCGTCAGTATCTTCATCATGAATGGAAGTGGACCAACGGTTTAGCTGCTGGTAATGAATCAATGCTTCCGTTCGGGCTTCGCGGGAAACATGCAAGACGCACGGTACTTGACGAGAGGCGGGAGATATCTGCCAGGCATATGGGATGCTTTCATCCTGGCTCTTCTCTTCGACTTCGAGTACTCGCTGAATATGTGCTGCAGTCTTCCAAATCATCTTCCTTAACTCGATCGGAAGCGTGGAGAAGATGGTGAATGTGATGGTATTTCCAACAAGCGGTCTTGGATCAGCTGCAAGAGAACCGGCAAGCCAGCGATTGTGCGGATTCTTCACCTTTGCAACTGCAATGTTTGGAATAATATTCGTCTGAAGAGACTTCGCCTTAGCAGTAGCTCTCTTAGTCAGTGACCGGATGGTTTTCAAAGCGATATGTTTGAGCTGGTGAAGCCGGCGACGGACGAGATCTAGGGAAGGTCGATCTAGCAGTCGGCGAAGGGGTTCTAAAAGAACGATTAGCCTAGAGTCGACGACAACTTCACTGGGGAAATTGTTTGCTTGCCATGGGGGGCAATAGTCGCTCACAGCTTTGCCAGCGTTCAGAGATTGTTTATTTACCGTAAGTCTAGGACGAACGGGGGCAGCCGAGAGACCGACTGTAGCTGCTGTCTCCTCCATATCTAATGAAGTGACCATGCAGTGCGGGCAAGAAGAAGAAGTGTTCTGGTGATTTGGCATTGCCATGCAGTTGGGCACAATGAATGTGTTGTGATTTGAGTTTACTGTCCAGGGCAGTTGTGGTCTCGGATCTCTCCTCGACAAAGTGAATTTTCTCAGTCACGCTCGGCGTAACAGTCATACTCTCGAACTCCTCTTCTAAACGATCAGATTTTTCTGCAGTCGCGCTCGGCGCAACCGAAATGCTCTCTAGACTCTCCCCGAATTGCTCATTGTTTGCTGCGAGGCTCCGCCCCGTAGAACTCGGACTCTCCATTTTCTCATCAACAGCTCGCAGTAAACAAAGACTGAATGACAGGTGCGTGGTCGTGGTTCTCAGTGGTGTTGTTGTTGAGAGATCGTGTACAAGATCTGAGTATGAGCTTAAATTGACCTCACTTAGCGAAATGGTTGGAGTGAATGTCATGACCAAGCACCACCCTAAAAGGGGCAGCCAAAGGTTGATGACTTTCATGTCTGACCATCATTTATCATACCTGAACGAATTTACAGTACTAAGTGAAGCTTCAAAGAAACTGCTCCTTAAATCTGAGGAAGCCCTTTCCAACACAAGAACCCTATTGAACCTTCCCCCTAGTAGCTACTGGCCAAATCTCCTCAATCACCCCCTTCCGATGCGCATAGTAAAAGTCATGCAAGTTGACCGTCGGGTCAATATGACTCGGTATCATCTCCACTCTGGCCCCAATTGGGAAACCCTCAATATCTTCTCCCCAGCTCAACCAACCATGCTCATCGCCCATAGGTTCGTAAGTCACGCCAGGCATGTCCTTCGGTTCTGCGAATCCGCTATCTGTTGTGAGACTCTTCAGTCCCGCATCGATAGTCACTCTCCTTTCTGTTGGCGACTTGCTGATAACCGTAGAGAGAATAGTGAGAGAATGCGAGAAGAAGGTGCCAACAGCATTCCTGTAATCTGAGTCCATGAAGATAAATGATCCAGGTTGAACTTCTGTGATGCCGGGGGTAGTGGCACAGAATTCAGCAGTCCCTGTTCCGCCGGTAGTCACGACTTCGATATTGAAGCCTTCTTCTCTGAGCAGAGTTGCTGTCGCGCTGAGAATGATCATGGATGCACGACATTCCTTCTCTCTCTGATCGCGGCCATGGACATGCTGCAGGTGACCCTCATAACCTTGGACGCCAATAAGCTTTAAGTGGCTAAGTGTAGCAATGTGCTTTGCAAGAGCTAGAGCTCCCTCTGGAGCAACGCCCGTTCGGTGCAGCCCTACATCAACATCAATCAGAACCTGGATTGGTGCCTCGATACCAGAGGCTTCAAGCGCGGCATTGATAGCACTAGCTCCCTCGTGGCTGTCAACAACCGTCTGGATCTTAGGATATTTGCGAAACAGCTCAACGAGCCTCGCAACCTTTGCCGGGCCAACTATCTCGCAAGTGATGAGAATGTCGTCGACACCTTCGGCACACATGACCTCTGCCTCGCTGAGTTTGGCTACACATCCCCCTTTTGCACCGGCTGCGATCAGAATCTTGGCGAGAATGGGACTTTTGGTTGTTTTGAGGTGCGGTCTGATGTTAACGCCTGTTGGTAGGAGGAGGTGAAATAGCTTCGCGATATTCTCTTCCATTACATCGAGGTCGACTAGCATTGATGGCGTGTCCAGGCTGTCTAGCCGGTCCCCTGGTTTTGGGTCGTACATGGTGTAAGTGGCCTGTCAAGTGCAGGTTTGAAACACAAAATGTGTAAGCCGGCCTGCTTGCTTAATATAAGACGCTTGAGTCTTGCGGTATAGATGAGGAATTAAAAAGGAAGGAAATGGGAGATAAATAGTAGGGGACGCGATGTTGAAGTCGTGGAAAATATGAAGGTGGGATGGCGGGGAAAGTGGGGCAATTCCGTGGGCGCGGCTCAGTGGCTGGCTGATTCAGGAGCAACTGTACATTCATGAAGTTACTTTATTATGCTTTAGCTTGGTAGCATATCTCAAATTTTAGTTTCACTTAGAAGTCACATTACGACTCGGTCTGCCTTTTCCTATTGAGTATATGCGCATCACGGCTTTGTAAGTTCTGCAATCGAAAGTAATGCTTTCCCCATCTGCTAATCTACCCATACGATCCTGTACAATCTTAAGGTAACGACATCTCAATCCAGGAACTCAAGGCAAAGTGATCACGAAGGGCAAAAAATTTTTCTTACCTTGTAGCTCAGGTTGTGTCTTCTTTGAAAGAGACAGATTTACTTACCAGTTTTTTGCTTGGTTTGTGGCGGAACAAGCGAAGCGACATGTGACGAGAGAGAAGAATAAGAGCAGTTGGTGCTGAAGTATGCAGCCGCTATTGTCTGTTGCCGTAATCGTGTAACCTCATTAGCAATTTCTGCAACGTCGAAAGTAGATATTTTTTTTTTTGAAAAACATGGTGGTGAGCCACATTGGAGTTTTTGACAGCCAGCTAGGCCGGCCACTTTCACAGATGTTAGTTACGGTCGAAGTTATGAACGAGCGACGGCGAAGGAAAGACAGCCTGAGCTAGGCGAAGTTTTGGCAAAAAAAACTTATTCAGGGTACTCACACCCTGTCTGTCTTACAGGCGGTTGAGTATGAAGATAAGCTTAATTACTGAGGTTCGTTATGTCACTTTGAGAGGGAAGGTCTACAGCGACGTTGGAGAAGCCTTCTTCACAGCCACTCATAACAGATTAAGGAAAATGCTCTTGATTACCATCTCTGATGACTCTAGCTATGTACAAAGATATTCAAGAGAAGGAGAAGGGGGAATCCTCGTCTTGAATCTCCCGAATTGCGTGGCGTGGAAGAACAAGAGTGCTCTCAAGCAACCTCAAACGCCGACGTATTTTTCCCAAGACCTTTCCAACTTCATCTCTGACCCCTATAACCTTGAAAATTGCTGCACCGTCCTCTCTGAACTTCTGGTAGAAGCTGACTCGCACAAGGCGACCTGGCTCGAAGGAGTAGGCTAAATCTTTGACGGTATTCATTAGATATTTAGATGAGACAGAGAGTATCAGGTTCTGATGTACTCGCTGGGCTTCGTCGTGAAGATAGAGGTGTTGGAAGGATATTGATGGCGGATTCGTACTCCATCGACTGGGAGGTGGTAGGTAGGTGGACGATGGCGAGTAATTCCCATCTCGCACCTTCTTGACTACGCGGACGAGTACATTCTTCAGTTTGTGGTCGACATTCCAAAGATCAGATTCATAACGGATGCCAGCAGGACGAAGGGTAACAGAGTCGTCTATGAAAGACAGTTCCTCGGCACTCAAAGCCAGATCGTAACCCTTGGTGATGAAGATTATCTCCTTCAGTTGACGGCAGCCCGGCCAAAAGCCTGCCTCTTGTGGATAATCTGAATCTACTCCGTGCAAGGCCTTGAGCTGAGCCTCGTGGTCGAAAATTTCCCGATAGCCGAACAATGATTGTCCGAATTGTACACCACTCCAACGGCCTTCGCAGTTGAGGTCGCAGAGACACAGCTGACCTGGAGCATCGACATCGAATGCAACTCGGGAAACGCTCTGTCTCGATACTGTCATGTTATTCAGACCAGATCGTAGCAAGATGCCCAAGGTATTCAAGCATGTATTCTTGCCAAAAAAGACAATATCGATGAAGCCGTTGAAGTATATTGGTGTCGGAATAAGAAAGGTACTATTGACGTCAAAATCTGTGAGGGCGTAGTATCGCAAACCCTCTTGTCGGGCTTCTGATGAAGTATGAAGAATGGCTGGTGGTCGACGGGCTCGGACTGGCAACATGCACAGCGTAGTGGGAACGGTGCGAACCACCAGTACCAGACTCTAACACAATGATTCTCGGCAGGTGCGCAGCAACCTTCCAGATCTTCCGTCTCAGTTCCAGGGCGAGACGCGGGAATGCGGTGAAGACTACCAGAGGTTGAGAAGCTTCTACAGCTGGTGGAGTCAACGTCGGTGGAGAGGAGTCGTTTGTGGCTTCTAGAGTGGTAACTCCGAGAGTCGCGGACAACTGGTTTAAGTCTCGATCATCTTCATCTTCGGTGCGTGTCAGAGTGATCATCTTTGAGAGGTCCATATTCAATGACGGGAGAGTCGACAGGAGGTGTTTCGCTGGTACTGGTTGATGTCGAAGTTGGGCAAGATAATGTGGAAGCTAGCTTGGGAAACGGCACATTTATACCTGCTCTATCTACTGGAATTCTTAATGTGGAGAGGAAGTAAATTTGCCTACCTCATAAATTTATGGGGTCGACGAGAAAGGTGAACTTGAGTATGACGGTGGCAATGCTGAGCATTTTTGAAAACAACAGCTAGCAAATTAATGCGCTGCACGACCTGTCTTATTGGGAGACTTGAAGAAATGCGAAGGATATTCTTTTGAGGGTGCCAAGTACGGTCCAACTCCAAATTCAAATAACTTATTCCGATTCCTGGTGGAGCTCGATATCATACTTCCAGCCTGGCCTCTTTCCATATATAAAATGACAATAAACAAAGAGATGCGTCTTATTATTCAACAACTCATTCCGAACTCCAGCCATAAAGACTTGGGTTTTGACGTCGCTCCACTTTAGAATGCGAGAACAGTACCCAAGACTGATTGGTTCGATGGAGTCCAACATCTGCGCTTGCAGCCATCTTCCCTGCTCTTTTAACCTTCGGTCTCTTGGCCAAGCTCCAATTGGAACCTTGCGCAATGATCAGCAAGCACACAAACACCTCCACAAAGACATACCTTGATAATGTCATCCTTCACATCCTCAAAACCCGCCCCAATCATCTTTTCTTTAAATTCGTTGGCAACGTTCAGCCGTTTCCCAAATAACAAACTCGCTTGGTCCAGATAACTCTGCCACTCAGCAATTTTTGAATCTGCGGGCAGCTCGCCCTCTTCCGATCTAAACCACACATCAAATTCCTGCATCTCCAGCCATCCACCAGGTTTTAAGGCCTGGAAAGCTTCGGTGAAAAGAGCAGACCAGTTTGCAATACTACCAGACATACTTCTCCCATGGACAAAATCATAGGACGAGTGCTCATCCTCTGGCCAGTTGGATTCGCAGTCGTCAACCACAAACTTCAAGTTTGGTGGGACCCATTGCGGCTGGATGGGACTAAGATCTGTGCCTTGAACCTGCGATGAGGGGTTATCGTCGGCTAATTCGATTGCCCATATCCCTGTGCCTGTGCCAAAATCTAGAACCCGTTGAAGGGGCTCGGTGATGGGTGCTTTGATGAGGTTTCCCCCTAGAACTAGCTTAAAAATATGGTGAAGCTATATGAGATGAGAATATGGTTATTGAGTGTGGATTTGGCAGAATTACCATGTCTAGTCTGTTTTGCTCGGATTCATCGTTTGGCTAGGCGAGGGATCAGTTATGGAATTGTATGGAGTAATTGAGCGCTCACAAATAAATATTCTCCCTCCCTGTAGGCATGGTATCGTCTCCCATTCTATATTTCGTTCAGTTTCCACTTTGGTAGCTCCAAGCCATGTCCAGACATACCTCATATCTAAACTTTGGTTAGCAGAAGTTCCTGACAGTATGCGAGGGCGTTTAAGCCACTCACGTGTAATTGTAAATGCTAGATGCCAAAGAGGTGTTCAAAGAGGACATGTCACTCCCAATTGCACTATCTGCGTCACTGCTGGTCTATCTCTTCAATTAGATCCTTTGCTTGAATAATGTGCCATGTTCAACGCACATCTGCTTCAATGGCATCATCCTGGCCTGGCTCCAGGGTTGTCTCTGGTAGATTGGTTTGTGCCGCCGTGGCTGCAGCGTGGGACCCGACAGACGGGTCATTGGCGGCCACTTCGTCCGCCATGCCTATCAAGAGTGTTGGAGGGAGGCCCGAGGATGCGCTACCAACAAACTTGGTGCGAACTTTGACGTGAGACCTCGATGGTTCTGATGTTGATGAATGGTGGAGTTTGTGCTGTCAAAACCGGGCCGCACCGCTTACTCCTGGCTAGGAATGCCTAAGTAGTTCCTGGCCAAGCGTGTCCCGTTGCTCCACTGTCAAGCCTCCCAATTTTTGTTCTACAGAAGCCCCTTGCACCAATGATAGAGGCCACAAGGAACTGCACCATTGGCACGGGATGGCCCATCGCCGCCAGCATGTTGCGATGCCCAGCTTCTAACGTTGTACAGGAAATCTTATCTGAGACGCGGTGGGACAGCAGCCAGCTGCTGGACAACTCGCAATGGGTTTCCTCGCGGCAGTGTCGTTTCCATATCTCTCAGCAGCAGGCTCGGCTGCGGTAGTATATCTTATCGCTGGCGCTGTATATCGTCTCTACTTCAGCCCCGTTGCTAAGTTTCCTGGCCCCAAGCTCGCAGCTCTGACATTATGGTATGGATTTCCCTTTGCCAGACATGGGAATTGGCGATTGACTTGCTGCAGGTACGAGTTCTACTACGATGTGGTGTGCCGCGGGCAATATACTTTCGAGATCAAACGAATGCACGAGAAATATGGTCCTATCGTCCGAATCAATCCATATGAGCTTCACATTGAGACACCCGAATACTATGATGAGATATATGCGGGCGGGGGAAAGAGACGTGATAAATGGGACTGGTTCACCAATCAATTTGGTATCCCAGAGAGCACCTTTGCAACTGCTTCTCATGAAAAACATCGGATGAGAAGGGCGGCTCTGAACCCGTTTTTTTCGATGGCAAGCGTACGAAGACTACAACCCATGATCGAAGAGAGACTTGAAAAGTTCTTAGGCCGTTTCGCAGACTTCCAAAGGTCTGGTGATCCAATGACAGTCTCTCTTGGCTATGCCGCCTTCACAAATGGTAGGTGTGATCCTGTATCTTGACGGCGCTGCTAACCACCGGCAGATGTTGTGATGGAATATGCTTTTGCACGTTGTGATCATCGAATCGAACTTCCTGATTTCGATCCTTCATTCCATGATGCATCAATTGTTGGAAGTACAATGGGCCATATGACCAAACAGCTTACCTGGGTCCTTCCACTCATGCAAACTCTGCCAGACTGGGTGACCATTCAGTTGAATTCTGACATGGCGTCTTACGTCAAACTCCAAAAGGTAATTCGATCTCTGCTTGTAAGTCTTCTACGCTGATTCTGCAATCCTAGGATATTCATAAGCAAATCGCTACCATTCAGACAGCAACGTATGATGGCCATTTGAAAGTCTCACATGATACGATCTTCCACGAGATCTTAAACAGCAAACTCCCTCCAGAAGAGAAAACTGCTACCAGGCTCTGGCAAGACGGCCAGGTCACAGTCATCGCTGGGACCCTTACAACAGCCTGGGCACTGTCCGTGATGACATACCATCTTTTGACAGTTCCCGAAGTGCTCAAAAAGCTTAAAGCAGAGCTGGCAGCAGCAATACCAGACCCATCAAAATCAGTTCCACTATCAGCACTTGAACAACTCCCATACCTAACGGCATGCATTCAAGAAGGTCTTCGTCTCTCTTGTGGCGTCAGCTCACGTCTGCAACGTATCGCTCCTGATGAAGATCTTATCTTCAACGATGGCAAAAAATCTTGGACAATACCCCGCGGAACTCCTGTTGGCATGACGAGTACCATCATGCACTACAATCTCAGCATATTCCCTTCGCCAACATCTTTCCGTCCAGAACGATGGATCGAGAATCCTCGCCTAGACAAGTACCTCATCGCTTTTGCCCGAGGATCACGACAATGCATTGGGATCAATCTTGCTTACGCCGAGCTTTATCTTGCGCTATCTACAATATTCAGACGTTATGGAAGTAAAGATGTTCGTGGAGACGGGGATCTAGGTGCTTTTGAATTGTTCGACACAACAGATAAGGATTGGGTTATTGTTGGAGATGGCATTACACCGTTGACGGTTCCGGAATCGAAGGGCATTCGGATTCGTGTTGTGAAGTGAGTTGTGTCCAAGTTGGATACAATGTGCAGAACTTATCTTGGATATATACAGAAGATGTTTGATCACATCCACTTTGCCCACATTCTAGTTGAAGTGAGCTTCCTTCAGATGTTTAGCTTTTGTTATATTTCCCCTTGTTCAGCCCCTGCTTCTTGACTTGACTTTCTTCAGACGCTAAGCGCTTGCTACCACCGTTAAGGAGTAAGCCATGGTATTACTGAGTACCCGAACCTGGGTATTGTGGTGCATTACTGGTAAAGCGTCTTCTTCACAGCCAATTGTCCCGGGGACAAAGCATTTTTTTATGCTCCTGAAAACCCAAGTTTTCCTTTCACGAAAACAAAGAGATGAAATTTTTATTGTTCCTCCATAATCCCATTGTACTGCTTTTCTATATCAAAGAGAGCTCCGGGTTTTCTGGCTTTCAATTTACTATTGCTTCTCAGATCGTTTCAATTTCACGAACCTAAAACGCAACAACACCAAAGCAAACGAACTGACTAAGCCATGGCTCCTCACTGTCAATTGATGAACCACTACCAGTGCTGTGGCATCAAAGTCACGTATTTCGAGCAATGCGGCCACACAACAACTGAAACGGATCATCATCCTGCTTGTAAGTACCGAAAAGCCGACTCCTTATCTCAACCTCGACAACTCACCCCATCCACGCAACCTGCTCTCCGTCAACCTTTTCCACAACCCTATCCCAAATGCAAAGATCTCCACAGATTTATCGATCTTTTGGACCAAAATTGCCCCTCATGCACCAGTCCCCCACAAATTGGCAGCTGGAACCAGGCCACATCGTCCTTCGTGTCGATCTGGGCTCCTCTCTCGGAACAAGAAATCTTCGAGCGAGGAGTTTACTGGCTGAACGAGATGCTTCTTGCGCGAGAAGAGAAGTATCAAGGCGACCTCTCTGATTGGGAAGCTGGACTTCTCGATCGACGGGAGGTAGAAGAAACTTTCGATGTCCCTACTTTAGAGAGAACATTTGGCTATGACCCTGCTGGGTTGAGAGGGAATTTTATGACCAAAGTTGGCAAGGTGAGTTCTGAGGATACGAAACACAAGTGTGGTGCTTGTAAAGAGGAGAAGATCGGGAATGTGATGTCCAGAAAACTACCTTGTGGGTGTGTTCTTCACTTGAAATGCATCCAGCGCTGGTTCGCTGTAAGGAAGACATGTCCTGGGTGTGCAGTGGACTTCAAGCTCGTGAAGATCCCAAGACGGCAGGACGCTAGTGCGAAGGGGATTGATTACTACCCCATCTGGTCTGATGACGGATACTTTAACTTTATTTGAATATAATTATTTGCGTTGCAAAATCTCTACCTCGAAGAATTTTTTGTGGGGAGGTTGTTGATTTCACGTGAATTGATACTCAATTGGTGATTCTCAAAGATCTCTTTGGGACGATAATCAAGTTTCTTTGTTAACTCGAGCACAAAGCTTATTGTTGTCTTTGTTATTTTATAATTTCTTCTTGTCTTTCTCCTACCTTGAACAATGGAACAGGCCATTCTCTCCCATAAAGTCCTCTGCCTAATAACCAAAACTTACATTCTTTACTACACCCAGGATCATTTTCAGAACACAAACGTGTCAGATACAAATACCACACCCATGTCAGGCCCATCAGCCAGAACCCCCTCCCCGTCAACCTCATCATCCTCATGGCAATCCGTTTCTTCCGTGTCCGAAGCACCTCCGCGCTGTTTCCACCTGCGTCTGCTACACGCAAAGTGTGGACACGTGTCATTCCTCGAATGTCACGAGAGTCTATGTGAAGTTCAGCACGTAGGCTGGATCCCCGAGAAGACACCACCGGAGAAACCGAGCACCTGCTTCGAGATGAAGCACTATATTCGCATCAAGAATGAGCACTGCAAGGTATGTCAATCTTACCTTGACTCTTCCCTCACCAGAGCCACTAGCACTCTCCGAGGCTGGTTAGGCATGACTATAGCTGCTGATGAAAGCGTTAATCCCATCGCACTTCCACAAGACATGGTAGATGCGATTGTGGAGGGCTGGAAGATTCAGATGGACCACATGAAGGCGCAGCAGCTGCAGTTCGAAGAGGAACAAACGCAGAGAATGCAAGTCTGTGCTGCTTCTGCTGAGGTAGAAGAGCAAGGAGATTCTTCTGGCAATGCACAGGAGACTGTGGTCTATGTCGAGTCTGATGACGGAGCGAAGAGCCCTGATAGTGAGTGGCTCTTGACTTTTGAATGAGTGGTGCTGGACGCCACGCCTCGTCCTGGTGACGAGTAATAGATATTCAAATTGATAACCTCGTAAACAAAACTACCCTATATGTGTAAAGTTGTGATCTGTGACTTCCAATATACCAATATGAGCTTGAATTGACTTCGTTGAAACATGTCCTTCGCTTATTCGAAAGCTAACTTATAGAGAGCTTTTGACGCAGATCTACGTCCAGAACCTGGCGAGGTGCCCAATGTGCACTGGCAAAGGCAGGGGAGAGCTGAAAAGACTCCCTTGTAAGCACGCTATTCATGATACGTGCTGCCAGCAGTGGCTGGACAGCTGCCAAGATCCCATGGGTCTAATCCACAGGTGCCCTGAGTGCCAAGCCGCATGGAAGGTCCTACAGACTCCTTACACATCCCTGACCGATCGCTACTGGAACGGTAGCAAAGGCAAAGGGATTGGCGAGGGAGAGCCGAGCTTTTCTGGTGCAGGACAAGAATCAGCAAATACAAACAGGCCAGGCTCCAGTAGCCTTGGACCTCGTGCAATCCAGGTTCCACGAAAGCCGGTTCCAGACTCAGGCCATCCTCCCGGCTTTTTCTGAAGAATGAAGGATGAGTGGACCGCGCTCTAGCACCCAGATAGTCATGAGAAACAAGAAATAGAAAATGTATATGAACTAAAAATCCGATCCAAATGTGGAAATGAAGATGAAAATTTGGTATTATGACGTGAAAGAGCAAAGGAATGGCACCTTCTCCATCGGAATCGTGGCACATGAAATTAATCGTCATCCTTTGGCCGTCCTCTGTAACGGTGAGTGTGAACAATTTGAATTAGCTGTTGAAAAGGGGTATCTCGCTTAACTCCTCGGCGAATGTTTCAAACAAAACAACATTTACTTCTGTTATCATTCACGCAAATGCAACAGTGGATATCAGGGCTGAAAAGGAGGATTTTTTGAACTATTCAGTCTTATCATCCAATGCTATGGGCAATATATCTTCCCAATTAATACGCTTTACATATGACCACACACTGGAGAAATTGGGCTATTTCAGCAATCTTGTAGCTGAATGTAACTTCACCATCTAGGTCCCTGCACGTCTCTCACAATGCCTGTCATCTGTCCATATCAAACCAAAATTTGGTGATAAGTCATGGAGTTTTGTTTAGGAAAGATCCTCATTCAAGTCGTTGTCTCGTCCTTGATCTTGCTTTCCCGATGTTCTGCTTGCCCTTGAGTCGATGTCTCTGCCACCTCCCCGCATTCTCTGCTTCTGCGTATTTATTCCTTATCCCCGTTACCTTCGTTACCCTTCTGTCATCCATCTTC
>Ga0302140_10005742_pt1 | contig 15635 bp, 17 predicted proteins | sample I_Bog_E1_1_FD_202095 | JGI IMG/M metagenome (GOLD analysis project Ga0302140, IMG submission 202095) | Peat permafrost microbial communities from Stordalen Mire near Abisko, Sweden - I_Bog_E1_1 | ecosystem: Environmental > Terrestrial > Soil > Wetlands > Peat | place: Sweden: Abisko, Stordalen...
CTTGCATTTCTGATCGTAGTGCCCTGGACATTCCCTGCACAGGGCCTCTTGGGGAGACTTCCTTCGTTTGAAAGGTGGGCGTTTTGTCGGAGATCCACATGATATTGCTCGCTCGGGTCAAGGTGGTGTGGAACCAGCCATACTGCTCAGCTTTGAAGTCTGAGAGTGATAACCAGCCGCCCTCCTGGACGACCACAATGAGTGTGTCTCCGAGGTTTTCTAGGCTGGCAGTCTCGCTGAAACTGCTAGGTTGTGCGTCTGTGAATCCAAGCTCCTTAAGCTTAGAGATCGCCAAGTCTACCAATGGAGAACTGTCAGATGGCTTGTTCCAGCCACTGACAACTACTGCATTCTTGTTCTTGGCCGTTGCTTCCTCTTTGGTACCATTGTGGCCGTTAACACCATTGACCCCGTTGGCCCCGTTGACTGATGCTGGGGCAACTGTTGAGACGAGTAGGCTCATGACTTTGTTCTCTTGGAGTTTGAAATCGTCGAATCTCAAATCCACTCCGGTGAAACCAGTTCCTTTCAGTTCTTGGTCCCATTGTTCTGCTGTTGCACAAGGCCCTTTTTGTCGCCAGGTCTCGGTACCTATCGCTCCGTTAGCATACAGACATTTGTCTGTGCATTTTTCGAGGCGTAAAGCCACTTACCTAGCCACCATCCAGGTAGAAAGCCGAAGACAGACTGTGTTGGGTGAGCTGCTGGCTGAGTAATCTCGATAAAAGCCAGTTTGCCGTCACTATTACAATCTAAAGTCAGCTTGACGGTGCTTCGGTCCTAAAATTGGTTGATAGTATTTGACTTACTCTTTGAGCAGCTTCCGAATGTTGGTCAATGTCTCTTGCAATGATCTTGTAACGTGCAACACCTGTTCATTCCAATGGTCAGTGAAAAATAGCGCCATTTGGGGGGGCTCTTTTATAATTTGACTTACATTTGAGCATACAATCAAGTCATAAGAGTGTTCCTCATATCCTTGACCTGCAGGATCTTCTTCGATGTTGCACAAGCGATAGTTCATTTTCGGATACTCGTCAAACTCATCTGCCGCACTCTCGAGGAACGAGGCCGAGATGTCGGTGAAATCGTATTGCGAGAAACGAGTATAGATCCCATTTGGTGCTTTGACTGCCAGGGTATCCAGCAAACGTCGGGTCATTCCTGCGGTTCCTGCTCCAAGTTCCAGTATTTTCATGCCAGGATTCTTGTGTGCAAGAGAATCGATATAATTGTGCAAAGGGGCGAAAAGATGACCGAGGTTATTGGAATAATCATAGAAGTCCTTGAGTCTGCCGTCTGGTACGAGGACCTGCAAAGAATCGAGGTTACCTCGGAGCATATCCACCAGGTTGGAGCCAAAGTGAACATAAATTTCCCCAAGCCGGCCTGTTTCTGTGAGACGATCACAAAGCTTCTTGAATTGAGCATCATCAACATGTTCCATCCAAGAAGAAGGCACTCCTGGAGGAGGCTGGTGCTTCGCATCCTCAACCGCTGATTTCATCCAGGCGTACTGCTTGTGTAGATGTGGTTGTTCTACCGGGATTTCAGATTCTGCAACCGTATTCGATGCTCTGAAAATGGATGCTAGAATGTGTAACTTCAATATTCGAAGGAACTCGGTTGGGTCTGGATCGGCAAGGGTGCTCTTCTGGGCGTACTCTTGGAGCTCTTTTGAACTTAGTAGGGTTGGGTCTGGCTTATCGACCATATCAAAGCACAATCTCCTGACAAGCTGGGAACTCGTGCTTCCGGATTGCACTTCGTCGTTGACCAGAGTAAGCTCGATACCCTCGGTCTGCAGCAGTAGGCCACCACCGTTCTGACCCACGACGTGGATATTTGCTTCGACCAATCGAACGCTTCTATTCTTGCTCGTTGCATGGACATACAAATGGCTGTTCTTCTCAGGATCATCAAATATCGTATTTGATACCCATCCCTTGGCAATGTATGTGGGCACATACGTCGCCATTTGATCACTGCCGACCCGGACAATTCCTGGAAGGCAAAGTTGCAGAATGGAATCCAGGGTGCAAGGATGAATGACCTTTGGAGCTCGAGCGGCAACATTGCCCATTGGTGGGTATCCTTTGGTGGATACGACTCCAAGTGCTTGGCCAGTGCCACTTCGCCGTACACTTTCAATTCCTTGAAAGATTGGCCCGTATCCGTAACCATTTGCCTCAAGGGTACCATAAACTTCTGATCTCGTGACTTCGGAGCCATATGTGGCATGTGCTGCTTCAATCCACTCTCTAGTGTGTTGAACGTCTTGGCCATCAAACTCTGAGTGACTCTGCGAGTCGTAAACAGCTTTGATAGACCCGCGGCTGATTTCCACAAAGTTGTCTTTGCGGCATGAGTATAGAGAGAAAGTTGCCCAGGCATTGCCCTTCTTGGAGGAATCGAGTGAAGGTCTGAGACAGAATAATGTGTCTACGCCCGAATCATCTGCAGGAAGTGTAAGGGCCGAGAGAATTGCGGTATCTCTGAGTTCGAATCCAGTAATGTTTTGTCCATCTGAGATCTGGATCATAGCTTCCACTGCCATGACCATCATGCCGGCACCTGGAAACAAAACTTCTCCATTGATCTTCGCAAATAGTATAAGCAGGAGGAGGAAAATTATATCATAGGATCCAACGTACCTTGTGATCTTCCATCCAGGGCATCGATCCTACTTTCAGCGTATTGCGCCAGCGTGGCTCGAGAGGATTCCAGTCCGAGACCGGCAGTCCCAAGAACTCATTGTACGGCTGGGATTGTATCCGTATGTTTCGGCTGATGCGAGATTCCTCCCAATATGAGTGAGTCTGGTCAAATGGATACTCTGGTAATTCTGGAAGTGTCATCACCCTGTCGGAAGCTGAAAGAGAGCCATTGACAGTTTGCAAGCTAACATCGAAGCCCAAACAATAGAGTTTGCCCGCGGCTTCGAGAACGGTGTCTGTGGCTGCTCTACCGCGGATCAATGCTGCTGTATATGACAAAGCATTCTTCGCAGATGGAGAGACAACCTCAATTGTCTCGCGAATTGGTCCCTGCAACGCAGAGTGAGGCCCGATTTCAAGCAGATCAGACACCGAGGCGAAGTTGCGGTGGCCGAGATTCAGCTTCTTCTTGGCCTTCTTTGCAGAATCACGACAAATACGTCCGACTGCATCAGAAAAGCGGACAGGAGAAACCATGTTTCTGACCCAGTATTCCGCCTTCAGAAGCTCGCCTTTTGTGATAATTTCCCCAGTCACTGAGGAGATCATGTTTGCAAAACGCCGCGGCGTCTCTCCTGGTTCGAGTTTGCCGATCGACTCCAAGTATGATGATGCAATGCGGAGCATGTGCGGGCTATGGTAGGCAACTGGAACTTTTAGGACTCTGGCGAAAATGCCCTCTTGTTCTAGAGTGACGCGTTGTGCTTCGATGAGGACCTTGTCACCAGACAGCGTGACGTTCTTTGGGCTGTTCACACAGGCAACGGTCAGCACTCCGCCTGGGAAGCTGCGGAGAGTTTCGTTTATGTAGGGACAGGCTGCAGATTCTGATAGCCCGACAGCCATCATAGTACCGCTGACCGATGTATCTGTGGACTCAGCAAGCTGGCTAGAGAAAAAGCCCCGGAAGTAGGCAAGCTTCCAGGCCGATTGTCGAGAAATGGCTCCGATAGCATATGCTGCTGCAATCTCACCGCTAGAATGGCCGACTGCAGTTTCGGGGTAGATATGGAATGATCTCAAAAGCTCCACAACAGCAACCTGCAAGATGGTACAGAGAGTCTGAGCAAATCGAGGCTCGTTGATTGTTGCTTGAGTCTTGTCGCCATCAGTCAAGATATCTGCATCAAAGTCAGTAAATGTATAGCCAAATCAGCTGTCACGACGTACCAGTTGCTTTCCATTCACAGCCAATACTTTGAAGGACTTTATCTGCAGCCCTGACACTGTTTTGGAAAACAGGGTAGATGAAGAGCTCCTTGCCCATGCCAGCCCACTGTGCACCTTGGCCTGTGAAAACAAATCCGACTCTGGGATTGGATCTTGGAAGAACTGGGGTTTTGGGGGCTAGCAGCTGCTCAACCAACCGTGGAACAGAGTCTGCTACCTCAAAGACCTTCCAATCGTGAAGACTGCGTCTCTGTGTCAGGGTATATGCTAACGCTTCCAGGTATTTCTCGTCACCAGATTCCAATCCTGACTCAACCAGGCGCTCTAAATGTTTTCGGTAGACCTCTTGCATCTCCGTCGCCGTATGCTTCTCATGTGCAGACCACACGAAAAGCCTTGGTCTTGTGGCCAATGACTTGGCCTTTAGACCACGGTTCAGGTGATTCTGAACACGAGCCGTCACTAGGTCTGATGTGGCAACAGACGTACAATGATTTGCGACTATGTCGCGGTTCTTGAGGTAGTGGTATGCATCATCGAGAATGGCGTGTGCGTTGGTGCCGCCAAAGCCAAAACTGTTGACTGAAGCACGACGTAGACCTTTACTCGGCCACGGTGTAGGAGCCGTGGGGAACTAGAGAACTGGATCAGAACCCAAATAACGACATTACTTTGAAGTAAGAAATGGACATACCTTCAGTTTCAGAAACTCAGCGTCAATGCTGGTGTTGACCTCCTTCAGGTCTGCGATGGGAGGAATGAGTCCCCTTTCGAGCACCAAGACTGTTTTGATCACACCAGCGATGCCAGCGGCACCTTCAAGATGGCCGATGCTTGCTTTCAATGCACCTCTGTAGAGGAATCAGTCAGCTGTTTGCATCGGCAACTCTATGTAGTACAAGGCTTACATAATAACCGGGTCGTCCGGGTCTCTGCCGGACCGAAACGAATTGCCGATGGCCATAGCTTCCAGCGGGTCGCCGACAGACGTACCTGTACCGTGGGCTTCGAAATACCGGGTGAGAGACATGTCGAGTCTGTGCTTTCGGTACGTATCCTCGATGAGCTGCTGCTGCATCTCTTTGCTTGGTTGAGCAAGGCTTGTGCGACCGTTTTGGTTCGCGGCCGTGGCTCGGATGACCGCACGGATTGTATCGCCATCCCGCACTGCGGCATCGAGTGGTTTGATGATAAGAACGCCGAATCCTTCGCCTCGACCATAGCCATTTGCGCGGTTGTCAAAAGAATGGCACACGCCATCGGGAGAAAGAAAGCCAAGATTGGAGAGACTCATGAAATAGTCTGGAACGAAGAGTAGGTTGCTGCCAGCAACAATTCCCTTGACGAGAGTAAGCAACTGTTTATTGGCGAAGGTAAACAATGCTATCTTACCATGGTAGATTCACCCTGTCTTAGAGATCGACACGCCAAGTCTAAAGCCACTAGACTGCTCGAGCATGCCGTGTCGACGGTCAGACTAGGCCCGCTTATGTTGTAGAACAAGCTGATTCGGTTAGACAACATACTTGCCGCAACACCAGTAGCGGTATATTTCGGGATTTTCTCCGGGTCTTTCGCTACGCATAGCGTATAGTCTGCAGTGAAACAACCAACATGGACCGAAGTAGCCGAGCCACTGATCTTCTGCGTGGACACTCCGGCTATAAACAACAGTCAGGGGCAAGACACATGCATGAACACGCAGAAAGGAATATAAAAAGATATTACCATTCTCCAGAGCCCGGTATGTGGTTTCTAGCAGAATTCTCTGCTGTGGATCGGTCCCCGCCGCTTCGTCGGCTGTAAACCCGAACATTTTCGGGTCAAAACAACTAATATCTCGCTTCAAAAATGAAGCCTTCTGCGAGCGGATCTATTTAATGCGATCAGCTTAATTAGCAAATAAAGAGCGGTGGTTTGTACTGTTCCAGTGCGCAAGTCCTCAGTGTCGAAGAACTTAGTGCTAGATAGCCGATCTGCTGGGAACTCTGTGGCCGCACTTCTTCCCGAGTTCATGAGCACCCAAAGAGATTCCTCAGTATCAGCTTCGGGAAACTGGAAAGATAGACCGATGATTGCGATGTCGGGACCAATCTCATTGCCATCAACTGAACTTGGAGACAGACGATCAGACGAAGAATCGTCAGCTCCAGAAGAGCCTGGATTCATGTAAGGTGCCATGTTGAATTGACACTTTGTTTAGAAGGCCGGCTGGCAGGAGTGAGGAGCAGACAATTGGAGATGAGGTTGTGTAGCCTGCTGCTGTAGAATGAGCTGTTGAGGTATTCTTGCTCTGCGTCGACGCTTAGCTCGAAGGTTTTCCGGCCGTTGGAGAAGTTGCAGGAAGCTACCAAGACTGCAGGAAGCTATCGAGGACTGCAGGGAGCTACAAGGAACTAATACAGATTAAGATAGATCGAATTCCAACTCTAGTGAGACGTAAATCTAATGTCTATGCACTCCATCGGGTTCCATCCGACCGGCATCTAGATATACAAACCACCCATGGACGAACGGATGAGAGCTTCTAGTTTGGGCCAGACCTGCGTTAGGAAGCGGCTCTGTGGCGCAGGTACAGCTTGCGTTCGCGGATGTGACGGGACCCTTGAGGCTTCTAGGTGATGCCGTCCACTTCTAGGGGTGCTTGACCTGAGAGGTCAAAGCCATGTTGCATTCTTTATCCGATACTGGTAATTAAGGACATGCTGCGAGATAACGGACTAGAGTAGGGTTTTGTTTACCATTCAAGGAGCGGGATTTGTCTTCACGGGACGGGAAAGACGGGCGAAGAGGGCAGCAACTTTGGTTCCATGGATTGACAAGATCCCAGGTATGTAACACATGGCGTAGAGCCAGGAGTCCCTTGAAGTGTGCCCTAATACTTGTTTCAGGAACGAAAAGGGGAGGCAAAGAATGACTCAATTGCTTGTGAACATGGCGGTGGGACGACCAATACAATTGCTCTCCTCTCGTCCGGTAGCTATTTACTCCCGTTGAGCCGGAAGCCCTTAAGTAAAGGCCCATCATGAGGATTATATAACGCGATACTCAAGCTAGTCGTCAACACAGTCATACAGAGGTCACTCTTGTGGGCAACAACTCTGTCTTAAGCCTAGCTGCGGATCGTGTAAACAATGTCCCCCACCACTTCACTTGATTCTGCTCAACTCATTCGACAGGCAGGGGATGCGGCAGCTATGCTCAAGACAGAATGATGGGCCGCACGCGTACGCATATCATACATTGCAGCAAATAGGAGGTTTTAGACCTAAATAAGCGCTGAATAAGTGCTGCGACTCATATCCTCAGCCCGATTGGTGGCCGAGATGGTATACGAACTAATTGGCCACTCCGCAATCGAACCATTTGACCGATTGGCTACCTTGTAGCTTGGTGAGGTTGCGGTAGCTCACCGTGAGAAGTTTTTCAGCAGATGCGCGGAAGGGTGGCGTTGTGTTGCCAGCTTCTAGACAGTGCTGTGCCATAAAACGCCATCCTGAGATTGATCTCGCGTGGCGGATTGGCTGTTGCACAAATGCGGTTGAGGCACTGTAGTACAAGGTTGAGGCTCCCAGTCTCGCTTCCAATAAATGAAAGAACCGCAACCTGGTACTTGAGTCTGGAAGGCGGTGAAATGCAAGTGACCCCCGAAGGGGCGTCCGGGGAATCAGATCCCGTTCATCTTCTAGGAGGCAGCCCCATAACAACGAGCGCCACAAAAGAGAGCACGTCCGTTGATAGGCAGATCCCCTATTTCCGAGCATAGGCGAGGTCTGCGAATGTCAACCTTAGAGTCGATTTACAGCGGTAGCTCACCGTTCTAGCAAATTCGCAATCAAGCGGCGTTATCTTACCAGCTTCAGGACATTGTTGTGCCTCTCACGCAATACCTCCATGTTCTACCCGCCAGACTGCGAAGGTAAATTGAAAGACGGATAAATCTGGGGAAAGGTAAACGGAGCTTCGGTAGCGATTTGGTCCCGACAGAAAAGACTGGAGACATGCAAAGTACAACCTAAAGGCAGAGTCCCTTTGAGTCGCTCTGGGAAAATGATTTAGAAGTTTTTCATCAATTGGCATCATGCTGGTGAACCCCACGTTATGCCGAATCGGGCTTCGGAGCGCTTAGATCCCCGACTGAAAAGTGTCAGGGGACGGATGGCTTTCTGGCAAGCCTGCTAATTTGTGCAGCTGCTATGAGGCGAGACCAGAGGAGAGAAATGATTTCGATTTGTAAAGGAGCATGGTGTAGAAGATCACTCGGGAGAAGGAGGTGGGCTCGGTTGGGGGACTTTAGCTATCCGAGACAGGAAATCCCCTGAATCCGAGCCACTGACAACAACGAGGACGATCCGCAGGTTCTGTCATGTCCTTGAGAACCCGAAACTCTGTGCCGTGCTGTTTGTTGATCCTCGGGTTGCCGGTCTTTATTCTATGTGGTACGCCTTCTACTCTCTACCATGATAGTACGTCAGAAGCTGACCAGGTTTATGTAGCAATTAAATCGCGCCAATCGGGGTGTGACCATCGTCGCATGAACTTCTTCAGCACGTCACCCATTCTTGCGGACCTTGCGGATTTACGGAAGGTGGTGTGCAAAAATATCCACTTCCTCGTGTACTTGAATGGGACATGGAACGCGCTAACGCACCAGGATGTTTGCAGTCGTAGCGGCAATGTCACCCATGTCCTCCCTATCCACCCTATCTAAGCGCACATCCTTCAGCATAGGCTTGATATTTACAAAATACTCTGTAATAATGAAGATAGGGGTCTAATTCGTTCTATCTATGCTAGTCTGGTCTTGGTATAAAGAATTCGACGTGATCCAGAGTATTCCTGATGCCCATGCCTATCAACCGTTATTTTCATTCCTAATTCCATCCCTTAGCAATTTGGCGGCCTTCATCTCATTCGCCCGCCTCAATAAGTATTCATCTATCTTGTACGCAATTCATTACTCTTGCTGTCACTGCGAATTCATTCCCAGTCTTCGAAAATGCGGTTTCTATGTCTGCACGGGCTTGGAACCAACTCGCAGGTGCGTAAGGATAGACGTGGAAGTCTCAAGGAAAACAGTCAACTAATTACTCAAATAGGTGTTGGAAACTCAGACCGGTAAGAATCAGATAATTTCCACCAAACCGGATCAACAGTTTCCTCGGAACTGATCTTTGATTCTCACAGCTGCTATCCGCTTCGAACTCGGGGACCATCATACATATGAGTTCGTTGAGGGACACTTGCCTGTCAAGATGTCCGCTGGACTTCAAGAAGTTACCTCATCCACCGACGAGTTCTTTGCATATACCGACAACGATAACATAAGGGAAAGCTGTGATGATGCTCTCGATCTCATCGACGCCTATCTGGATGCAGAAGGGCCGTTTGATGGCGTTCTCGCCTTCTCGCAAGGTGCAAGCATCGTCGCTACATACATTGCACGGAGAATGCGACAGAATCCGGATCTGGAGAGATCCAATCCCGCTTTCAAGTGTGCCATTTTCTTCTCTGCATCGTCCGTGTTTAGTATAGAGGATCTGAGGAGTGGCCAGCTTCGAGAGATGACTGGAGCTGTTGATGGTGAAATCATTCACATTCCCACAGCACATATCTGGGGCTCGAAGGACAAGAGGAATAATGAATCTGTCAATGTCAGTACTTTATGCACGGCCAACGTAAGGGAGATTTATGTGCACGATGGTGGACATGAAGTTCCCGGAGCTGGGTCAAAACTTGCTGTCAAAGCTTGCGTGCATACTATGCGCAGAGTGATATCAATAGCTAGCTATGGATAGTGGAAGATCAACGAAGAGCAATTTTTTTCCCCTGTAGCTATGGCTTTGATTGCCTTGATGTTCAATTTCGAGATATAGTAGGACTTCAAGCTTGTTAGCAAATATACTCCATGAAAGGCTATGATCAAGTGAGGTAGAACTTCTCGAGCTCAAAGTCAAATATTTACGCCACATAAACGGAACATGTAAAAAGTCTAACATTATAAAACTAGGCTAAATTACAATAGCGTGAGTTATGCTTACATCCGAGGTAATAAAGCATGAGGGGCAACGTTGCGTTGCCTTTTCTACACCTCGTTCCCTGCTTCCGTTTGAATTCTGAGGTGCGAAAGCGTGGAAAAGGGGCGGCCACACAGATTATTATACTTAGCTGCAGCATCCGTGTTACACTCCAACTCCCCATTGCGCTTCATCCGCTCCCCAGCATGCAACTCACCCAATCATCACCAATCATGGATACCCCCAAACCGCACCTGCTGATCTGTGTGACCCCTTTCACAGGACATTTCCAACCCGTATATGAACTTGCCAAGTGTCTATTCGCCCTTGGTTTTGATAGTAAGTATAACTTGAAATCTTTAATAGTTCTTGTTAGTATCGAATCTTGCAATCATGTCGATTCTAACTGCAATATTTGAATCCACATTCAAGCAAAAATTATGTGTTCGCCTAGATAGACCAAACGAGAAATCAACTGACCCTGAGAAACGATAGCAACAATAATCACAGGCTCACAACATCGCGCCAAGATCGAGTCATCAGGGATATCCTTCATTCCTGTTCACAAAGATGCCGATTTTACCGATGCAGACTTCAACACCAAATGGCCAGACATCCAAGCAACACCTCCAGGCTTGGAACAAATTTTCAAAATCGTCAAGCATGTCATAGTCGAGACCATGCCTGCTCAGCATGAGACTATCCAAGACGCCTTGAAGTTACTGAAGGAAAATGATCCAGGGAAAGAGGTTGTGATATTAGCTGAGTCTACCTTCGGGGGTGTTACGGCGCTTCTCCTTGGAGCCCCAGGTCTGAGACCAGCGGCGATTATGCGAATTAGCATATTGCCTCTTTCACTTTCAAGTGTTGATACGGCACCTTTTGGACTCGGGATACTTCCTGATAGTTCTCCCGAAGGAAGGATTCGCAATGTCGCATTGAACAAGAAGATCCAGGGTGCATTTGGATCCGTACAAGCCTTGCTGAACGAGGTGCTTCAGTCCCTTGGAGCAAGACCAAGCCCTTACTATATACTTGATGGGCCCCATCATCTGGCCGACCGGACATTTCAATCTTGTCCTCCAAGTCTTGAGTACCCGAGGAGCGACGCTCCCAAAACCTTGAAATTTCTAGGTGGAATACCAAGAGGATTGCCTGACCCATGGACACAGAGACCTGAATGGTGGAACGAGATTGCTGAGAATAAAGAAAAGAAAAAGATCATTGGGGTCTGTCAGGGCACTCTGGCCATCAACTTTAACGATCTAGTCGCACCTACACTTGCTGGACTAAAGGACAGGAAAGACATCATTGTTGTCGTCCTGATTGGAAAGAGAGGCGGCAAACTTCCTCCAACCATATCAGCTCCCGAAAATGCAAGAGTCTGGGATTATATCCCTTTCGGAGAGATACTTGCTCACGCTGATATATTTATCACCAATGGTGGATACGGTGCTTTCCAGCATTCGGTTGGTTGCGGGGTACCTTTGATCATTGCTGGTGATACTGAAGAGAAGTTTGAGATTAGTAACAGGGCAGAATGGGCTGGAGTTGCTGTTAATCTGAGAACAGGCAAGCCGATCCCTAAGCAGATTGAAGGGGCTGTTGATGAAGTTTTGGCAAACCCAAGATATAAAATTCGGGCCCAGGAGATACAAAAGGAGATGAATGGGTATGACCCTGTAGGGGTTTTGGTAGATGGGATCTATGAAGTCCTTGAGGAAAAGAAAAAAGCGCTGGCATAGGCCATTTTTGTGTCTATCACTTGCAGTCGCCTCTGGTTATTAATTTGTCGATAAGTGACATTCAGTATATACAGCTCCCTAATTGTGGTTGCAAAGTTATTGATTGGGCTCTGAGATCCTTGCAATCGCAGGATACAAGAAAGTCTGGCCCCTACTTCTTCCACGGCGAAGTGGTGGGCTATCCTATTTCGGGTGTTTCGTGCATGATGAGGGCAGAACGCAGTGAGTGGTTGCACCGTACTCGCTTAAGCTGGCCAGGTTGAGCTACCTACCCAGGTGCCCCTCTTTTCTCGGAGTAATCCCTGCTCGTACTCGTACGCGGCAATCAATTCCGACAGTTTAGGCTGATATACGATAGCTTGTCTTCTAGTCTGCTCAACCAAATCCTCATTCTTTTGTGGCTTCAACAGAACACAGCGACAGACATCGCGTCTCGTAACAGAACGCACTCTCGGTGCAAAGGAGCTGCCATTAGGGCGTGTTGAGGAAGCCTTCCATCATCCTGTGTGGGCTACGGGACACGTAATTAACCGCTAGTGATCAAGTCATCGTCCTCCAGCCGCTGACTCAGCAAGTGACAAATTGAACAATGAGAACAGTCTGAATCGTCTCACGAAGACCACTCTTCTGAGGACCAAACCTAGAAAGACCTCCAGCCGAGAAGACGAGTCAAAATGTGATCCAATTTTCGCTTTCAGCGCTCTCGATGATTCCATCCCCTAGAAGCCTCCCAAGTCCGGCAAGCTCAGACCTAAACCACTGCTGCTGCTCTACATCTACACCTCCCAATCCTGCGCCAATAGATAAGGACCAAATAAGCATTATAGCTTGACAAGGATCCGGTTTTGCCCATTCGTTGACGAGAACCGTCGTCTGCTTGGGATCTGTAGCTGTAAACTGGCTTTTGACTTTCCCAAGAACAAAAGGTATGGCAGATGCCAGATCATTTGCTATCGTCCTCAATTGTGCATGGCCATCTCGGATTTGTTGTTCATGTGCGTCCTTTGAGAGTCCTGGATGACCTGAAGTGACGATTCTCAATCGTGTGCTGATTATGAGCATCCTTGTAGAAAAGTATTCCAGCCACGCTGTGGCATACCCTGGCCTTGCAAAAGTGTACACGGTCCGAGAATAGAAGTGTGTTCTAGGCCAAGGTCCCTCCCCTAGAACGATATGTCTTTCGTATGAGCATTTCTTTGGGATTCGACCAACCCAATCTTGTAATGCTCGGCCGAGTTCCTGGACCTGAGCATCCAGCTCATCGATTCTTCCCGAATGTGGACCATTTCCCTCCTCGAGACGAGCAGTTGCGGCACGTAGATTGACTAGCTGAATCGCGACACGATCGTATTGAAGATCCATATCTTTCTCTCCAAATTTTGAGCCATCTAGCATCCAGTCGGGAAGTGGGATGTTTCGCAAGAGAGAAGTCCGCATCAGCCCTCGTCTTGTTTGGTTCACAATGTAGGACGCAGGCCCGGACTTGGATCTATCATACCATACTTTCAACACCGCCTGTGCTCCGTCTTGATGGGCCCAGTTTCTCACCTGGTTGAACGGATCCGCTGAGTCGAAGTCGCCAGGGCCGTGAGTTGCGCCTTCGTACCGACCCATGAGTGCGGTTGCAAGTAACCAAGCATCAAAATCTTCGATGCAAGATAAGTCTCCAATGCGATCTTGTAACATTCGCAGGAGTTGATAGTAGATCTGAGCTCCCTCAGCCGCGGCTGCTGGTTGTTGCTGGGTCCTCGAATACACAACAAGAGCCACAGCAGCGAGGGCAAGATCAACCATGGGACACGATCTGCCGGAGAGTTGCCATGCCGAGATCGATCCAGAAAGACATGTTGGAAAGTTGGATGCGTCTGAGGGGCTCTGTATGTTCGTGTTTAAAAAGTAAGTCAGAGCTCGCGTCTTTAGGTCGTCCTGGAGATGCGTTGTGGTCAAGACGGAACGAGGTCCCCGTGGTCGCTTCGATCTTCCGCTGGCGAAATCATTCTCGACGTGTATGGAGAAATTGGCTTGCTTGACAGCGTTTGCGTCGAGACATATTCGCTGGGACTTTCTGCAGTTTTTACAGGTAGGCTTTGTCTCGTCACACTGTGTTCTGTGAGATCAGCCGAGCCGGCAGGCGGGGACAGGGGCCTACTTTGATGCGTCGACGTTTGCATGCTTGGCATGCTGCGCTCGGAGATGGCATGGGAACGTACAGGATGATTCCGAATTAAGGCTTGAAATTGATTCTGGTGTACTTCAGCCCAAGATGGAGAAACCTGTCGAAGATGTTCTGCTGGAGATGAGGTAAACTCCGACTGACTCAGCACAACGACCTTTCGCGAGGTTTCGCCATCTTGGGACTAGCGGGCCCCTATTGTCAGAGGCCGAGAAGCTGGCTGTTCTCATTGGTTCGGTACAATGAAAGGGGAATGAGCCAGCAGATCCAGAACTGACTTGACTCCTTGCGGCGAAACATTGCGAGAAATCGTGTTGGTAATACTTGAAAATGATTTCCATTGCATTGGAAATCAAAGAAAATGAGAAATATGAAGACTGGACGGAGAACAACAAGCTCCGGAGCTGAGTATAAATGGTTGCGACCATTATTCTTTGGTATCCTCAAAATTCAGCAAATTCACCTTTCACAAACCCGTAGCCATTCTCTTACCGGAGACTCAGCGCCATCTATTCCACCATGTCTACACAGCTCAAACCGCTTAAAGTCTGGGGTCTGAAGGGGATCAACCCTGCCAAAGTGCATCTTGTCTTGAAGGAGCTGGGCATTCCCTACGAATCCGTCTCGGTTCCCCTCTCTACGGTCAAGAATCCCGAGTACCTCGCCATCAACATCAATGGTCGCGTTCCAGCCCTCCATGATCCCAACACCGACATCACTCTCTGGGAGTCTGGGGCTATCAACGAGTAAGAATATGACATCGAATCTCATTCTCTCGAGAAGAGACCGCTAATTCCCCGGCTAGGTATCTGATTGAAAAGTACGACAGAACCCATGCTATTAGCTTTCCTTCAGGAACCAATGAGTCGTTCCTTACCAAGCAGTGGTTGTTCTTTCAAGCCAGTGGTCAAGGTCCTTACTACGGGCAAGCATCGTGGTTCAAGCTCTTCCACCACGAAAAGCTCCCCAGTGCCATGGAGCGCTACGTCAAAGAAGCCAGTCGCGTCACTGGAGTCTTGGAGGCCCACTTGGCACAGCAGAAAAAGGAGCATGCTGGAGTCGGAGACGGACCATGGCTGGTGGGGAATAAGTTCTCGTTTGCAGATGCGGTGTTCGTTCCTTGGCAGGTTGCTTTTGGCATAGTTTTTACGAAAGAAGAAGGGTATGAGCTGGACAATTATCCATTAGTGAAGGAGTGGATTAGCAAAATGTCTGCAAGGGAAGGGTGGAACGCTCTGCTTGCGAACCTGAAGTCTGAATAAGCTAGTCTCGAAGAAGATCCATTTTGGAAGGCGAAGCTGAAGGGAATAGCTTAGAGGGCACAATCAATTCACTGAAATCGTCGAGACTGCTTCGAATTTCGACTTTCCACTGCCTCTCCCAATAACAAAATAGGATATCATAATATCATAACTAAAACCCACAGCCGAAAAAGCATTACATCCGTTCACTTGAGCGCAACCCTGTACATAAATCATGCCACCATCATGGGACTCTCCCGTAATCTTCACCCCAGCACTCGCAAAGTCCTGTTCACATACTTCCCCCACTCCTCCCTTCATCTTTGATCAACCCCGCCATCTTCAACAACTCCTTGTCAGCCTCAATATCACTTAACCCCAAATTCACCGTCTTCCTCCTCTCCGCCTCTCTCGCTTCCCACAGCCAAGACCTCCTCTGCTCCTCAGCAACACTCGCATCACCAACGCCCCAAACCTCAATAGCATCAATCTCAAACCGATCCTGCCAATCCTCGCCATTGCCAGCCCTTGCCGTCGCTGGCAGCTTCGAGGGCTGGAATGATCCCCCGCTG
>Ga0302140_10005743_pt1 | contig 15635 bp, 12 predicted proteins | sample I_Bog_E1_1_FD_202095 | JGI IMG/M metagenome (GOLD analysis project Ga0302140, IMG submission 202095) | Peat permafrost microbial communities from Stordalen Mire near Abisko, Sweden - I_Bog_E1_1 | ecosystem: Environmental > Terrestrial > Soil > Wetlands > Peat | place: Sweden: Abisko, Stordalen...
TACCATCTGGCAGTTTTTCATCTCCACATCGTGGGGAAGCCTAGCTTCAGAAGCTGTTGCTGGCGGTAGGATGCTTTCGGTATGATGAGTACATAATACCGGGGAGCAACCCAGCTCCGTCTCTCAGTTTGTTTCAGAGGAGGTCATCGCATCTATCCTTGAGCTCTTGTACCCCGCCATCATGATCGCCCTTACTGTGTTCTCACTCCTGCTTGCAGCAGCGCCGATCCATGGTGCTGCCGTTTCTGATATCCAGAAGCGGACGGCGTTGACTGACTGCTTGACGGCCGCGAGCGTGCCCCAGAACCTACCAGGCACCGCAGACTTCACGCAAGCTATCAAGCCCTTCAATCTTCGGATTCCATTCACACCCATTGCAGTAGCTGTCCCGACGACCGTTGCTCAAGTTCAAGCTGCCGTTGCTTGCGGCGTCACGAACAATGCCACCATCTCCCCGAAATCTGGAGGACACAGCTACGCCTCTCACGGGCTGGGAGGCGAGAACGGCCATTTCATGATCGACATGAAGATGTTCAATTCCGTTACAGTCGATTCTTCGACTGGAATTGCGTCCGTTGGTCCAGGTGGGAGACTGGGGAACATTGCTTCGTCGTTGTTCTCGCAAGGCCAACGAGCGTTTAGTCACGGAACATGTCCTGGGTACGTTTTATCCCCCTTTCCCAGAGCCGGTGCTGATAGACTACAGTGTAGGCGTAGGCGGCCACGTCGTCGGCGGAGGGTACGGCTACTCCTCGCACACGAAGGGCCTCGCGATGGATAACCTGGTTGAAGCAACAGTTGTCCTAGCCAACAGCACCGTAGTCACAGCCTCTACAACGCAGAACCCGGATCTCTTCTGGGCGATCCGCGGTGCGGGCGGCGGCGGCTTCGGCATCATCACGCAATACAAATTTCAGACGTTCGCAGCGCCGAGCTCGAACACTGTGTTCTCGTACACGATCAGTGGCTGGAATGCCGCGAAGGGAAGCCAGGTGCACAAGGCGCTGCAGGACTACGCTTCTTCTACATCAATGCCGGCGGAGATGAACCTGCGGCTGTTCATCACGAGCGCCTCTTTGCAGCTTGAAGGCTTGTATTACGGTTCGCCGTCGCAGTTCAACGCGGCTATCGCGCCGTTCTCGTCTGCTATTGGTGGCGCCTCGTGGTCGACGCAGACGATGGGCTGGTTGGCCTCGTTGAGTAATTATGCATACATGTCTCTGCAGCAGTCTGCTACGAATTACGATATCGTAAGCTTTTACATTCCCGCCTCTGCCATTTATAGCGCCTTGTAACTAATCTGTTCTGTAGCACGAAACTTTCTTCTCCAAGAGCTTGATGACCGTCGAGCTGACGCAAGCGACCTTCGACGCTTTCTGGCAATACGCCGCCAATACCGCGAAGGGGATTAGCAGAGTTCGTCCCTCCCCTTCCTCCTTTCCCCTTCTGCTCATACTTATGTACGTCTAGGATTGGTACCTGATCGTGGACGCCCATGGTGGCCCCACATCCGCAATCTCAAAAGTCGGCGCCGACGACACGTCCTACGCGCACAGGAACGCAACGCTCAAGTATGAGTTCTACGACCGTGTGGACAGCGGGAGTTACCCTTCGGGTGGACAGTCGTTCCTTAATGGTTGGGTGGCGAGCGCTGTTAATGCTAGTACGTCCCCCCTTTCTTTCCCTTTACTTCAACGACAACTTTCTGTGAGAGGAGAGAGTTAACGAAACCAGTGGCTCCCACGACATTAGGCATGTACATCAACTACGCCGACACCAGCTTGACGGCCGACTACGCACACACGCATTACTGGCTCAATCACTACCCGCGACTACAGCAGATCAAGAAGGCGTTGGACCCGGAGCAGCGATTCTCGAATCCGCAAGCTGTTGTGCCTGCATAAACTTCACGGACTTGTCTTGAATGAGAATGGAATTGTAGAAAATTTGTGGGCAAGGTGTTATCAGCAAAGCTCGAGATACATTATCCTCATTCCCTTTCCCTTTCTTCTGTCTCGATATTCGTGCTGGAGATGAATTATCTAACCCCACATCAAAATAATATCTAGCCTCAAATCAAAAGGTGTGGGGAAATCTAATCAAGAAAATCCATCCCACGTTTGGTGTAAACTTCCGAGCATAGAGTGCGGTAACTTTATTCGAGCGCTTCCTGGTAATATCCGAGGGGCAAGGGTGTTTAGGCATAGGGATGCTCGTATCCGTAGAGGCGGGAATGCAAGGGCTTCCGGAGGACCTGGTGCGATGGGTGGTATATGTGGGGTGATCAGGCTAAGATGGGTTTCTTATTTTTTATTTTGGCAGCGAGAGAGCTTTTTTTGATGGAAGGATGTCTGCGTAGGTTGCTTCGAGTTGAAGTACCGGAGCCGAGTGCCGCGCAGTAGCTTCCTTGCATCTTTTACGTTCTCTCGAAATCCTTACTCATAGCGTGTGGCTTCCTCGATAGCTTGTCTTTGGCCTTCCAGGACCCGAGCCAGTGACGTGGGTCAGGACCATGGGCGTGAAGGAAGAAAGAGAGGTGACGAGTTCGCAGAGCGTGGTGTTGCATAATTTTGGCGTAAGATACTGAGTGTTTGGGCATTCGTGCCATCTACTTCATATCTGAGAAAGCCTTACTCATTGTTTGGTCGTCCGGACTGGGCTGCGAATGTCTAGTGCTACCTGGTCGGTCCTAGAGATGAAAAAAAAAATCATATGAGTTTCAAAAGAAGTGGAGCTTTTGCTGAATCATCATGTCCCTATCAAATGGCAAAGATCGTCTGTAACTTCCTGGAAAGAGATCGTCTTGTCGGGCTGTATCCTCGCCGGCACGCCGAAGACGTGCGTCCGGCCGCTGTATTGGTAGTCTTGGTGGTCCGCTGTGGCACTGCTTTGTCATCGGATTCGAATCAAAGGGCTTCCTGGGAGTTGGTCTCGTCGAGTGATGAAGAGAATGTCTCTCAGATCCATTCCCCTCACTCAAAGAAGCCAGGGGACATTCATGGGTCATGATAGACCGGCGGTGGGGTCTCGATAGTAGCATTGCGGTCCGCCTCCTGGTCTTCATAAAAAGACGTTTCATGGCTGTGCCAACTACTGGCCGCAGCTGAGGGGCCTCCAGTTGAGAAGTACGGAACAACAAAACTAGGCAGTTTCTGTTCCTTCTCTCCGGCGTTGTCTGGCAGCACTTTCTTGAAGATCCTCTCGAAAGACTTTCGGAGTGGTGGTAGACAGGCGACGATTAAAGTGATGGCGAACTCCGCTCCGGAGAGTATGCTACCTCTAACATTCAGGTAGAGGGTGTTCTTTGAAACGTGCAAATCGTGTGCGAGCACGATGATCTTCGCGAGAGATATGCCAGTTCCGCTGGATAGCTATTAGTCCTTGCATTCAAAGGGTTGAGATGCTCTTACGCTACTGCCAGAAAGAAGATCAATTGAATACCCCATCGTGTCCGTCTCGATGCTCGGATTTGTTGAATATAGACCAGTGGAGATAGTGCGTAAATTATATCAATGAAGATGTTAGCTGCCGATTGAGTCCACATAGACCAAAGTTTCTCGTGAAGCGGCCAGCACCTGCCTGCCACATGCGGATCCCATCGAACGGCAACGGGCCAGCAATATCCGACGGTGTTGACGGCGCCCCAGATGCCGTTGAAGGTCACGATGACAATGAACGACATCCATAGAACGTATCGGAAGCCTTTCGAGAAGCTGAGGACCATTAGGAAGGAGCAGATACTCAGTTTCGCAACGAAGACCGAGAATACACAGAAGGCCATGGCGTAGAACATGTAGCGCTCAGCAGTTATCCTCCGCTCGCTCGTGAGATAGGGATCGTTGTCCAGTCTGCCATAGCCCGAGTACGCTGCGAGAATGTCGCATATGTTAGCAATAATCTGCAGGACCTAGCGAATTGTTAGCATGTTCATACGATCAAGAAAGTCCTCAAGTAGGTCTTGTCGAGTAGCATACCCATGCACCGATCATTAGGTAGTCGCTCATCCAAAGTCTGCGGTTAACCTTGTACCGCTCAATCAATCTCCATGCCAGGAAGAATGTAATAAGAAAGGTCATGACGATCTCCCAAATGACCAATGCGGCACTCCGATTGATTAGTTGTTCTATAGCCATAGTGTTGGTTAATTAAATGTCGATAGGCGACTGTCGCAAGGTGGATGAAATATTCTCCGAGGTCGTGATAGGTACTGGCGGCGTTATCGAAGCAGAACGTGTGCATTCTAAGGCTTTCAGTGATCTCGGTGATATTCTGCTTCAACTAAGAGGTCGTTGAACAGATCTAGAGAGAGTGGAACGACCTGTGATAAGGTTGATCGCCAGAGGTTAAAATGTGGAAACGTTGGCGTTTCCCGCACCCGCAGCCCACCGCGGGGAACGCGTTCCCAATCCCAAGTCCCTGCAGCTCTAGGAGCGCGGAACCGGAAGCGGTCAAAGAGCTGCATGAAATGCGGGAAAGATCCACTTGAATGGCTGGGATGTTCCATCGTGTGGGGGATGCTTTTTGCTGACTGAATTTTCCAACATATTACAAAAAACCAGTAAAGGGGGCTCGCCTAGTCTAATCCCTCCTCTTGAAGACGCCCGTGCCTGGCGCAGTGCCACAGACTATGCACTCAGCTCAACTTATCTTCCGTAGCACACAAGTTCTTGCCGACGAGAACAACCTTCTCCTGCATCTCGTCTAGCCAAATACCTTATTTGGGACGACATTTGATGCGGGAGGCTGGAGTTCGCGGGTAGTCTCTTGATCTGATTCGCGCACTCCAACACCGAGGTTTCAAGCTCCGGGAGATCTTCAGCCCTGCTTTGGCTTCGGGCCAGTAGCGTCATTGAGAGAACCTTAAAGTCTAGTTCCACAGCAGATACGGTGGAATCCAAGTGTTGCCAAGTACGGCAAACGTTCTCATTGGTAGAAGAGAAAATCTCCGACAGACTCCTGCAAGATCCTGAGCATGGCAGCCGAACGTCCATACAAACCCACGCATATGTTATGCAGCTGACGCGGTGCAGCGGATGCAGGAAGCACTCCACTTGTCAGAGCCTTCTCGTGTGGCATGTCGAGATAGCCACCAAAAAACTGCAACGAGAACTTGCTGGTCTCCAAGGATCGCTATCCTGTCCCAGTTGAAGCAAACAAATCTCAAAAACGTGGAGAGTAGAAGCTTGGCAGAAAGGTTCTTGAAACGAAACTGTGCAACAATACAAAGCAGAAGACACGAGACATGGTCTCCAAATGCGGGACTCGCAGGGAGGTGTACATGTAGGGAAGCGCAATGAACAGACAAGCTATGTGAAAAGAGGTAGCTGTAGCCTTCATCAAACTCCTAAGACTGCTCAGGGATGACTAGTGATCGACGACACTTATCCTTGGAGATACAGGCAGAGACTCAGAACCAAACGTTCAACACAAACACGCACAAAAATATGTTGGGAATTATTGCTCTCAGTAAAATATGCTGTCATCAATGCGAGTATCCCAGGGCAATCTGCCCAGCCAACGCCATAACAATCATATGCAATATTCGCTCCAATATGCCATGCCACAACGTGAAACCGTAAACGCCGGCCCATGCTTTTCCCCAGCCGAATCCTAATACTCTACCATGCAAATCAAAAAAGGTCCATCACATCAGACCCGAGAGACTCTGCTGCTGAATAATGCTCTTCTGGTCTGCATTTCTGCTGACCCGGAAGTAGTCCTCACCAAACTCATTGCACTTCATCTCTCGCAAGAACTCCTCGTCGTGAGTGATGATGATCAGCTGGAAGTTCGATTGATGACGTCGGTTCTTGATGATCTTATTCAAGGACTGAGCAAGAGCTCTAATATTGTCTTGATCAAGGTTCGTTGTGGGTTCATCAAGAGCAATGACCTGACATCTGTTAGCACCAAAATATTCAGAACAGATTTGAGAGTACTTACGCCACAGTTCATACCGAAGCACTCTGCAAGAGCAAGACGGATGATGATACAAGCCAAAACCTTTTGCCCAGCGCTGCATCGACCACGCATATCCATCTCAGCGTCTTGTTTCACCATAACAACACGATAGTTGTAATTTCGCTTCGTCGTGTTGCTGGCCGTATCGTTCTCCGAGCGGATCATGATAGTATCAACATCTGTGCCTTGGTACGTGCTTCGCCACAGCTCGCCGGCAATGGCGTTGATTTCCTGCATCTTAAGACTGTGAAATTTCATGATCGCGCTGTCAAGAGCACTCCCATATTTCTTCATGTCCTCAATAGCAGCCTTCGTCGTTTCGACCTGGATGTGCATCTCCTTGTATTTTTCAGCAGCATCGGCGTATTCCCGGTTATACTCCTCTATCAATTCGGCCAATTGGCCATCTTTTGCTTTTCCCGTTCCAAGAAGAGGGCCTCGCTTAAGTGAGAGGTCTCTCCAACGCTTGTCGGCCCGGTATGCCTCGCGCTCGAGACGGCCAGGGTCATCGGAAGCAGTGCGCTGCTCCAAGTCAGATATTTCGGCTTGAAGCCCTTCCAGATCTCGAAGATATTTCCGACATTTGATGTTATCTTGAATGGTTTTCTTCTCGTGATCGCTCTTGTCCACCATGGTTTTCAAGGTATTCCCGACAGTCGTGAGTCGAGCCGTCTCTTCTTGAATCTGCTTTGCCTCTTGTTCGAGATTCTTGATTGCTCGTTGGCAGGTGGCTAGCTTGGCCGGGCCTCCATCCTCAATATACGAATCGATGGTTCGCTGAATTAGCATAAGCTTGTTCACAGTTTGATCGATTTTGCTCTTCTCGGCTTGGATATTCTTGGCTCTTGCTTGGCCACGTTGCTGAGCGTCCTCGTGGAGAGCTTTTGCCTTTGCAATTTGCGGACCAAGTGACATAAGAGCCTCGTCAACTTCTCTGATTATTTCACGCTGCTGGTTGGTGTTCTCGCGGAGTTCTTCGATCTCCCTCCCAAGGCGTTGCTTGTCTTGAAACTGGTGGTTTGCCGTATTGAACCGAGTGGAAATATTGCTAGACTCTCTCTCCAAAGCGTTAATCTCTTTAATAGCAAGGTCCCTATTGCTGGTCAACCGAGCATAGGTGCTCTTGGAAGCACGAATGCGCTCATCACAAGAAGCGAATTGCTCATTGATCTCTTCACCAGACAAAGAGCTGCCCGACAATTTCTGCTGAGAGGAGAGTCTCGCAATGTCTTTCTGATGTTCCAGGATCTCGCTGCAATACTTCGTAATGTTGTTGACGGTAGGCAACAAAGCCTCAACATCTCTCTTGGCAGATTCCTCATCATTGACGACGCTGTCACATTGCTCGAGTCGTTGCACCAAGGTTCTCTTCTTGCTCTCCATTTTCTCGATATCCTTCTCCAAAGATGGTACCTCATTGTCATGCAACTTCTTGTAAAGATCGTACTGAGAACGCACAGCGCTGGCTGTCTTGAAATCTGCCTCGTAAAGTTTGAGATCATCTTCGAGGTCCTTCTTGATTAGCTTAGCGAGCCGTTTTTCGATCTTGTCTGTAGCAGCCAATTTCTCCTTCTTATCCGTAAAACTCCGATCGCAGAGTCTGCAACAGTTGTTTTGCTTGATAATTTCAAGACCCTGCCGGTAATAATCGGATACGTAAATCATGCCGTCTAGGTCCTTCCGTACGTTGTTACGCTCCTTTTCCAAAACCTCAAGCTCTGACAGATAGTCGTCAACCTTACTCAGCGGTGTTCCATCAAGAGTTGGGACAGACAATATAGCAGCCTGAGACTTCTGCATCTCTCCCTTCTTCTGCGAAAGGTTGGTTCTGGCATTCTTGAGATTGAGTTCTTCCTCACGGAGGTCTTGATGTGCGCCATCTTGCCGATTCTTGGCATCAGCAAGGGTCCGGGAATGCTGGTCGACAACGGCCTGGAATTTGCGTTCAAGAGTGTCAGGGCGCCAGTCTGTTCCAACAACGGCATTGAGTTGATCAGTGTATCTCGAAAGAAGAGCATTCAGCGAGGTTTGTTTCTGCTTCACCAAGGTCTTTTCGTGATTGAACGCAGCATTGTCTTGGGCAAGTTGATTACACTTCTGCAATTCATCTCTCAAACGACTTGATTCGGATTCTAATTCCTTGAGACGATTTTCCTCAGCTGCGATAACGTTGTTCCATGCAGCGGCTTCGAATGAGGAAGTAGCTCGTGTAAGGCGATCCGTGATGTCAGTGAGAGATGAACTCAGAGCACTGAGGGCGCCTTCGTTTGCGTCAATCAGTCTCATTTCCTTCATCTTGACATCCGTCTTCTTATTGTTGGCCACGATTGCTTGCTGCGCAGCAATTTTCTTTTCTGTTCGTGCGACTTTCTGGGTTTCCAGAGCGGAGAGAGTTTCTTGTGTAGTTCTCATGTCGTGCTTCGCCTCCGCATTGACGCTTTCCAGCTCGGCATCTCGGTCTCGAGCCACTTTCTGGATTCTCGCGACAAAAGCTCTGACTTGATCTTCATCAATGTCACCCTCGTATCCACGGATAGAATGGGCACGAGCTGCCTCTTTGACATGAATCAAACGTGTTTCCAAGTTCTCCTCATACTGCTTCTTCTGCGCTCGATACTGACCTTGCTCTGACTGCTTTTCAGACATCTGTCGGCGTAATTCAATGTCAGAAGCTTGAACCTCGTCCCATTCGATCCGGTGCTCAATTTGTTGGCGTTTGTAATCGTTGACCCTATCCTCGAACTCCTCGAGAATAGATTGAAGCGATTCGTCAGACTCGAGACGTTCTTCCAAATTTTCTCGCAAGTCGGCAATGTTTTCTTCGAGATACTTCGCTCTGTCTGTTACTGTCTTGAGTTCCTCTACAACTCTTCCAGCCTGGATCGAGCGCTCATGCGTCTCCCTTTGCTCTTTTTCGGCCTCCACCATCTCCTGGTCGACTTCGGCAAGCTCTGCGCGAATTACTTCGACTTCATTCGATAGCGCTGACATCTGTCTCTTGACTCGTTCGGCTTTGTCCTTCATCGACTTATTGTTGGCTTCGTAGATCACAAGCTGGCCCAATGAGGTGGTATGGTTCTTTACCAGCGACTTGATCGAGTCAACAGCTTTCGAATACTTCTGAGCTTCGAAAATTTCGTCGAATTTGACCTTGAGCTTCGAGGGCTCGCTCATAGGCCACAACGAGTCATCCTGATGGCAGAAGATCACATTCTCGATGATGGCAGCAGGTACACCCATTTGCAAAGGTATGATCCGGTTGATTTCTCCCTTCTTATTGGACATCGTAACTCGCTCCCCTAGGTGCTCCATCAAAAGCTCGCCCTCGATTGTCTTGAACGTAGTTCTGGACTTCTTGACTGTGAGAGACATGCTGCGAGTAACGACGATTTTGCTGCCTGCGGCATTGCGGAACCCAAGTCTGACTTGTCCTAAAACCTCTGTATCTCCGCACAACTAGAAGACCTTAGCACAAACTGGGAGGGAGTTGGAGGGGATGTACCTTGGGATCATGGATGAATGCGCCGCCTGCACTGTTCGGAGGGAGTTGTCCGGTGGAAGCATACTTGAGGCATTCGATAATAGTCTAGTGTCATATCAGCGCATGTGCCAAGCAAGTTGAGATGTACCTACGGTCTTGCCCGAGCCATTAAATCCGACAATTAGTGTGAGAGGCGCATGGAAGTGGATATATTGAGCAGTTCGGTTGTCGAAAGAGCGGATTCTAGGCAGTGCAAGTTAGTGACAGAATATTGAAAGCGATAGCGATATGGCTGACCCTTGGATCCGCAACTTCTCGATTTGAGCTGTGGGAGCATAGTTAGAAAGTTGATCATGAGCATCGTTCCGTTTGTCGAAGAGGTAACTTACACCTGCACACCCCGCGATTAGCTTTGATTATGTCACTTTGAAAGCGAAGAGGGGCTTACATCTTGGTATCTCGGACTCCTGTACCGTCTGCGAAGGCAGGACCATCAGTGTTGCGTTGTGGATGGAGGTGTTCAGAAGTGGTTGAAGTTCGTTGATGGAGGACGTCGGGACGACGCGGGCTGATTAAATAAAGCGGAAAAGGGACGCGCCTGGTCACGTGGATTTGTTAAATTCACACCAAATTCGCTAAATTTCTACGCTAAGAGCTTGCACTAGCACCGGAAGCTTCTTGCTCCCAATCGCATTCTACGAAAGTGGATGGGACATTTACGAAGGTCATGATCGCGAACTGCTTCTAAATTTCTTCCACAAGGCAGTTTGGCCTTGGCCCTATTTGGATGGTGTCTTGCTATAGACCGGTGCAGCATGTCGCAGGTTCCCATGAATCCGAACAGGCTGGCCATGGAGCCGTCCATGTATTATCAGGGCATGGCGGGGATGAATGGCATGCCACGAGGTTTGCCAGCCTCGCAGGTACGATGCTCCCCTCTCTCCTGATCATTCGGCAGGGTGGTCTGATTGCACGTAGGCGCCTTCCAGTGCGAATGACACCTCGATGAGCGGGATGCTAGATGACAGCATGCTCGAGGACTTCGACAACGCCCCGATGACCCTCGATGTCAACAGTCTCGACGGTGGCGGCCAGAGAGCATACGGTCCACCGAGCTCTTCCATATCACGAAATGAGAGCGAGCAATTGGACGAGCGGGGAGCTCTTGTGCTCAGCCCAATGGATAATGCAATGAGCGGCGCCGGCGCAGGGCCATTGCCTACGGGGTTCGGTACACAATCTGGGGTTAGTGGTGGTAGCACACTCACAGAGTTTACTAAGCGGAGGAACTGGCCGCAACGAGTTGTTGAGGAGCTGAAGGACTTCCTCCATATCCTTACCCCCGACGGGAGAATAGTATATATGTCCCCTAGTGGCGAAGCATTGACGGGGTATACTCGAGAGGAGCTCGTAGGCAAATTCATTGTCGATTTTATACACACTGACGATTCCGGGATCTTTGTGCGAGAGTTCAACGAATCTATTGCGAGTGGCAATCCCCTCAGATTTTTCTATCGATTCAAGAAGAAGGATGGCACGTTTACGATTTTTGAGTCTCACGGACACCCGCATCTCACATCTGAAGCAGCACAGTTTGGACCAAATAATGGATCAAGCTTCTGCAAAGGATTCTTCATGATGGCGCGTCCATATCCAACCAAGAACGCTGCGCTGCTCGACTCATTTCTCGAACACAAGATCGAAAACGAACGACTGACGAAGAGAATTACCGACCTCAAGCGGGAAGAAGCCGAGGAAGCGGACGAGTCACACAAGAGCTGGCTGAAGAAGCAAGAAGGACGATCAGAAATCCAATCTGAGGAGACTGACACTATGGGATCGACAACAACGTCAATGCCTAGCCATGTAGCGAATCCAGATGCACTAGCAATGCCGCCGCCAGCAAAGCCATCATCTATAAATGCTGCTTTGACTCGACAGAACTTGGAAGACGCCAATGCTGGAAGCAGACCCGATTCTATAAATGATAAGATGGCTCGCTATGAGGGTGCTACTCATATCGAAACGATTGAGATGCTGACAGGATTACGATACCAAGACGGGGAAAGAAGTCACGGAATTAGTACAGGCGATCAGAGTCCGGCATTGATCAGAGGTGATGCTGGTATAGCGATACCTGTTGACAAAGAAGCCCGAGGCGGTGACAAGAAGAAGAAAATCAAGCTTCCAGACGAATATGTTTGTACAGATTGTGGTATGTGTCCCCGTCATCTGTAATTGCTTTGTGTATATATTGACGATCCTCGAGGTACTCTCGATTCTCCTGAATGGCGGAAAGGTCCAAGTGGACCAAAGACACTCTGCAACGCCTGCGGCCTACGATGGGCCAAGAAGGAGAAGAAGCGGGCAGGCCCATCCCAACCGGCGGCTTTACAACTGGGGCAGAGCACTGGAAGCAGTTAGGATGTACAAGTGACACATGGCGTACACGGAATTTGGCATTTAGGCAAGGTGCAGGTTGGGTCCCTTTTCAACGGTGTTCAAGAGGGGCACGCAACAACAATGATACCTGACTCTGGGGACTGGCTTTGGCTGGCGTTGATATCGAAACCGAAATAATTAAATTGCTTACAAGTAACAGCTACTGAAAGGAAAAGAAGCCACCCTTTCTCGATCATATTTCGCAAGGAAAGTCTCCACACACAAACGCCATCAACCTAACTACCGCACATTCTGAACACCTCGCAAGTCAGAAACCTGCCCATCTCATAGTAGTCCATTTCCTGCATGTTCGGATAGTTCTGAGCCAACATCCCCATAGTCCCCACCGCCATGACGCCTGCAACCGCAAGTCCAGCACACGCAACCACCTTGTTCTTCCCAGTCAGCGTTCTCCTAGCCTTCCCGTCAACCTTCTGCTGGGCCCAAGTCCGCAACCGCACTCTCTGGCCCGCAGGATCCGGCTCCGCCATCCCACTAGCATTCTTGCCCACCCAGCCCACATACACGACCACAGCGCCCTTCGCCAGCTGCAGGATCCGAAAGCCGTCTTTCTCGCGCACATACCTGCTACACTCACCCTTCTCATCATCCTCATCGCCACCTGGCTTATACCTTGTAATCACAGGCCAGACGCCAATCTTGCACATGGGGCGGTAGTCGCGGTCGGAGTAGGTAGGTGGGGACTGGAGGTGCCGTGCATGTTCCTCCTCTGCTCTGTCTCCTGCTCTTGTGTCTCGCTTGCCAGCTTGCTCTAGGGTGGTAAGTGCGCCGGCCAGCACCCTGCGGCGAGTGTCCCAGGTCGCGAAGCGAGCTCTGTAGTCGGAGAGAACGGCGTTCTTGCTTTGTTGGTAGATCTCGGGTTCCAGGCAGTATTGGTCTTTGTCGTCCCAGTGAGTGCCGGGGAAGACGTCGTTGAAGGTGAAGATTGTGGGCGAGAGCTTGACGGCTAGAGAGAGGTAAGAAGCAAATGAGACTAGGTTGTGTAGGGCTTGATATTGGTCTTCGATTTTGGGGAGCGGGACACCGAGACGTGGTTGCATTCCGTAGAGGTAGTCGGTCAGTGGTTTGAGGAGGAGAAAAATCTGCGCAGTGAGTATTGCGACTTCGTCGTAGAAGTCCTCTGTCACTGCGTTGCGGCCTATGATAGTCCTGGCTGTTTCTGCTCTCAGACCTTGTCGTCCGAATCCTTGGTACAGTTAGTGACTGTGAAGTGTCAAGTGATGAGGAGTTTTACCTTCTCTCCCAAGCAGGGCTCTCGATATCCCATGCATCAGCTCTCTCTGCTCCTTATTCGCCCCAAACATATCAGCGTCAAAGATTTTCACCTTGATAATTTTCATCAATATTCCCATTACCAACCACTTCCTCTGAAGCGTGTCCCTGAGCAGCTCATCCCAAGACTCAATATTATACGCATCCGGTTCAGCGACTTGCTCAGCCCAGGTTATGAACTCATCCGACATGCCCGCCGCCCAGGGCTCAAAGAATACCCCAACCTTGAGATCGTGCACGCCGAAGAAGTGCTCAGAGAACCTATCACTTTGGCGGAACAGACGCCGGAACATCTCGGTGTACCAGCCATCTGACCGGTCCTCGAGTGGGTGTGGTTTGTAGGAGATGCGAAGGGGTTGCGGAGCGAGAGTGGCAAGGTCAACTTTCATTTGTACTTGAACAATGTTGCTGAGTGGGAGAGGCGGTATTGGTAGGTTGGAGAGTTCGCAAACGTCTTTCATCAAGGCCGCCGCTTTTTCAGCATCAATCCCAGCCGGCGTGATAGTAGAGGCTGTTGTGCCATTAGTAGCCGCCGCCGTTGTATTTGCACGAGTCGCACGCCGTTTGATGGGTCTCGGCGTTTGGTTCTCTTTGTTTGTATCGTCGTCGTCGTCATAGTCATCGTCTGGTCTCGGCCTTTTCTTTCCTTTCTTTGAAGGACTTCCTGTTGATGTGTTGACTGTGTTAGGCGTAACTGGCGCCATAGCACTACGGCCACCGGGTGTACAGTCTACTGCTCGAAGCAGACTCTCCAAGTTCTGAGAGAGCAGTCTCGTGTTTCCTTCTTGCCATACCGGCTTCTGTCCTTCTGGCGTGAGAGGCTGTAGCGCAGCCAACTCTTTCCGTACAGCTGCACTGCTTTCCCTTCTACGGGCTGGCGTCTTATCTCGTGTTTTCCTCCCACTCGACCGGACACTTGTTGCATTCAGTGAACTTGAGTTCCTAGCATTAGGTGTCGTCTGCATCTTTTTCCCCAATAAGCTCGAGATGGTTTCTGTGATTGGCTGAGTGAAGCTGAAGCTGACTTTCTTCTCCGGACTGCCACGAGTTTTCGGAATTTGTAGACCAGGGCTCCCTGGTTGTTGTTGTGACATGATGATATAAAATGGACCTTGGCAGCTCGAAACAAGAAAAAAAGCAACGCGATAGGAAGAGCTTGAAGTGGGTGGTAAACAAAAGAAGCGGTTGGTCATCACATTCCTTCGGTAACACAAGGAATGTGGTTGAATAATATGAATGAAACATGACCTATGAGATATGTGGACCAAGAATCCAATAAGGATTTATCGAAAACGGTCAAAGGGCTCGCTAACACTCCTGGGGAATGATCTAGGGAATAGGGGGAAAGGCTGTTCCGCACTCTAAAGTCACTTTTGCAAGCCGAAACGAAACTTGGATTTCCACAGCCCAGCAACTCATTTCACGATTCCTGCAGCAGGCAACACCTTCACCAATCCTTCGACAACCGATTCTCAGCCTGCGAATTCACAACTTCGGCCCCACGCTCGTCCCTTCCCTTATCCCGTCAGCCTTTTTATCCAACTCATCCCCCCTCTCATCCCAAGAAATCAAACGAAAATACTTACTTACAAATGAGCCGTCAACTCAATCTCGACATCGGTACCAAGCGGCAGCTGATGAACAGCAACACAAGTCCTGCACGGCTTCGGCTCCTGCGAGAAGAAGGTGTCGTAGACCTTGTTCATGGCGGCGAAGTTCTCCATGTTGGTGAGGAAGATGTTGACTTTGACGACGTTTTCGATGCTGCTGCCTGCTGCCTTGAGCACTTCGGAGAGGTTGGTTAGGGCTTGTTTCTGTGTTTGCGTTAGCTCTGAAATTATATCTGTCGAATTGTTTCTATTTTGCAGTCACCAATGCCATGTGGCTGTCAATTAGAGTGTAGACAAGACTTTTTGGGTACAGACTGAATTATTGGCGCCGCGTTTCGTGGGAAAGAGAAGAGGTAAATGAATAATCCGAAATGCTAGAACCCGCACGAAATATGAGAGCACAAACCGTCCTTTCCGCAACCCCACCCTCAACCAACTTCATGCTCGTCGGCTCCATACCAATAGATCCAGAACAGTACACCATGCCGTTGCACTTGATAGCCTGAGAGAAGAATGGCATCGGTGCCGGCGCTTTTGTGGTGAGGACGGATTCTTTGAGCGTCATGGCTCCGGCTGTTCGGGTCCTTGATTGTGATCTCAACGGAGTGGCTAATCTTGTAGAGGTACGATCGTGAGAATCCGCAATTGGTGTGCTTGGAGAGTTGAGGTTTGTGGGTGAGTAAGGAAGAGGTGATGGAGGGGTAGAAAGAAGGTCAGGAATCTGAGGTCAGATGGAGAAAGTGGGATGCAGAGAAGTGGGGCCGGAGTATTCCCATCCAGCCATTTCGCAGACTGATCACTAATAGAGCACGAGAGTGAGATGCCTTTTTCCCCCTTTAAAATTCTAA